>Ga0209166_10000293_pt1 | contig 61620 bp, 48 predicted proteins | sample Coa_R1_3_FD_187151 | JGI IMG/M metagenome (GOLD analysis project Ga0209166, IMG submission 187151) | Surface soil microbial communities from Centralia Pennsylvania, which are recovering from an underground coalmine fire - Coalmine... | ecosystem: Environmental > Terrestrial > Soil >...
CCGCTTCCGCGATTCTGCTCCCGTCAGCGACATGCACATCTCTCAGGAGGGGGAATGGCTAGCGCCTACGCAACCTGGGTCGGACAGGCCGTGGTTCTGCAAGTAGCGCTTGGAGATATCAAGGTGCCTCTGCGTGGCACGCTCCTGAAGGATGGCGCCGAAACCGTACGTATGAGGATCGGCGAAGGCTGGGACGTGGACATCTTCAAGTCCATGATCCTCGCTGTCGAACAAGATTCAATGGCTCTACTTCCCGCATGAGGAGAACCATGAACAGCCAAGTGCCAAAATACGTGACCCGCGGACGCGCCGCTCTGCTGCTCGGCATTTCAGAAGACGAACTCGCCCGCCTATCTCTAGAGTCGGGATTGGGGCACAAAGAGTGCGCCGGCGAGCAGGAAGAGATCTTCTTTACGTACGAGGAATTGCGAAGGATTTGCATGCTCACCGTCCACCAGGTGAACTAAGAGTTTCCTCCGGCCCCCCTCAGCTGTAACCCCCACCCCGGGTCGCTTACCCCCAGCGATCCGGGGTTTTTAATTTCGGAAGCGCTTTCTTCCGCTTCAGGCCTTCTTCCAGGCCAAGTCAGGCCACATCCGCTCCGGGCAGCCGCCTCGGCCGTTAAATTTCCTTTGACAGCAAACTCCCGCGCAAACAGACTTACCGCCGCAATTCACGGGAGCCGAAACCATGCTGCGTCCAGCTGTTCCAAGAATTCGAAAATCAATTTTACTCACCTCGCTGGCGGTGCTAAGTCTTGTGTTCGTATGCACCAAAGAATATGCCGCTGCGGACGAATCCTACGACCTCGTAATTGCCAACGGTCGCGTGATGGATCCCGAGTCCGGGCTGGACGGCGTCCGCAACGTTGGCATCTCCAAGGGCAAGATTCGTGCGATCTCGCCGGCACCACTACAAGGCAATGCGACCGTTGACGCCAAAGGCCTCGTGGTCGCCCCGGGATTTATTGATTTGCACGAGCACGGACAGGAGCCGCGTAACTATCAGTTCCAAGCCCAGGATGGCGTAACTACTTCTCTCGAACTTGAAGCAGGCACCGCCGACGTGGCGGACTGGTATGCACAACGGGAAGGGAAGTCGCTCATCAATTTCGGCGTAAGCATCGGGCACATTCCCGCTCGTATGAAGGTCTTTCACAGCGCGCCCGGCTTGCTCGCCACCGGCGACGCCGCGCACTCGCCCGCCAGTCCTGAACAGCTAAAGGAAATCGCTGACCTCATGGAAAAAGGTTTTCGCGAAGGCGCGCTCGCCGAAGGCATGGGCATCAACTACACTCCGGGCGCCACGCATCAGGAAATCGTCGAAATGTTTCGCATCGCCGCGCGCCACGGGGGATCTGTCCACGTCCACTTGCGCTACGGAGGGTTGAAGGAACCCAACACGGGTCTTGCCGCGCTCGAAGAGGTTACCGCCGCAGCCGCTTCCACCGGCGCGCCGCTGCACGTCGTGCACATCACGAGCATGGGCATGAAATTCACGCCGGACCTCATCGCCATGGTGAAAGGCGCTCAGAAGCATGGCCTAGACGTCACCACCGAATGCTATCCGTACACTGCCGGAAGCACCGCACTGGAATCCGCGATCTTCGATCCCGGCTGGCAGGAGAATATGGGTATCACGTACAAGGACATTCAGTGGGCTGCGACTGGGGAACGCCTCACCGCCGAAACCTTCGAAAAATATCGCAAACAGGGCGGCATCGCGATCATCCACTCCATTCCCGAGGAAGACGCGCGAATCGCCGTCGCCAATCCGATGGTCATGATTGCCAGCGACGGCATGCCCATCACCGGATCGAAAGTTCATCCGCGCGGACAGGGGACCTTTTCCCGCGTCCTCGGCCATTACGTTCGCGAAGAGAAAGCCCTTGACTTGATGACCGCGCTCCGCAAAATGACGCTCATGCCCGCGCAGCGCCTCGAAAAACGTGCTCCCGTGTTCAAGAACAAAGGCCGCATTCGCGTTGGCGCTGACGCGGACATCACCGTCTTCGATCCCGACCACATCATTGACAAGGCCACGTTCGACGATCCCCTCGAACCTTCTGCGGGAATCCATTTCGTTTTCGTGAACGGGGTCGCCGTCGTTAAAGACAGCCGTCTCGTCGACGGCGTTTTCCCCGGCCGCGCTGTCCGTGCTCCTCTCTCGCGATAGCTTCCCAGCGCGGCAAGTGGATGCTCCGCTTCGCCCTATGTTAATATTTCTGAATAACGCGCCCTTAGCTCAGCTGGATAGAGCGTCTGCCTACGAAGCAGAAGGTCGGGTGTTCGAATCACCCAGGGCGCACCATTTTCTCTGGCCCGCCGTTCCACGATAGAATCTCGCCGGTTTCCGACAGCTCCTTAATGACGGCCGCTTCTACAATTGCGGAACGCTTTTCTGCGAAATTCGGGACTCCGCCGCGCGTCTTCCGGGCGCCCGGCCGCGTCAATCTGATCGGCGAACACACCGATTACAACGACGGGTTCGTCATGCCCGCCGCCATTGGATTCTATTGTTGGGTGGCCATCGCGCCGCGGGACGATCGCAAACTCGTCATTTATTCCGAAGAGTTCCGCGACCAGATTGCGTTTAATCTCGATTCCGACTCCTCGCCCCGCATACCTTCCCGCACTTGGCGCGACTATCCTGTCGGCGTCGCCTTGCAACTCGAACAATCCGGCTTCCGACTCCCGGGCGCGAATCTCATCATTCACGGCGAAGTCCCGATGGGCGCAGGCCTCAGCTCTTCCGCCTCCATTGAAGTCGGTACTGCGCTCGCGCTTGCCACCGTTTCCGGCCACGCCATCAGCCGCATCGAGCTCGCGCGCATCTGTCAGCAGGCCGAAAGCGATTTCGTCGGCATGAAGTGCGGCATCATGGATCAATTCATTTCGCTCCACGGCCGCCAGAACCATGCGCTCATGCTCGATTGCCGCTCACTTGATTTTGCATTAGTCTCGGTGCCGGAATCCGTGCGGCTCGTCATCTGCAATACCGGCTTGAAACACCAGCTCGCCTCGGGCGAATACAATCGCCGCCGCGCCGACTGCGAAGAAGCTGTCGCTGCGCTGAAAAAAGTGATGCCGCTGATTCACGCCCTCCGCGACGTCAGCAACGAGCAGTTGGAGCAGCACGGCAGCCTGCTGTCTCCCGTCGCGTACAAGCGAGCGCTTCACGTCGTCCGCGAAAATGAACGTGTCCTACAGGGAGCCGCGGCGTTGCGCTCCGGCGATTTGAACGCCTTTGGTCAATCCATGGCCGCTTCCCACGCCAGCCTTCGCGACCTCTACGAAGTCAGTTGCCGTGAACTCGACCTCATGGTCGAAATCGCGAACCAGCAACCCGGCTGCTACGGCGCGCGCATGACTGGTGGCGGCTTCGGTGGCGCCACGATCAACCTCGTCGACGCCCAACACGCCGAGAATTTCTCCGCCAACGTTGCCGCGGCATATCGCAAAGCGACCAGCATTTCTCCGGAGATTTACACCTGCACTCCCGTCGACGGCGCGGCCGAAATATCCTTGCCGGAGTTGCCGGGTTAACCCGCACCCCCATGGACTGGCGCGAATTTCGCAGCACTCCGCATCGCCGCTGGAACCCGCTTCTTCGCGAGTGGGTTCTCGTTTCTCCGCATCGTACCCAGCGCCCCTGGCTCGGCCGAGTCGAAAAGCTCGCGCCGCCTCCCGCCGTTACTTACGACCAGGAATGCTACCTGTGCCCGGGCAATGTCCGCTCCGGCGGCCACCGCAATCCTGCCTATACCGAAACGTTTGTCTTCGAAAACGACTATCCCGCCATGTTTCCCGACGTCGCTCCCAGCGACATCGAACAGGAGGGCATCCTCATCGCGCGCATCGAGCGCGGCATCTGCCGCGTGGTCTGTTTTTCTCCGCGCCATGATTTGAACATCCCTCGCATGACGCACGACGAAGTCCGCAAAGTCATCGCCGTCTGGACCGCGGAATACGCGGAGCTCGGCGGACTGCCGTGGGTCAAGCACGTCCAGATCTTCGAGAATCGCGGCACGCTGATGGGCGCGAGCAATCCGCATCCGCACTGCCAGATCTGGGCCAACGCCGAATTGCCGAATTTCCCTACGCGTGAGCGTGCGGGCATGCGCCGTTATCTCGAACGCGAAAACAAGTGCCTGCTCTGCGAGTATCTTCGCCTCGAACTCGAAGACGGCGAACGACTCGTCTGCGAAAATTCCAGTTTCGTTGCGCTCGTGCCGTATTGGGCGGTGTGGCCTTTCGAAACCATGATTCTCAGCCGCCGCCATCTCGCGAGCCTTTCCGCGCTCGAATCGCACGAGCAAAGCGATCTCGCCGATATCCTCCGCCGGCTCACCATTCGCTACGACAACCTCTTCGAAACGGCCTTTCCTTATTCGATGGGCTTTCACCAGGAGCCCACCGACGGCGAGCCTCATCCCGAATTCCATTTCCACGCCCACTATTTTCCGCCGCTGCTGCGTTCCGCCACCGTGCAGAAATTCATGGTAGGGTACGAGATGCTTGCCGGGCCCCAGCGCGACATCACCGCCGAAGGCGCCGCGGCTCGCTTGCGCAATCTTTCGGAAACGCACTATCTCGATTCTCCATGATCTGAAGTTGGGGAGAAATGTCAAACCACGGCGCGCAACCACATAAAGTTTTGCGGCTCGATCCGCGAGACAACGTGCTCGTGGCCCTCACTAATCTTCGGAAGGGCGAAACCGTCGGCCTCCTCGCGGAAAATCACGAGCTGCTCTCGGACGTTCCGGCGAAGCACAAATTCCTGACGCGCGACGTTCCCGCCGGCGGCGATATCATCATGTACGGCCTGCTTGTCGGCAAAGCGGTCGAGAGCCTCCGCCGCGGCGAGTTGCTTTCGACGCGCAATATCCGCCACGCGGCCGCCGACTTTCATCAGCAAGACGGCAGATTCCGTTGGACTCCGCCGGAGGTTTCCGCGTGGAAAGACCGCACGTTCCTCGGCTATCCGCGCGCTGGCGGCCGCGTCGGCACGCGCAACCACTGGCTCGTCGTTCCACTGGTGTTTTGCGAGAACCGCAATCTCAATGTTCTAAAGCAAGCCTTCGAAGAAGAGCTGGGCTTTGCTGCGCCGCAAATCTACCGCCGCCAGGTCGCGGAACTGGCGCGCCTTTATCGCGAAGGCAAGTCGGCGGAATTGCAAAAAGTCGCTCCCGGCGAATCCCAATTCGTGCCGCCCGCTCCGAAGCTTTTCGACAACATCGACGGCATAAAGTTCCTGCTTCACGAAGGCGGCTGCGGCGCGACTCGCGAAGACACGAAATACCTTTGCGCGCTGCTCGCCGATTACATCGTCCATCCCAACGTCGCCGGCGCCACGGTCCTCAGCCTCGGCTGTCAGCACGCGCAGATTCCCATGATTCAGGACGCCATCAAGCAGCGCGATCCGCACTTCAGCAAGCCGCTCTTCTTTTTCGAGCAGCAGAAAAGCCCTTCCGAATCGGCGATGCTCTCGCGCGCCATTCGCGAGACGTTTATCGGCCTCACGGAGGCGAACAAGCTCACTCGCCGGCCTGCGCAGCTCTCCGATCTTTGTGTCGGACTGAAGTGCGGTGGCTCTGACGGGTTCTCCGGCCTCTCCGCGAATCCCGCCATCGGCCATCTCGCGGACATTGTCGCCGCTCTGGGCGGCAAAGGAATCCTTTCCGAATTTCCCGAGCTTTGTGGCGTCGAGCAGGAGCTAATCAATCGCTGCGTTTCGCAGGCCGTCTCCGACCGCTTCATCGAACTGATGCGCGATTACGCGGCTCGCGCCAAAGCCGTTCACGCCAGCTTCGAAATGAATCCGTCGCCGGGAAACGTTCGCGATGGTCTCCTCACTGACGCGATGAAGTCCGCTGGTGCGGCCAAAAAAGGCGGGACGTCGCCTGTGTCCGGCGCGCTCGATTACACGGAACTTGCTACCGTTCCCGGGCTTAATCTTCAGTGCACGCCCGGCAGCGATGTGGAATGCGTGACCGCGCAAGTAGCCGCTGGCTCGAACGTTGTGCTGTTCACGACGGGTCTCGGCACGCCAACTGGCAATCCCATCACTCCCGTCGTGAAGATTTCCACGAATTCCAGTCTTGCTGGCCGCATGTCTGACATCATTGACATCGACGCCGGCCCGATCATCACCGGCGAGACCACCATCGAAAAAATGGGCGAGTCCATTCTGGATCTAGTCCTGCAAGTCGCCAGCGGCCACGCCAAAACCAAAGCCGAGCAACTTTCACAAGACGATTTCATTCCGTGGAAGCGCGGAGTCTCCCTCTAACCCGCATCTTCCAAAGGTTAAGTCTATTTAATTGAACGGTTTAAGCCTGGACGCTCCGAGATGCCTGGCGCACTAAGCCGGATCGCTCGGGCGCGCCACGAACCGATGTGCTTAATCAGATGGTTAAATACGGAAGTCTCCGGCGGCGTCCGAGCCCTAAGACCCGGTATATTTGACTGCCCGGTTAAACACCGCGACGCGCTGGCGTAGCACACCAAAAACCAGGTGTATTTAACCCATTGGCTAAATACGCCGGCCTCCCGAACCCCTTTTGCCAAGCCCCTGGTTGACCCTCGCACGCGTTTTCCGTACGCTCCACTGCGCGGCATCGCGTTGGTTCGCTCGGAGCTGCGAAGAGCGCGATGTCGGCGGCTTCCGGCGTTTGCGCTTCGAAATGCTCATCGATTCCCATCAACACTTCTGGCACTACGATCCCGCGCGCCACGCGTGGATCACCGACGAAATGTCTGCCATTCGCCGCAACTTTCTTCCGGACCAATACGAATTCGAGTGTGCTACCAATGGCGTCGATGCTTCCGTCGTTGTACAAGTCGACCAAACCGAGTCCGAAACACAGTTTCTGCTCGATCTCGCCGAACGCTTTCCTCGCATCGCCGGCGTCGTTGGCTGGATCGACCTTCGTTCGCCGCACGTCGAAGAACGTCTCCAACATTTCTCGCAATTCAAGAAACTCCGCGGCTTCCGGCACATCGCGCAAGGGGAACCCGACGACCGTTTCCTCATCCAGCCCGCCTTCCTCGATGGAATCGCACGCCTTCGCGAATTCAATTTCACGTACGACATCCTTGTCTACCCAAAACAACTTCCCGCCGCCATCGAACTGGCTTCGCGCTTTCCGCAGCAGCCCTTTGTTCTCGATCACCTCGCCAAGCCTTTCGTGAAAGCGCGCACCCTCGAGCCGTGGGCTTCCGACATCAAATCCCTCGCGCAAAATCCCACGGTTTTCTGTAAGCTATCCGGCCTGGTGACCGAAGCCGATTGGCAAAACTGGAAGCCGGACGATTTCCGGCCCTATCTTGACGTCGTCTTCGCCGCGTTCGGACCGGATCGTCTGATGTTTGGCTCCGACTGGCCTGTCTGCCTCGTAGCGGCGCGCTACGCGCAAGTGAAAAAGCTTATCGAATCGTATGTCGATGCCAACTCACCCGAACACGCGGAAAAGATTTTCGGCGCCAACGCCATTCGCTTTTACGGTTTGAAAGCAGCTTTGCATGGACTTGCAGCTTAAAGACAAAGTGGTCCTCATCACCGGCGGAGCCAAGGGTATTGGCGAAGCTATCGCCCGCGGTTGCGCGAAGGAAGGCGCCGTCCCGGTCTTCTCGGATAAAGACGCCGACGCCGGCAATCGTCTCCGCTCCGAACTCGAAAGCTCCGGCGCACGGTGCCTTTTTATGTGCGTGGACATGCTTCCCGCGGAAAATTCGAAATCGGTTGTCGAGCAAACTCTCGCGAAATTTGGCCGCCTCGATGTTCTCGTCAACAATGTCGGCGCCAACGACAACGTCGGCCTGGAAAATGGCTCTCCCGAAAAATATGTAAGCTCTCTGCGCTTGAATCTTTTTCACTATTACAACACCGCGCACTTCGCGCTTCCGGCGCTCAAAAAATCGCAGGGCTGCATCTTGAATATCGCCTCCAAAGTTGCCGTCACCGGACAGGGCGGCACGTCGGGCTACACGTCCGCCAAAGGAGCGATTCTATCGCTTACCCGCGATTGGGCCGCGGAGCTTCTTCCCGCCGGCATCCGCGTCAACGCGCTCGTCCCCGCCGAAGTTCTCACGCCTCTTTACAAGTGGTGGGTCAGTCAGTTTCCCAATCCTGAAGAAAAGCTCGCTTACATCTCCTCGAAAATTCCTCTGGGGCGCCGCATGACCCAGCCGCACGAAATCGCCGCCATGGTTCTTTTCCTCATCTCACCGCAAGCCTCACACATTACTGGCCAGCACGTCTTTGTTGACGGCGGGTACACGCATCTCGATCGTGCTCTCACGTAATCCCGCGACATGACTCCATCACCCGCCCCATTCACCGAGCGAAAGTACGTTCTGCCGTTCACGCTCGTCACCAGCCTCTTTTTTCTCTGGTCCATCGGCGTTCACCTCAATGACGTGCTCATCCCGCACTTCAAAAAACTCTTCGACCTCTCCGACTTCCAATCCTCGTTCATTCAGGTCGCTTTCTTCGGTGGCTACTTTCTCGCAGCTTTTCCGGCTGGCCGCGTCATGGACAAGATCGGCTACAAACGCGGCATCCTCCTCGGTCTCTTGATTTGTTCTGCAGGCACGCTGCTCTTTCTTCCCGCGGCCACTTCGCGGCAATATGCGTTTTTCCTGCTCGCTCTTTTCGTCATGTCGTCCGGCCAGTCCTTTCTGGAGGTCGGCGCCAATCCGTACGTCACCGTTCTTGGCCCGCCGGAGACGGCGGAGCGTCGCATCAATTTCGCCCAATCCTTCAACGCTGTTGGCAGTTCGCTCGTCCCCACGCTCGGCGCCGCGTTCATCCTGTCGGGCATCGAATACACTCCCGCGCAAAAAGCTGCCATGACTCCCGGCCAGCTTCAGGCCTACATCACTTCCGAAGCGAACATGGTTCGCGTTCCCTATCTGGTCATCACCGGAATTTTTCTCACCGTCGCTCTGCTCATTTTCCTCGCACATTTGCCGGAAGTCGCCGCCCACGGAGCCAGCACCAACGATAAGCCGCAAGGCGGGGGCACCAGAGAACTCTTCGCCCATCCGCAGCTCGTCAAAGGTGTCGTCGCGCAATTTTTCTATGTCGGAGCGCAGGTCGGCGTCGCTGGTTTCCTCATTCGCTTCGCGGAGCGCGCCATGCCCGCCACGCTCCTGCGCATGGCGGCGTGGGGGGCGCAGTTTCACGCCGCGCATCCAGGCGAAACCGCAAGTCTGCTCGCGCGCCTCATTCCCGATAGCCCGGAAAAAATGGCGGCGCTCTTTCTTGTCGCGCATCAAGTCGGCTTCATGATCGGCCGCTTCTCCGGATCGTGGATGATGAAGCACGTCAAGGCCGCGCGCCTTCTTGCGATTTTTGGGTTCGGCGCACTCATCTCGATCGTTATCGGCGTCGGCGCGTCCGGTCTTACGGCCGTGCTGGCCATCGTCCTCGTCGGCTTCTTCAACTCCATCATGTTTCCCACGATTTTCGCGCTCAGCCTCAAGAATCTTGGTCCGCTAACGAAACGTGCTTCTTCATTTCTGGTAATGGCTATTATCGGCGGCGCGCTAATCCCCGCCGCCATGGGAAAAATCTCTGACTTGAGCAACATCCAAATCGCTTTCGCCGTTCCTCTGATGTGCTACCTGTACGTCATTTATTTCGCTGTTCGCGGCTACAAACCCAATCCTTCTTTGGCTCTCTCGCAAGCTTCTGCCGCCGCTGAGGTGGAAGCGAAATGAATAGACGCTATTGCCTCACACTCGATTTAAAAAGCGATCCCGCGCTCATCGCCGAGTACAAGCGCTATCACGAAAAAATCTGGCCGGAAATCACGGAAAGCATCCGTTCGTCCGGTATCGAAAATATGGAAATCTATCTTCTCGGCACGCGCATGTTCATGATTATAGAAGTCAACGGAAGCTTTTCATTCGACACCAAGGCGAAATCCGATCTTGCGAATCCGAAAGTGCGCGAATGGGAAGAACTTATGTGGAAATTTCAGCAGCCGCTTCCCAACGCCAAGCCCGGCGAAAAGTGGCTCCTCATGGAACGCATCTTCCAGCTTGAAAAATAATCGCTTTGGCTGGATGATTCCGCCGCTTTCTGTTGCAGCGCGACTCTTAGCTGGCTTGTTTTTGCCTTTACCCCAGGAGCTCACAGAAAATGAGACCACCCCGCATTCCCCGCCGTAACTGGCTCTTCGGCACCGGCGCATCCCTCGCCGCGCTCGCCGCATCGCCAAAATTGTCCGCGACATCTGCCCCACATCCTGAAGCAAGTGCATTCTCCCAACCGCGATCGCAATCCTCTGATGCCACCGACGCCGATCGCGCGCGCCGCATGCAATGGTGGCACGAAGCGCGCTTCGGCATGTTTATCCACTGGGGACTCTACTCCGTCCTCGGCCGTCACGAATGGGCCATGGAAGAAGAAGGCATTCCCGTCAGCGAATACGAACAGCTCGCGAAGAAATTCAATCCCAAGCCCAACTCGCCGCAAGCTTTTGCGAAACTCGCCAAAGCCGCGGGGCAGAAATACATGGTCATGACCTCCAAGCACCACGAAGGGTTTTGCAACTTCGACACAAAACTCACGAACTACTGCGCATCCAAACAGGGCCCCGGGCGGGATCTTCTCCGCGAATACGTGGAAGCCGCGCGCGCCGAGGGCTTGCGTTTCGGCTTTTACTACTCGCTGATGGATTGGCATCACCCCGACGGAGCAAAGTGCGCCAAGGATCCTGACGCGCGCAAACGCTTCGTCGAATACACTCACGGCCTCATTCGCGAACTCATGACCAACTACGGCAAAGTAGATGTTCTTTGGTACGACGTGGATTGGCCGCTCAACGCCGAACAGTGGGAATCCGAGCGCATGAACAAAATGGTTTTCGAGCTTCAGCCGGACATCATCGTCAACAACCGCAACGGCCTTCCCGGCGATTTCTCGACGCCGGAACAGGAAATTCGCGCGGAGCAGGGAACTCGCGCCTGGGAATCCTGCATGACCCTCAATGACAGTTGGGGCTACCAGGCCGCCGACGACAATTGGAAAAGCACGAAAACCGTCATTCGCAATCTCGTCGAATGCTCGCGCGACGACGGTAACTATCTTCTCAACATTGGCCCGCGCGGCGACGGCTCGATTCCCGGAGACTCGGGGCGGGTGCTCAGCGAAGTCGGCTCATGGCTGTCGCGCAACGGCGAAGCCATTCACACGACTGATCGTTGCCGTGTGCACAGCTCGGAATTTGCGGGCTTCACGCGCCGTGGCAACACGCTCTATATGCACGTGCACTTCTGGCCTGGTGACACTGTTGCTCTCGGCGGCCTAGCTTCAAAAGTGAAATCCGCTCGGCTACTGGCTTCCGGCCACGAAGTAAAATTCGATCAGGAAACATTCCGCGTCCGCTTCACGGGTTTGCCTACGGATGCTCCGGACCTTCCGGTGACGACGTTGGCCGTTGAGTGCGACTCCGAGCCGATCCAGGACACCAGAAAAGTCCGCACGGACCGCCCACGCAATGGCGTAGGTATCTAGTCTCCGCGGCTCGTTCTTCGGGAAGTCTCGCGTTTTCTGAAGCTTATGCGTTTGGATATCTATTTAGTAGTTGTTTTTCAGTGTATATAACAGCCGCCAAAAGTAATAGACGTCTTCTCCAAATGCCCGTGCGCTGAATCTCGTGTTTTCCCGCTAACGCTGCAATAAATTTAAAATTTCTTGGTTATATACGTAGAAATACTGTATTGACGTCATTATTGCTCAAGCGTATTTTCTGCGCTCCCTCAAGGAGGTTCCCCTATGGATCGTTATTTCGTGTGTGATAGTCCCCAGTGTCGACACCTGTTGGATCGCAAGATCAATGGTGAATACTTCGGCGAGCCGCAACTGTTCGTAAAGAAATGCCCATCCTGTGGCGGCAATTGGTCCACGGTATGTCCTTCGTGCCACCAACCGCTGGAGGTGAAGTCCGTGGGCGGCTTGCCGCACATTGCCTGCTGCCAGACGCCGCATCGCAATGCGCGAGCCGCTGCCGCGTGACATTTGCACTGGCGGTGCTAATGGCAATGGGCTTCGCGTCGTCGCGTCCAGGGATTAGCAAGAGCGCTCGTCACCATCGTAAGCCGGGTCAGCCCTAGCTCGATTCCCCTGCTGTTCTGCTCTCTGATTTTGCCGGGCGTAGTATGGCGTACCGGACCTGGCATCCGTTTGCCATTCCGGCGCGTGGATGGGCAGGCGATAGGCAGACCGAAACTCAGTCGGTCGACGTGTAACCGTCGTGGAAGACCGAGCCTAGAGAGTGGTGGTTCGCGCAAGGCCGAGGGAAGCGGCCTCCCCCGGCGAATTCTGTAAGTGTTGCATCTAACGGACTTACGGAAGGCATAAGTTCTTCAGAATCAACACTTACAATGGCGTCTGCATGTGTTGAAAATAAAGGAGTTAACGATAGTGCCTTCGGGCAGTAGCGGGGGTCGAACGAGAGGATTCAAGCAGGCAGGGATTTCGCGAGGTCATCCTCGAACTCGAGAGGCTGCTTGGCGATCAGATAGAAGCCGGCCTTCCAGCGGCCGTGTTCTTCTTCGGGAAGCACCTCGAGCACGGTGCAATCCGCATCGGCCCGCTTCATTTTCGGAAACGATCTTCCTATAAATTTGGACTTCGTTGCGGAGAGGACGCCAGACAAGTGCACCACCGGAACGACCGCGCGCAAAGTGCCGACGCGCCCACCGAGTCCGCCGCAATAGAAGATTCTGGCCATCAATCGTCAACTCAGTTTATTAATGCGAATGGCCCTTACGACTGGTGACTTTTTCTGCCGCTCCGGAAGGCGCCGGGCTTTGTCGAGGCTGGTGTAGACCCTCGCGAAGGAACCGGAGTCGAAGTAGGTGATTATGACGATAAAGTGACTATGCCGCTTGCGCGCGTCGCTGCTAAAAGTTACGGGTTGCGACATTCCGCTCTCCTCGTTTTAGTCGGCCCACAGAAGGGTGCTCCAAAAGAAAGGAGCGTGCAGGCGGCAACGCATCCGGCATGCTGGGGTTGCCGGCGAACAGCGAAACCCTACAACCATAATCCAAGATTACACGGGCCGCAACTTTTGATATACTTTTATATTAAATGCGAAATGGCCATCGCACGGTCCTCTTGCTAAATTGCGCGCGGTCGGAGGCCGCCAGAATCCGAGCTGCAGCCGGCCGGCAACGGCAAACCATAAGCGGGTACGTCTTGAACATCATTATGAGGGCGATCCGATTTGACGACAGCCTGGCGCATTTGAGGCAACTTGGGGTAGACGCGAGGATTTCTGTTCCTGGCATGGAATATTACGGATTGGAAGGTATTTCGAGGCGGCCGCCTGGACCGAGGACCACAATGCTCCTGAGCTGCTCGACGGTCGAGGCCCGACTCATCCGCGAGGCCGCGAAGCGAAGAGAGATACCCATGAGCAGATTGGTCCTGCATGCGCTCAGGCGCTCCTGGATTGTTTCCGAACGGGCAATTCCAGAATTGGCCATACAGCAGTTCCGCCGAGGATAACGTGGCGTCAGAAATGCTCCAGACAAACAAAAAAAGTCCGCGTGAGAAGTGGGCTCTATTGAGGCGATGATCGCGCACACGCGATAAATCGCGTTTCGGTTTGTGCATCGTGCGCGTCACCGTCGGTTGATGATTCGGAGACAGCGCAACAGACGACGACAGACGGCAGCGTGGATGCGTGAACGTATTCACGACAACGTACGCCGCGCGGCTTGGGAGAGCGCATTGTGGCGGGTCTCCAAACAGCATAGAATTCGCCTCGTTCCAGCCGTCTGCTTCAGATAGCGGCAGAGAATCGGATACCATTCGAAAGAGGTCTGGTGATCGGGTTGCTGGGTGGCCTTGAGAGTGCCGCGGTATAAGAACTGAGGCAAAATGAAGGCACGGTCTTCGCGGCGCAGAATTCCGAACGCAGCCAGAACCTCGGGCAAACGCCCCCTCCCACTTGTGGACAAAGGTATGTTGATCGTTGCTATCGGTGCGTCTGCAGGAGGGATTGAAGCGTTCACGGAACTGGTCAGCAATCTCCCTGCAGATACAGGCCTGGCGTACGTCCTCGTCCAGCATCTCGACCCCAAGCATCACAGCCTGCTGACGGAGCTCGTTGCGAAAAAGACAAAAATGGTGGCGACGGAGGTCGCGAACGGCATGAGCGTGAAGCCAGATCACGTGTACGTGATTCCGCCGAACGCGACGATGTCCATTTCCGACCACACCCTGCAACTTGGCCCGCGCGAGGAATCTCGCGGCCTGCACATGTCGATTGATCATTTCATGCGTTCCTTGGCGGAAGCGCAAGGCAATCGCGCGATAGGGGTAATCCTGTCTGGATCGGGGACGGATGGAACTTTGGGCATGGCGGAGATCCAGGCGCAAGGTGGGGTGACGTTTGCGCAAGACGAAATTTCCGCGAAGTACAACAGCATGCCGCACAGCGCGATCGCGGCGGGTTGCGTGGACTATGTTTTGCCACCCAAAGCCATTGCCAGGGAGTTGGCACGGATCGCACGGCATCCCTATGTCACGCGGCCCGCGACGTCGGATACCGCAGACCAGGTTTCTTCGAACAGCTCCGCCCTGCGTCTGATTTTTCAGCTGTTGCGGAGAACTACGGGTGTGGATTTCTCGCACTACCGACAAACGACGACTCTCAGGCGGATTCAGCGGCGCATGGTGGTGCACAAAATCGAGAAGTTGGAAGAGTACGTCAAGTACATCCAGACGAATCAAGCGGAGATCAAGGCGCTGTATCAGGACATGTTGATCAATGTAACCAGCTTCTTCCGCAACGCCAAGGTTTTTGACGTCCTGAAGTCCGAGGTTTTTCCGAACATCGCAAAAAATCACGGCCCCGGGGCGACCATTCGTGTGTGGACGCCGGGTTGCGCCTCGGGCGAGGAAACGTACTCCGTGGCAATTGCGCTACTGGAGTATCTGGGAGACAGAGCGGCGGAATGTCCGGTGCAGTTCTTCGGCACGGACGTCAGCGATGCGAGCATCGGCAAAGCGCGCGCGGGAGTTTACCCCGAAAACATACAGGGGGACGTTTCACCCGAGCGGTTGCGGCGTTTTTTCACGAAGGTCGAGGGGGGCTATCGGATCAGCAAGGCCATCCGCGACATGTGCATCTTCGCGCAGCACAACGTGCTCAGCGATCCGCCATTTTCACAGATGGACGTGATTTGCTGCCGGAATTTGTTGATATACCTTGAGCCCGTGCTGCAAACCAAAGTCATATCGTTGTTTCACTTTGCGTCGCGACCCGGAGGGTATCTCATGCTGGGGACGTCCGAAGGGGTGGGCACGGCAGCCAACCTGTTCAGCACCGTCGATCGGACGCACAAGATCTTTCAGAAGAAAACCGGCGGAGTGCGGCAGCCGGTAACTTTTTCGCTGAATCAACCGGAGGAGCGAGCGGAGTTTGGAGCAGTCCGCATTCCTTCCAGGCCTCCGGAAACGGCATTGAGCTACTTGGATGCTCAGAAGGAATTTGATCGCCGTCTTCTGAGCCAGTACTCACCCGCCACGGTGTTTGTCAACGAGGATCTGGAGATCATCCATTCGCGTGGAAATGTGAACCGCTACTTGAAGCTAGCTCCGGGACGCGCGAGCCTGAGCATCCTGAAAATGGCTCGTGAGGCATTGCTGCGAGACCTGCGCAACGCCATCGGCAAGGCGAAGAAAGAGAATGTGCCGGTCCGTAAGCAAAACGTGCCGATCAAAAACGGCAACGACGACGGGAATGGCGATAGCAAGAGAGGCGCGTCGCACGAGACCCGCACGGTGCGGATGGTGCGATTCGAAGTTGTTCCTATCAGCGTAGGAGAGTTACGAGAACTGTACTTTATGATCGTTTTTCAGGATGAGCGCGCGGATTCGCGGCACGCGCTGGAAACGCGGCCCCGGCGCGTCCAGCGAGAGTCGGAAACCTCCTCAGCAAGAGTCGGCAAGCTCGAGCAGGAATTAGCCGCCACGAAAGAATACCTGCAGTCGGTGATAGAGACGCAGGAAGCCACGAACGAAGAACTGCAGTCCGCGAATGAAGAGATTCTGTCGAGCAACGAAGAACTGCAAAGCACAAATGAGGAACTGGAAACCGCCAAGGAAGAGCTGCAGTCAGCAAACGAAGAACTTTCGACCGTCAACGACGAATTGCGAAACCGGAACCAGGAAGTCACGCTGGTAAACAACGACCTGACGAATCTGCTCTCCAGCATTGATATTGCCGTGGTGATGGTGGGAAGCGACCTCACTGTACGGCGCTTCACGCCGGAAGCGCGAAGATTCTTTGGTTTGATACCCGCGGATATCGGCCGGCCGCTGCTGAACATCCATCCGACCATCGAGATTCCGGACTTTCAGGCGCTCGTGCTTCAGGTTATGACGAACTTCCGCCCGGTCGAAAAAGAACTCACGGACGAGAAAGGTGCGCGCTTTCGGTTGAGAATCCTGCCTTACCGCACGGTGGATGACAAGGTTGACGGCGCAGTGATCACTATCTATGGATTAGGGGCGATGCGCGGATGAATTGATCCGAACGTCCTCGGCACCAGCGGCTCTCCTTGAGTGCAGTTGCTTCGCCGTAGCCCAGGGCCATTCGCGGAACGCCGAGTCGCAGCGTTAATTAGGGTGCTTGTGGTTCGGACTTGTTGTTGGCGCCAAGTCCGGAGGCGTGTAATACACTTTGCTGCCGCCGGCTTTTTGCACTTCGTTGATAAAGGTCGTTCCATAGTCGCGCTGAGCGTCGGACAGCGCGTAGGCTTGCCGTTTGTAGTTCCAGTTTTTCGGGTTCAAGCGTTGCGCGTCCTTAAAGTGGGGAATCGCTTCGGACAAGTGGCCGGATTTGTAAAGGTGCTCGCCAAGCGCGAATTCCACTTCCGCCAGGAGGATATCCGGATCGTTGACCGTTAACTTCTCGCGTAACCGCGCAGGGCTCATTACGTAAACGCTCTGGCTGCCTTTTTCAACCCAGTCGCGCAGTGCATTCAAATAAGGGGCAGAATCGAGGCCGCTAAAATTCTTGAAGCGGTCATCTACGAACGCAACTTCATTTGGCCGCACGATTTTTCCGTTCTCGTCAATCCACACGCCGGTGGGAACGTTCACCATGTTGTACAGCGTGGTGACCAGATGCTTGTCGTCGATTAATGCGGTGTAGGTCGGGCTAGCTGCGGTAATCCACGGGCCGGCGTCCTTGACGCCGTTGGTGTCCTGGGCGGCAGAAACAATTTCGAAATTCTTGTCGTGCAGTTGCTGATAGATTGCTTGCCAACCTGGCAAGTCCAGCCGGCACCCTCACCAAGAGGCCCAAGTAAGCAGCAGCACCTTCTTGCCGCGAAAATCGGAGAGCGAGTGTAGTTTGCCAGTGATGTCCGGCAAAGCGAAATCCGGAGCTTCCAGCGAAGCGAGCCCCTGGCGTTGGTCGGCACGGAGGCCAAAGTACCAGGTCGCCAGCGCTTCGTCGTGGGCCACCGGTTGATGCACCAGCTCGGCGAACGCAGTCAGGCTGAACCAAGTGTCCTTTTCGTTTTTGCGAACGAATTCCTGATAACGAGCTTTCGGCACCGGAAAGCACAATTCGCCCCGACACACGCCTTGCGGCTTCAATTCGAAATCCGTGGCGCGCTGCAAGTCCGCGGTGGTGATCCACAATTGCCCCCCGGCTTGATCAGCACCACGGATTACGGTGACCTTCTCGTCGTAAATAATAGTGGCGCTGGATTTGTTCGTTCGTGCGCCGCTCCATCCACCAAACAGCAAAAGCAAAGTACCGCTCACCAGAAATCTGCGGTGCATCAATCCCTCCCGATTGGCTCGATCCGGTCAGAGTCCGACTGCCATGCTAAGACTGGGAATCCTACCGCAATATTCCGGAAGAACTCGAATTGGTGGATCGATTGGCGTGACCATTGCCAGCGGAGTGGCCCGTAGAGGTTGCAGCAATGCGAACGACAACGAAATGTGGCAGGAAAGCGCGAGCAAACGGGGCGCGAGGGCGTGCGGACTCACACTTTGTGCGCACGCCACCCTGATCGCGAGCAGGGGACGGGTGGATTTCAGAGCCTTCGTAGAAGCTCTGTCAGTGGCTCTGGTTGCGCCGAGGTTTGCCCTTGACTTCTCTTTACAGGGACCCCACCCTAAAGAGCTTCGTTCCAGCAGCCCAGGGTTGCGAACCGCAGAAAGGCGCCTCCGTTCCCACATGACCCGCGTCCGGCTCTGTTTCCATGACCGCTGCTTTGATGGGACAGCCTCCGCGGCGCTCTTCTACCGTTTTTACAAGGAAAAAGTTGCTCCCGCAGCCGGTTTCGGTTTCACGGGGATGACACATCGTGCGTCGCAGCCCTGGACTTCCGACCTTTTCGATGGCGACGAGAACGTCATCGTGGACTTCAAGTACTCGAATTCGCCGAAAGTGACGTGGTGGTTCGACCATCATCAGAGCGCGTTCCTCACGCCCGCGGACGCGGAGCATTTCCGCAGTCATCCCGGAGCGCACAAGTTCTACGATCCAGACTACAAATCGTGCACGCTGCTGATTGCGACGGTGACGAAAGAAAAATTCGGGTTCGATACAAAGCCTCTGGAGGAGTTGATCCGCTGGGGAGACATCATCGACGGCGCGCAGTATCCGACGCCGGAGTCGGCGGTCGAGCTAGTTGAGCCGGCGACGCAACTTGCGATGGTGATTGAAGCGGCACCCGAAGATGGCTTGCCGGCGCGGATCATTCCGGAGCTGGCCTACCGTCCGCTGGCGGAAATGGTAAAGCTGCCGCTGGTAGCGAAGCATCTCGAACCGCTGCTGGCGCGTCATCGGAAGTCAATCGAGATTCTGCGCGAACGGGCGGAAGCCAAGGACGGCGTGATTTTCTTTGATGTCAGCGACCTGGACCTGGAAGGCTACAACAAGTTCATTCCGTACCTGCTGCATCCGGAATGCGTTTATTCCGTGAGCGTGAGTACATCGCCGGCGCGTGCGAAAATCTCGTTGGGAACGAATCCCTGGAATCAGGCCACCGCGGACAAGAACCTCGCTTCGATGGCGGAACGATTCGGCGGCGGCGGACATCCTCGAGTGTCGGCGATTTCCCTCGACCCTAAGGACCTTCCGCGAGCGCGGCAGATTGCGCGCGACCTTGCGGCAGAACTCCGCACAAAGTAAGGGATTTGTCGTTTTAAACGCTTCGGTCTGACGAATTGTGGCGGTCTAGCGTGGATCGGCATGAATGGCATCCAGCAGTTTCCGAATTAGAAACCAGTGCGCAGCGTCGTTCGACAGAAACTTGGGGCCAGTGTAAAATGCTACAAGTGCAGTGCGCCGCTAGCTCAACTGGCAGAGCAATGGACTCTTAATCCATAGGTTGTAGGTTCGATTCCTACGCGGCGCACCAGTCCTGGTGTGTTCGCGGATGGGAGTCCAGTTGTGCGCAGATTCCGGAATATGATTCGCGGAGCTCTCCAGAAGTACGGAAGTGTAAGTATCAGACGTTTCATCTGGAATCATGAGTATAGGGTAGGCAGATGGAACAGCCTGGATTCGATGCCCGCCGATTGCGTTTATCCCTACATCGAGAAGTATGCTCGGAATGGCAATATATTGGACCTCGGCTGCGGCCCGGGAACAACCGGACTTGAGCTCAATTCGTACGGATCTTATACCGGAGTGGACATCTGCGATCTTGCCATTGAGAAAGCCCGCATGCGGACAGACCAGTATCACCGGAGTGATCGGAATAGCTATCTTCGATCGGACCTTCTGACTTACATACCGAATTGGCAGTACGACGTCATATTTTTTGGCGACTCCATCTATTATTTCTCGCTTGAGCGGTCCATTGAAATACTGGACCGTTATTCTCGATACTTGAAAAATGATGGTGTCTTCATTATCAGAACCTGGATCGACAACGAAAAGCATATAGCCATGGTTCGCAGCATCGAGGGTGCATTCGATGTTTTAGAGAAGGGACTATTCGCTAATTCGCAAATTGCTGTGATTGTATTCCGTTCAAGACATCAACTTGAGACTCATTGATGGAATTGCGGCTTCGGGCTGGTCGGCGCCGCGCCAACTAGCACCGAGCGCGATGAGAATGTGGGCTACAGCCGACGTGGCTGCGGGCGGCGTGGTGCTCTTCCAGAAACCTACCGGCAAATCCGTGACTCGTTTTTTGCGCCCGGCGCTGGGCTGGATTCGCAGGCAGGTAAACGGCATAATTGCAACGATCGTTTCTCGCCCTGCGGGTATTGCGAAGTGAAACCTCGGGCGTTGTAGTACGTCAATAGGAGCAGCATGAGACGGCAGGTTACGTGTGTCTGCAAGCTCGTCTCGCGGCGCGGTCGGAGCACCCGGAAGCAAGTTACGGTTAACAAGACGTCGATGAAAACAAAACTCCATTTTGTGTGCGGAGCGCTGCTCGCAGTGGTTTTCGCAAGCGGTTGCGCGAAGTCCATGCCGAGCAGCGTGTTGGGAGACGACGCGCATCCGACACCAGTGCACTTGTACACGGTAGCCGAAGAAACCACGCAGCGGCGCGTGCAAGCGGCAGGGTCGCTGTTCGCGCTGGAAGAGAGTACGTTGAGTTCGGAAGTAGAAGGTCCCGTAGCTCAAGTGCTGGTGGACGTGGGCGATTCAGTGCGCGCAGGCCAGCCGCTGGTGATCATTGACCCGCAGGAATTGCAGTTCGAGGTGGAGCGGCAGCGCGGCATCGTGACGCAGGTGCGCGCGCAACTTGGAATAGGTGCGAACGACTCACCGCCCAGCGATCCGCAAAAAATCGCTTCGGTGCAGCGGGCGGCGGCGGATCTCTTCGACGCGGAGCGCAAGTACTCGCGCGCGAAGGAAATGTTCAAGGACAATTTGATTTCGCAGCAGCAACTGGATGAAGCGGACAGCCGATTTCAGAGCACGAAGGCGGGATACACCGTGGCGCTGCAAGAAGTGGACCGGCTGAAAGCGCTGCTCGTATCGAGCGAGGCCAGCGAGAAACTGGCGGAAAAGAAATTAAGTGACGCGACGATTCGCGCGCCGTTCCCGGGAGCGATCAAAACGCGCGACGTACATCCCGGTGAATATGTCCGCGTGCAGGGTCCGGTGATGGTGCTGGTGCGCACGGATACACTTCGGGCGCGCCTGGAAGTGCCAGAGCGTTGGGCGGGTTGGGTGAAAGACGGCGCGAATGTGGAGTTGCACGTGGAAGCATTTCCGAACGAGATGTTTCACGGCAGAGTGACACGCATCAACCCGGCGGTCGCGCAGGACTCGCGCACGTTTGAAGCGGAGGCACTGCTGCCGAATTCGGATGGGCGGCTGAAGCCGGGATTTTTCGTGCAGGCGTCGATTCCGAGTGAGAAGCAGGAAAAGACGATTTTCTTGCCGGAGCGCGCGGTGAACTATCGCTATGGCGTGTACAAGGTTTTCTTGCTGAATGGCAATCGCGTGTCGGAGCGGCAAATTCGTCCCGCAGGGCAGACGGAAGACGATCGCGGGCACCGGTTCGAAGTGGCGGAAGGATTGAAGCCAGGCGATCGCGTGGCCGTGGCGATAACCGGAGACCTGCACGACGGCGCGACGGTGCAGGAACAGTCCGACGGAAGCGTCCCGGCGCTGAAATAGGTTTCGGGGAAAGCCAACCAACACACCGATGAAGCTCGCCGAAACCTGCGTCAAGTATCCCGTTTTCACTGTAATGCTGATCGCGTTTTTGGTGACGCTTGGCGCGTTTTCCTACCGCGGATTGGCCGTAGATCTTTTCCCCAAGGCAGATCCAGCAACAGTGAATGTGGACGTGCAACTGCCGGGGGCGACTCCGGAAGAAGTTGTGACGGGAGTTGTGCTGCCGTTGGAAGACGCAATTTCTTCCGTTCCCGGCATCGATGAAATCACCGTTTATTCCAGCGAAGGCATGGCGGACATCACCTGCACGTTCGTGCTGGAGCGCGACATTGACGGCGCGGCGCAGGACATCCGCGAAAAAGTAGCGGCGGCAATTTATCGTTTGCCGAAGGAAACGCTGCCGCCGGTCATCACGAAGCAGGACCCGCAATCCGATCCGATCTTGACGTTGCTCGTAAGCGGACCGCTCAGCCGGCGCGAGTTGACGGAAATCGCAGACAAGCAGATTCGACGCGCGATCCAAACGGTAGACGGCGTCGGCAGCGTGGAATTGAATGGCGGGCAAGCGCGGCAGATTCGTGTGCTGCTCGATGCGCAGAAATTAACCGCGCACAACTTCACGGTGCTCGACGTGCGCGACGCGCTGCAGCGCGAAAACATCGAAGCGCCCGGCGGGCGAATGATTACCGGGCCGCAGGAGCTTGGGCTGAGGACGCTCGGGCGCGTCACTTCGGCGGAGCAGTTCGGCGAAATTGTGATTGGCACGCGCGGCGGAGCGCAGGTGCGCGTGCGCGACGTGGCGCAAGTGGAAGACGGCGCGCAGGAGTTGCGCACGTGGTCGGCGCTATTCCGGAAGGGGACGCCGGGGCAGGATGTCGTCAGCATTCAAGTCTTGAGGCAGTCGGGCACGAATACCGTGCAAGTGGCGGACAATGTAAAGGCCAAGCTGGACGACCTGCGCGCACAACTGCTGCCCGGCGTGCAACTGCTGGTGATTCACGACATTTCGGAATTCATCAAGGCGTCGGTGCACTCGCTGCTGGAACACCTGATTCTTGGGAGCATTCTCGCGGCCGCCATCGTTTTTCTTTTCATGCGCAACCTGCGAGCGGTTCTGATCGCAGCGGTAGCGATTCCGGCGTCCATCGTGGCGACGTTTACGTTGATGCGCGCAATGGATTTTTCGTTGAACAACATGACGCTCTTGGCGCTGACGCTGGCCGTGGGAATCGTCATTGATGATGCCATCATCGTGCTCGAAAACATTTTCCGGTTCATGGAAGAAAAGGGCGAAGACCGGAAGAACGCGGCTATCAAGGCGACGCAGGAAATCGGACTGGCAGTCATGGCCACAACGTTATCGCTGGTCATCATTTTCTTGCCGATCGCGTTCATGAACGGCTACGCGCGCAAGTACGTGAACTCCTTTGGCTGGACCATGGCGATGGCGATCATGGTGTCGTTGCTGGTGGCGTTTACGCTGACGCCGATGATGAGCTCGCGGTTGCTGCGCGTGAGCGAGCGGGAGAAAAAAGCGCACGCGAGCGGAATCCTGCACCGCATCGAACAGGGCTACGTGCGATTGCTGGAGTGGTCGCTGGCGCATCGCGCGGTGATCATTATGATTTGCGTCGGGACGTTCCTGTCCACGTTCGGCTTGTATCGCCTGGTTGGACGCGATTGGATTCCTTCGGACGACCAATCGGAACTAATTAGCTCGTTCACGCTTCCCGAAGGAACATCACTGGCGAAAACGACGGCGCGGGCGCAAGACATCGCGGAGCGTGTGATAGCACTGCCGGAAGTGGTGTTTGTGCAGGCGCTCACGCACGGGCCCACGAATCACGCGCATCTTTTTGTGGGGTTAGTGCCGCGCAGCGAACGAAAGCGTTCGCACGAACAACTGGCCACGGAGATTCGCGGATTTCTCGCCGGCTACCGCAGCATGATTTCCAACGTGCGATTGCCGTCGGTATTTGGCGGCGAGACGTATTTCCCGATTGGCGCGGTGATTCGCGGGCCGGAATTGGAAAAACTGGCGGACATCAGCAAGCAAGTTGCGAACCTGATGATGAAATACCCGGATTTGGTGGACGTGAATCCGAGCCTGAACCTCAACACGCCGGAGTTGCAGGTAAAAGTCGACCGCCAGCGCGCGGCAGACATCGGCGTGCGCATGACGGACGTGAGCGACGCGGTGCGGCTGTTTTATTCCGGCGAAGATGAAATCACGCGGTTCAAAGAGGGCTCGGAGCAATATCCGGTCATCATGCAACTGCAGGAGCAGCAGCGGGACAATCCGGACGTTCTGGCGCAAATGATGGTGCCATCCACGAAACTAGGGCAGGTGCGTTTGGAGAATGTGGCGTCGATCGTGCGCGGCGCGGGCCCGGCAACGCTGTGGCGCTACAACCGTGAATTTGAAGTGACGGTGTATGCAAACGTGGCCAGCGGATACCCGTTGGACCTGGCGGCTACGCACACGGTGGAATCGATCAAGCAGATCGGGTTGCCTGCTGGATATTCGTATCGCTTCACGGGACAGGTGAAAGTACTCGAAGAGACGACGTGGAATTTGCTGCTGGCGATGCTGTTGGCGTCGATCTTCATGTACATGGTGCTGGCGGCGCAGTTCGAGAGTTTTTCGCATCCGTTCATCATTATGTTGACGCTGCCGCTGAGCATTCCCTTCGCGCTGTTCTCGCTGTGGATTACCGGTCGCGCATTGAGTTTGTGGAGCGCGCTCGGCATGTTCTTGCTGCTCGGGATTGTAAAGAAGAATGGAATTCTGCAAGTGGACTACACGAATCGGTTGCGAGCGAGCGGGACGCCCGTGCGCGAGGCCATTCTGGAAGCTAACCGAGTGCGGTTGCGGCCGATCTTGATGACGACGCTTTCGATTGTCGCGGGACTGATTCCCGTGGCGATCGGAATTGGAGCGGGCTCGGAGCAGCGCGCGTCGATTGCCGTGACGATCATCGGCGGACAGACACTTTGCTTGCTATTGACACTGCTGGTCGTGCCGGTGGCGTATTCGTATCTCGCGGAACTGGAAGCCGCGCCGTGGGGCAGCGCCGCACGCCGCATTTTTGGTCGCGCGCGAAGTTCCGTCAGCGATTCCAGCGCCGATTGACCATCCATACCTTCCTGCAACACTTGCGTCCTCGTGCCGCAGCAGGCACAATTCGCGGGACTCCACTGCAATCATCCGAAACAAGGAAGGCCGATATGCGACGAACGATGAGCGTGGCCATTTTCGGGCTGGTGTTCTGCATTTCCATAAACGCGCAAACGAAAGCGCCGGTACAGCCCGCTGAATATGGCCAGTTTGAATCCCTGCAAATGTCGCGCGATTTCGGCGGGCTGTCGCCGGACGGGAGATGGCTGGCGTACGGAATTAACCGGTCGAATCGCAACAACGAGTTGCGCATCACCAAGATTTCCGATGGCACGACGAAGACCGCGGCGTTCGGTTCGCAACCGGTCTTTTCGTCGGATTCGCGCTGGGTGGCGTACGCGATCGGGTATTCCGAAGCGCAGGAAGAAAAAATGCGCAAGGACAAAAAGCCGGTCCGAAGGAAAGTCGGGCTGATGAATCTCTCGACCGGGGAACTGACGGTGGTGGAGGGAATCGAGTCGTTCGCGTTCAGTCCCAACGGAGCGTACCTGGCGATGCGGAGGTATGCGCTGGAAAAAGAAAAGAAGGACTCCGCGGATGGCGGAGAGCCAGAAATCGACGATATTGCAGGAGCGGAGCTGATCTTGCGGCAACTCGCGACGGGCCACGACACGTCGTTTGGAAATGTGTCGGAATTCGCGTGGCAGGATTCGCCGAAGACAGGAACGATGCTTGCGATGGCGATTAATTCCGAAGACAAAACCGGGAACGGCGTGCAGCTTTTCAATACGGAGACGAGTGCGGTGCGCGTGCTGGATTCTTTCGGGGCGGTGTACAGCGGACTCGCGTGGCGGCGAGACAGCGGGGATCTAGCGGTGTTGCGGTCGAAATCGGACGAGCATCGCGAAGGGCCAACGCAATGCGCTCTGGCATGGACGCACCTGGGTGAGGGTTCAGAAGCCAGCCATGTTTACGATCCGACGGCAGACAAGTCGTTTGCCGCAGGAATGCGCACAGTGACATTTATTAAGCCGTCGTGGTCCGCGGATGGCGACGTCGTGTTCCTGGGAATGGCCAAGTGGCAGGAGAAGATTGAGGCGCCGAAAAAGCAGGATGACGGAAAGGGCGCGGACGCCGCGAAGAGCGATTCCGCTCAAAAAGATGGCAAAAGCGGTGATAAGAATGCCGATGCGGCGGACGAGAAAGAAACGGACGAACCCGCGGCAGTGGAAATCTGGAATTCGCGCGACGCGGAAGTGATGCCGAGGCAGCGGCTAAACGCCAAGAATGACCGGCAGAAAAACATGCTCGCGGCCTGGCATTTGCAGAGCGGGCAGTTCGTGCAATTAGGGAAAGATCTGGACGAAGAAGTCGTGCCTTTGAAACATCAGAGCACGGCGTACGCGGCGAACTGGTCGGCGTATGCGATGGAGCGGAGCATCGGACGTCCCGCGGCGGATATTTATCTGGTGGACGTCGCGAATGGGAACCGGACAAAGATCGAGGAGCGGCTGAGCGACGATTTCTACGTTGAGCCTAGTCCCGGGGGCCGCTACCTGCTTTATTTTCACGACGACCAATTTTGGACGGTGAACACCGCGACGCGCGCGGTGGTCAACATCACGAAAAATGTCCCGACGCAGTTTGTGAATCGCGAGTCGGATTTCACAATCAAGCAAAAGCCGCCATTTGGCTTTGCCGGATGGACGAAAGACGACGCTTCCGTGATTCTCTACGACAAATTCGATTTGTGGCAGGTGACGCCGGACGGGACGAAAGCCACGAAACTGACAGATGGCGCCGGGGAGCAGGTGCGGCATCGCTACGTGAAACTGAATCCGCGCGACGAATTTATTGACACGGATAAGCCGATTTACTTGAGCCTGTTTGGAATTTGGACAAAGAAGTCGGGTTACGCGCGGCTCGAGCCTGGAACAGGCGGGGCGCTCAAGGAAGAACACTTGGTCTGGGTGGACAAGAGCGTGAACCAACTGGCCAGGGCAAAAGATGCGGACGTCTACGAGTACGTGCAGCAAACGTTTGAGGAATCGCCGAATGCGTTCGTGGCGAACGCTGAGTTGAAAGACGCGAAAGCAGTGACGAAGACGAATCCTTTTCAACGCAACTACGCCTGGGGCCATGAGGAGTTGATCGAGTACAAAGACAGCCGCGGCGAACGATTGCAGGGCGCGCTGTATTATCCGGCAGGGTACGAAGCAGGGAAGAAGTATCCGATGGTTGTCTACATGTACGAAAAACTGTCGGATGGATTACATCAATACAGCGCGCCTTCGGAGCGGAATTATTACAACGGAGGCGCAATCACGAGCCACGGATACTTTTTGCTCGAACCGGACATTGTGTTCCGTCCGCGCGACCCGGGCGTTTCCGTCGTGGATTGCGTGACGGCGGCGGTGAAGCGCGTCATCCAGATGGGAGTGATTGATCCGAAGAAAGTCGGCGTGATGGGCCACTCGTGGGGCGGATTTGATTCCGTGTATTTGGCGACGCACACGACAAATTTCTTTGCAGCTGCGGTCGCAGGCGCGCCGATTACGGACCTCGTCAGCAACTACGGGAATCACCACTGGAGCATTGGAATCGCCGAAACGGACCACATCGAAACGGGCCAGCAGCGGATGGAAGTGCCGCTGTACGAAGACTTGCAGGCGTACATTCGCAATTCGGCGGTGTTTGGCGTGCAGAACATGACGACGCCGTTGATGATCGAGGTCGGCGACAGCGACGGCACGGTGTTTTATCACCAGGGCATCGAGCTGTATAACATCGCGCGGCGCGCGAAGAAAAACGTCGTGCTCCTGGAGTACGCCGGCGAGGATCACGGCCTGCGCAAAAAAGCCGATCAAATCGACTACCAGCGGCGCATTTTTGCGTGGTTCGGACACTACCTGAAAGATGAGACAGCGGCGGCCTGGATTACAAATGGCGAGAGCTATTTGGACCGCGAGAGGGAAGTGAAGCAGCTCAAAGCGGCCGCAGGAAATGGTAAAGACTAGCGCTCACTGACGTTAAGAATGGCGGGCGGCGAGGCGTGTCAGGACGGGATCGTGCTCGGCAAGCAGGGTGTTGGCGAATGCGTGTTTCGGAGCGCGAACCAGGAGAAACAGCTCTCCTGCCCAGAGAAGGATATCGAGCAATCGGCCGCGCTGGAGGTTGTTCAATTCCTTGCAGCCCACGGCAACCTCCAGAGCTCTGCGCGAGCACTCTTCGATGAAGGCGCGAAGCACCGGCAACTCGAGAGAGAGGCAGCGGGGATTTTCGCGCCGCGGGTCGATGCGCTGCAGATTCTCGTAGCACAATTCGATGAAATGATCGACGCAAAAATCCTGTTGCGCCAGGGCAGCGACAGCGAACCCGTCACAAAAGTCCACGGCACAGATTTTGTTCGGCAGCATCTTCGAAATGGCCCCTAGCGCGAAATACGATCGGCGAACTGCACTCCCTAACTGATTAAACCTCTAATGAGGTTGGATGTTGCGACGGCCCCCAGTTGTTGCCGGCGAGAAAGGCTTCCGCGGTCCACGCGGATGCAAATCACGCCGCGTATATTGCGTTTTCTCGCAGTTCCGTGTGTTCCAGATTTTCCGGCGGCAACTGATCCGCGAACTCAGTCTCGTGTTGGCCGGGATTGGACGGGACTGCAGAAAGCGTTTGCACACGAAGGCAGCGGTCGAGATATGGCGCGATCAATGCTCGAAGCCAGCGTAGGTTCGCCTCGCAGAGCTGCGTGCGATCTTTCCCCGTCCAAAGCGTGACGACGGTCACGAGGCGCGCTTCGTAGTTGGCGATGAACACAAATCCGCCCGCGAAGCCCGTGACGCTCGAGAAGGCGCTGTGGATTGCGCCGGGAAGCATAGTTTGCACGGTACGCGCGGTCTCCGGTCTCGCGACGAATTCGAGATTTAGAGCCGACAACGGAAATTCCTGACCGCATGCGGAAGAAGTATGGCCCTCGGCTGGCGTGAAATTGCGGTGGCGAGCAGAAGAAATCGTAAATGGACTACTGGGGGCTTGCAGTGACCGTGACAAAGTTCCTCCATGTCGAGCCTACCCTTATGAGGGGAGGCGCATCCTCACCGGTCCAGGTCCAGCTTAGATGCGCCCTGGTGGGATACGCGGGGGACAGGGGATCCGTCCCTTCGCTAAAGGGTGCCCACGTATTTGTTGGGTCCCTTCAGGTAAGTCGTGACGCAGGAAAGTATTTCGTTTCACCGCCATCCGCAAAATCGGGAATTATTGCTCCGGCTGGCTGGCGCGGCTATACTCCGAGCGACAATTCGGGGGAGAAGTGGAACTCTTCGCGTTCACCAGGGAATACGTAGAGCAACTCCGCGCGGGAGATCCGTCGACGGAGCAGCATTTTGTAACGTACTTTGGCCAGCTTTTGCGGATAAAGTTGCGGGCAAAGATGCTGGCATCGGAGACGGTGGACGACTTAAGGCAGGAGACCTACATCCGGGTCCTGGTTGCGCTACGCAAAGACGGAATCCGCCAGCCGGAGCGCTTCGGGGCATTCGTTAACTCCATTTGTAACAACGTGTTACTGGAGTTTTACCGGTCCTCGTCGCGAACGACTCCGCTTGAGGAGCCCCACCTCGAAAGAGCCGATGAGAATGTAGATCTCGAGGGCCAACTGGTAACCAAGCAAACGAAGGAACGCGTGAGGCAGGTCCTACAAGGCTTGCCCAAGAAGGACCGCGAGCTCTTGCAGGCATTCTTTCTGCAGGAAAAGGATAAGAATGAGGTTTGCGCACAGTTCGCTGTGGACCGCGATTATCTGCGCGTGCTGCTGCACAGAGCCAAGGATAAGTTCAGGGTTTTGTATGAGAAAGACCGGGAAGCTTTAGCGGGGAAGATTGCCCCCAAAGTCACCCATGAAACGAATTGACCTGTGCCCGCACTATCTGACGGATGACAAATATGGACCATAACGAGGCAGTGCGGCTGCAGGCCGCGGAAAAGTATCTCTCCGGGGAGTTTACTCGTGCGCAGCGGGACGAGTACGAGGAGCATTACTTCGACTGCCCGACATGCGCGGAGGAACTGAAGGCAACCGTAGCGTTCATGGAGAGTGCGAAACAGGTCACGCGTGAGTTTTCTCCTCAAACAAATGAGAATAAGGGATTTAGTGAACGGAAGGCGATTTGGCTGGCTTGGTTGCGGCCAGCGTTTGCAGTGCCCGCATTTGCCGCCCTGCTGCTGGTCGTTGTGTACCAAAACAGCGTGACAATTCCTCGGCTCCAGGAATCTCCTTCTTCTCCATCGGCGCAGATCATTACCGCTACTGTCCGTCTGTCGGGCAGCGTGCGTGGCGGCAGCGAAGGCGACGAAGCTGGCACGAAAGTGCAGGTTCACCCTGGACAGAGCTTCATCCTTGATTTCGACTTCACGCCGTCTCGAGCATTCAGCTCATATCGATGGGAATTGCGAGATGCGGATGGAGGTTCTGTCAAGAAAGGCGTGCTCGCGGGAGACAACACCAACCGAACGGTGCATTTGGCAGCCCTCGGTGGCGTACAACACTCTGGAAGATATTCGCTGGTTTTCTTGGGCGAACCAGACGGCAAGAGCCAATCGGCAAGCGAGACCGAGGTTCAGCAGATTGCCTTTTCAGTTGAATTTCCCCGTTAGATGAACGAGGATTAGGCTCCATTTCAGCGCATTGAGGTGTCCCCCGATGGCTCGAATACCGCGCATTCCCTTTCATTTTCGAGCGCAAGCCCACGCTTTCAGCGGCGAGATCCATCATCCGTTTTCATATCCGATCAAGGCGAAGGCCTCCACATCACTCCCTACGATTGGCGGGTTGGCCACGGCCCGTCACGGAAAGTTCTCGTGTCACGAGTTAGTGTCCTTCGAGGGCGCTCATACGCACGTGTCGGGAAAAGAAGTGGCCAAAGATGTTTACGTAACTCATGCCGCGACGACGATAGAACGTTTGAATATAGAAGGAGTTCTCACCGCGGACCGCATAATTTGCCGCATCAATTCGACGTATGACGTTCAGAACCCTGAGGGCGTTATCTTGGCAGACGGCAGCAAGTTCGAGAACTTGCGGATTCATGGCAAACCTGTCGACGTAATCTTCAGGCACGGACTCTTGAAGGAATGCGCCAGATTTGACACCTTGCGAGACCGGATTAGGGCGGAGAAAGCCGCTGGCAAGGTTGCTGGGGCTGAGGATGAGGTAGCCGTCTTTACGCTTGTGGAACGGATACAATCGGACCTGCCGTACGTGCCGAAAGACGGTGGATACGTTTTTGTGGTGCCGGAGTTCGGTAAAGTCACTGTTGCAGAGGTGTTCGCAGAACGCGGTGCGCGCACCTTAACGATGCTCCATCTCGAATTGGGCTCACCTCAGACAGCCAACCTAACGGCCGCGGAGGGTGGCACTAACGGAAAACCACCGCCTCCAACCAGTTGAAGCGGGTGACAGGAATACTTCCAACCAGCGCCGTACCTTGGAGCAGGCACGCAATGCGACGCACGAGTGTTGCTGGCGCAGTGATCCTTGCTTTTTTTGCCGCATCGATCGTGAGCTGGGCCCCGGGATGTGGTAGGCGAACCGACCCCAATAGAGTTTACGATCAGGTCGTAAACACCGTCCGCCATGGCGACCTTAAGACGTCGCTGGCCGACGTAGACACAGCTTTGCACAGCGATGTTGGGCATTCTATCGAATGGAACTGGCGGTTTCGCGTCCTTAAAGCCCAGATCCTAGTCTCGCGCTCGGAATATCAAGGCGCTCTGAACCTTCTTCGCGACGAATTGCCCGATTCCCTCGCATCTTCAGACATTGGTGTTCGCAAAAAGCTGATGGAAGGCATCGCGTACAGGTACGGCCAGGAATTCTCAAAATCCCAGAGAGATCTTGACGACGCGCTTGCGCTGGCCCAGTCAGCCCAGCCACAGTTGGTTTGTGAAGTCATAAAAGCGATTGGCGAACTTCAAGTTGACGAGAAGAGATACACAGATGCTGAAAATTCCTTTCACCGAGCGTTGGAACTCGCGCGGACGGAGCGGAGGCAGGATCAAATCGCGGCGACACTCGCTAACTTAGCTCGGGTAGCAACTAGCGAAGAGCGTTTCGGGGAAGCTATCGATTTGAATCAGACAGCCTTGGAACTGTCCCGTTCCCTGGACATGCAAGGTCTCGTAGCCACCGTTCTCGGCAACACGGCCTGGTGCTATTTTCAATTGGGTGACTTCGAGAAGGCGTTGAGTTCCTTTAAAGAAGCTGCCGTCGCCTCCGAGCGAATCGGGCAAATGGGCTATAGCTTCTATTGGCTCACAGGCGTGGCGAATACGTATATTGCCTTAGACGATCCTGGTTCTGCCGAGGCACTTCTTACCGAGACACTCAAACGCGCTCAACAGCTTCAAGACGCTGAGACCATGACCATCTGTTTAAACGCACTCGCTGGGATTTCTTTGAGGGCTAATCGTTTTGATGAGGCAACAAATTATGAAAACGATGCGCTAAGAATTGAAGAGGCGGGCTTGGACCATTTCGGGACGCTTCAGTCGAAGCTCATGTCGGGTCTCATCGAGACGAGCCGACGGCACTTCGCCGAAGCAGAGAGGCTCCTTAAAAGCGTCCTTGAGGATCCCGCCGCAGACACGCCATTGCGCTGGGAGGCCCAGGCTAGGCTCGCGAAATTGCACGATAACGAAGGATTACCTCAGAGAGCCGAGCACGAATACCGTCAATCGATCGACACCATCGAGCGGGCGCGTTCTTCGATTGACCGGGACGACTTGCGCCTCAGCTTTCTGTCCGGCGGCATCGAATTCTACGATGACTATATAGAGTTCCTGGTCGCTAATGGAAGATCGCAAGATGCACTTAGAGTCGCAGAGCTGAGCCGCGCCCAAACGCTTGCAGAGGGACTTGGAACTTCGGGCAAGAGTGCTAAGGTTTCCCGCACGAATTCTGAGCTTGAACAGTATGCGCGCCGGCTGAGTGCAACGTTTCTTTTCTACTGGCTGGGAAGCAAGCACTCGTATCTCTGGGCGATCACGCCGACCACGACCGCCTGTTTCACCCTGCCGCCGGCAGTAGAGATCGATCCGGCCGTCAAGTCCTACACGGATGCGGTTACTCAGTCGAACGATGTCGCCGAATCGGAACGAGCGGTGGGCGAGAAGCTTTACGCGATGCTGGTGGCTCCCGCACAAAGATTTATTCCGCCGAATTCGCGAGTGATTCTGCTGCCCGATGGCAGCCTTTATTCGCTCAACTTTGAGACCCTAATCGTCCCTAACCCGGAGCCTCACTTCTGGATCGAAGACGCCACTCTAACGACCGCAAGTTCACTGTCTTTGCTGGCCCCAGGAGCCCGTCGGACACCTGCCAAGAAGAAGAACTTGCTCCTCATCGGCGATGCTCTGAAGGCTTCCGATGACTTCGACCCCTTGCCGGACGCCGAGCACGAGATGCAAATCGTACAGGGCTACTTTCCGAAGGCGGATCGGACGGTATTGAATCGTGCGCAAGCCACCCCCAGCGCATACCTGAACAGCAATCCGGAGCAATACGCCTACTTACATTTCGTTACTCACGGCACAGCCAGCCGGTCTTGGCCGCTCGAGTCTGCGGTCATCCTGAGTAAGGAAGCCACCGCCGACGCCTACAAGCTCTATGCTAGAGACGTTGTCACGCGTCATCTGAACGCCGAATTGGTGGTCATCTCCGCCTGCAACGGTTCGGGAATCCGCGCGTATTCTGGAGAGGGCTTGGTTGGCCTGTCCTGGGCATTTCTGCGCGCTGGCGCGCATAACGTCATCGCAGCCCTTTGGGAAGTGAGCGACGCTCCATCCACAGCGCAGCTCATGGACAAACTCTACGACGGGCTCAGCCGCGGGGAGGATCCAGCCACCGCCTTGCGGGAGGCTAAGCTTTCGCTTCTGCGTTCCTCTAGCTCTAATTCTGTATTCAGAAAGCCTTTTTATTGGGCGCCGTTTCAGCTCTATGCCGGATCTTAGAGCCGCGTCTGGGTGATGTTGCGGATACCCGGTTCGCGGCGTTCGGAATGCCCTCGGACGATCGTTGAGCTTCTTTGCAACGAATTGCGAATGGTTATCACTACCTTGAGTCGAGACATTACTCTGGCAGAGGCCTGATATGAATCCGCAGCATTCCTGCAGCCAACCTACTGAAACAAGCCCCGCAGTGCCCATGAATTCGCATGACGAGAATTCGACGCAAAATCTTCCACGAATTGAACGATGCGAATTTGAAGCGTTACTGCAGCGAGCGATGGATATCCTCAACGCGCGCGATCTCAAAACGCAATTGGAGTCGAAACGCAGCTAGCGAGTGAGTGCGGCTAAGCGCAGCGCCTACCTAGTGTCGCGCAGTGGCGCGCCCTCGACGTCAAACGACTAAAAGAGGCGAACGGCGTTCTCTCCCCAAAAATGGCTGCTCGCCGCCACACCGCTAACTTCTACCGGTCAGGACCTGGTTCCTTCGCGGGCGCGGACATCGCGCGGGCTTCTTCGTCCGAGTAATCGAGCCCCGTCAGAACTTGCATCGTGTGCTCGCCGAGCATCGGTGGCGGCAACCGATAACTGACTGGCGTTTCCGAAAACTTGATGGGATTGCCGATGCTGCGCGCCATTCCGAGCGCTGGATGCTCGAGTTGCACGATCATCCCTCGCGCGTGCGTCTGTGCGTCGTTCAAGGCTTCATCCACCGTGTTGATCGGCGCCGCGGGAATCTCGGCAGCGGCCAGCCGGTCGAGCCATTCCTGCGCGCCGCGGCGGTTGAACTCCTTTTGCAGCATCGGAATCAGCACAGTTCGATTTTCCGTTCGCGACGCATTCGTCCGGAAACGCTCATCGTTTCCGAGTGTATCCTTCATTTCCATGATTGAGACGAACCGCTTCCAAAGCGCTTCCGTGCCGACCCCCAAAACAAAGTAACGGCCATCGCCCGCGCGAAACATCTCGTAAGGAACAATGCTGGGATGCGCATTTCCCCAGCGTTTGGGAGAGACACTCGCGTTCAAGTGATTGCTCCCCACGTTCGCGAGCCACGTCAGCTGTGAATCGAAAAGTGCCATGTCCAGGAATTGCCCGCGGCCGGATTTCTCGCGTGCGTATAGAGCTGCGAGAATTCCCATAGCGGAGTACATCCCGCAGGTCATGTCGGCGATCGCGATGGGGTAACGCATCGGGCCGCCGCCGGGCTCACCCGTGAAGCTCATCACGCCTGCCTCTGCCTGCGCCAGAATGTCGTAGCCAGGCCGACCTACTTTTGGGCCAGTGAAGCCGTAGCCGGTGATGCTGCAATAGATGAGCCGAGTGTTTTTCGCGCAGAGCGCGGCGGCGTCCAGTCCGCGTTTCTTCAACGATGGCAAGGATGGCTGGTTAACGATGAAAACGTCCGCGCTGGCCAGCAACTTTTGCAAGGCTTCCGCGCCACTAGCGTGATCGTAATTGAGAACGACCGAGCGCTTGTTGCGGTTCGTGGCGAGAAAGTACGCGGACTCACCTGCGACAAACGGCGGTCCCCAGCCGCGGGACTGATCGCCTACACTCGGCCGCTCAATTTTTACGACGTCCGCGCCGCAATCTCCGAGCAGCATGGCACAATACGGGCCCGCCAACGCCTCGCTCATTTCCACCACGCGCACACCGTCAAGCATATTTTCCCCAGTCATGCCGCGAGATTATATCCGACGTGCGGGCAGACAATTCGCGCGAGCAGCAAAGATATTTGTTCGTTGGAGAAAATATTCTGTGCGGACAGAATCTTCCACCGCTGGAACTTTGCAAAGATTACTTTCTTCTTGACACTTCTCGAAGCAGGACGCTAGCCTAACGGCCATCGTTGCAGGTGGGGGAGTTTCTGGAACGTATTAACGTTTGTTCGTCTGCGCAGTTCATTCGTAATTGTTCTTCCGAAACCGATGCGTCGGACCTAAGAAGACTTTCTTCACCGACTAAGTTTGGTCCAGCGCGAAAAATTAGAGTCCATCTTCGAGGAGAGAATTCCCGCCGTTAACCGCGTTGCGTGCGTTCGAAAGGGGTGTTTCGCATGAAGCTGAGAGTCTTTGCAATACTTGCGGTTTGTGCGTTTGCGTTTTCTTCAGCAGTTTACGGCCAGGCGACGGGAAGTTTTTCCGGCACGGTGCTCGATAAATCCGGAGCCGCTATCGCCGGAGCGACGGTAACGGCCACGTCGCAGGCCACCGGCGTCGCGCGCCAATCGAGAACCGACGAAGCCGGACATTACTTGATTCCTCTGCTGCCCGCATCTATTTTCACGCTGCGCGTGGAATTCCAGGGATTCCAGACCGTTGAAAACAAAGATTTGCGGCTGCAAATTGATGAAGCTCGCGTGGTCGATTTCACGCTGTCACCGTCGACCCAGACCGCACAGGTCGAAGTGCTGGCTTCCGCCGTAGCGGTGGAAACGACCAATCCTTCGCTCGGCCAGGTCATCACCGGGCAGGAAGTTTCACAGCTGCCCTTGAACGGCCGCGATTTCGTGCAGCTCGCCACGCTCACGCCGGGCACGGTTCAGGAAACCAACACCAACAGTTTCTTCAACGGCGCGCCCAGCTCCGAAGTCTCCGCTCGCGGCACCTACTCGCTTTCCGTTGGCGGATCCCGTGCTAACAGCACGGACTGGCTGCTCGACGGCAACGACAATAACGAGCTGACCGCCGGCGGTATTGGCATCTTCTCGTCCATCGACGACATTCAGGAATTCAAGGTGCTCACCTACAACTACTCCGCCGAGTACGGCGAGCGCGCCGGACCGACGGTTCTGGTTACTACGAAGTCTGGCAGCAACGATTATCATGGTTCGCTTTTTGAATTCTTCCGCAACACATCCCTCGATGCCAAGAGCTTCTTCGCCACGACGGCGGAAAAATTCAACCTCAATCAATTCGGGGGTTCCGTAGGTGGGCCCATACGCAAAAACAAGACATTCTTTTTCGTGGATGGCGAACGGAAAGACCAACTGCATGGCGTCACCTCGACCGGCTTGGTTCCCACCGACGCCATGAAAGCCGGCGATTTTTCGAAAGATCCCTTTGGCGCACCGGTCACTGGTATCGTCATCGCCAACCCGAACGTAGGCGGAGCCCCGTTCCTGTGTAATGCTTCAGGCGTCCCATTGCCCCTCAATGGTGCGACCACGGCCAATCCCGCTGGCAATGGCAGCCAAACATCTGTAGCAGGCTCGAAGCCTTGCAACGTAATTCCCGCAGGCCAGATCCCGGGTAATCCATCCAACTTGATCAACCCGCTCGCCGCAAAGCTAATGGCCTTCTATCCCGAGCCGAATGCCAATGACCCTGCCGCGAACGCTAATTTCATCAACGAACCAGTGCGCTCCCTGTTTGAAACCAAGTTCGATATTCGTGTCGATCAAAACTTCTCTTCTTCGGATACCGCCTTCGCCCGTTTCAGCTACGATCAGGCCACGTCTTACGTTCCAGGCGGTGGTGGCGTTGGCAACTTCACCGAATCCAATTTCTTCGCCAGCAACCAGGGCATCATCAACCATGCGCGCAACATCGCCATTTCGGAAACCCATGTTTTTTCACCCACCACCATCAATCAGATTACCGGAGGCTACAACCGCATCTTCGACTACATCACTTCCCAGGGCACTAGCAGTTGCGAATCCGCCAAGCTCGGCATTCCCGGCGCAAACCTTGACTGCACTTCCGGCAATACGTGTATAAAGTCGGGCGTGAGCTGCGGCTTGAGTATTTCCGAGGTTCTCGGAAACTACTTTTCCGTCGGCGACCGCGGTTTTTCACCATTTCAGGGGGGCACTAACATCTTTTCCCTTGGCGACACTCTCGACATGATTCGCGGGAAGCACGATATCAAAGTCGGTGCCAGCATCCGCGCCAATCAGATGAACGTGAAAACGGAAGGGTTCCAGGACGGATTCTACGAATTTACTGGTCTCTGGAGCGCCAATTTTAACTCCACTCCGATAATTCCAGGGAACCCGGAAGCGGATCTCCTTCTCGGCTTGTCCAGTCTGGCCATTCACGATCAGACCTTTAAAGGTCCTACCACCGGTCGCCGCTGGAAGGTTTTCCGTCCCTTTGTTCAGGACGATTGGCGGATACGAAATGATTTAACTCTCAATCTCGGTATCGCATGGAATCTCACCACCCCGATTTCCGAAGTAGATAATCGTCAGGCAGATTTTAACCCCGCCACGGGCTTGTTCCTCGTGCCCGGCGTGGGCGGTGTGGGCAAATGGGCCGGCATTCAATTCGACAAGACCGCCTTCGAGCCCCGCATCGGCCTCGCCTGGAAGCCCCGTGGCAGTGAGAAGACCGCGGTCCGCGCGGGTTATGCCATATATCACGACTCTTCGTGGAACCAAGGCGCACAGGGCTTGTGGCAGAACCCGCCCTACTACGACGAATCCGACGCCTTCGCTTTCGGCGGTTCCTGCACTTTCGCCGCCGCTGCCTGCTTCACTCCGGCCACACCCAACGCAACCGCAATCAGCATTTTTCCAACTGCCTTCTCGGGAGGACAAGGCGGCTTTCCGATTATCACTGGACCTCCGACGCAACCCAATTTCACCGACTTCACCGGCACCATCCTCGCCCAGAACACCAATTTCAAGCTCGGCATGATCCAGCAGTTCAACGTAAGCGTCGAGCGCGAGATCCCCGGCCAAATCGTCCTTACCGCAGGTTACATCGGCTCCCGTAGCTCCCACATTCTGGTGGATGGAAACAACATCAACGTGGTTTCGCCCGCCGCTTGTTTTGCGGGCGTTTCTGGCTACTCCGTCGGCTGCTTGCCCGGGGGCGGCGCCTATGTGAGCCCCTACTTGACCAACTTCCCCTTCTCCGATATCGCAGCCACGGAGGATGTCGGCCGCTCTCACTACAACGGCCTGCAAGTTAAAGCCGAAACGAAAAGTGCTCGCCACGGACTCTACGCTCTCATTGGCTACACCTATTCCCGCACCTACGATACCGGCTTGGCTGATGGTCTCGGCACGAACGTCACTGCTTCCTATTTCCCCCTGCCCAATTGGAGAAAGTTGGACTGGGCTCTCTCAGACATCAACCTGAACAACAACTTCACCGCCAGCGTCATTTACGATCTGCCATTCGGCAAGGGCAAAAAGTGGGGATCAAATTGGAGTGGCGGAGTCGACAGCGTTCTCGGCGATTGGCAAGTCACAATGATCGAACACATCAGCTCCGGCTTCCCGGTCGCTATCGTAGACAGCAACACCTTCGGTGTGTTCCCCTCTCAGCTCCCCAACGGCAATTTCATCTCCGCCACCTTGCTCAACGGCAACATCGTCGAACTCATTCGTCCCAACATGGTGCAGGGCTGCAATCCGAACGCTGGCCCTCACACCGTCGCTGAATGGTTCAATACCGCGTGCTTTAGCGCTCCCGGACCGGGCGAGTTGGGCAACGCCAACCGCGCGCCTGTCATCGGCCCCGACTTCGTGAATACCGACTTCTCCTTGGTCAAGCAGTTCAAGCTCCCCTGGGAGAACATGGGACTGAATTTCCGGGCGGAGTTCTTCAACCTGTTCAACCACGCGCAGTTTGCCACGCCCAACAGCACCAGCAGCCTAGCTACTCCGGACTTTGCCACGCTCGGCAATGGCTTTGGCTCGATCTCGGCCACCGTCAACAATCCGCGCCTCGTGCAGTTCGGCTTAAAGCTTACGTTCTGAGCCTGGGCGGGTATCGGCTTCAACTTAAAACAAAAAGGGGCCCCGCTACCCGCTGGGCCTTTTTTTGTTTGAAGATAGCTCGTTGGTCCGCGCAAGCGTACTGAAGAAGTTTATCTTCTTCCCGTGCAGGATTTCGCGAGCGTCGCATCGAGTATTTCCCGAACTTTCCTCGTCAACGCGTGTCGGGAATGCGGCTTTTGCAGAAAGGCGCACCCAGGTTCCTGGACGCTTTGCGGAGTCGCGCGGATGATCCCGTCGGTATATCCCGAAACATAAAGCACTTTGAGGTGCGGCCGGCTCGCGCTTAGCTTTGCCGCAAGTTCGCGGCCGTTCGTCTTCGGCATGATGACGTCCGTCAAAAGGAAGTCAATCGCCCCAACATGCGCTTCCGAGACGCGGATCGCGTCATCCGCGGAGGCTGCCGCCAATACCTTATACCCATGTCCTCTGAGAATCTCGCAGGTCACCTCGCGAAGCGATGCGTCGTCTTCCACGATCAGGATGGTCTCCGATCCTCTGGTCGCGGACTCCTGCACGACCGGGACCGGTGCGCGACTCTCGGCGCGCATCTCGACCGTCGGCAAATAAATCTTGAACGACGTTCCGTGTCCTTCTTCGCTATACACCCAGATGTATCCGCCACTCTGCTTGATGATCCCGTAGACTGTGGCGAGTCCCAGCCCCGTGCCTTTCCCCAGTTCCTTTGTCGTGAAAAACGGCTCGAAGATGTGCTCCTGAACGTCGTCGCTCATCCCGCAACCCGTGTCGGAGACCGCAAGCTGCACGTATTCGCCTGGCCGTACCACCGTTCTGCGGGCCACATATGCTTCTTCCAGACGCACGTTGCTCGCTGCAAACGTCAGCATTCCGCCGCTGGGCATGGCGTCATGCGCGTTGATGGCCAGGTTCATCAGCACTTGTTCCAACTGGCCGGGGTCAACTTCGACGCTCGCCAGATGTTCATCGCATAGAAATTCCAGTTCGATATTTTCGCCCAGCACACTGCGCATCAGCGTCTCGAGATCGCCGAAGACCACGCGAAGGTCGAGAACGCGGGGATCCAGAACTTGCCGCCTTCCGAACGCCAGCAGCAGGAATGGAATGGATTGCAGGTTCGCGTTTGTCTTCACTCGCCGCAGAAACTCCAGGCCACCCTCGGGTGCCATGTGCAAGTCCGAAAGAATGAGTTCAAACGCATAGTGCCGCGCCAGGTTCATGGCCGCCCCAACCGATTCAGTCGTGACGACACGATACCCGCTGGGCGTCAGCGTGCTCTTGATCAGTTCCAGGTTGACTGGCGAATCGTCCACCACCAGCACGAGCGCCCCGCTCTGTACTTGCTTCTGGTCGGCTACTTCCGTGGGGCTGGGGATCGCCGGAACCGTCGCGGCTCGCTTTTCGCTCTGCAGGAAGGCTTCCACTTCTTTCACAAAAGATTCGGGGTCAATCGGTTTGGAAATGTAGCCGTCGAATCCCGCCGCGAGCGCCTTGTCGCGACGACCGCGTCGGAAGTCTCCTCGAGCAGCAGTGTGGATAAATCTGTTCGAAGGTCTTCTCGTGTTTCGTTGGATGGCATAAGTTTTTCTCTCGGTGGTTAATCCGATCGATCGAAAACGAGTCCGTCCGCGCGAGTTGTGCGGGCAGCCTCAAATCAGAGCAAGAATCCGCCGCTATCGCGGATGCCTACCGACATCACGTCGTAATCGTGTCGTTTGTCAAGCAGAGCCGCAGGAAGGGGGAAAAGGCTCGCTGCAGAAACTGAGCGTCCGGCGCTGCTTCGTTTCGCCCAAACGGCGCAGAACGCCGCCTAGTGGCTGCTATCGTCGGACGAAAACCCGCCGCCGTCAACCGGGGACCGGTCGTCCGCCACGAAAACAGCACTTCGGAGTATCCCGTTTTGAATTGCGCCTTACGACTCTAAGGGTTTGCCCCTAGTCGAATTCCGGTAATGGCCGGATTGAGAGAACTGTGGACGGCGGCTACCGTGGTCTGCGAAGGCAGGACCGCCACGCCGCACGGGACGTTGCCAGCCTGCACGACGGCGTGGGCGCGGCATCCTGCTGCCGACAATTTTTGTATGGGTTCAGGAAATGGGACTCAAGGGGCGGTAGCTTGCTCGCGCCAGCTGAACCAATTTAATTTGCGGCTCGAGACACTTGGGGGATGCGTAGCGTGGACCACTCTGACAGAAACAACTGGTACGCGGTAAGAGTGCGAAGTCAACATGAAGATCAAGTTTCCAGACACTTGCGCGTAAGAGGGCTGGAAGCATTCTTGCCTCTGTACACGCGGAAGCAACGCTGGTCCGACCGCTTTAAGGAAATCGACTTTCCCCTTTTTCCCGGGTACGTGTTTTGCCGCTTCGATCCCGACAATCGCCTTCCGGTATTAACGGTACCGGGAGTCGTGCAGTTGGTCGGCACGGGGAAAACGCCGGTACCGATCGACGCCGCCGAAATAGAGGCAATTCAAACTGCTGTAACATCCGGGGCGATGCGTCACCCGTGCGAGTATTTGGAAATCGGACAGAGAGTCAGAATCGAACATGGGCCGCTTTGTGGCGTCGAGGGAATCTTACTGGGTTCTCGAGGCCACCGGCGACTTGTCTTGTCCATATCGCTTTTGCAGAGGTCGGTTGAGGTCCAAGTTCATGAAGATTGGGTGCGGCCATTGGCAATGAAACATGGAGTAGCCGGCAATCTTGTCGCTTCCCATCATTGCTCACCGCACGCGCACCCTAAGTTCGTTTCGTAAGTCAAAAGTTAACCGCTGAAATCTTTCCAATAATCGAGAAAGTTGAAAACCGATGTATGTTCTTGTTCTAGTCGTTGCGCTTCTAGGATCCGCGGCACTCACGCGGTGGGTACGAGACTTTGCCAATGCTCGCGGCTGGAGCGCCCTCCCAACCTCAGACCGCCACATCCATTCACAGGCGATTCCGCGCCTGGGAGGCGTGGGGATTTTCGTTACCCTCTGGGGGATAGCGTTGCTGGGATGGGCCGCCGAGTTCTTCAGCGCTCACGGACATTATTATTCCCACGCGACGTTCAAGATTTTGGGGCCGGCATCCATTGTCTTCTTTGTTGGTTTGATCGACGACTTTAAAGGGTTGAGCCCGTTTGTAAAGTTTATCGGGCAAACGGGAGCGGCGATACTCTTGTTTTGCAACGGATTTGGCATATCTCGCCTGTCGCTCCTCGCCAGGCATCCACATTTGAGCTGGATCGTCGGCCTCCCGCTTACCGTTGTCTGGGTTGTCTGGATCACCAATGCGTTCAATCTCATCGATGGATTGGATGGGCTCGCCGCGGGGTGCGCCCTGTTCTCCACGCTGGTGACCTGCGTCGTGGCGATCCTTCTGCACAGCGACGGCATTCTCATGCTCGCGCTCGCACTCGCGGGGGCCATCGCCGGATTTCTTCGTTACAATTTCAATCCGGCATCGATTTTTCTCGGTGATTGCGGAAGCCTTTTCATCGGGTTTTTACTCAGCGCCATCGCTCTCGCAGGCTCGCAGAAGGCGCCCACCATGGTTGCCGTGGCGATACCGGTTGTTTCCCTAGGACTCCCGATTCTCGACGTGACCGTTGCGGTCCTGCGCCGATTCCTGAGTTGCAAGCGGCTCTTCGTGGCGGACCGTGAGCATATCCACCACAAACTCCTCGGCTTGGGAATTTCCCACCGCCAGACCGTCCTGGTTTTGTATGGAGTAAGCGCGTGCTTCGGGCTACTGAGTCTCTTTCTGCTCCACCCGGCAGGTGCGCTCGTGGCTGCTGTACTCGTGGCGGTCATGATTGGCGTGCCCTTTGGCGTCAAACAGTTGCGCTATCACGAGTTCCGCGAACTCAGCCACGCCGCAAACCGTACTTTTAATCAACGCCAGGTGATCGCCAATGACATTAGTATTCGGCGCGCCCAGGAGCTGTTGCCCGAATGTACTTCGCTACTTCGCTTTTGCCAGGTTCTTCAGAAATGTTTCAAGCCCGCCGGATTCGACGGATTTTCTTTGGTCCTAAAATCCGAGCCAACCCCAGCCGATCCTGACGTCTTCCCATTCACGCAACTCAAGGATTCCAAGCTTCGTTTCTTTTGGAACCACCCGCTGCGGCAGGCCGAGCCGGCGTGGAGCATTAGCCTGACGTTGATGAGGAGCGATGGCCGGCGCCTCGGAATATTTTCGCTTTATCGAAAGAACGCCGCGCGTCCACTCTTGATGGACCTCGAGATTCTCACTGCCACGGGTTTCACGCACTCAATTTCTGAGGTCGTGGAAAAAATGCAGGCATCCTGGTTTACCAGGCGCACGATGGAAAAACCACAAACGTCCGTATTTGACGCTCCCGGATTCTTCATCGGTTCTACGGAAATTTCTGCCGTGAAGCTGCCGACGGCTAGTTGAAGCAAAGCGTTGGTCGGTGGCAAAGGATTGAGCGCATGACGATCTTGAAGGCAGCCGCGATTTGCTTCGCCAGTTTTATCGCCGCCGTTTGTGCCGAAGCACAAACTGCCTCGATAACTGCAACGCCGCCGGCAGCTGCCAAGTGTCCCGGCCAGACCAGGTCCACGTACTTGCTCGGCCCTGACGATCAACTTGAAATATCCGGGCCGGAGTTAACCGATTCTGCTAACAAGCCGGTTCGCATTGACAGCCAGGGCGACGTTCAAGTGCCCTTGGTAGGCCGCATGCACGTTGCTGGCATGACCGTGCAGGACGTCGAGCAGAAGCTCGACAACGCGCTAAGCACGTACATCCGCGACCCTCAAGTGGTTGTGAATGTGACCGAAGTGCGCAGCGCTCCGGTATCCATCATGGGCGCCGTCAATACTCCTGGCGTCCACCAGGTGCAGGGCCATAAAACATTGCTCGAAATGTTGGCGTCTGCCGGCGGCCTCCGGCAGGACGCTGGCTACAGTGTCCGTATTACGCGGAGTCTCGAGTGGGGCTGCATTCCTTTGCCTGGAGCAAAGCTGGATCCCTCGGGACAATACAACGTCGCGGAATTGGATCTGAAGAAAATCATGGAAGCGAAAGACCCGGCCGATAACATTCAGATTCTTCCGCATGACGTTATTTCGGTTCCCAAGGCGGAAATGGTGTTTGTCACTGGGGACGTGAAGCGCTCCGGAGGCTTTGTCCTTGGAGAGCATCAGTCGATTTCCGTCCTTCAGGCGCTTTCCATGGCCGAGGGACTCGGCCCCGCGGCGGATTCACATCACGCAAAGATATTGCGTTTGCGGCCGGATCAGGACCAACGGGAAGAATTGCCTGTGGACATCAAAAGCATTTTCGCCGGAAAGAAACCCGATGTGTCCATGCAGGCCGAAGACATTTTGTTCGTACCCGACAGTACAGGAAAAAAAGCCGCGCTGCGCGCGATTGAAGCAGCGGTCCAGACCGGAACGGGTCTTGCCATCTGGCGCGTGCCGTAGACCTCGTCGAGAGAGATCTTATGCAAACTCCTGAATTTCCAATTGAAAAACCTGAGCAGTCCACGCCGGAGCTCAGCACAAGGGTCGAACCGCTCCACGCGGTTCGGAGATACGTCGAGCCATCTCCGTCGGGGGCTGGCTCGCCGCAGAATTACGATAGCCTCCTCGACTACTGGCACATTCTCGTTCGCCACCGCATGACGCTGTTGACGTTCGTGCTCACCGGTATATTTGCGGCCGTTTTCATCAGCTTGGTCCAGACACCGATTTATCGCGTCCGGACGTCTCTCGAAATACAAGGCAACAATTTCCTGGACATCAAAGGCCCCGATTCGCCGAGCTCCTCCGGCAGCGACGCCGCGGTCGAGTCCTACCTAGAGACGCAAGTCAAGCTGTTGCAGAGCGAGTCGCTGATTGAACACGTCATCGACACAATGAAGCTCCACAAGGCGCGGCCAACAACGGCATGGGGAACGTTTGCCGCTGCTCTGCATCGCTTGATGTTTTTTTCGAGCTCTGCGCGACTTCCGGAACGCGAGCAGTTGATCCGGCAAGTGCAACGCGATCTTACCGTGCAGAGTTCCGGCAATTCGCGCTTGCTTGAGGTGCTCTACGAGTCGCCCGATCCGAAAACGGCAGCCGACTTCGCGAACACCCTGGTCAGCCAATTTATCGAATTGACGCAGGAAGAACGCTGGAAAGCGGCGCAAGGCACCGCCGAGTGGTTGACCAACCACCTGGACCAGATGAAGCAGCAATTGGAAGCTTCCGAGGCGCAACTCCAGGATTACGCTAGCACTTCTGGGCTCTCCTACACCTCCGATAAGGAAACCCTCGCCGAAAATCGGCTGAAAGCGCTTCAGGACGAACTCTCCAAAGCCCAGGCCGATCGTATCGAGGCTCAGACTAAATTTGACGAAGCGCGCCGCAAGCCCGCGGATTCATTGCCTGAAATTCTCGATGACCCGATGATGAAAGAGGACCGCCAGAAGCTCACCGACTTGCAGCGGCAGTATGCCGAGTTGAGCGCCACGTTGACGCCGCAGCACCCCCGTGTGCAACGCGTGCAGGCTCAGATTGATGAATTGCAGGCGGAAGTTAAGAAAGAGCGTGCCAATGTCCTCGGCCGCATCAGCAATGAATATTCCGCCGCTGCGTTACGCGAGAAATTGCTTAGCGAAGCGCACGCCAATCAGGAACAGCTGGTCGCCGATCAATCCAGCAAAGCCATTCACTATGACACGTTGAAACGCGACGTGGATTCCAACCGCCACCTGTACGAAACCATGCTGCAGCGGGTGAAAGAAGCGAGTCTGGCCGCTGCCATGCGCGACAGCAACGTCGTGGTCATTGACCGCGCCAGGCCGCCGCTCCTCCCGTATCGTCCGAGTCTTGCCATGAACTCCGCTATTGGACTTCTGAGCAGCGCATTCTTGGGATTCGCGTTTGTGTTGCTGCGCGAACGCCTCAATCGCCGTATCAGCGCTCCGGGTGAAGCTCAGGTGTACTTGGATTTGCCCGAGCTTGGTGTCATTCCTCTGGATGAGGAAGCCACGTTGCCTTGGCGCGAGCCGAAGCGCTTGCATTTGCCACGGGCCGTGCGACCGCCGCTCCCCAGCGCCGCCAGAGCCAGCGCGAACGGCGGACCCGAGCTTGCCACATGGAAGCGCAAGCCGTCCTTGATCGCGGAATGCGCGCGTACCACGCTTACTTCAATTCTTCTGCCCAACCAGGATGGCGAGCTACCGCAAGTTGTCGTCCTCACGAGTCCCTCGGCCGGCGACGGCAAGACGACCGTCGCGTGCAATCTGAGCACTGCCGTGGCCGAAATCGGCCGAAAAGTCTTGCTCGTTGACGGAGACTTGCGCCGGCCGCGTCTGCACAAAGTTTTCGGCGTTCCGAATACCTGGGGACTCAGTGACCTGTTGTGGCGAGACACACCGCTCGAGACAACGCCCATCGCGCAAATGGTCCATCCGACGGAAGTTTCGTGGCTTTGCCTGCTGCCGGCTGGAAGCTGCGGTGTGCCGCCCACCAATCTTTTTTATTCGCCGCGTATGTCCAGACTCATGGCCCGTCTCCGTCGTGAATTTGAAATGATCATGATTGATGCGCCGCCGATGATTCATCTAGCCGATGCGCGCGTACTTGGCCGCCTCGCGGATGGTGTGATTCTGGTCGTTCGCGCTGGACAAACCACCACCGAAAGCGCGCGGTCTGCCATCCAGCGGTTTGCCGAGGACGGCACACGCGTGATCGGCACGGTCCTTAACAGTTGGGATCCCAGAACCACCGGAACATACGGCTACGGAAATTATGGCTATGGGCCAGCCGCGCGCCATGCTCGGCCTTAGGCCGCGCACGCGACCACCGCAGTCCGGCGCGGGTGTCCGTTTTGACTCCGCAGCGTCGCCGAAAATTGCTTAAGCACGACAAATCGACCGCTTCGCTTTACCGCCAGAATGCTCTTTGATTCTCCAGCATTTTTCGTCTTCCTGATCCCCGTAGTGTTTCTCTACTGGCGGCTCAACCAGCGCGGGCAGAATATTTTTCTCCTGCTGGCGAGCTATTTCTTTTACGGCTGGTGGGATTGGCGCTTTCTCGCGCTGATGATCGGCAGCACCACGGCCGATTACATCATCGCCGCGAAGGTTGTTCCCGGATGCAACGATGCCAGCCGCAAAAGATGGCTCATCTTTTCTCTGGTGCTGAATTTCTCCATCTTGGGGACCTTCAAATATTTCAATTTCTTCATGGACTCGTTTGCGGGGGCGCTCGGTACGCTTGGCATTCATAATCTTCCGATGCCCCTCATCAGAGTCCTTCTTCCCCCGGGAATTTCCTTCTACACCTTCCAGGAAGTCGCGTACATCGTCGACGTCTACAAGGGACGGCTCGCGCCGGCGAAATCTTTTGTTGAGTACGGCCTGTTTGTAAGCCTGTTCGCGCACCTCATCGCCGGTCCCATTCAGCGTCCGGGCCATCTTCTCCCGCAAGTGCAAAAAGAACGTGCCTTCGATGCCGACAAGTTTTTCGACGGCCTCATGCTGATTTTCTCCGGTCTCATACGGAAATGTGTCGTCGCCGATAATTGCGGGCTTCTCGCAAACGCTGCTTTCGGCGGGCAATTTGGCGCGCCTAGCTTCTGGATTGTTCTCATGGGCACGTACGCCTTCGCCTGGCAAGTTTACGGGGACTTCAGCGGATACAGCGACATCGCGCGAGGCTGTGCGCAACTCCTCGGATTCCATTTCATGGTCAACTTTCGCCAGCCATTTCTGGCGTATCGGCTTCAGGATGTCTGGAGGCGTTGGCACATCAGCTTGAGCACCTGGCTCCGCGACTATCTGTACATCCCGCTCGGTGGCAGCGCCGGCGGAAATTTGAAAACGTCGCGCAATCTGTTCGTCACCATGGTTCTCGCGGGGCTCTGGCACGGCGCAAACTGGACTTTTGTGATCTTCGGTGCGATTCACGGCGTGGTCCTCGCAATTGAGCGCTTCATTTGGCCCCCGGCTCGAAATCTGGCCGAAGTCGCCCAGCCCCGGCCGGTTGCCGCGTTCCTTAAGCTCTGGGCCCAACGCATCGTTACCTTCAACATTTTTTGTTTAAGCCTCGCATTCTTCCGCGCGACATCGCTCCAGGCCGCGGTGGACTTTCTTGCGGGCTTGTCGAATTTCGCCTGGCGCAGTGAATACGCAACGGCGATTCTCATGCTTTGCGTCTTCGCCATTCCGTTGTTCATCGTTGACTTGTTGCTGGAAGCCTCCGATTCCGAGTATCCGTTTGCCAAGGCGTCTTACGCCCTGCGCACCTCGCTCGCGGCTGCTTCTCTCGTGGTATTAGCACTCTTTTCGGCGAACTCTCTAAATGCCTTCATCTACTTCCGTTTCTAAATCTCCAGCGGTCGCGTACGCCACAGTTCTGGCCGCGATCTGCGCAGTGCTCGTTGTCGCGTTCGAAATTTCCGCTGACTACCTGCTGAAGCACGATTCCGGCACATACGCCCGCATCTCCGCACAGTATGCGCGAGCGCTCGATGCACGCCCCGCCGAAGCGGGCCAGCCGCCATCGGTGCTCATGGTTGGGAATTCACTGCTGTTGCACGGCGTCCAGCTCGACCGCCTTCGCGAACTTACTTCTGACAAGATGCAGATTTACCCGATTTTTCTCGAACAGACCGGCTACTACGATTGGCTTTACGGGCTGCGGGAGCTGTTTCGTCGCGGCGCGCGGCCGGACGTTGTCGTCCTCGGCGTCGGCGTGAACTACTTTCTGGCAAACAGTGTTCGCGAAGATTACACGCCGTTGATGTTTTTCAACGCGCGGGACACCCTCGCCGTCGCTTCGGACTTGAACCTCGATCGCACCGCCGCGAGCAATCTCCTGCTCGCTCACTGCAGTACGTTTTGGGACACGCGAAGCGCCATTCGCACGCAAATCCTCAATCACCTCATTCCTCATTTGCAGGACCTCTTCGCCGTAATCACTACCAAACCCAGCATTCCCGATGGCCCCGCGTTTGATGCGATCGCTGATCCGCGCTTGCGACGGCTTCGTGAACTGTGCGATGCGCACCGCGTCAAGTTGATTCTTCTCGTGCCGCCCACGCTTTCCTCCGAGAGCGCGGTCGCCGAAATGGCGCGGGCGGCGAACGCCGAAGGCGTGGATGTCTCCGTACCGATCGATCCGCAGGCCCTCTCCGAGCGTTTTTACCTGAAGGATGGCATGCACTTGAACCAGGACGGCGCCGTGCTATTTACGTCGGCTCTCGCCCAGGATTTGCCCGGACGTGTCATGGCCCACAACAACGCTCCATACCGTTTACAAGCGGAAGCGCCTGGTGCAAATTCCGCGGGGCTTCGCTAGTCCACCAGAATGTCGACAGAACGGAAACGATTGATTGCGATGTATACCCGAGACTCGCATTTCACCGCATGAAAACCGAAACCTTAACTTTCATTCCCACGCCCGTACGAAAGCCGCCGACACTTGCCGCGGACTTCAGTTGGACATTCGTTGGCAATGCCGTCTACGCCGGCGCGCAGTTCGCCGTCTTGATGCTTCTCGCCAAGCTGGTGCGTCCAGAAATGGTGGGGCAATATGCACTTGGACTCGCGCTTGTGTATCCGGTAATGATGTTCACGAACTTGCAGTTGCGCGCCGTCCTGTCCTCGGACACCACCGGGAAAGTGACGTTTGGACACTACTTCGGCTTGCGCTTGGTCATGACCGCGTTGGCGTTCGTTTCGGTCTTTGTTATTGCGCGAGTTCTCGGATACGACCGGCAATTGACGGCGGTCGTTTTGATGGTGGGCGTGGCCTACGGGATCGAAACCATCAGCGATGTGTTCTACGCGCGCTTGCAGTTGCACGACCGGATGGCTGAAATTGCGAAATCCATGATGGCTAGAGCGGTGTTGTCAATGTTTGCGCTTGGCCTCCTCACCTACGCCACGCGCAATGTCTTGTGGGGAATCGCCGGCATCGTCGTGGCGCGGGCGATCGTTTTGTTTGGCTACGACATTTCCGAGCGCACCCAGGGATTGTCCGCGCGCTCCAAGCCCTCTTGTGGCGGCGTTTTGGCACCCCGCTTTAATTGGGAGATTCAGCGCAAACTGGCTTGGGTCAGCCTGCCTCTCGGAGTCGTGGTCCTGCTCGGCTGCTTGAATTCCAGTATCCCCAACTTTTTCATCAAAAGCGCCCTCGGCGAACGCGAAGTCGGCATGTTCGCTGCAATAGGTTTTGTGGTTTCCGTTGGAAACATGGCTGTAGTGTCGCTTGGCCAATCGGCGTTTACGCGCCTCGCCCGATCCTACGCCGCAGGCGAGCACCGCGCATTTGGAAGTCTCTTGGCCACGCTTCTAGCGTTCGGCGCGATCCTGGGCATCGCCGGAATGCTCGTTTCCAAATTCTTCGGACGCGAAGTCCTTACGATTCTCTTCCGCCCCGAATACGCGCAGCAAGCGGACTTGCTTCCTTGGATTATGGCGGCCGGAGGCGTTTTGTTCATGGCGCAGTTTCTGGGATTCGGACTCACTGCCGCGAATTTCTACCACTCGCAGGTCGTGCTGAACGGTGTCGCCGTCATTAGCTTGTTACTCGGATGTTGGTGGCTCGTGCCGCAAAAAGGGCTTCTCGGCGCCATCTTCGCGATGCTTATCGCTGCGACGGTCCAGCTCATCGGAAGCATCTTGGTGTTGCTGCGGGGACTGACCGTGAAAATCCAAATGCCCTTGTGTAGGGAACGGGCTGAAACAGTATGAGGTCATCTGTACTAACGACGTCATGGCCGATTCATCGCAGGCCAGCCCGGCCCGCGAAAAGTGCCGCCATCCCGCTTCGCGCCGAGGATCAGGCATCAGCCCTTGGCAAGATGGCGTTTGCCTGCCTCTGGCTGTTGGTTTTTGCGATTCCTTGGGAAGACGCCATCACCATTCCCGGCTTTGGAACTAGCGCCCGCTTGATCGGTGTAGTAACCCTGGTATTCGGCTTCATGGCCATTCTGGAAAGAGGCCGCATCCGACGTCCGGCAGCTGGCCACTTCATGCTTCTGTTGTTTGTCGCTTCGGCGGCCGCCACGAACCTGTGGAGTCTTTATCCGGAGGGAACGCTGACGCAAACGATCACCTACGTGCAGCTTTTTGCGCTGGTGTGGCTGATTTGGGAACTCGCTCCGCAAGCTTTGCAGCAAAAACGATTGATGCAGGCCTATATCCTGGGAACTTTCGTGTCCGGGGGCGACACGATTTACAGATATCTTATAAACGACCAATCCGCTTACCAGCGTTACGCTGGCTCCGGTCTGGACGCGAACGACCTCGGCCTGATGATGGCTTTGAGCATTCCCCTTTCGTATTTTCTCCTCATTCAGGAAAAAGGTTCGTTGGTGTGGTTGTACCGGCTGCAGCTTGTTCTGGCGGGCACCACTATCTTGCTGACCGCCTCCCGCGGCGCCACGCTGGCTTGCCTCGTCGCCCTCGCCATCGTGCCAGTCACCCATGCCCGATTAGCGGCGCGCAAGAAACTCGCTCTTCTCCTCACGTTGGCGATCCTCATCGTCGGCGTACTTGTTTTCGTCCCGGCGACTTCTTGGGAACGCTTGTCCACCGTTCCATCCGAACTCGAGCACGGTACGCTCACCGGCCGCACGCTTATCTGGAAAGCGGGCTGGCAAATCTTTCGTGAACATCCATATGTAGGAATTGGCTCGAACGCGTTTCGAATTATCGTCTGTCGCGTCCTCGAGGAGCCCATCCGCCTCGACGACCCGACCTCGCCCGCGCCTCCCGCGCACAACACGTTTCTCTCCGTCCTCGTCGAAGAGGGCGTCATTGGATTCGCCGTTTTCGCAGGCATGTTGGTCGTTCTGGGGCTTTCACTAAAAAGCCTGCCGCCTCTTGAACAAAAGCTCTGGGCTGTTTTTTTGGCAGTGTGGGTGGTGGGCGTATCCAGCCTGACGTGGGAGATGCGTAAGCCCACTTGGTTCTTTTTCGGGCTGTTGATCGCGCAATGCGGCTGCCTGGTTCGTGCGCAAGCGCCGTCAAAAGAGCGTGCTCGTATTTTTGCACGCCATCCGGCTCCGGAATTGCACCTTTCCTGGTCCTAGACGCTACGGCCACCTGGTTTGCTGCAAAACTTAATGACTGCTAGGCAACCGTCCGCGTCCCAATCGAGATTATGAAAAAAATAAAAGTCGTGCACATCATTCCCATGCTCGGCCCCGGTGGCGCCGAACGCGTCGCCGTCCATATCGTAAAGGGCCTCAACCGTCACCGCTTTGACCCTCGGGTCATCTCTATTTGGCGCCGCGTCGGCTGCGATCTGGAGACACAACTGGACGATGCCGGCGTGCCCGTCCAGTACCTCGGAAAAGGCCCGGGATTTGACGGCCGCGCCTATCACCGGCTGCATCGCGCTCTCAGGACTCTCCGTCCCGAAATTGTCCATAGCCACTTGCACGTGCTTCGTTACGCTTTGCCCTCGCTGCTCTTGCTCAAGGGCATGTCGTCGCTGCACACGGTACACAACCTCGCCGAACGCGAAGTCGAATCGCGCGCGCGATGTATCCAGCGCTACGCTTTTAACCACGGCGTCGTCCCTGTCGCCGTTTCCGACGAAGTTGCACACAGTTTGAAACCTTTGTACGGCATTAAATCTTGCCGCGTCATTCCCAACGGAATTCCCACCAGCGATTACGCGCATCCCCGCGTTTCACGAATGGAGTGGCGTGCCCAAGCCGGCTTTCGCGAAGACCAGGTCCTCTTCGTCTGCGTCGCGCGGTTTTTCGAGCAGAAAAATCACGCTCTGCTTCTGGACGCCTTCGCCAAACGCCCCGCCGCCAATCCCAACGCGCGGTTGGTACTGGTCGGCGACGGTCCTTTGCGCGAACAACTCGAAGCGCAGGCTAAGAATCTCGGTCTCGCCGAGAGAATCCATTTCATGGGCGTGCGCACCGATATCCCCGAAGTCTTGCGAGCGATGGATGTGTTTGTCCTCAGCTCAGACTGGGAGGGCAATCCTCTTTCGGTGATGGAAGCGATGGCGGCAGGACTTCCGATTGTTAGCACTGCCGTTGGTGGCGTGCCTGGCCTTCTTTCGAACGGGAAGGAAGGCCTTCTCGAGGAACGCGCCGACGTCGAAGGCCTCGCCAACTCCATGGCTTTCCTCCTTGAGAGCGCCGAGGCAAGGCGCGCTATGGGTGCCGCCGCAGCACAGCGCGCAAAAACGCATTTCGACGTTTCCGCAATGGTCCAGCAGTACGAGCAGTTGTACGAACACCTCTTCGATCACTCGCATCACCTGACGTCCGAGAAATCTGTTGGCTCGAGTCACCTCTCGTTACGCGAAGCCTGAAACTCACATGATCCGGGTCATGCACGTCATCACCACACTCGGCCCCGCCGGCGCCGAAACCATGCTTTGCCGGATCGCCGCCGGCATGAATACCGTCCGCTTTGAGAACGAAGTTGTTTCCCTTACCGGAATCTTGGATCTGGCGGACAAAATGGAGCGCATCGGCGTTCCCGTGCGGACTCTCGGAATGACCAAAGGCATCCCTAATCCGTGGCTCGTGCTGCGTCTCGCGAAATGGATTCGCGAATCCAAGCCGGACGTCATTCACACTTGGATGTACCACGCGAACCTCGTTGGTGCCCTCGCCGCGCGCATCGCTGGCGATGTACCTGTGGTATGGGGAGTCCATCACAATTCGTTCGATCCTCGCGTCAACAAGCGGAGAACTCTTCTCGTCAATCGTGCCTGCGCATTTTTGTCCCGAAAACTTCCGGCAAGAATCGTATTTTGTTCCGAGGCTTCCCTGCACCTTCACCGCAAACTCGGCTACGCCGCGGAAATGCTGGAAGTCATTCCCAACGGCTTCGACCTCGCGCAACTGCGCCCAAATGATTCTGCGCGCAGATCACTCCACGCTGAACTCGGCATCCCGGCGGACGCCGGCCTGATCGGCATGGCTGCGCGCTTTCACCCGCATAAGGATCATCGCAATTTCATCCGCGCCGCGGGACGCATTCACAAACGAATTCCCACGATCCATTTCATTCTCTGCGGCATGAATGTCACTCGCAGCAATCCGCAATTGATGCGCTGGATTGCGGAGGAAGGCCTGAGCGACTGCTGCCATCTTCTCGGCGCGCGCGAAGACATGCCTCGCATTTTTGCCGCCCTCGATATTGCAACAACGTCCTCGCTCAGCGAGGCCTTTCCCGTTGTGATCGGCGAAGCGATGGCTTGCGGAACTCCCTGTGTGGTTACCGACGTCGGCGATTCCGCCTGGATTGTCGACCGCTCCGGCATTGTTGTGCCGCCCGGAGATCCAGAAAAACTTTCCGACGCCTGGATTACGCTCATGGAAGCCGGGCCGGAAGTCCGCCGCCGCCTCGGCGCCAACGCCAGGGCGCGCATCGAACAAAAGTTCGCGCTCCCGGATATCGTCGAACGTTATCAGGCCGTTTACGAGCAACTCGCGCGCCGCAGGCGCCACCCTGCCGATTCCTGGCCCGTATCGCAATGTGCGTAGCGCATTTCAAAAGGCGATTCATCCAGCAAAAAATCGCGCAACGGGCAAACATTTTCGCGCTTTGATCCGGCTCAGCTAATCGCAATCGCGTGCAAAGCCAATCCACTATGAACGCAACTGAGTACCGCACTGGCCTGGTCTACATTTTGAACTCTTCGATCGCGCTCGGCTTCGTGCGCGGCCAGTTGGAATATTTTCAGAGCCGCGGCTTCGACGTTACGGTACTTTGTCCGCCGCGCCGCTCCGACGAATGGAAGGTCAGCCTTCCTGCGGGAATCCGCGTGCAAGAAATCATCATGGAGCGAACCATCTCCCCCCTGCGCGATCTGCTGTCGCTCTGGCGATTGTGGTCTGCACTCCGCGTTCTCCGTCCTGCAATCACCAACGTAGGCACTCCTAAAGCAGGATTGCTCGGCGGCCTGGCAGCTTGGCTTTGCCGCGTACCGTGCCGGTTCTACACACTCCACGGCTTGCGTTTCGAAACCACGCACGGCGTTCTCCGCCAGTTTCTCATCCTCGCTGAAAAAGTTGCGTGCCGCTTCGCTCATCGCGTCATCTGCGTCAGCCCCAGCACGCGCGAGAATGCCATTGCCGCGGGACTCGTAGAACGCGAACGGACCGTCGTTCTCGGGCCCGGTAGCTGCAATGGCGTTGACGTTGCCCGCTTCGCGCCGACTCCCGACGGCGCCCGCCGAGCCGCCGAACTCCGGCGCCAGCTCGCCATTCCGGATTCCGCAAAAGTCATTCTTTATATCGGCCGCCTGACTCGCGACAAAGGCATTCCCGAATTGCTCGCAGCTTTCGGCAAACTCGACAAGCGCTTTTCGGATCTCCGTCTCGTCTTAGCCGGCTGTTTTGAAGATGGCGATTCTCTCTCTCACGAAACAAAAAAAAATCTCGAAACGCACCCACATATCCTTTTCGCGGGCGCGGTTGAAGATACTCCCGCGTACTATGCGCTCGCCGATTTTGTCGTTTTGCCAAGCCATCGCGAAGGTTTGCCGACCGTCGTTCTCGAAGCGCAGGCCGCCGGCAAACCTGTCGTCGGTGCGCGCGCCACCGGCATCACCGACGTCGTGACTCACGGAAAGACCGGCTTGCTCTTCCCGGTCGGAAATGCGCCCGCGCTCGTCGCCGCGCTCGCCAACCTCATCTCTAACCGAGATTTGGCTCAAGCACTTGCTATTGCCGGTCAAGCACAGGTCAAACGCAATTTTCAACAAGAACGTATCTGGGAAGCGCTCTATTGGGAATATTTCCGCGCCTTGCGCGCTCACGGTCTCTGGTCTGCCGTGACTCCCGCACGTCGCAAGAGCAGGAATTTGCAGGTCCGGCCCAGCGACTAGCAATCCAGCGGCGCAAAGTTCGCCGCAAACAGCAAAAAAGTTTATTTCTCTCGCGCGAGGTTGCCCTTCACCTCTTGGCGAGATGGAGATCGTTCCATTGTATTTCTCACTTGCTCCAGCCCAAAAACTAGCTGCTGGGGGACGTCGCCCATGCATCTCTTCAACATTTTCCGTGGATGGGACCGGCGAATGGCGACTAACAATTTCCGGCAAATCCGCGTATTGGTCTACGCCATGGTGGGAATCCTCGTCTTGCTGACTTTCAGAACTGTCGCTGCGAAATTGAAACGCACGCACGCCCCCGCGCCCGTTGCTGCTGCCGCACCTTTTCCTGTTTGGGTGGAATCCAGCTTGTTCCGCGTGGGGCAGACCGACGCTCCAGGAACCACTCTTTCGATATCGCTCGCGGGCGCGCGCGGAGAAACTGTGGACACGCAAATCGTCGTGCGCGCTCCGGTCGGCGGCTTGACTAACGTGAACTTGGCCGCCTCTTCCTTAACCGGCCCCAGCGGTGCCATTATCGCCGCATCCAACGTAACGCTCTATCGCGAATACTATGTTACCGTTTCGGGCACCGCTAATTATGGCGGCGGCAGCAATCCGCCCGAGGGCTCAGGCACTTACCCGGAACCACTCATCCCATTCAACGATCCGGAATCCGGTTCACCGCTGTGTCAATCCGCCGCCGCTCTCAAAGCTTGCAACGCGACCATCAGCGCCGGCCAAAATCAACCGTACTGGATTGACGTTTCCATCCCACGTGACTCCACTGACTTGCCTTCCGGAAACTACACCGGCGCGATTTCAGTGACCTCCGACCAGGGACGTGGCGTCATCCCCGTGACGTTGACCGTGGGGAACTTCACGCTTCCTCTCCAGCCTTCCGAATTGTCCGTGTGGTCGCTCTGGCCTCCTGCCGCTGGAGATACGGTGACGACCCTCGATCGCGCATTGATGCGCAACAAAGTCATGGGCTGGTACGACGTGGCCGCTGACGCCGTTTCCGATATGGCCACGTTCGGGTTGAGCCGGAGCGGGCTGGATCTCGCCTATCCCGTCCAGATTAAGTGCAACGGCACGCGCGGCAATCTCCCTTCAACCAGCGAAATCAATTCCGCCGTCGCCAAATTTCCTCCGGGGCTCGCCTTGGATTTTTACGTTGCCGATGAACTGAATGGCTGCAAGAGCGCCAACGCAAGTTTGAAGCGCATGGGTATGAACGCTCACGCCGCCAATTCCAACGTCAAAACCGTGATGACCGTCAACGCTCCCGACCCCGATCTGTATAACGAAGGCGACGAACGCAGCGCTATCGACCATTGGATTGTGCTCGACTCCATGGAACAGTGGCCCACTCTTCCTTTTACTGGTCGCGGTGACCTGTGGAGCTACACCAGTTGCAACACCGGCCGTGGCGATGCTCCAGAGTGGCTCGTGGATTATCCTCCGGTTAATGAGCGCATCCAGGCCGGCTTCTTGAATTGGACTCAGGGCGCCACCGGCATCCTCTACTACCGCTCCGACGGCTGGACCTCCGGGAACACGCTCAACAGTTGGAACAATTTGAACACCACCGCGTGCGGCGGCGGTCTGCCAAGACCTGGCGACGGAATTTTCGTTTATCCGCCCGGCCCTATCGCCTCCAGCGAACCCGCGCCTGGCATCCGCCTGAAAGCCATTCGTGACGGCATTCAAGATTACGAGTACGCGCAGATTTTGAAGAATCTCGACCACGGCAACTTCGTGCACTCAGTGCTTACGCCAATCGCCGCCAGTTGGACGGACTGGACTCACGATCCCCGCGCCATCGAATCCGCGCGCCGCCAGTTGGCGCTGCACTTACAGCAAATCCCGGCGCCTTGAGCGTGGCGGAGCACTCTCACTTTCTCGCGACATTCCGTGGCTCACTCGCAGTGAGTTGCGACGAACCGGATTCCAGCTTTGGAAAATCAATCTCAGGTGTGAACACCAGGAGCAAATAATGACTCGACACGATATAGCAATTCTCGGCGCGGGACCTTACGGGTTGTCCGCCGCCGCTCATCTCCGTACCGTCAAAGGACTCGACGTCCACTCCTTTGGCGAGCCCATGTCTTTTTGGCAGGAGAAAATGCCCGTCGGCATGTTGCTGCGCTCGGGTTGGGAAGCCACCCATATTGCCGACCCCCACCGATCGCTCACTCTCGAGGCATTCAAAGATGCCACGCGCCATGAATTCTCAACGCCGGTCCCTCTCGATCGCTTCGTAGACTACGGCTTGTGGTATCAGCGTCGCGCGGTGCCCGATTTGGACCGCCGCAAAATCGTGCGCATCGACCGCCATCCCAACGGCTTTGAACTTGTCCTTGAAAAAGAGGAGACCGTCTACGCCCGCCGCGTGGTCATCGCGGGCGGAATCCGTTCCTTCGCCTGGCGTCCGCAGGAATTTGCCAATCTCCCGCCCGCGCTCGCGACGCACACATCCGAGCATCGCGATTTCCAGAAATTCGCGGGCAAGGACGTCGTCGTCGTTGGCGGCGGACAGAGCGCGCTCGAATCTGCCGCGTTGTTGCACGAAACCGGCGCGCATGTCGAAATTGTCGCTCGCGCCAAGCAGATTCGTTGGCTCGGCGGCGTGGTCTCGAGAACGATTCACTCCGGCTTAGGCCCGAAACTTTCAAAGCTGCTCTACGCTCCCACCGACGTTGGTCCTGCGGGCATAAGCCAAGTCGTGGCGCGGCCGGACCTCGTTCGCCGCTTTCCGCGCTCCGTCCAGGATTGGCTCCGCCGTCGTTCCATCAGGCCGGCGGGTGCGCGCTGGCTCGTCGCGAGGCTGGAAAGAGTGCCGATGAGACTCGACCGGACGGTTGTTTCCGCGGACATGGCCGGCGAGCGAGTCAAAATCAAGCTGGACGACGGTAGCGAGCGCACCGCCGATCACGTTTTCCTCGGCACCGGTTATCGCATCGATGTGTCCAAGTACGATTTCCTGGCACCCAGGCTCGCGGAGGCCATCAGCCGCTTCGGAGGATTCCCGCGGCTGCGCGAGGGTTTTGAAACCTCCGTCGCTGGCTTGCATATTCTCGGCGCTCCCGCCATCTGGAGCTTCGGCCCGCTCATGCAATTCGTCGTCGGCACGCATTACTCTGCGCAGGCGTTGCGCCGCTGCATCGCCGGAAAAGTTGCGGGCAGTCAGGTTCCCGTTGCGGAAGCTCTTACCGCGGAAGCCAGCTAGCCTCATGCCGAATTACACAAACGACGCAATCGTGTCGCTTACTTCCTACACGCGAGACTTTCGAACATGAAGGAAACAATCGGTGCACTCGTCATCGGCGCAAACCTCAACGGCCTAACCATCGCACGCAGTTTAGGCCGCCAGGGCGTTCCCGTCTGGATGGTCACGCCGCCAAACATAAAACTCGCCAGCTTCTCCCGCTACGTCCAGCGAACATTGTCTTGGCCGGAGGGAGACGTCGAATCGCAACTCTCGTATTTGATGGGTCTGGCGAAGCGGCATGACGTCGAAGGCTGGGTGCTCTTCCCGACGAGCGACGAATCGGCGGCCCTGCTTGCGAAATTTCACGTCGTTCTTTCGCGCAGCTTCCGCGTCTCGACCCCCCCTTGGGACGCGTTGAGCTGGGCTTACGACAAACGCCTGACCTACAAACTAGCCGCGGAACAGCAGGTTGATTTTCCCTGTACTGTAAATCCCGCCAGCGAAGCGGATCTCTGCGACGCGCCGCTCGACTTTCCCGCGATTCTCAAACCCGCTACTCACGCCGTTGCGAGCAGGTTTACTGCGGACAAGGCCTGGCGGGTCGCAAATCGTGACGAGCTGCTCTCGAAGTATCGCGAAGCCGTCGCCATGATTCCGCCGGATTTGATTCTCCTGCAGGAAATGATCCCCGGCGGCGGCGAAGCGCAGTTCTCTTACGCGGCTCTATGCTTCGACGGCGATCCCATCGCTTCTCTCACCGCGCGTCGCACGCGGCAGTACCCCATCGATTTCGGCTATTCCAGTTCGTTTGTCGAAACGCTGCCCGTTCCTCAGATCGTTGCTCCCTCCCAGCGTTTGCTGAAGGCCATTCGCTACACTGGACTTGTTGAAGTGGAGTACAAGTTTGACGCGCGCAACGGCCGCTACAAACTTCTCGACATCAACCCGCGTCTTTGGACCTGGTCCCCGCTCGGCGCAAAAGCCGGCGTGGATTTCCCGTACCTTCTTTGGAAAATGGCGCTGAGCAGGCCCGTTCCGCATCTGGTCGGTCGCTCGGGAGTGCATTGGGTGCGCATGAGCACCGATGTTCCCGCTGCGATTCAAGAAGTCCTCCGCGGCCGCTTGAGCTTCACCTCCTACGTCCGCAGCCTCGGAGGTCCTACCCAGTTCGCGCTCATGGCTCTGGACGACCCGCTCCCCGGACTCCTGGATCTGCCTCTCTTCGCTTACAAGCATCTCTACAACCTCTACAAATCCCTTCGCGATGGTCTGCCAGCCCGCGTGGAAGGTTCGAAAACCTGATTTGCAGTTCGCAGACGACTTGTTTGTATTTAACTAAATGGTTGAATACGGCGTCGAAGCTCCGTCCGCCCCTTTTCCGACGGCGAGGACCTCACAGTGAACTTAACCCCTTTAGAATCAACACTTGCAGGGCGTCCCGTAAGTGCTCATTCTAAAGTACTTACGGATTTCGTAAGTCCTTTAAATGCAACACTTACAAAATTCGTGGGGGGCCCTTTTGACCCTCCAAGACGCTCTCCGACGCTCCGCGCGATCAACGATGGCATATCCCTATAAATGATAAAGCCCACGGTAGTCATCAGCCTGGACCTGGAACTGAGTTGGGGCACTTTCGACCTCGGTTTCGACGATGAAGTGCGGGCGATGGCCCGCTGGACCCACGACATTGGCGCCCCGCGATTGCTCCAGCACCTCACAAACAACGGCCTTTCGGCAACTTGGGCCATTGTTGGCGCGATGATGCGTCCGTCGTTGCCGGACGTGTCTCGCCTGCCGGAGGTCCACTATCCCCACTTTGCCAAGCCGTGGTTCAGTTACGTTCCCCGGGAGGGGAACGAATCCACGCATCCCGAATGGTTTGGCGCAAGACTCGTCGAATTGATCCGAAACGCGGAACCAAAGCAGGACATCGGCTTCCATTCCTTTTCGCACGTTCCGTTCGGAGCGCCGGGTATGACGCGCGAGCGCGCCGTTGCGGAGTATCGCTATTGCATCGAGACCGCGCGCGCCCTTGGAATCGCACCTGGCAGCTTTGTTTTTCCGCGCAATTCCGTGGCGTACCTCCGCGAACTTCGCGACGCGGGCTTCTCCTGTTTTCGCGACGTCGACGTTCTGCC
>Ga0209166_10000294_pt1 | contig 61584 bp, 54 predicted proteins | sample Coa_R1_3_FD_187151 | JGI IMG/M metagenome (GOLD analysis project Ga0209166, IMG submission 187151) | Surface soil microbial communities from Centralia Pennsylvania, which are recovering from an underground coalmine fire - Coalmine... | ecosystem: Environmental > Terrestrial > Soil >...
GTTAATGAGCGGCATGAGCACGCGGTTAGAGACGAAGCCGGGCGCGTCATTCACCTCGACCGGGGTCTTCTCCAGCTTTTCGGTCAGCGACTTGACGGTAGCGAAAGTTTCATTCGATGTGGCCAATCCGCGTATGATTTCCACCAGCTTCATCACCGGCACAGGATTAAAGAAGTGCATTCCAATCACCTTATCGGGACGCCGGGTCTGGGCCGCCAGCCTGGTAATCGAGATAGACGAAGTATTTGAAGCCAGAACCACCTCCGGCCGGCAGAGAGAATCCATCTCCCGAAACAGGGCGGCTTTGATTTCAAATTTTTCCGTGGCTGCTTCCACGATGAGATCGCAACTCTTGAGGATCGAGCGCTCGGTCACCACCTGAATCCGGCTGAGCGCGGCATCGCGCTCCGGCGCGCTGATCTTGCTTTTGGCGGCTTCACGCTCAAGATTTTTGGAAATAGTCTGCACTGCGCGATCGAGAAATTCTTGCTGCACATCGCACAAGACCACATTGAAGCCCGATTTGGCGAAGACATGGGCAATGCCGTTGCCCATCGTGCCCGCGCCCAGAATGCCTACGGTTTTGATTTCCATTGAAATTCTTCTGGTTGCGTTCTTGGATTAGTGCTAACAAGAAAACTTCAAGATTCTAACAGAGCGCTGAAACTACTTTTCTGAGTGGGCAACGAAAGAGAAGCCATGGAAACGAATACGGAGTTTTTTGCCGTCAGGAAATATCACGAGCGCAGAGTTCACTTCGTTGCCGGCCAGCCCATATTGAAAGCGATAGACACCTCCATCGGGCATGATCGCTTTCGAAATGCGATGTGCGTCGTCGAATTCTGCGCCAAAGACGCTCGTCTCCGAATGACTTTGATCAGCCGTGGAAACGTTGAAAGAGCGGCGGTCGGAGGAATATTTATAGTTAGTTACAAATCCGTCGCTTGTCGTAACCTTCGAGAGGTATCCAGCATCATCGTATTCATAGCGCGCCTTGTTTCCACTTTGGTCTTGAATATCGGAAATACGTAATCTCGCATCGTAACTGAGCGTCAGAGAAGCATTTTGGCTCGCCAAGGAGATAAGTGATAGAGCGGGGTTGCGCGTAAAGACTAATTTGTGGTTCTCCGCGTCTGTGTATCCGTTCTCGTAACAAAAAACATTTCCACTGGAGGGGAGATAAGTATATGTTTCTCCACTCATTAACTTGAGAACGCACTGATGTCCATCCCAGGTCATGCGGGAATTGTAATAATCTCCCTGCTCCTCTCCTTCAAACACGGTGTCTGGTGAGAGTTGACGATCCGGGGCGACACGCACAAACTCTGGGGTGCAATAGCACTGCGTCTCTGCATAGAAAATCTTAAGCTCTTGCGCGGTTGCAGGTCCTGAAGACGTAAAGCTGTTATACGAGTGCTCAACCCCTATCCCGAAAGCACGGATTACTTTATCGCCCAGATAGTTGATACGCTGAAACACAATTGGCGGCTTTCCGGGCAGGTCAAAATCCGTTTTGTAGAGGGCAATGTAGCCCGTCTTCGGGTAAATGAGAAATGTCTCCAGGTCGCGATCCACCACGTCATCTTGCCGTTCGCAACTCAAACCGCCGGGATCAAACCTCATTGTGCGAGTCCGATAGGAATATGTGATGATCAGGCAAAGTTGTTCTCCCTCAAGACCGTATGCCGAATCCTCCGGATGCACATCCGACTCCCAAATATCGTCGGGTCTGCCATCAGGCGTGAATGGTTGATACAATACGCTTTCGGGATCGGCGCTGATTGGTAGTTGGTAATACAAAACTGCGATGTCTTTGGTGATCATTTGGCGGGTTCGAAGTTCCGTCTGTTCAAGACTGGGAGAGTCTGTGTCTTCCATGCGCCGGCTGGAAACCACCGCGAAATGCCGAAGCTTTCGATAGCTGTGGGTGAACTCCCAATCATTCGTACGCATGTAAATGTCTGCGTCGGTCAACCCAATCATGAAGGATTCGGGATCTTTAGCAAGATCGGGATAGGCACGCTTCATCTGCTCGACCAACTCTTCTGCAATATATTGTTTACGTTCTCGATCGTACGTTTTCGCATCAAGGCTCAGCGCTGGCAGCAGATGAATTGTGAGATTGAATTTGCTCTTATAGTGCTGCACTAAAGATTCGGGTGCGACCGCCTGCTTCCCCAGCGGCACAAAATAAACCTCGCCCTCGCCGTGGAGCTCGCTGAGCTTTGCAGGCACATGTTGCTGTTTCACGATTGCAGGTCCATTCAACACTCGCGGCCGCTCGCGAAAAAGGCCGTATTTCCAGAGAAGCCAGGCCGGGACAACAGCAATCAGGAGCACGAAAAGCAGCAGACCAGAAAGCAGGATCCAGAAATGTGATTTTCTGCCGCTCGGCAGCATCTCTCCCGGCATGCCGATGAAGGTCCCGCAGCTCGGACAAAAGCCCTGCTGGATTTGAACTTCTGTACCGCAGCTATGACATTTCATTCTTCGACCACGATATGAATATTCTTCGCTTTCGACAACAAAAAGACGCACATTCATGCGTCCTTTTTATTCTTCGCTGAAAGCTAAGAGCTAAAGGCGAAGCGCTAAAAGCTAAGCGTCAACTGCTGAATGCTGCCCTACTCCTGCATGGCGAAGCTCATCTTGACCCCGGCAACTTCGATGACGTCGCCTTCGTTGAGTTCCTGGCGATGGCTGACCTCGACCCCGTTTACCTTCACCGGTGTCTTTCTGTCCTGGGGCGCGATGAAATATGAGGTCTCGCCTTTGCTGATCATGGCGGCTACATCGGGCGGCGATTTGAACAGCGAGCCTTTGAGCTTGATGGTGGCCATCTTCGAGCCGCCGATCACGGTGAGCTTGCTGCTGAGCAGGTAATGCGATTCTTCGGTTTTGCCTTCCAGTACCGTCAACGCCCCGGTGGGCGTGCCAGGCGCCGGAGCGGATGTCGCTGGTTTTGGTGGCGCTGGTTCAGGGCTGGCGGCCTGGGCGGGTGCCGGCGCCGGTGTCTCGGGCGGTGTGCCGCTAGTGGCGGCATGCTGCGCCCGGGCCTGCGCAAGCATCTCTTTGGCTTTCTTGGTATCAAGGACGACGGTGGCTTCCATTCTGGGCAGGGAAGGCATGGCTGCTTGGGCCTTGGGGGCGGATTCTTCTTCATGCCATTCATCACGGAAGATCACAACGTGCTTGCCTACGAGAATGGAGTCGTTGTCTTTCAATATCTGTTTGCTGACACGCTGATTGTTGACGTAGGTTCCGTTGAGGCTGCTGTTATCTTCGATGACGTAGTGGTCCGAATCCCAATACACTTTACAGTGGTGGCCAGAGACGGCAAGATTGTCAATCTGAAGCATGTTGTCGGGCAGGCGGCCGATGGTCACCTGTCCCTTTTGCCCCACGGGGACTTCTTTGAGCACGTTGGATTCGAACTTCAGATAGAGTTTTGCCATTGTTGATTCCCCTTCTTACTTAAGAAGATTCTCCTGTACCACGGCAGCTCAACCAACCGGATGAGCAGGCATGTAATATTGTCGTCGCCGCCCTGCTTCTTGGCGGTTTCCACCAGTTGCCCGCAGGCGCGTCCCATCGAGGAAGCATGCTGCACAATTTCCAGGATGCTCTTGTCCTTCACCAGTTTGGTGAGCCCGTCGCTGGCCAGAAGCAGCACATCGTTGGGCTGGCAGATCACGTCCTGTAAATCGGGTTCCACCTTCTCCTCCGAGCCCAGCGCCCGCAGGATGATGTTCTGGATCTCCGACCGCTCCGCCTCCTGCTGGGTCATGAGGCCGCGCCGCACCTGCTCCATCACCAGCGAGTGGTCGTTGGTCAACTGCTGGATCTGGTCCTCGCGGATCAGGTACACGCGGCTGTCGCCAACGTGCCCCACCGATAAAAAATTCTCGCGCAGCAGCACGCTGGCGATGGTGGACCCCATGCCGGCATGCTCGCTTCGCCCCTGGTGCGAGGCTTGAAATACGGCGGCGTTGGCCTTGGCGATGGCATCACCCAGGGCATTGGCCCGCTCGCTTACGCCTTCGAATTTGCGCGCATTCGGCGGCAAGCCATTGCTCTGCCGAAAGTAATCCAGCATTACGTCCACACTCATTTTGCTGGCAACTTCGCCGGCCGCCTGTCCGCCCATGCCGTCGCACACAACGAAGATACCGTAGCGCGTATCGTAGCCGAAATTGTCCTCGTTGTTCTTGCGGACACAGCCCACATCGCTTTTGCCCGCTACTTCGATCGTCAAACTCATGCGTTCTCAGTATTCTGTGCGAACTGTAGGGGCTGCGCAAGCATTTTACGGGTATGGAATTGGCTCGCCTGATGCCCCCCGGCTTCCCGGAACTCAAACGGAGATTCCTCACCCTTATGCTGGGCGGCCGCCTTTTCACATGCTTACACTGCTTCCCTGGGCAAAGGTCTGGGGAGATGGAGCGAATTGTACTTTTCAATGGGTAAAAATAGCAAGGGATTTACAAAGCACTTAGCAGTTAGCACTTGGCATTTAGCCAGCATGGTTTTTGGGCGCAACCCTGAAACCCTTCAATACCGTTTAGGGGCTAAATGCAAATGGCTAATTGCTAATTGCTTCTTTCATTTCTTTAGTTCAAGGTTCTGGGCGGCGCTGTCGAGCACGCCATTGATAAAGTGCACCGATTCGGGGCTGGAAAACTTGCGGGCAATCTCCAGCGCTTCATTGATCACGACTGGTTTGGGAGTTTCAGGATAGGCAATCAGCTCAGCCACCGCCGCCCGCAGGATATTGCGGTCAACCGCCGCCATGCGCTCCAGCCGCCAGTGCTCGGCATGCTTCTGGATCAAGGCGTCAATCTCGGTGGTGCGCTCGGTGGCCATGCGGAACAGGTCATCGGCGAAGCCGCGCGTCTCCTGCTCCACATCGGCGCGCTGCGACCAGAAGGTGCGGCGGACTTCATCGGGTGTCTGCTTGCCCATCTCCGATTGGAAGAGCATCTGCAGCGTCAGCTCGCGGGATTTGCGTCGGGTGCCCAAAGCAGTTGCCAGTAGTCAGTTGCCGGTTGCCAGTACTCAGTACTCAGTACTCGGTAATAATATACTTGACTGACTACGCCCTTTCTGCTAACTTTATAGCATGAAAAGCCCGAAGACCTTACAGCAAGCAATCCAGTTTTTCAGCGATTACGAAAACTGCCGTCAGTTCATGATTGCGGTACGCTGGCCGGATGGCAAAGTCCGTTGCCCCTATTGCGGCTCTGAGAAGGTCACTCACCTTGAGAAAGCTCGCCTCTATCGTTGCTATGGAGATCATCCAAAGCAGAAGTTTTCTCTTAAGATCGGGACCGTATTTGAGGATTCCCCAATCCCGCTAGAGAAATGGATTCCTGCCATGTGGATGCTGGTCAATTGCAGGAATGGCGTTAGTTCTTATGAAATCCATCGTGCTCTAGGGATCACTCAAAAATCCGCGTGGTTTATGATGCACCGTATTCGCCTTGCAATGCAGCAAGGCCCGTTCGCTGGCAAACTAGGCGGTAAAGGTGGAGTCGAAGCCGATGAGACTTTCATTGGTGCTCATGCTCGGAACGTTCACAAGAACAAGCGGGAAGGTAAAGTAGGAATGTCCAGCAAAGCAATTATTGTTGGAGTCTTGGAACGTGGTAACGAGATTCGTGCTCACGTTGTACAGACCCGCAAGCGTCATAAGATTCAGGAAATCGTACGCGAGAATGTTCTTCCCGAATCGAAACTGTACACTGACAAACTGCTTTCCTATAAGGGACTGGACAAGGATTTCGAGCATGAAGTCATTGACCATGCGGAAGGATACGTTCGCGGACAGGTTCACACGAACGGACTCGAAAACTTCTGGAGTCTGCTCAAGCGTGGCTTGGGTGGAACCTACGTTAGTGTCGAACCATTCCACTTGTTTAGATATTTGGATGAGCAAGTGTTTCGCTATAATAATCGGAAAGATGAAAGCACGAAACCTGTCAGCGATGCGGAGCGTTTTACTCGTGTGATGGGTGGGATAGTTGGTAAGCGTCTTACATACTCTGAGCTTACCGACAAGGTGGGGGCCAGTGAAGCCTTCTAAGAATTATCAGCACCCTTTACGCCAGATGCGTGGCGGGCGGAAGCCTTTTTAGAATTAGACTTCCGCATTTTGGCTCGTTTTTCCGCATCTAGCGCGGCTTTGATCTTTGAATGTGGCACGGCCATTAGGCCTGTCATGAAAGTCTTGAATCTGTCGAAGTCACCCTCTTCATTCTTGGCCGGATGCTTAGAGCGACTGGACATAGGTAATTTTGGCGGCACAAATCCCCGCAGGTAGTCGTAGTTTATCACGGCTACGGCGGAAAGGTAGACGTGCGCCCTCATTGCATCCGGCATGCCTCGATAATTGATTTCCTGCCTCAACTGGCAGTGTGTTTATGGAAGGATTGGCCAAGAACTATGGAAGCTGTTGCAGTAAACAGTCAGGGCGTATTTTCGCTTCGGGGCACATGCCCCCATTCACAATGCAGACGAGAATCTGTATTTATTCAAAAAACCACGCCTGCCTACAAGGAGCAGGACGGGTTTTTCCCGGGCGGTATGCCTCGATACAGGCTGGCTGCTGTCATGGTTTGCCAGGGATGCCAGGAACTAATTCTGGGCATGGCCCACTGGCAACACGATACGATGAACTATTTCTACGCGGAACATTATCCAATTGGAGAGCCAGACCAAATTGCCATCCCAGAAATACCAGATAACGTTAAGTCTGACTTCAATGAGGCCCTCAGGTGTCGCTCTGTAAATGCTTATAACGCCACTGTAGAAATGTGTAGGCGTGCATTGCAAACCAGTTGCGTGGAACAAGGTGCAGACCCTAATCTTAATCTGGTATCTCAAATAGATTGGGTTCACACCCAGGGAAAGATAACGGTGCTCTTGAAGGATATTGCCCACAAAATTAGATTAGGTGGTAATCGCGGTGCACATTCCGGAGATCCAAACGAACCGACCTTAACACCAGAAGATGCAGATGCGGTAATTTTGTTTTCGCGCGAATATTTCCGCCACATTTACGAAGTTCCGCAGATGCTTAGCAAGTTTGATTTTTCCAGAGCCGGAGCAAAGGCCGCTGCATCCGTGCCTGTAAAAAAGCCTTAACTCTAAAATACGTAAACCCATATAGCCTCAAACGGAAACATGGAGTATCATGACTGGTCACAGTGGGTGGCCAGCCATGAAACACCATTTTGTAGGTAAAATCTCTAATTCGTCTTTGTTGCGTTCACTGCAATCGGTACGGGTAACGGTCCCACCTTCAACATTCCAATCTGCTGAAGCGTTTGTACTGTCCTCAAGGCCTGACCGCGAAAATGCCAGCGGCAGTTCTCGAATCGTAAGTTTACCCATTCAATATCCCCGCCGGAATAAAACACATCGCAATCGTTTAAAACGCAGTTGATGAAAAAGCAATCTTCCATCACAAATGTTTCGTTGGTGAGTTTCTTGTTTTCGTATTTCTTCATGTTGTTGTCTATTGTTCTCTCTGTGGGCTTCTCCGCCCACCGGTGAATAATGGATCGATCCTCCCTGGCTTTGGTGTGCGAGCACCTTTGGCCAGGGAGGGGCTTATACCCAGGGGAGGGCTTTATTCAAAGACAGAACTTTCCCTTTCACTTTTGGCTTGACTTTGGGGACACGACAGATTTACTCTGAGGGTGCTTAAATCCTAGTTTCAAACCGCAAGTTCTAGTTGCCTACGCCACCGTCCTACCGGTGGTTTTGGCATTTTTGGGTACAAAAGTCCCTACCCTTGGGATGCGAATGTACGCCTGTATGATGGGGCTGTCAAGACCCTATCCCAATATATTGTACGAATAAAGCAGGCTCCTCGCGGTTAAGGGGGTAAACTGGGGTCTAACCCTGTCACGGCATGGGGTTTATTTTTGGCAGGCTATGAAAAGTCAGTCAAGTATATTATTACCCAGTACTCAGTACTCAGTACTCAGACAATTAGATTAGCCTAGTTTTCAAAATTGTGTAGGTTGTTGTGAAATTTGATTGACGATTTACGAAAGACGATTTTCAATCGTAGTTCTAACTTCGTACTTCTCACTTCCCGCGTTTTCGTTTCGTCCGAGATTTCTTGCCTTTACTGGCAACTGGCAACTGGCGACTGGCAACTTTCCTACTGGCAACTGGCAACCGGAGGCTGGCAACTTGCTCTCCTAACGACGCCATCTCCACCGCCGCCAAAGCGGCCTCAAATCCCTTATTACCACTCTTGAGTCCGGCGCGGTCGATGGCCTGCTCCAGGTTGTCGCAGGTCAGCACACCCCAGGAGTGGGGCACGCCGGTCGCCTGGGCAGACTGGCCCACGCCACGGGTGACCTCCTCGCAAATGTGTTCGTAGTTAGAGGTCTCGCCGCGCAGCAGGCAGCCCAGACAAACAATGGCATCCACCTTGCCGGTTCGCGCCAGCGCCTGCGCCGCCGAAGGAATCTCAAAAGCCCCAGGCACCCGGACGATGTGGATATCTTTGTCCTTTGCGCCGGTGCGCCGCAGGGCGTCAATGGCGGAAGCGAGAAGCCGCTCGGTGATAAACGAATTGAACCGGCTGACCACGATGCCGAACGCGTGGCCGCCGGCGTTAAGGTTGCCATCCGTGGATTTGATGGAAGGCGGGTTGGGATGCTCGATTTTAAGCTTGGTGGACAAGGAGTCGTCTAATGAATTGTTTTATCACGAGAGGACAAGATTGAGCCATTGAGTCATCGGGTCATCGGGTCATTTAAGAAGTATGAAGTCGGAAGTACGATTTACGATTTTTTATGCTTCAGAAGTGGACGTTTTGAAAATGGCATAACAACATCCAAATTCTTTCAAAATCGTACTTCGTAAATCGAACTTCGTACTTCCAATGACCCAATGACTCAATGAATTAATTCTTTACTTTCCTCTAAAGACCGCCGTGCGTTTCTCCAAAAACGCCGCCGTTCCTTCTTTCTTATCTTCGGTAGCACAGGCCACGCTAAACAGTGTTGCTTCCAGGAACAATCCTTCAGCCAGCGGCATCTCCATGCCTTTGTGCACCGCCTCCAGCGTGTACTGGATGGCCAGCGGAGCGTTGGCGATGATCTTTTTGGCAATGGCCTCGGCGCGTGCGATCAGGCCGGCCAGGGGCACGACTTCATTCACCAGGCCAATGCGGTGCGCCTCCTGCGCGCTGATCTGCTCGCCGGTGAGCAGGATTTGCAACGCCGGTCCCTTGCCTACAAGCCGAGGCAGGCGCTGGCTGCCGCCGTATCCCGCAATGATACCCAGCTTGACTTCAGGCTGGCCCAGCTTGGCATTCTCGCTGGCCAGGCGAAAAGTGCAGGCCAGGGCAAGCTCGCATCCGCCGCCCAGGGTGTAGCCGTTCAAGCAGGCAATCACCGGCTTGCCCAGGTTCTCGATCAGGTCGAGCACCGCCTGCCCTTTATGCGTGTAAGCCTTGGCTTCGACGGGATTATTTTTGTTCAGCTCGTTAATATCGGCCCCGGCGACAAAGGCTTTTTCTCCCGCGCCGGTCAGAAGGGCTACGCGCACTTCAGGATCGTCTTTGATCTGCGTAAACACGTCGCGCAGCTCCGCCATGACCGCCTGGTTCAAGGCATTGAGCTTCTCGGGACGGTTGATGGTAACGTAGGCGATCTGCTCTTTTTTCTCGAATTTTAGATTCTGGAGGTTCATAGAAAAACCTTACCGCGGATTGCGCAGATTACACGGATTTAAAGAATCAAAGAATACAAAGCTGCAACAATTGCATACTACGGTCGGGCGGCAGCTTGCAACTGTTTGCGCGTGCCGGGCAGCAGAAACAGAATCCACAACGGCAAGTACGGAAGCAGGATCCAGAGCATTTCCCAATCCGGCGGCTTCTCCACAAACAAGCTGATAGCAGAACCGGCAACAATGAACCAGGTAACAGCGCCGCCTAAGTTATATGCCCAAAGCTTGTTCTTTCTTAATCCTAGAGCTGAGGCCAGAGTGACAGTCCCTACTATGCCAGTGGCGAGGGTATCCATGCGCAGGTTATGAATTGCCTCGATCGCATGGTTTTGGCGATAAATCTCAGGCGTGGTGACGAGATACAAATAAGCCGCGTACCCGAGATATAAAAAACCCAGTAGCCCCTGCACCACGGCCAGAAACTTCACACCGTTGCAACGGAAATCGTTCGCCACTAACTCGGTATTCGTGCTCACTGTTTAACCCTCTGCGTTCCTCCGCGTCCTCTGCGGTTAAACAAACTTCCCCGGCACCGGGTTTTTCGGGTCCGCATAATCATAGAATCCTTTGCCTGTCTTTTGTCCATACCAGCCGGCCAGTACCAGGCGTTTGAGCAGCGGAGGCGCGGCGAAGCGGCGCTCTTTGAACTCTTCGTACATCACATGAGTAATGTAGTACGTGGTATCGAGGCCGACGAAGTCGAGCAGCGTGAACGGCCCCATAGGATGGCCGCAGCCCAGCTTCATGGCGTTATCGATGTCGGGAATCGAGCCCACGCCTTCTTCATAGGCGCGTATGGCGTCGAGCAGGTAGGGCACCAACAGGCGGTTGACGATAAAGCCGGGCTTATCGGAAGTCCGCACCGGCACCTTGCCGACTTTCTTGCCGAAGGCCAGCGCGCTCTCGTAGACATCGTCCGCGGTGGCGATGGTGCGGACAACCTCCACCAACTGCATCAGGGGCACCGGATTGAAGAAGTGCAATCCGACAAAACGCTGCGGACGTTTGGTGCTGGTCATGAGCTCAGTGATGGAAAGCGACGAGGTGTTGGAGGCAAAGATGGCTTCGCGCTTCACAATGCCATCGAGCGCGCCAAAGATTTTGCGCTTCTCTTCCAGGTTCTCAATGATGGCTTCGATGACCAGATCGCAGCCGGCCAGCTCTTCTTTGCGCGTCGTGCCCTTCAGGCGGGCGCGGATGGCGGCAGGAGTTTCCTTGATGGTCCCTTTTTCCGCCAGCTTGGCCAGGGACTTCTCGATGCGGGCAAAGCCTTTGTCGATGAAGGGCTGCCCGGCTTCGAGGACCACGGTTTCAAGACCCGCCGTCGCGCTGACCTGGGCAATGCCAGAGCCCATCAGGCCACAACCCAGCACCCCAACTTTTCTGATTTCCATCTTCATTCACCCATCCCATCTTGATTCGTAACATTTTGAAATTGAATTTACCACGGAGGCACAGAGGCACGGAGAAAGTCGGTTAATCATTACTGTTATTACTTGGGGTTTGTCGTCCCGCTACTGAACAGCTGGCTTCGGCTGAAAATAACGTAGAACATTGAAGTATAAATAACCAGTCCAATCACGGTTTACGATTTTACGATTTTACGATTTTCCTTAGGCATCATGAATTCTTTCAGACTTGGTGAACATGCTTCAAATCGTACTTCACAAATCGCAAATCGTACTTCGTAAGGATGATAAACCACAAAGGACACGAAGGGCACAAAGTCTGATACCTCTTCTCATCACAACGGTGTAGCAACCGCAGAAGTGGACTAGTTCACGTCCACATAGGTGTTGGCTGACTTAACCGTGAGGGCAATGTTTTGGACGGAGAGGGTATAAATGGTGTCTTGCGTGGGTGAGACCGTGACCGGAGTTCCGCTGGTCACAGGGATGGTTGAACTATCCACGTTGTTGCTGATTAATCCCGTCCCATTGCTGAACGTTGCTGTGAGCTGCGTAGAATTTCCGCTGACAATAGGGTTCGGCGTAGCTATGAAGCTGGCGATGATCGGCGCAGGTATCACATTGACGGTTGCCGAATTGACAGATGCCGTGGCTCCGGCGGCATTGGTGACGGTTAGAGTGAAAGTGGTGTTGCTGGTAAGGGACCCGGTTGACACCACTGAGCCACTGCCCACGGTGCCCACGCCATTGTTGACGATGCCGGCGCCATTAGAAAAACTTGGGAACAACAGGATCGAACTTCCACTGGTGGCAGTGGTTACGGACGGAATCAGGCTGGCCGCAACCGGCGCGGGTACGGCGGTGACGGTGAAGGGCGCAGAAATTGATGTCCCCGCCGGGTTGGTTACGGTCAAAATGAAAGTCGTGGTGGTGTTCACGCCGGGAACGAAGAGCGGGCCCCCCTGGGCCGGATTCGCATTGATCACGTTACCGTTCACATTATTCGTAACCACGCCCGTAGCGCCGGCGCTGAACGTTGGAATGTTGAGAGTAACGGTCGCGTTGGCATTGTCCGTCACAAAGGCGGGCGATCCGCTAAATAATCCACCCGTGAAAATCGGGGGTAGCACTGCCTGTACAGTCGCGTTGGCTGTAACCGTGCTTCCGTTGGCTCCGGCCACGGTGAGCGTGTAGGTAGTCATAGTACTCGCGCTCGGAGTGACTGTCGCCACCCCAGGGCTCACCGGCACGCTGATGCCGCCGGGACTGATGGTTCCGCTTCCGCCAGAAAAAACCGCGCTCAGAGTTACCGAACTGCCATTGGAAACGATGCCGGTTGAGGGACTGAAGCTGCTGATCTTGGGCGCCGGGACCACTGTGATTTTCGCCGTCGCCGTGCTGAACGCGCTTCCAATTGGACTAGTAACCACGAGCGTGTACGTAGCGTTAGCTGCGGGCGCGACCGTAACCGCACTACCGTTAACAGCCTGCAACACCGAGTTATCTTGATCGTTGCTGATGAACCCAGCGCCGCCGCTGAACGTTGGTGTCAAAATGGTGGATTGCCCGGCAGCAATCGTTGAAGCGCCAGGGGCAAGGCTGATGGCATTCGGCGGAGAGATCACGAACAGCCTGGTCGAATCGCGGAAGATGCCGCTGACGGCGGTGATCGTCACCCCGCCCACCTGCACTCCGGTGACCAGCCCGGTGGAGTCAACCGTGGCTATGGTTGGGTCTGAGGTGAACCAGTGCAGCACCGTGCGCGTGGCCGTAAACTGCTGCGCGGTGCCCACGATGACATAGTTTATCCGAGAGATTTGCAGCCCTACCGGCCCGCTCTGACCGTAGCTCAGCGCGCTCTGCAACAAGAACGCGCTTGCCAAAAAAAACACTCCACAAAAAATCTGCCGGCTTCTCATGAGCACAATACTCCGCAGTCAAGAACTTTAGTCTTTCAGGGAATGCGCAATTGTAGCCCAGAACGGCGGGAAAGCAAGCGCAATGCGGCGCCATTAAGATGTTGCCGTGGTTCGGTAGTGGTAAAGTTTCAAACTTTACCACTACCGTGGTTTCTGCTTTCTTGACCCCCTGCCTCCTTTGCGATTAGGCTTACAACCCCGGAGGTTCCGCCATGCGACAGCGTTTGCTCGTCCCCTTCCTTCTGCTTGCAAGCCTTCTGCTAACCGCCCAGGACCGCAAGGCCGGCCAGGAGCAGGTCTTTTCTCCTCCCGGCAATCTGGTCATCGAGAACATTCCGCCGATTCCGGTTTCCGTTGTAGAGAAGGCAAATCAATATGCGGAGTCCCGCTCGGCGGCCCTTTACAACTGGCATCCCAGCCGCCGCGAAATGCTGATTGGGACCCGTTTTGCAGACGTTACCCAGGTACACCTGGTCAAGATGCCGGGCGGGGCGCGAACCCAGCTCACATTTTTCCCCGATAGTGTACGGCGGGCAATTTACGCTCCCGGTGGCGATTATTTTCTTCTGCACAAAGACGTGGGCGGAGGCGAATGGTACCAGTACTACCGCTATGATCTTGCCAGCGGCGACATCACCCTGCTGACCGACGGGAAGTCGCGCAATCTGGACGCAGTTTTCGCCCACCATGACAACCGCTTTGTCTATACCTCCACGCGCCGCACCGGGAAAGACACCGACCTTTGGATCATGGATGCCACAAATCCAAAATCAGACCGCATGCTGCTCCAGCTTGAAGGCGGTGGATGGTCGCCGGAAGATTGGTCCGGGGACAATAAGAAAATCCTGCTGCGGGAAGAAGTCTCGGCCAATGAAAGTTATCTGTGGCTGGTGGATGCCGGCACAGGTGAAAAACAATTGCTGACGCCCAGGGGCGGCCCGGAATCCATCGCTTATGAGCGCCCGCGCTTCAGCAAAGACGGCAAGGGCATTTATGTCATCACCGACCGCGACTCGGAATTTTTGCGCCTGGCTTATTTTGACTTGGCCGGCATGCAGCCCACCTATTTGACCTCCGACATCAAGTGGGATGTCGAAAGAGCCGATCTGGCGGAGGATGGAAAAACCATCGCGTTCGTCACCAACGAAGACGGCATCAGCAAACTCTATCTGCTCGACACCGCCAGCCGGAAATACCGCCCGGTCACGGGCGTTCCCACGGGCGTGATCGACGAAATTCAATTCCACAAGAACAGCCACGATCTGGGCTTTGTAGTAGCCTCGGCCAAATCGCCCGCCGATGTGTTCTCTCTCGATGTCAGCACCGGCAAAGTCGACCGTTGGACGGCCAGCGAGACGGGCGGGCTGAACCCGGCAAATTTTGTGGAACCGGAGCTGGTGAAATGGCAGACCTTCGACGGCAAAACCCTCTCCGGCTTCCTCTACAAGCCCGATCCCCAGAAGTTCCCCGGCAAGCGGCCGGTGATTGTGAATATTCACGGCGGCCCCGAAGGACAATCCCGCCCCGGTTATCAGACGCGAAATAATTACTACATCAACGAAATGGGGATCGCCATCGTCTATCCCAACGTGCGCGGCTCAAGCGGCTACGGCAAGACTTTCCTCAAACTCGACAACGGCATGCATCGTGACGACACCTACAAAGATATTGGCGCACTGCTCGACTGGATCGAGCACAATCCCTCTCTCGACGGCGGCAAGATCATGATTACCGGGGGCAGTTACGGCGGGCATATGACCTGGGCCACGGCGGCTTTTTACAACGACAAGATTTGCTGCGCGCTGCCCATTGTGGGCATGTCGAATCTGGTGACTGAGCTGGAACATACCGAAGCCTACCGTCGCGACCTTCGCCGGGTGGAATACGGCGATGAGCGCGACCCCAAAATGCGCGCGTACCTGGAGCGCATTGCCCCCCTGAACAACTCCGAAAAAATACATAAGCCGATATTCGCCGTGGTGGGCAAGAACGACCCGCGCGTCCCCTGGACCGAGTCGCGCCAGATGCTGGATAAACTGAAGAACAATGGCGTAACCACCTGGTTCCTCATGGCCAATGACGAAGGCCATGGCTATGCCAAGAAAAAGAACCAGGAATTCCAGTTCTACGCCACCATCATGTTTATTCGCCAGTTCCTTCTGGGGGGGCAATCGGTGTCTGGCACAGGAAGAGACAAGTAGCCGATTTTATGGTTGATCAGGCTTACGCCACCGCGGCTGCTTCCAATTGCGGGGCAAGCGACTTAGCCTTGTTGCCGCCTTCGTGTTTGGCGGCGTCAAGGGCGCGCTCTACGCGGTTGATGGCTTCGGTAACGATGTCGACCGGGTCGAAGCGGGCCTGCATCACCGCCTCGGCGATGCCGACTGAGCAGGCGACCGAGCGGTCGGTACCCGGCACCTTCACTGTGTTCAGGACCTTGCGTAGCTTATCGACAACGAAGAAGGCGTTCTTTTCGTTGGTATCGGCCAGGACGAGAGCGATGCTGGTCGTGTCATAGCGCACGGCGACGTCGTTCTGCCGGATATGCGAGCAGCAGATTTGTCCAAGCTGCTGCATCATTGATTCCAGCGCGGGCTCGCCAATTTCTTTGATCAGGTTCGAGGCCCGGCCAAAGTGCAGCAGCATGACGCAGGCCGGGGAGTTCTGCTGCAAGCCGCGGCGAATTTCCGCCAACAGAACATCGAGATACGAGGCGCGCTTGAGCAATCCCGATTTTTCGTCGGTGACTGCCAGCGTCTTCATCAGGTTGCGCAGCTTGGCGTTGTTGACCGCCAGCACCATCTGGTCGGCGATGGTCTTGAGCACCAGCACGTCGGTCTGCCGCCAGGGGCGCGAGCTGCCGCACTGCTCCAAAATCAGGATGCCGACGTGCTCCTCGCCATCGAGGAGTGGAACGGCAAGAACCGAGTCGATGCCCAGCGCATCCACCCACTGCTTGATGGACGCCAGTTCAGGGGCATTCTTGACGTTCTGGATGGCGATCGGCCCCTGGCCGGAGGCTAGCCCCTGCAGAGTGCCGATGAGCTTCACAATGGCCATTACGTCGGATTGCTTCACCCCCGGTGCGCAATATTCCAGCGCCGCCGACGGAGGCTTGCCCGGAGTGCACAACCCGGCCACGCAGCGGCTGGCGCCCCAGTGGCGGCCAACGTCGTTGACCGCGGCAAACAGCACCGCCTTCACATTGGCCTGGCGGTAGATGTTGCGGGTAATCTCGGTGACGCGGGCGATGTTATCGACTGAATTCTCATTGGCCGCGGCCGATGAAGCCATCTGCGCTCCCGACGGATTGGTCAGGGCCACCGTGGGCGGAACCATTCTTTGGGTTTCAGGCGAAGACATCGGTGGAGGCGTAGCCTTGGACTGCGGCGGGGGAGCAGGCGTATCATATTTCGGCATCATGCCTGCGTTCATGTAGAGAGTGCGCAGCTTTTCGTTGCGCTCTTCTTCCCGCGGAAACAGCTTCTGGATCCTTTGCAGCCGCTCTACCGCCTTCGACCGCATGCTGTACTGCAGGAAGATCTCGGCCTGCAGCATGAAGTCTTCCAGCACCGTGGGCTCATTCTCGCTGGGAGTACGGGCCGCTTCCTCATCCGCCTCACGCTGGGCCGACGCGCTTACTTTGACGGCGGCGGTAAAGCGGTTGGCGATGGCGCGATGGCGGTTGGCGTCAATCTTGCCCTTCAACATCTCCAGGCGTTTCTGGTGGCCCGGTTCATAGGGATCGACCTCGGCGGCGGCATCGAGCGAATCGGCGGCCTTGAGATAATTTCCCGCCGCGTAGTAAAGCTCAAAAAGCTTGATCAGGGTGGCGCAGTAATCCTGCTCGCGGTTGGTGCTGTTGAACAGCATCACCATGTATTCCAGAAATTCCGGGCTGGCGCGGTGCTTATCGACAATCTCTTTCAGTTGGCCCACGAATTCACGATGGCGGCCGGCTTTGTCTTCCAGCTCAACCGTACGCTTGGCAATGCTAAGCGCGGTGCCGTCATGCTCGATCTCAAGCAGGGTTCCAATCAGCAGCGCGATCTCATTGATCTGCTTCGGGTCTTTGTCATAGATGGAAAGGATAATGGGCTCGGCTTCCTTGGGCCGCTTGAGGCGAAGCAACGCGCGGGCGTAGGTTTCGCGCATGGGTTCGCTGCTGTTGGGCAGCTTGGCAAAGGCTTCAATCACCTTCAGCGCGTTGGCCGCGTCGCCATGCAGCAGCAAGGAACGCCCGAAGGCGAGCGCAATGTCGGCGTTGGAGGTATCCATGGTATAGGCGCGTTCGTACCAATCGATCCCATCGCGCTTTTCATTTTCTTCCAGCGTTCCTGCCTGGAAAAAAGCTACGGCGGCCGTCTTGCCGTCGCCCGCCTCGGTTGCCAGTTCGCCCTGGCGCTTGAAATTTTCCAGCGTCGGCTCCAGCGCCACCAGGTGCTTCAGCACCTGCAGCGCCTCGGGGATCTTGCGGCCGGCCTCGAAGCCAGCGGCGGCTTTTTGCAGCAGCTCAATGGCCTCTCTGCGGTTGGTCTTCTCAATCAGTTGGGCGTAGCGAAAAGTCTGCGTGACGGTGGGACTGGAGATACGCGACAGCTTCTTATACGTGACAACAGCACGGGGCTGATCATTATCGGCGAAGTAGCGGTCCAGAAGGCTGCTCAAGTAGCTGGTGGCCTCGCGCTGCCGGTTCAGGGAAATGCAGATGTCGCAGGCGCGCTCGCGGACGAGGGTGTTCTCCGGCTCCTCATCAAGAGCGTTCTTCAGTTCAGCCAAGGCGTCTTCAGCTTTTCCACGCTGAAGATATTTGTCGGCCTTTTCAATATATTTGGCGATGTCGGCCATGGGCTCCCAACAGAGAGAGGGGTAGCTGCATTGTAGAGCGGAAACCGACTGAACGGCAATCAGTGATTTTATGTATTTGAGTACTATGGTAACTGGTCGGCGCCCCCTGTACGTTAGTCCATCCTTTGTGCCTGGAATAAGGACAAGTCCAAAGGTAACTTGAGGCGCCTCGCCGGCGTGAGCAAAACTTTCGTAAGCTCCCATTGCGGTCAGCCCAATTGCAGCCGGAATTTCTTTTTCGTGCTAATTCTGAGGGCCGCCGGCCAGGATATCCGCACGACAACCAGGAAACGCCGGCGCTGCTTAGAACCTTTCCTGCCTGGTTTGTTGTCTAATAGAATAAGTAGTTCAAGGTTCTGAATGCACCGTCTCATCCAACTGGTTCCGCTTTGGCTCTTGCTTGCGGCCTTGCCCGCCGGCGCGGCAACTCCCGCCCTGCTGCCGCCCAGCTTTTCCGGATGGCAGATCACTGAGCATCACACCGGTACGGCGCCCGCGCAGGCAGACGCTGTCAACGCCGACGCTCTCAGCGAGTTCGGCTTTACCGATTATGAGCAGGCGACTTACGAGCGCTCCGGGCGCAAGCTGCACATCAAAGCCGCGCGCTTCAGCAATGCCACCGGCTCTTATGGGGCCTTCACTCTCTTCACCCAGCCGGACATGATTGCCGAGCAGGTAGGCGATGGCGCCCTTGTCAGCAATGGCCACGTTTTGTTTTATAAAGCCGACGTTCTGGTGGATGCTGTCTTCGAAAAGCCGACGGTGATGTCGGCCGCAGAGCTGCGCGCGCTCAGTGACAGCCTGCAAACCGTCTCCGGAGGCGCAGCTTCTCTTCCCGAGCCGGTGAAATATCTGCCTTCGCAATCGTATGTTCCCGGCTCCAGCCACTACGCTGTGGGACCGGCTACTTTCTCCAGGATGGATTCCGTCTTGCCCGCCAGCATTGTCGGCTTCGATAAGAGCGCCGAAGTCGCTACTGGAGACTACCGCACCGGCAGCGGCATTGCCCGCCTGATTGTTCTGTCATATCCGACGCCGCAAATTGCCATGCAGCGCTTCCGCGCATTGCTGGATTGGCTCTTGCCGGCGAAAGACTCCGCAAGCGTTCAGCAAGACAACGCTCGCGTTGAAGAAGAGCGCAAACCATCGTTTCAAGGAACTCTCACGCTTCCTCTGAACACCGGGTCTGAGGTCACATTCCGCCGCAGCGGCCCGCTGGTCATTCTGGTCTCCGGCTCCATTTCCAAAAGTGAAGCCATCTCCCTGGTGCAATCGGTCAACTACGATGCTGATGTGCGCATGCTTCAGCCCACACCGGTTACCGCGAGCGCACTCACCAGATTGATTGTGGGCTGTTTTGTCCTTGTTGCCATGATCATTGCTGTATTCCTGGTGCTGGGTTTGTTCGTTGGCGGCGCCCCCTTCTTGTTGCGCCGCCTCTTCCCTAACCGTGAATTCAAGCACTCACAGGACATTGAGATAATCAAGCTAAATTTGAGGGATTGACCCAATTTCTGGGCAAGTTATTGAATTTTATCCTTTTAAACTGTTTACACAGGGGCAAGTGACAAAATGTGTCATTTTAGGATTTTTTTGGGAATTTTAGTAAACTACTGAAAATAAAGACATTTAAGCCGAAAAAATCGCTTGACACCCCTTCCTCTAGGCTCATAAGATTTTTGCAGAAAAGTTTTGACGGCTTCGCTTCCGTTGGAACTATTCTCCCTTGAATAAAAGGCCGCCTGAATGCAGGCGGCCTTTGCATTTGACCGGAAAAATTTCGCGCCGCTGCCGATGGAGCATGTAAGCAGACCGCTTCATCCTCAAAATTTGCGGCTGTCTTCCAAGGATGCTTGGTGCGAGATTGGCTGCTGTATTAGAATCACTTCTAGAATTTTTTCGAGCAGTCGATTCTTCTTTCAACCTTTCAAAAGCCGACGTAGCTCAGTTGGTAGAGCAGTCGATTCGTAATCGACAGGTCATCGGTTCAAGTCCGATCGTCGGCTCCAGATTTAATGCCATCACAAAGCCAGTATTGCCGATCCCGGTTAATTCTTGGTTTCTTTTTGACAAACTCACTGAGAGCGCCGTCTGATATTGCATTGGAAGAGCAAGGCAGTCCGTATAATGAAACCAGACGCTTATAAAACTTTGATTGCGCAATATGTGAAACTTGACTAAACCGCCGGCGAATATTCTCGCATTGCCTCTGGCAGAACGCGCTGAAATGGCTCTCAAAGCGGCTGTTGAGAAGGTGGTGGAAGAGCACATACGAGACGGGCGGCCCCTCGATATCTGGCGCGATGGTGGGGTCGTTGCGGTATCGCCGGAGGAACTCCGCGAGCAGTCCTCACGAAGGCAGTAAATCCTCCAAATCTATTGTCATGCCGGCATTTGACTTTACTCACCTGGAAGTTCTCTCAAGCGCACTGGCTAACCACGCTATTTCCTGGACTCAGCCAGCGCTCAAAGCTAGCCCGTCTATAAGGTCCGATGTAAGGAAACCTTCCTCAGCACCCACAATTCAGTGCTGCCCACCCCAAAACATGTTTCTGCATCTCAGATTTTGTTATCCAGAGCTGCTGGCAGCCTAAATGCTGAAGCTCGGATAAAAGGGCCCTCATGCGAACACCCAGAATTGCATCGTACATTGCTGTTATATTTCAGGTTTTCTTAAGTCTTTTTTTGGCCGGAATTTCTGTTCCATCTCTTCTGGGACAGGCACAGACGCAAGGCCAGTGGCAAACGCAGGCTTACCAGCTTCCAATTAATCCCATTCACGTAGCGCTTATGCATAATGGCAAGATACTGGTTGTCGCAGGTTCAGGAAACAATGCCAACAACCTGGGATCGGGAAACTTGAAGTCCGGGGTTTTGGACCCCCAGAGCGGCGTGATTGCCGTCCAGCAACAGGGCTGGGACATGTTCTGCGAGGGCATGACGGTTTTGCCTGATGGGCGCGTTTTTATCGCCGGCGGTACCCTGGCTTATTCGCCATTCCTGGGGGAAAAGCGCAGCGCGATTTTCGATCCTGTTTCGGGACAATTCGCCGACGTTCAGCCGATGCACCATGGGCGCTGGTATCCCACCACGATCACTCTCAGTGATGGGCGAGTCTTCGTTTTTGGCGGGACCAGTGAGACAGACGCTTCCAACAACGCAGTTGAGTTCTATACCGTCGGCTCCGGCTGGAGCCAGGAATTTACCGCGCCCTTTACGACGCCACTTTATCCGCGCATGCACCAGCTACCCAACGGCACCCTTTTTGATTCTGGTCCGGCGCCTGATTCGAACATCTTCGATCCCTCCTCGCAAAGCTGGATGCTGAATGCAGCGCATACGAATTATGGCAATATCCGGATTTACGGCAGCTCGGTGCTGCTTCCCTTGACCCCAGCCAACAACTACGCGCCGCGAATCATGATTCTGGGAGGCGGCGACCGGAGCACTACGACGACGGCAAGCACCGAGATCATCGATCTTTCTCTCCCAGGTGCAACCTGGGTTACAAAAGCACCCATGTCATCGGCCCGCATTGAGATGAATGCGGTCATCTTGCCTAACGGAAAGATCCTGGCGCTGGGCGGCTCCTCCACGGACGAAGATGGAACCACCGCCAGCTTGAAAGCCGATTTATACGATCCGGCAACCGATACATTCTCGCCGGCAGGCACGGCGGCTTTTCCGCGTCTTTATCATTCGGTGGCTTTGCTGCTGCCGGATGCGACGGTTTGGGTGGCGGGCAGCAATCCACCGCACAACACCTTCGCAGGAGGATTCGACCCCCACGTTGAGGTTTACTCTCCTGCTTACCTGTTTGACTCTACGGGCGCGCCCGCGGCTCGCCCGAATATTACGAGCGCACCCGATAAAATAGGCTACGGCGGTGCGTTCACCGTACAGACAAACGCTACTGACATCATCCAGTCTGTCGCCTTGGTGCGCGCAGGTTCCGATACCCATGCCTTTGATTTCGATCAGAGGATGATTGGGCTCACTTTCACCAGCGCGGCCGGAACGCTTACCATCAATGCGCCTTCAGGCAGCAATCTTGCTCCTCCGGGTTACTACATGTTGTTTTTGTTGAACCAGGCGGGCACACCTTCGATTGCGCGATTTGTCCAACTTTCATCCAACCCCACTGACCAGCCTCCCAAGGCAGTCATCACGAGTCCATCCTCTGACCTTACGATTCGGGTCGGGGACACCGTAACTTTTGCCGGCACCGCCAGCGACGCCGATGGCACGGTCGCCAGCACCCAGTGGATTTTTCCCGGAGCAACGCCGGGCCAGAGCAACGTGTTAAATCCCGGCGCTGTCACCTTCAACACGGTCGGAAGCTCCGTGGTCTCGCTGACCGCCGTGGATAATCAGGGCGTAAACGATCCCAGTCCTCCTACCCGAACCATTTTTGTCTCGCCCAATTTCGGATTTACGGTCACTTTTGTGCCCCAATCCGGTTCGGAAACTAACAACGGCGTTAAGGCCGGCGACACCTTCAAAGGCACTGTTATCGTCACTCCTCAGGCTGGATACACCGGGACAGTGAAGCTGAGCTGCTCAATACCGCAATGTGCTATCTCTCCGGCCAGCGTTACGGTGGGTGCGTCTGCTGTAAACGCGAGTCTTGCGGTGACCACCACCATGAACGATATTGGCGATCATCAGTTCACCGTCACCGGCGTCGACAGCGGCGATAGTTTTCTCCACAGCAGCGTGAATGTGCTTTATACGGTCCTCAATCCAGTTACCACTTACAGCCTGAGCGCGGCCCCGGGAACTGTTCAGGTAACTGCCGGCCAATCCGCAAACATAACCGTGACCGCTACCGTGAATGCCTCGGGATCGAATCCCGCATCCATTTTATTTTCATGCTCAGGGCTGCCCGCGCTGGCGGCCTGCTCCTTCTCGCCCACGACCTTGACGCTTGGGACTGGCTCCGCGGCCACAACTCTATCGATTGCTACAACCGCGACTACCGTAACATCGGCCGCTCTTTCTCTCCCCAGTGGCACCGCTGGTTCGAGCAGAACCTATCGTTCTCTTTATGCTCTTTTTTTGGCGCCCTTAGGCATGTGGGTCTTGAGCGGATTTTGCCGAGCCTCCAGCCGCCGCAAACTGGTGCGTTGTGGCCTGATCATGCTGGCGCTCGCAGGGTTGATGTTTACCTTCGGATGCCGGGGAATGGCGCCAGCGCCGGAGGCGAGCTCGACGACGCATACGACTTCAATTACACACCCGGGGACCCCTCCGGGAACATACACGGTCGTGGTTACCGGAACCGCCGGCCAGGTTCAGCAAACCACGAACGTGACGTTGAATGTGAACTGAAATTGAACTCTCACGGAGGTCTCTGACAGGACTCATATGACTCTGTCACGCAGAAATCTCATGCAGGTTCTCGGTCTGGGAGTTGCCGCGAGCGCACTCCCACGATGGTCTTTTGCAGCAAGTGCTGCCGCATCCGCCTCTGGAAACCCGGGCGGACATGCGGGCGGAGCGCAGCCCGGCGGCCCGATTCTCTTGAACAGCAATGAGAATGCCTATGGCCCTTCAGAAAAAGTCATTGCCGCCCTGCAAAACGCCCTTACCGCGGCCAACCGCTATGCCCATGAAGAATACGAGAATCTGGCGGACCAGATCGCAAGCCTGCATCGGGTTGGGCGCGATCAGGTGCTGCTGGGATGCGGATCGAGCGAGATTTTTCGTATGGCCGCGGGCGCTTTTCTGGGAACGGGGAAAAAGCTGGTAATCGCCGCGCCGGCTTTTGACCCCATCGCGCACTATGCGGAATCAAGCGGAGCCGAAGTGGTTCGCGTGCCGCTCAACCGGTTGTACAGCTACGATCTCGATGCCATGCGGGCCCGCGCCAATTCGCCGGGAGTAGTTTACATCTGCAATCCCAACAACCCTACCGGCACATTAACCCCGCGCAAGGAGTTGGAAACCTTCATCGGCAAACTCCCGGCAAATGTCTATGTTCTGGTAGATGAGGCCTATCATCATTATGCGGGCGTATCACCGGCTTACGCTTCCTTCATCGATCGTCCTTTGGATGACCCTCGTGTTATCGTGACCCGCACTTTCTCCAAAATCTACGGAATGGCGGGCATGCGTTTGGGATATGGCATTGCGGCAGCGCAAACCATTGGGCAAATGAAGCCCTATCAGTTGCAGCTCAACGTCAATACCATGGTTGCCCGGGCAGCAATGGCCGCGCTCAGCGATGCCGATGGCGTGCAGGCCGCCGCCCAACGCAACACCAATGATCGCCAGGATTTTATTAATCGCGCCCAAACCCGCAACTACAATCCCATCCCTTCCCACACGAATTTCATGATGATGAATACCGACCTTCCCGCGGAAGGGATCATCGAGCATTTCAGGAAAAACAACGTTCTGGTGGGCGGCCCTTTTCCTCCTATGGATACCTTCATCCGTATTTCACTGGGAACCCCTCCGCAGATGGATGAGTTCTGGCGCGTCTGGGACCTGATGCATATCGAAGGGCATCATCACTAAAACGGCCGGCTCTCTCCGCTGTCTATTCTCCTATTCTTTGTTGGAGCGATAGACATGTGCAATGAACACAACAGCAACACCAAAGGAAATCACAGCCGGCATCATTGCATGTGAGGCTCCGAATTTCGCGATCGCAGCAGCTTTAGCAACCACTGTGGCAGCGGCAGCCCACACCACGAGCACCAGAAATGGTGCGTAATGACAAAAGATTGCGAAATCACGGCCCAGGTACAAACCGGCCACGACCCAAACCACCAGCAAGGGCCGCAGCACAGGATGGGGCCAGCAAAGCAAAAAGCCGGTAAAAACGCTGGCCAACAGCAGCGGGAGGTGCGCCATCATGCCCGGGAAGCGATATGGAGAAAATCCTTGGGCAGAAGGAAAAGGCGCGCGGAAATATGAGAAGGCGCTCATCGTAGCTGCGCAGGCGCCAGTCCCGGCAGGAACGCCCGCCGAAGCGACTCGCGTTTCACCTCTGCCTCGGACCATTCCGGATGATCTCGCCGGATTCCCTCTTTTGCCAGTTCTCGAGTGAAAAGGCTCATTTCCAGCGCCAGGAGCAAGCGCCGTTCGCCGGACATCGCCCGTTGAATTTGAAGCTGTACCGCTCGCGCCGAAGGGCTTGTATCGCTGAGTGGCATGGCAAGAATATTACCAGTTTCAACGGGCGTATCGTCCACCCAGATTTTTCGGGTGCTGAGCCGCATGCCAGTAATTTGGTCCGAGTTTTCCTCAGATATTTCAGTCACATGGCCTAATTTCACTTGCTATTTACCTTGAGGATTCCCCATAATACGCACAGAGGATTAGAGATACACAGCAATCGTGAACTATCATCGTTCTGACGTTCTGCGTATTCTTCGCATCTCAGGGCGCCAACTGGCGGGGTGGCAACGGGCCGGGCTGGTGACTGAAGTCCCTGAGTATTCGTTTTTTGATCTCCTGCAAGTGAAAAAAGTCCGCGACCTGCGCGCTAAGCGCGTGCGTCCGGCGGTGATTCGCCAGTCGCTCCAGGCCATGCAAAAGCAGGTAGCCGGCATGGAAAATCCCCTGCTCGAGGCGAGTGCATATTCCAGCGGCTCGCGCGTAGTCTTTCGCCACCAGGGCAAATCCGTTGAACCCATTGCCGGCCAGTTTGTCATTGACTTTGCTCCGTCACGTGTGGTGCAGCCGGTGAAGGTGCGTACTATACGCTCTGAGGAAAGCGCGGCTGAGTTGTTTGCCAAAGGCATAAACCTTGAGGAAGACCCAGCCACCCAGGAAGAAGCCATCGCTGCCTATAAGAAGACCTTGGAGCTTGATCCTGAGCACGCCGCCGCCCACATCAATTTGGGAACGCTGTATTACAACCGCCGCGACTACGGCGGAGCTGAGCGCCACTATCGCAAGGCCATCGAGGTTGATCCGCGCTACGCCCTGGCTTATTTCGATCTGGGCAACGTCTTGGACGAAACCGGGCGCCTGCCCGAAGCCATAAAATCCTATTGCTCGGCCATCACCCTGGCGCCCACCTATGCCGATGCGCATTACAACCTTGCCCTGGCCTACGAAAAACTCAGGCAGCCGCGCAGCGCTCTGCGTCATTGGCGCGCTTATGTGAAGCTCGATAGCATCGGTCCCTGGGCCATTCACGCCCGCAACCAGATCCAGAAAATCCTGCAGGCCGACAAATTGCGCCTGGTGTATCGCCGGGGCCGCAACGCGGATTGAGTCATTGGTTCATTGAGTCAATACCAAGAAATCAGCCGATCTGGAATCTTTCTCCCCGATTTACCGTCTAATAGAGTATGGGCAATACATTGAAAACGGCATTTCTGCTCACCTTCATGACCCTGTTCCTCATGTTCGTGGGCCAGGTCCTCGGCGGGCAGAATGGCATGATATGGGCGCTGGTCATCGCCACTATCATGAACTTTATCGCCTACTTCTTCTCTGACAAGATTGCGCTGGCCATGTATCGCGCTCAGCCCATCACCCGCGAGCAGCTTCCGCGTGTTTATAACGTGGTGGAGCGCCTCACGCAGCGCATCGGCCTGCCCATGCCGAAAATTTACCTGATCCCTACTCCTTCGCCGAATGCCTTCGCCACCGGCCGGAATCCGAAGCACGCGTCCGTAGCGGTGACCCAGGGAATCCTGGAATTGCTCGACGATGAAGAGTTGGAAGGCGTGCTCGCGCATGAGTTAGGGCATGTGCGCAACCGCGACATCCTGACCTCAAGCATTGCCGCCACTCTGGCGGGAGCCATTACCATGTTGGCGCGCTTCGCTTACTACGCGAACATCTTCGGCGGATACGGCGGCAGCCGTGACGATCGCGATCGCGGCAGCAACCCGATTGTCGCGCTGCTGATGCTGATCTTTGCCCCGATTGCGGCCATGCTGATCCAACTGTGGGTTTCGCGCACACGTGAGTATGCCGCCGACGAAACCGGCGCGAAATTCACCGGCAATCCTTATGCCCTGGCGCGGGCGCTGCAAAAGCTGGACACCTACTCCAAGCGCATGCCCCTGGCCGCCTCACCTTCGACAGCCCATCTTTTCATCGTGAAGCCATACGTCGGAGACCTTTTTGCAAGCCTGTTCTCCACTCATCCCCCCATCCCCAAGCGGATTGAGAAGCTGACCGGCCGGCCAATGTACTACTGAGAATTGACGATTTACGAAGTAAGATTGACGATTTAAGAATGATTTTTGGGCGGCAGGCCACGCGTTTGGATTTTAGTTAGATTTTCCTGAATCGCAAATCGAAAAATCGTAAATCATAAATTCTTTACTTCCCAAATTGTCGTTCCCAGAATCTAAATGGCTATATACTTTTAAGTTACAATCCATATTTCATGTCTCTGGAAACAACAACGGCTGCCGCAACCCTCTCTCAAAATGCAGCCCGGCTGGAAGCTGCGCTGCGCAACGTAATCCGCGGCAATGATGAAGTGGTGCGCATGGCGCTGGTCGCCGTCTTCGCCCGCGGACATCTGCTGATTGAAGGCGTTCCCGGCGTAGGCAAGACCACGCTTGCTCACGGATTGGCACGCAGCTTGGATTGCAACTTTCAGCGCATCCAGTTCACCAGCGACCTGCTGCCCAGCGATGTGCTGGGAATTTCCATCTACTCCGCCATCGAGCAGAAGTTCGAATTCAAGCCCGGACCGGTCTTCGCGAATGTGCTCCTGGCCGATGAGATCAACCGCACCACTCCCAAGACCCAGTCGGCCCTGCTCGAGGCCATGAACGAACGCCAGGTCACGGTGGACCGGGTTTCGTATCCTCTGCCGGAGCCGTTCCTGGTGATCGCCACCCAGAACCCGGTGGAGCATCATGGGACGTATCCGCTGCCAGAGTCGCAGATGGATCGCTTCCTGTTGCGGGTCGCGATGGGATATCCCGAAGCCGGCAGTGAGCGCGCCATTATCCGCTCCGAAGTTGGGGCCGCCCGCCTGGACGATGCCCGCCCCGTGCTCAATGCCGCCGACGTTGTGGCCATGCAAAACGAGGTCACACGCGTGCGCGTGGATGACGCCTTGGCCGAATATGCGCTGGCCATCGTCCGCAAGACCCGCAACTCCGAGCACCTGGCGTTGGGGGTCTCCCCGCGCGGCTCACAGATGCTCTACCGCGCCGCCCAGGCCATGGCCTTCATGGATGGCCGCAACTTTACCACCCCGGAAGATTTCAAGCGCCTGGCCGTGCTCTGCTTCTCGCATCGCGTGGTGGTCAATGCCCGCTACTCGTCCATGCTCAAAAAGTCGCAACAGGCAGAAGAAATTTTGCGCGAGATCGTGGAGAAAATAGCGGTGCCGGTGTAGAAAAGCAGTTCTCAGTTCTCGGTTCTCAGTTTGTTTGCAGAATAAGCATTCACTGAGAGGCAACACAATGACTAACTCCGCCGACCAACAACTCGTCTCCGAGTTTGTTCTGACGTTTACCAAACTCGACGAGTGCCGGATTTTTGAAGGAGACGCATACCCTTTTCGTTTCCAACTCGCAGTCGGCGACCCTGATGAATATGGCTACCGCCGCTGGGAACCGATCCAAGTGGCAACAGACCGTTCCTGTCTGGACAACGTATACGCAAAGCTCCCGGCCCGATTCCCACCTCTCTATGAGCAATTGATCTTGTCATATCGTTGGGCAGAAGTCGATCTAAGAACATTCACGCTGCTGGCCAATCCACCCGGCGATAGCCTTGAACTCTTTGTCGAGCAGATCTATCGCGACAAGCATTTAACGAAGATACTGGAATCGAATGGCTATGTGAGGTTCGCTAAAGGTCCAGACATGGATTACGATCCGATATGCTTCGATCTTCAACAGCGGCGCCAGAATGGAGACTTCCGCATTGTGAAGCTCGATCACGAAGAAATATTGTGCAACTCACGAATTCGTGAGGTCGCTGAATTGGCCTCAAGTTTTAGAGATTTGGTTCTGAAGACAATCGAGGCGGCGAAAACACTGCGCACACCATGAACTTTCTCAAATTTCTCATGCTGCTTACCCTCTCCCTCTGGCTGGGTGGAATCATCTTCTTCACCGCCGTGGAAGCGCCGGCGATCTTGAACTATGTGCCTGACCGGGCACTGGGCGGAGCCATCATCAACCAGTCTCTGGAGAAATTGCACTGGCTGGGAATTGTCTGCGGGCTGGTGTTCCTGCTGGCGTCGCTGCTGCGCTCGTATGCCGCCACGCACGAGACCAGACTGCTCACTCTTCCGCATTTCACGGTAATGGTTATGATCGCCTGCACCGTCGTCTCGCAGCACTTCATTTTGCCTGCAATCGCCCAATTGCGCGCCGCACAATCGGACCCAGCCGTCGCAACCCAGTTCCGGCACTTGCACAATTGGTCAGTGGGCCTGGAAAGCGCTGTGCTGCTGCTGGGACTGCTGCTTCTGTACTCCCAATCGCGCGAATCGGAGTTCCGCAGGTAGCTCGCTTGCGAATCGATTGTTTCGTTTGCTCATTCCACGACAGGTCTTTATTATCTCTATGAGACTGAATCCAATCTCGAATCACAAATTACACAATTACCCGATTGCTCAATTACACAATTCACCATGAAAACTGGGATTATCGGCCTGCCGCAGGTAGGCAAAACGTCGCTGTTCAAGATTCTCACCAAGGCCAGGCTGGAAGCCGGGGGCTACTCCAACCCACGCGAGGCCCACATCGGCGTGGCCAAAGTCCCCGATGAGCGCCTGGACAAACTCGCCGCGCTCTACAATCCCAAGAAGCTGGTGCACGCCGCCGTCGAGTACGTGGACGTGGCCGCCATCGGCGCCGAAGCTTTAAAGGAAACCGCCTTCACCGCCAGCCTGCGCGAGGTGGACGCGCTGGCGCATGTGATCCGCGCCTTCGACGATCCTGCCATTCCCCACGTTGGTGCAATTGACCCGTTGCGCGACATCAGGAACGTTGATTTCGACCTGATGGTCAGCGACCTCGGCCAGGTTGAAAAGCGCCTGGAGCGTCTGGAGAAAGACCTGAAGAAGCAGAAGACGGCGGAGATCGAAAAAGAATTCGATTTGATCAAGCGCGCCAAAGCGCATCTGGAGACGGAAAAACCGCTGCGCGAGATGGCGATGTCGCCGGAAGATAAGAAGCGCGTGCGCGGATTCATGTTCCTGAGCGAGAAACCAATTCTCTACGTGCTCAATGTGAATGAGAGCAGCGAGTTGGGAAGCGATCTGGAAAATGCCGTGCAGAAGTTTGGCTTGACTGAAATTGCCTCCCGTCCCAACGCCGGGGCCACGGCCATCTGCGGCAAGGTAGAAGCTGAGCTGGCGGAGATGAGCGATGCCGAAGCCGCCGAATTCCTCTCCAGCTATGGATTAAAGGAAAGCGGCTTGGCGCGCCTGATCCGAAAAACTTACGAACTGCTGGGCATGATCTCTTTCTTCACCGTGGGCGAAGACGAATGCCGCGCCTGGACGGTGGAGCGCAACTCACGCGCCCAGAATGCCGCCGGCGCCATTCATTCCGACCTGGAAAAACACTTCATCCGCGCCGAAACTATCCATTGGGATACGCTGCTCGACGCCGGCTCAGAAGCCAACGCCAAAGCCAAGGGCACATTGCGCCTTGAAGGCAAGGATTACATCGTGAAGGATGGGGATGTAATGCATATCCGGCATTCTGGATAATGCGGGCTTGTTGGTATAGTTCTCGGTTCTCGGTTCTCAGTTCTCAGAATTAAGCTGCAGAGCGCTAGGGAGCTCGCAAAAGTGCTTAGTTTTGCGGATGATTGGAGGCATTATGGCGAAGTCATATCGTGATCTCATTGCCTGGCAAAAAGCGATCCAATTGGTGACCGACATTTACAAAGTCACTAGGCAATTTCCTAAAGAAGAAATCTACGGACTTACCAGCCAGATCAGACGAGCTGCTGTTTCAATTCCCAGCAATATTGCAGAAGGACAGGCACGTCTCTCCAAGCTGGAATTCAAGAACTTTTTAAGCCACGCAAGAAGCTCACTGGTGGAGGTTGAGACTCAACTTTTGATCGCTCGAAACCTTGGGTACTTGAGTGAGCCTGCTGCCGACCAACTCTTAAAACAAACCACGGAGGTCGCCCGCATACTGAATGGCCTGCTCAATACTGTTCGCACAACCACTGAGAACCGAGAACTGAGAACCGAGAACTAGCTAATGAACCTTCTCACCATCACGCTCCTTCTTGGCCTCACCGCCGCCGCTGCCAACGCCTTCGGCGGCGCCATTATTGTTCACCGCGATTGGGAGCGGCGTTATCTGCGTTACTTCGTGGCCCTGGGCTCAGGCTTCATGCTGGCGGTGGCTTTGGTTGAGATGGCGCCTGAGAGCTGGCGGCGCAACCCGGAGCGTGCGCCCCTGTATATTCTGGCGGGATACTTCCTGGTGCATTTCTTCGAGCACACCCTCGCTCCCCACTTCCATTTCGGAGAAGAGACCCATCAGCATGAGTTCACCCACTCGCATCGCACCTACTCTGTGCTGCTGGGCCTGATGATTCATACTTTCTTCGACGGTATCGCCATCGCCTCAGGATTTATTGTCTCGGCGCGTCTGGGCTGGCTGATTTTCTTTGCCGTCGTCCTGCACAAGATTCCCGAGGGATTCACCGTCGCTTCCGTGATGCTGGCCGCCGGACGCAGCCGCGCAGCCGCCTGGGGCGCCTCTGCCCTGCTGGGCGCAGCCACGTTCACCGGCGTTGTCGCCATGGTTCTTCTGCAAGGCTCGGTCAATGTGGGTCTCCCCCTGGCAGCGGGTGTGACTCTTTACGTGGCCGCCTCCGACCTGATTCCGGAGGTGAACCGCGAGCCCGGCATGAAGATGGCGTTGCTGGTGTTTGTGGGCGTCGCAGTATTTTTACTGTTGGACCATTTCTTCCAAGTTTGAAGAAAGCACTCGGCACTCAGCATTCAGCCAATGCAACAGGTCGTTTGAAAATCGGGTATTGAATCAATCTGTTCTTTAATTACTCAATTCTCCAATAACTCGATGCTCAAATGCGTTTCCGCACAGCGTGTTTTGGCTGAATGCTGAGTGCTGACTTTATGGAACCGGCACGCACGGTATGTCGGGAGTGCCGGCGGTTCCGGGTGTTCCAGGAATTACTGTGTCCGGGGTGCCGGGCGAGCCAGGTATCACGGTGTCGGGCATACCTGGCGCTCCAGGTATGACAGTGGGAGGCGTTGCCGGCGTTCCCGGTATGACTGTGTCTGGGGTACCAGATGTGCCAGGAGTACCGGGTATACCCGTTCCCGGCGCGCAGCCTCCACGCTTCACGACCTGGTTAGGACTATAGCTTGAGCGCGTTCCCTGGTTCGTAGAATCTGCGGCGCGATTTGCATCTACAGTGATCGGATTCTGCAGAACTAGTTCAGCCGGAGTGCCCACATCAAGAATGACATTTCTGTCATGGCTCGACATGATAGCTGCAACCACAAACCCAACCGCTGAGCCGGCAGCGCCACCGATCAGCATGCCCTTTACTCGCCCACTGAAACCGGATTTCGGGAGAGTGGGAAAACTAACCGTCGGAGGGGGAGGCCCAAAAGGAGGATTGGGGAAAATAGGGGTCGGATTAGCAAAGCCGGTAGGGGTGCTGGCAATGGAATGCTGCGAGCCTCCTCCGGCAAGCGCGCCGATTGCCATCCCACCAAAAGACGACCCAGCGAATACTGCCAGGGCCTTTCCATGTCCTGGATGCTGATAATCAACATGCTCATAGATTGAACCCGGTTGGCTGGTCACCACTTCAACGGCATTGATAACTGGAAGCGAATAGCCATTGGGCCAAATCAGGCTGTTGAGGTAAATACGCAATTCAGTTTGGTCGTGTTTACGCGTAATCTTATCCAATGTGCCTTTTATGTATGTGCCCGCCGGAATCATGACCTTGTCGCCTCCGTTGACCGGCATTGTGGCCTGCAAGTCAATGCTATCCCCGGGATGTGCCAGCCGGGTGGCAATGGGATGCATGACTTGCAGGGAAATTCTCGTTCCCGCCGGTATGGTAGCCATCGTCTTGCTGCTACTCTCGGTTTTTGTCGGTTGTCCGTTTGGAACCGGCGGCTGCTGAGCAAAGCAACTCAATACCAGCAGCAGCGCTGCCGAGACCAATACAACACATGTGTGAACCGTGTGAACAATTGCAATCTTGTAGGAACCCTTATCGCACTTCATGACGCGTTACCTCCTCACTTTCTTAGCAGCGATCAAATGTTCATGACGTTCGACTTCAAAGGGCTGCCTGAGAGATAACACGCCTGCCGAGGACCCACGGTATAGATTGGTCAAGACGAGGTGAAATTATGCAAGACGAAGGTAAAGTTGTGTAAGAAGCAGTACTCGGTACTCAGTTCTCAGTACTCAGCCAAAGATTTTTACTTCTGTCGAGGCACCGCCGACCTTCTGACAGGCAATCTTCTTAAGATGAGAATCGTGCATACTACTAAGAATGTAAATACGAACAGACAGATTGCAACTGGAAGCGGGATTCTCGTTAAGAAAATCTCTGCAAGACTGAAATACAAAATTCCAACCCCGAAAACAAGGGCAATCTTAGCCACCGAAAACTTGCGCTTCAATAAGATGGCACTGAGTATTTCCCAACCAGAGAACCACAGCATCAAACCGGTACTAAGAATGGCCACCCTTGCTGCAGTCGAACCGATACCAAATAGATGAGGCGTAAACAATCCTGCGCCTCCCGCGAGTAACAATAGGAGTACTCCTGCAACCCGCATCTGTTTGGGATACAAGTTCATTTCTTCCCGATTCTTGCGCGCATACCATCCGAATTTTCACTGAGTACCAAATGCTCTTTATTCCACTTCATGCTTCGCGATATATCCCTCGCGCGCGATGATGTTGTACTTGGCCGGCTTGCCGTTCACGTGCAGGTTGATCGGACCTCCACTGGCCGGATCAACCAGTTCCACTTTGATCTTACGGTAGCTTCCATCTTCTTTGGGATTGGTCGAGTGATACGAAAGCAGATACTCATTGCGTATGGAGTAGCTGATATCGCTCATCACCTCGGGGAACTGGCCCTCGAAGCGCGGGAAGTACGATTTGCCGCCGGTAAGTTCGGCGTAGGTCTTCATTTCGTTGTCGGCCTGCAGATAGTCCATCAGGTCCTGCGTTCCCGGCATGGTGTTTCCGGGCGTTATCGCTCCATGCGTATCGAGGTATTCGCGCAGCAGCCAGCCAGTGCTGACGGTGTAGATGGTCACGTTGCGTGTGGCTTTGACCTTCTTCAGGATCTTGTCGTAGTTCAGCTTGCTGAAAGTATCTACTCCGCTGGCGATCAGGACGATGTACTTATGTCCGTCAATGCGGTCAACCCGGTCGAGGGTATCGTAGAGTGCGTCGAATAAATTCGTCTCGCTAAAGCCGGGGATGCGCAGATGGCCGAGTGCGCCCATGACCTTCATCTTGTCTTGGGTGAAGTCCTGCTGGATTTCGGGTCTCATGTCGTAGGAGATCACCGCCACCCAATCCTTGGGCTTCAAGGTGCCGGCAAAGGTGTAAGCGTTGGTCAGCATGTCATTGATAAAGGCGTAGTGATTGGCCGCAAATTCAAGCAACATCACCACCGTAACCGGCTTTTCCGCCTGCGAGAAATTCGTGATCTGTTGCGGAACGCCGTCTTCCATGACCTTGAAGTTTTCTTTCTTGAGCCCGGGGATGAACTCTCCATTCTTGGTGGTGACGATCACGTCTACATCCACCAGTGGAACATTGACGTGCAAAGTGTAATCGGGCATGCCCTCCGGGTTCTTCACGGTGCGCTTGGGCGGTTCGGGAGGCGCCTCGGTTTTCTTGGGCAGCGCCAGCGGGCTTACTTCACCCTGAGGGCCGCCGGCTTCGGGCGGAGCCTCTTGTGAAGGCGGCTGCTGTTGCTGTTGTTGAGAGCCGGCCTGCGAGTTGTTCGACGAGGAGCCGGTCTGGCCAAGAAGTAGAGAGCTGGGCAACAGGAACAAAGCAGCTAACAGCAGAGAAAGAGCACACCAGCCCCTTGAGGGTACCGGCGAACACCTTAAATACTTGGAAAAATTTTCTGAATGTGCCGAAATTCCAGAAAGAAACATACAATTCCTCCGCTTTATTGAACCCCAAAATGGAGTAGCTGATGCTAATATAGATGCACCAAAGCCATCCTTTGGATAATTCTTTGCGCTGCTTTTGTCATGGGCTGCGCAGGGAAAATGTGTGGTTTTCATGAAACACTTCGTCGTTGCGTGTCGCTGTATCCTGCTCCTGCTGCTCTCAATCTGTTGTCTCGCCCAAACCCCGGCTTCCGACCTGGGATCGAAGTCCGGATCCGTGCCTAAGTCCGGACTGCATACACCTATTATGCCTCTCTCTGAGGTCCGTGCGGGCATGCATGCTGTCGCCTACACGGTTTTTGAAGGCGTGAAGCCCGAGCCCATGGACGTGGAAATCCTCGGGGTGCTCAAGAACTTTAACGGCCCACGGACTGACCTCATTCTGGTGCGCCTGCTCGGCTCCAAGCCCGAGTATACCGGCGTGGTCGCCGGTATGAGCGGCAGCCCGGTTTATGTGGATGGCAAACTGGTGGGCGCGCTCTCCTACCGCATCGGGGCTTTTTCCAAAGAGCCGATCGGCGGCGTCACTCCCATCGAGCAGATGATGGAAATCAATGAGTTCGATCGCAGCCAGCCGGCCAGAAGCGTGGCTCCTTCTGCCTCCGCTCAACCCGCGGCCAGCACTACTTCGGCTCCCGGTTCGGCAGATTCCACTTTGGGCGGCAACGACATCACCAGGATCCTCAAACCCATTGACGCGCCACTGGTTTTCAGCGGATTTTCCGAGGAGGCAATCCGCCAATTCACCCCGCAGTTCGCGGCCTTAGGAATGACTCCGGTGATGGGAGGCGGCTCGGTAACCGACGAGAAGCAGCCGGAACCCATAGAACCCGGCTCTTCAGTTAGCATGGTGCTGGTCCGCGGTGATCTGGATATCGCCGCTACCTGCACGGTCACCTACGCCGATGACGACAAGCTACTGGCCTGCGGACATCCCGTGCTGCAATTCGGCGCAATCGATATCCCCATGAACAAAGCCCGCGTGGTCACCACCCTGGCCTCGCCGCTGAATTCTTTCAAGATCATTAATACCACCGAGCCCGTGGGGGCTTTTGTGCAGGACCGCCATACCGGCATCCTGGGGCGCTTCGGCCAGACCCCGGAGATGATTCCGGTCACACTCTCCGTACACGGCACTCCGCAGCCCCGCGAATATCACTACGAGGTTCTGAATAATCCCCAGCTCACGCCCCTCGCCATGATGGCGACACTTTTCAGCGCGCTGCAGAATGCCAATGATTATGGCTCAGAGGTCACCTACCACATCAACGGCAAGATCCAGGTGGATGGATACCCCGACATCTCTTTGCAAAACATGTTTGCTCCCGCGGATGGCGGCTCGCCCGCGGCCTTAGGCGCGGCGCTGCTGCTGGGCGACCGTTTTAACCGGATTTTTGACAATCCTTTCTCGCGGCCCAAGGTTGAGGGCGTAAACCTGGAATTTGACGTGGTTCCCGACCGCCGCACCGCGCAGCTTGAAATAGCCCGCACCGATGTCACCGAGGCGCGCCCGGGCGATGAGATTGTCGTAGAAGCGGTGCTGCGTCCGTATCGGGGCGAGCGCATCGTACGCCACATTCCTATTAAGATTCCCACCTCCGCTCCCCAGGGCAACCTGCGAATTCTGGTCAGCGACAGCGATGGCCTCGACCGCATGCGGCGCGTTGTCTCCAGCTTCTCGCAGCGCCTCGACCTGGGCTCTACGATTGCCTTGCTGAACAAAGAGCATGCCAACAACCGTTTGTACGTTTCCATCCTGGAACCCAACCCGCAGGCCATGATTGAAGATAAAGTCATGCCTACCCTGCCGCTTTCGGTGATGAACGTCATGGAAGGTCTGCGCGGCACGCAGGACATGGTCGTAACCGGAGAATCGGCGGTCAGCGAAGCTTCCACCCCGCTGGATTACGTGGTCTCAGGCTCGCAGGTCATCAGCGTGGCGATTAAGTAAACGATTTTTTGACCGCAGATTCACGCGACTAGGGCTAGAGGCTTCTCTCACTTACCTTTTCTATCGCAAACTCGAGGAAGGACTGCGACTCTTCCTGGCGTTTGATCTCCATTCCATACCGCCAATGCTCCGCCTCTTCTATCAAGTTTTGCCATTGTGGATGGGCGCTTTTAACCCACGCGGCAGCTGCTTTCTTGGAGCCTATCGTCTTGCCTAATACAGCATGTAAAATGCGGCAAAGATTCAGGATGAAATATGACTGGTTGTGGCTATTTGCCAGCCACTCCGAATCAGTTATTTTCGGCTGCCATTCGACGAACAGATCACGGGCGCTCGCTTTCCGCACTTCGTTGATATCAACGCGATCAACGAGCGTTTTGAATTCGGGCCCTGCAATCGGTATGCCGAAATGGAACAAAAAATATTGATTAATGATCCATTCGTTTCCATAGGGAGCATCCGGATAGATGATCCCGAATCCCCACCACGGTCTCGGAGTTTTTGGTGGCAGAATTTCGGACATGAATTCGACAGGGACATAAGAGCACTCGATGCGCTTTTCCCACGCCGGATACCGGTCTTCCACGTTTTGATGCAGCCGCCTGACTACTTCAATTTCCGCAGTTGAGAGAGGTCGTTTGACTATTGCACACAAATCGAGGTCGCTCCTTTCCAAGACGAAATCGCCGTAGGTTAAAGACCCTGTGAGATACAAGCCGACGATATTTTTTCCAAGAGCGGAGTTGGTCCCTTTTGCCCAAAAGAACAAAAGGTCGTTGATGTCGTCGTATGCTGTTAATCTTCGAGTCGCTTCTCTGGTCATTTCTCTACACTTAAGATCCAGACTTGGAAATCTCGGTTACCGAGAGAACTACCCCTCTAAACGCACCTGTCTCAGCGGATTCACCGCCTGATTCCTTCCGCCGACGGGAATCCTTTTTCAATTTGGCGTACACTAGACTTTAGTCCAATCTTCTACACATGAAACTCTATATCCCCTGTTTTCTTCTTCTCTCAACTGTCTGCGCTTTTGCCGAAGGCACGCAAACCTGGGAGCAATCTAAATTCGAGGAATTTGAAAAAGGCACGACCCACGGCGTGGCCATCCGCAGCGAAGGCGACCTCGAACTGGCGCCACAATTCAAGGCGCTCTATACCTCGCCTTCCACTTATTTGTGGGCCATTACTACCGATGCTGCCGGCAACGTATACGTAGCCGCCGGATCGCCAGCCCGCGTCTATCGCGTCACGCCCGATGGCAAATCAGAGATAGTCTTTGAACCCAAAGAGCTGCAAGTGCAGGCCCTGGCCGAACATGATGGCGTGCTCTACGCCGCCACTTCTCCTGACGGCAAGGTGTATAAGATCCAGCTCACCCCAGCGGCAGAGTCTAAAGAAGTAAAGCCGAAAGAGGCGAAACAGAAAGAAACAAAGAAGAATGCTCCTGCTACAGGGAAAGAATCTGAGGCGGCGGGAAAAGAATCTTCCGATAACGGCAATGCCCAGGTATTCTTCGACCCGCAAACCAAGTACATTTGGGATTTGGCTGTCGACAAGAGCGGCCAGCTTTACGTCGCCACCGGCGATAATGGCCAGATTTTCCGGGTAAGCCCAGCCGGTGAAGGCTCGGTGTTTTTCAAGAGCGACGAGGCCCACATTCGCGTGCTCGCCTTTGATCGCCAGGGCAACCTGCTGGCCGGCTCCGACGGCAGCGGACTCATTTATCGCATCTCGCCCTCCGGAGAAGCCTTTGTTCTCTACAGCGCTTCCAAAAAAGAAATTACCGCCCTGGCGGTGGATGAAGACAACAACATCTATGCCGCCGGCATTGGAGAAAAACGCGCTCCGGCGCCGACTCCCTTGCCTGGGGCCGCGCCGCCTTCCAATCCGCCAGCCATAAGCGGCGGCACCATCATTATTACGCCCAGCACTTCGTCCGCGTCATCCACTGCTTCGGTTTCTTCGATCTTGGGCGCGGCCTCAAGCAGTGGCGGTTCTGAAGTTTATAAAATTGCCGCTGACGGCTCGCCCACGCAGCTTTGGAACTCGCGCGACGAGCTGGTGTATGCCCTGGCCTTTGAGCGCATTGCCGGAAAACAATACCTGGTGGCGGGCACCGGCAACAAAGGACGCATCTTCGCCATTCGCAACAGCGGCGAATACACCGACCTGGTGAAGGCCAGCGCCAATCAGGTGACGGCGATGGCGAACGGGGCAGACGGCGTGCTCTATGCCGCCACCAGCAATTTGGGGAAGGTTTTTGTCCTGGGTCCATCGCTGGAAGCGGAAGGAAGCTATGAGAGCGATGTGTTTGACGCCCATCTGTTCTCCCAATGGGGGCGGATGGAAGCGCGCGGCCAAGGCAATTTTGAACTACAGGCGCGCAGCGGAAATGTCGATAATCCCGACCGCAATTGGAGTCCGTGGGAGAAGATCAACTTCAACTCTTCCGAGGGCCCGGTAATCAAGGCCCCGCCGGCGCGCTTTATCCAGTGGAAGGCGGTCCTGCATAGCGGCCAGAAAAATCCGCAAATTGAAAATGTGGTCCTGAATTACCGCTCCAAGAATGCCGCTCCCGTGATTGACGAGGTGGTTGTGCAGGTGGGCGCGCGCTTTCCGCCCAGCATCAGGCCTTCCGGGGACAGCACTCCCATCATTCTTGGCGGCGACAACAATCAGCAACAACCGAAACAACGCCCGGAAAGTTTTGCGACCGCCATACGCGACAAGGATTCCATTGCCGTGCACTGGTCGGCCCACGATGATAACAACGACGACCTGGTCTATTCCCTCTACTATCGCGGCGACGGCGAGACGCAATGGAAACCCCTGACCAGAGACAAGCTCACCGACAAGTCCTACTCCTTTGACGCTGATTTGCTGCCCGACGGTGGGTACACCATCAAGGTGGTGGCCTCCGATGCGCCCTCGCACTCGCCCGAAGACGCTCTGACGGCTGAAAAAGAAAGTTCGCGCTTTGAGGTGGATAACACTCCTCCGCGGATCGAAGACCTGAATGCGGCTTTTTCGCCGGATAATGGCGGTGAAATCCATGTTACCTTCCGCGCCAGCGATAGCTTCTCCGCCATCCGCCGGGCGGAGTATTCCTTCGACGCCGGCGATTGGCAGTTTGTGGAACCCGTAGGCAAGCTCTCCGACTCCAAGACCGAAAACTACGACTTTAATATCCCGCTAGCGGCAGGTCCGGCCGGAGCTGAACATGTGGTCGTGGTACGTGCCTATGACCAGTACGACAACATCGGTAGCTCAAAATCGGTCGTTCGGAAGTAAGAAGGATGATTTACGATTGACGATTTAAGATTTGCGAATTTAAGAAGTACGATTTCGTGAAGTATGATCTAAATGTCGCAATTCTTCAGGTTGCCTGGCTCATAGCGATCGTCTACTCCACAATTCCCTTCTTCTGGTTCATGGTTCATCCATTTGCGGATTTCTGGCGGCGGCAACGGTCCCCATTCCGCATTCTTCTGCCGCTATGGATATTGCTTTGGATCGTCATCGGAGTCGTCACCTGGCCGTGGCACGCAACCCAGCTATATTCAGCTCCTTGGTCATGGATTGTGGCTGCACTATTCTTCCTGGCCGGCTTTTCCGTCTACCGACGCATTCGCTCGAATCTTGGAGCACACATTCTTTTAGGATTAGCTGAACTTCGACCGCAGGAGCATGAGCAGAGACTGGTTACAACCGGCATGTATGCTCGCACTCGCCATCCGATTTATCTGGCACATCTTTGTATGCTGCTGGCTTGGACCGTGGGCAGCGGTCTGGTGGTGAATTATTGTCTGCTGGTCTCAGCCGTGATTACCGGCGGAGTGATGATTGCGCTGGAAGAACGGGAATTGGCAAAACGCTTTGGTGAACAATTTTTTGAATACAGAAAAAATACCCCTTTGATTTAAGAAGTTCGATTTAATGAAGTACGATTTGAATTACCGGGCTGTGTGCCGGGCACGTTCTAAGGCAGATTTCATGCAGTTTGAATTCTTCATCGCGTCCCGCTACCTCCGCGCCAAGCGCCGCCAGGCTGTTATTGGCGTGATTACCGTCATCTCTATCATCGGGGTAGCGGCGGGCGTGGCTTCTCTGATCGTCGCCCTGGCCATTACCAATGGATTCAGCCAGGACCTGCAAGACCGTCTGACGGCGTCGATCGCGCATGTACAACTCATGCGGGTGGCGAGCGATGGCATCCGCGACTGGCGCGATTTGCTGGCGCGCATGGAGAAGCAGCCTCACGTAGTGGCGGCTTCTCCCGTGCTTTATGAAGAGGTGCTGATATCGCGGGGGTCGCGCGCCGCCGGGGGCATACTCAAAGGAGTGCAGCCGGAGCGCGAAAACAAGGTCAGCGGTCTGCTTAAGACCGTGGACTTGGGCTCGGCGGCTCCACTTGAAGCCAGTCAGACCCGCGCCGAAGGCGAACTGGCGCCCATTGTACTCGGCAAAGAGATGGCCGATGACCTCGGCGCCACACCGGGCTCAATCGTAATGGTTGTCAGCCCGCAGGGTGAGCTCACCCCTTTTGGCCTCGTGCCCAAGTACGTGCGCTTCAAAGTGGCCGGCATCTTTCACTCCGGATTTTATGAGTACGACAAGTCCTGGGCTTTCATCCGGCTCGACGATGCGCAACAGCTTTTTGGCCTGGGCGACACGATTTCGGTGATCGAATTCAAAGTCGATGATCTTTACCGCGCCGCCGAGGTCGGCCAGCAATTAGAGCAGACCGCCGGCGCCGGGTTCATGTCCTCCAACTGGATGGAGGAAAACAAAGCGCTGTTCCGCGCGCTGCGCCTGGAGCACGTGGTCACGTTTATCACCATCGGCCTGATTGTCCTGGTTGCGGCGCTCAATATCCTGATCTCGCTCATCATGATGGTGATGGAAAAGACCCGCGACATCGCCGTGCTGCGCTCCATGGGCGCGCGCAAAGCGCAAATCCGCGGCATTTTTATTATGCAGGGAGTGCTGATCGGCGTGATTGGCACCCTACTGGGCCTGGTGCTGGGCTACGCTCTCTCCTGGGCCGGCGGACACTACCACTTTATCTCGCTCTCGGCCGAGGTTTATTCCATTGACTATGTTCCTTTCGCTCCCAAGGCATCTGACGGCTTTCTGGTTGCCGGCATGGCCCTGGTAGTCTCCCTGATTGCGACCATCTATCCCTCGTGGTCAGCCTCTCGTATTGCACCGGCAGAGGCCCTGCGCTATGAGTAGCAGTTGCCGGAATAGCAGTTGCCAGTTGCCGGTTCCCAGTTGCCAGTTTCAATGCGTGATTCAATTACCCGATTACTCAATCACCCGGAATTTTCCCTTCCTGCCTGATCCCTCAAAAAATCTTTACAAGCATGTAAACCAAGGTAGCTTTCTCTCGTCCTATCATATGAACGGATATGGAAGAGACCTTCTATAAGGGTGCAACCTTCGCCGCCCCAGCGCAGGAGCGCAGCTCCGAAGGCATCAGCCACGAAGAGTTCGATGAGATTGTCCGTCTGAACCAGCGGCGCATTTACGGCGTTCTGCTGGGCATGATGCGCGATGCCGACCTGGCTGACACCCTCACCCAGGAGTGCTTCCTGCGGGCCTACAAGAACCGCAGCCGCTTTCGCGGCGAGGCCAAAGTGGGCACCTGGCTCTTCCGCATCGCCATCAACCTGGCGCGCGACCACATGCGCAACCGGCGCATGGCCTTCTGGAAGAAATTTTCCGGCGGCGAGGAGTCTGAACTAAGCCTGGCTGAGGGGGTGCCTGATGAGCGTGCCACCCCGGAACGCCGGCTCCTTGCGCAGGAGCAGTTGGGCAAGGTCTGGCATGCCCTGGATGAGCTTCCCGCCCGGCAGCGCGAGGTCTTTCTCCTGCGCTTCATGGAAGAGATGAGCGTTGAAGAGATTGCCGGAGCGACAGAATTAAGGCCGGGCACGGTGAAGGCGCACCTGTTTCGCGCCATGAGCACAGTCCGCCGGCGAGTGAAGGAGCAGTACGAACAAGGAACTGTATGAAAACCACGCAACATTGTGACGAAGACGCCATTACAGCCTATCTGCTGGGCACAGCCGAACGAAAAGACGCCAATCACGTTGACGCCTGTGTAGATTGTTACGCTCGGGTGGAGCGGGCGCGTATCCAGATGAAGGAGCTGCGTCTGGCTGCCGACGAGCTGACATCACGTCCGGAGCATTTTTGGACCCGGCAGCGGGCCGCCATCATTGACCGCGTATCCGACACGAAACCACCCGCATTGGGCTACCGCTGGGTGTGGTTCTCAGGCGTCTCCCTGGCCGCACTTGTTTTGGTCTTAGTTCTGTTTTTGTGGCCTCGGCAAAATCATCAGCAACCCACGCAGGTGGCGCGGGTGACGCAAGACATAGACGATGACACGTTGCTGACCCAAATCGCAAATGATGTGCAGCGCCCCGTGCCCCGCGCGCTGGAGCCTGCGACCCTGCTGGTTCGCGCCCGCAACGATATGGCTCAACCAAGCCAGCACCATACCTCAAGAGGAGTACAACAATGAAATCGAGGATTTTCACAGTGTGTCTCGCGACCTTATTGCTTTCCGCAATAAGCCACGGGCAAACTCCACAAGCGCAACAGCCCCAACAGCCGCCGTCAACGGAGCAACCGGGCAGAGATATGGGCGACCATGTGAGAGCACACCATGTCCATCGTATGGCCATGATGGGAGGACCGCCCATGGGGATGCCGATGGACGGAATGCCTCCGGGCAAATGGTGGAAAAATGCGGAAATCGTCCAGCAATTGCAGCTCAGCGACGAGCAATTGCAGCGGCTCGAAAAGATTTTTCAGGATCACCGGCTACGGCTGATAGATTTGCATGCCTCTTTGGAAAAGGAAGAAGCAATGCTCGAGCCTCTCACCGAAGCCGACAACCCCGATGAATCCCAGGTCGATTCGCAGATTGATAAAGTGGCCATGGCGCGCGCAGAGTTGGAAAAGGCCAACACCCGCATGTTGCTTGATCTCCGCAAGGCGCTGACTGCAGACCAGTGGAAGAAGCTGCAGTCCATCCCGCCGCACTTTGGGCCCATGCCGATGATGCACTATCAGAAGCAATTTGAGCTTCCGGCTCCGCCTCCGCCGCCGGAAAAACCTCAACCCTAAGTTCTCTTTACCTCCGAGCTAAGTACACTCTCAGGGCCAGACGTTTTGGCCCTTTTTTATTTTCCAGGAATTCGCAAAAAGCAAGCCCAATCCAAAAAACAGATGTGAAGTAAAACTTTAGTAATGTGAAAGATTGGGAACCCACAAAGCGCCATCGTGTTCTAATACTATATAAACACAGGCAAGACAAGGCGCGGCTCAAGGCTCTTGCGGGCGGGTTGTCTGGCCTGAGAAAGCGAAAGTCGAGCGAAAAAAGAGACTTTGGAGATGCTGATTGCATCAAACTGAAGAGATGGAAATTCTGCGGGTGGAGGGTCTGAAGAAGTCTTTTCGCTCCGGAAGCTCCGAGCTTGTGGTCTTTGAAAATTTGTCCTTCCAGATGAGGAAGGGAGAGATGTTGGCCATTGTGGGCGAGTCGGGGGCGGGAAAGAGCACCTTGTTGCACATCCTGGGCGCTCTTGATACTGCTTCCGAAGGTGACGTATACTGCGCCAAGATGCGTCTCCGAGCGCTTTCCGACGATGCAGCAGCGGAATTTCGCAACCGCGAGGTTGGGTTCGTCTGGCAGTTTCACTACCTGCTGCCGGAATTCACCGCGGCCGAGAATGTCGCCATGCCGCTTTCGTTGCGCGGCGCTCCCCACCGGCAGGCGCGAGAGCAGGCGTTGCAGTGGTTGAAAGAAGTGGGCCTGCTGGACCGCGCCGAGCACCGCGCTGGTGAGCTCTCTGGCGGAGAGCAGCAGCGTGTGGCCCTCGCCCGGGCTTTGATTACCCGGCCGAAGATTCTGATGGCGGATGAGCCAACCGGCGATCTGGATGCTCACACCGCTGAAACGGTTTTTGAGCTGATTGCACGTTTACATCGGGAATATCAGCTTACCTCCCTCATCGTCACTCACAACCTGGGGTTTGCAAAGCGTTGTGGACGCGTATTGCGGCTTCAGCGTGGGAGGGCGGAAGAAGTTCAGCCGGCGGCATTGCCGGCATAGCAGAGTTTGCCGGGCATTTGTCCGGCTTGAGGGTTTTACCTGAATGACAACGGCCCGGAAAAGCCGCAAGGTTCAGGTAAAGGGTGGGAGGTCCAGTGACGGACAATTGAGTCCGCACTGAGATTCCCGATTGAGGGAACATGTTCGAACGGTACACGGAAAAAGCGAGGCGCGTAATCTTCTTTGCGCGCTACGAAGCGAGCCAGTTTGGCTCGCCCTATATTGAAACGGAACACCTGTTGCTGGGTCTTCTGCGGGAAGACAAAGCCCTGACTAACCGTTTCCTGCGTTCGCACGCCTCCGTGGAATCGATCCGCAAGCAGATCGAGGGCCACACTACCATCCGCGAGAAGGTTTCCACTTCCGTGGATCTGCCTCTCAGCAACGAGTGCAAGCGCGTGCTCGCCTATGCTGCCGAAGAGGCGGAACGGCTTTCCCACAAACACATTGGCACCGAACACCTGTTGTTGGGCCTGCTGCGCGAAGAAAAGTGCTTTGCCGCCGAAATTTTGCACGAGCGCGGCCTCAGGCTCTCGAGCATTCGCGAGGAACTGGCCCGCACCACCCAGGAGAAGGCGCAGCCACAGCGGCAGCGCGAGTCTTCCCTGCTCTCGGAATTTTCCCGCGACCTGACCCAGGCGGCCATGGATACCCAGCTTGACCCGCTCGTAGGGCGTGAGTCTGAGCTTGAGCGCGTCGTGCAAATTCTGTGCCGCCGCACCAAGAACAATCCAGTGCTGATCGGCGAACCCGGCGTCGGCAAAACCGCTATCGTAGAAGGCCTGGCGCAACGCATTGCCGATGGCGAGGTGCCGTCATTCCTTTCGGAAAAGCGCATCCTGGCGCTCGATCTGTCTTTGATCGTCGCCGGCACCAAATACCGGGGACAGTTCGAAGAGCGCCTGAAGACCATCATGAAGGAATTGATGGACAATCAAAACGCCATCATCTTCATTGATGAGCTGCATACTCTCGTAGGGGCCGGCTCAGCGGAGGGATCGCTCGATGCCGCCAATATCCTCAAGCCCGCGCTCTCACGCGGAGAGATCCAGTGCATTGGCGCGACCACACCTGGCGAATACCGCAAATCCATCGAGAAAGACCGCTCTCTCGAACGGCGCTTCCAGTCGGTGAAAGTACCGCCGCCAAACGAGGTAGAAGCAGTCAAGGTTATCCAAGGAATTAAGGACCGCTATGAAAAATTCCATGCCGTGACTTATACCCCTGAGGCGGTAGAGTTTGCCGTATCGCACTCGCATCGCTATATCCCCGACCGCTTCCTGCCCGATAAGGCCATTGACCTCATTGACGAGGCGGGCGCCCGCGTGAAGCTGCGCCAGACCACGCTTCCCGAAGAGATTACGGAAGTCCAGAAGCGCATCAAATTCATCGTTCATCGCATGGAAAACGCGATTGCCAACCATGAATTTGAGAAGGCCCGCTTCTACTCCGATGAGGAGCGCAAAGAGCGCGAGAACCTGCGTGCCCTGCGCGAGAAATATCATCTGGATGATTCCTCCACCGGCGTCGTCGGCCGTGAGGACATCGAAGATGTAGTTTCGCGCTGGACCGGCGTGCCCATCACTTCCATCAAGGAAGAGGAGTCGCAAAAGCTTCTGCGCATTGAAGAAGAGCTGCACAAGCGCGTCATCTCGCAGGACCGCGCCATTCTCGCCCTGGCCCGGGCCATCCGCCGCTCGCGCGCCGGATTGAAATCGCCGGCACGGCCCATCGGTTCGTTCCTGTTCCTCGGCCCCACGGGTGTGGGCAAAACAGAAGTTGCGCGCACCTTGGCGCAGTTCCTGTTCGGCAGCGAGAAATCGCTCATCCGCTTCGATATGTCTGAGTTCATGGAAAAGCATTCGGTTTCCAAGCTCATCGGTTCGCCTCCCGGATACGTGGGCTACGAAGAGGGTGGCCAACTCACTGAGCGGGTAAAGCGCGCGCCTTACTCCGTGGTCCTGCTCGACGAAATCGAAAAGGCGCATCCCGATGTCTTCAATATCCTCTTGCAGGTATTTGAAGATGGCCAGCTTACCGATGGCCTGGGCAACACCGTGGATTTCAAAAACGCGATCCTCATCATGACTTCTAACATCGGCGCCCGTCACCTGCAGAAGCGCACCGGCATGGGCTTCCAGTCCGGTGAGGAAGAGTCCATCTCCAATAAGGTCGAGGATATGGTGAAGAACGAGGTGAAGCGCACCTTCAACCCCGAGTTTCTCAACCGTCTGGATGAAATCATCATCTTCAACGCCTTGACCGAAGCCGACCTCATCCAGATCGTGGAGCTGATGGTGCAGCAGTTGAACCAGAACCTGGCCCAGCGGCACATCACCATCACCGCGACCGAAGAGGCCAAGAAGTGGATCCTGGAAAAGACGGTCAGCGACCGCAATTATGGCGCGCGTCCTTTGCGCCGGGCGTTGCAGCGCTACATCGAAGATCCACTCTCGGAGGCGCTCATCCAGGGCACGATCCAGACACGGCCTGCGTTTATTGAGGTCTTCCTCGACGGCGATAAGCTTTTCTACCGCCCCGTGGATTCGCAGGCGCAGGATGGGGTTCTGCTCTACAGCAACTGAGAGGCCGCTTATTACGCCTCCTCAACAGGTATTAAAAACCGCCAGCTTGGAACTGGCGGTTTTTCATGTCGTAAACCAAATCGCTATACTTCAAATTTCGCTATGGAACTTATCGTGTACTCAACCCCCTGGTGCCGTGATTGCCACGAAGCCAAAAAGTTTTTGGCAAAGCACAACATCGCTTACACAGAAATCAATATCGAAGATGTACCCGGCGCTGCCGGGGAAGTCATCGCCCATACCGGCAAGCGCGCCGTTCCGCAGTTTGTGATCGACGGCAAATGGGTCCAGCCCTACATCCCAGGAGAAGGCTTTCTTTACGAAGAGATGAGCAAGCTGCTGGGAGTAGAGGACGAAGCATTGAAACAATGACTCAATGACCCGATGATTCAACGATCCAATTCTTAAAGATTCTTATGGGCAAAACCCGCTCGCGCTTCCGTTCAGCTTGTAAGTCCATGACTCGCGCTTTGAGCAGGTCGTTCAACGAAACCACTCCCACCAGTTTGGGTACGCCGGCTTCAGTGCCGCGCCGCCGTTTGCCACCTTCGCGATTCACACGGCGCTCGATTACTGGAAGCCGTGTCAATCCGGTTTCGGCCATGCGATAGACCACCGCGCGCAGGGGTTCATCAGGATACGCGACCACCGCCTGAGGTTTTTTCGCCACGATATCCGACAGTTCAAGCTCGCCGTGGTCTTCTCCCGCCTGGCTTTGGCTGATCAGCTCCTGCAGCTCCCTGCGGGTAATCACTCCCAGGAGCGACTGGTCGACCTCGACCACCGGGTAGAGCCATTGCCCTCTGCGTCCGTGTTCCACGCTCAGAGATTGCCTTAACTCTTGAATAGAAATGGTTCCCGGCAGAGCCACGATACTGCTGCGCATCACCTCGCGCACAAACATGCTTTCCAGCGGATCGGTGGAGTACTCCCGGCTCAAGTGATAGCCGCGACGACTCAGCTTTTCCGTCAGGATGGAGCGCGGCAGGGTCAGCGTAATAAATGCATGCGCAAGAGTCACTCCTACCAGCAGCGGCAGCAGCATGTTGACATCGTGGGTCAGCTCGAGGGCAAACACCAATGCGGTTAACGGGGAGCCGATGGAACCGGTAAGCACCGCAGCCATGCCCACCAGCGGCCAAAATCCCATGCCTTGATCGGGTAAGAAGTGTCCAAGCGCGGCTCCCAGAGCGCCTCCAATCATCAGGATGGGGGCCAGGATTCCACCTGACGTCCCCGAGCCCAACGACACCAGCCAGATCACCGACTTCACGATCAGAATACCGATGATCAAATGCAAGGTCGCGTTTCCTTGCAGCAAGCTTCCAATCACGTCGTAGCCAACCCCCAGCGCGGGAGGAAAGATGTAACCGCCAATGCCAATCACCAGCCCGCCAAGGGCGGGCCACCACATCCAGTGCATGGGCATGCGGTGGAAGACATCTTCGATGGCATAAAGCCAGATGCTCAGCAGAGCCGCCAGCCCAGCGCCTACCAGACCCACAAGAGCGCAGCCGGCCAATGCCTTGGCTCCCACAAACGTATTGTGCGCGGCCATAGGAAAGATGGGCCCCATCCCCAGCAATCCGCGCCGTGCAGCGGCCGCGGTCGCGCTGGCCAGGGCCACAGGAATCAGGCTGCGCGGTTTCCATTCGAACAACATCAATTCCACAGCCAGCAGCACAGCCGCTACCGGAGAGGCGAATACACCGGCCATACCCGCGGCAGCGCCGGCGACCATAAGCGTTTTACGCTCAGTGTCAGTGAGATGAAAGAATTGCGCGATGAGCGAACCTACCGCGCCGCCGGTCATGATGATGGGGCCCTCTGCTCCAAAAGGACCACCGGATCCAATGGCGATGGCGGCAGACACCGGCTTGTACACCGCTACCTTGGGTTCCACGCGCGCGCCTCGCAGCAGAATGGCCTCTAAAGCCTCCGGAATGCCGTGCCCGCGGATGCGCTCAGAGCCATAGCGCCCCATGAAGCCTACGATCACAGCCCCGATAATGGGCACGACGATGACCCATGCTCCCAGGTGATTGCCGGCGGGTGAGGTCATGGTGGCGTCCCACCGCTGGTAGAAGAAAAGGTTGGTGAACAATCCGATCAGCTTGAGCAAGCCCACCGCAACGTAGGCGGCGGCCACGCCAATGCCCACGGCCAATATCGAAATGGGAATCACGCGCGGGGTGGTGGTGAAATCAGCCAGCCGGCTGGAGGTTTCCTTCTGCTGGAAACCGGAAAGGAATTTTATGAGGGGAGCCCCAAATGAGCCGGCGGGAGAATTGCTCATCTGCTCTTCTTTCTGCCCATTTTTTCTGATTTGGTCAACACCCGGAGTGCCTTCAGCAGTCGCGGCGCTGCAGACTGCAGCTCGGCGCGGTGCTTATGTGCAAGTTTTTTCAGCAAAGTTTCTCCCCGGGAGGTGAGATGAACAATCACCTGCCTCCGATCGCTGTGGTTCCCCGTGCGCATCACCAATCCACGGTGTTCGGCGCGGTTAATCAGCTCGACCGCGCTGTGGGGCTCAAGTTGCAACCGCTCGGCCAGCTTGCCAATCCTGGCCTCCTGTCCTGAAGGCAGTCCGCGGATCGCCAGCAGAAGCTGGTGCTGCTTGGGATGGATGCCTGCCCGCCGCGCCGCCTCTTCACTGAAGTGCAGGAAGCGGCGTATCTGGTAGCGAAATTCGGCCAGCGCGATATATTCAGGATCGCGTACCAGAGAAAAGCTTTTATATCGTGACACGATATAAGTCTAATTCAACAATTCTCTTGCGTCAAAAAACAGGGTGGGTCGAAGCAAGTGCCGCGTCGCGCAATCCTTAGAAAATTAGCTCAGATCCAGGTTGGCCATTTACAATTTAACGTTTGCGTATACCGGCCGGGCACCTGGTTGAGCTGGTTATCAGGGAGTTAACTTGATCTCACGTTATACGCGCCCCGAGATGGGGCGTATCTGGAGCGACGAAAACAAGTTCCGCATGTGGCTGAAGGTGGAAGTTGCCGCCAGCCTGGCCTTGGCCGAGGCCGGCATTGTGCCGCCCGAGGCCGCCGCCGCCATCCGCGACAAAGGCGACTTTCATGTGGAGCGCATTCAGGCCATCGAAGCCGAAGTGCGGCATGACGTGATTGCCTTTACCACGGCGGTTGCGGAAAAAATCGGCCCGCACTCGCGCTGGCTGCATTATGGTCTTACTTCGAACGATGTAGTGGATACCGCCCAGGCTCTGCAGGTCCGGGACGCCTCTGCCCTCATCCTGGCCGATCTGGAGCTGCTGGCCGAAGTTCTGAAGCGCCGCGCTCACGAGTTCCAGCACACGCCCATGATCGGACGCACCCATGGCATCCATGCCGAGCCCATCACCTTCGGCCTCAAGCTGGCCAACTGGTACTCGGAGACGCAGCGCAACATCGCGCGCATGAAATCTGCCGCAGAGCAGATGCGCGTCGGAAAGCTCTCGGGTGCGGTGGGCAGCTTTGCCCATCTTGATCCTGAGATGGAAGAGAAAATCTGCCACAGCCTGGGCCTCGAGCCCGCACCTGTCTCTTCCCAGGTCATCCAGCGCGACCGCCACGCTTACTACGTAACCACGCTGGCCGTCATTGTTTCTACCCTGGATAAGATTGCCACCGAGATCCGCCATCTGCAGCGCACCGAGGTACGCGAGGCCGAGGAATATTTCAGCGAGAAGCAAAAAGGATCGTCGGCCATGCCGCACAAGCGCAACCCCATCACTGGCGAGCAGATCAGCGGGTTGGCGCGCGTGGTGCGCGGCCACGCCCAGGCCGCGCTCGAAAACGTCGCCCTCTGGCACGAGCGCGATATCTCGCACTCCTCCGTCGAGCGGGTGATTCTGCCCGATTCCACCATCCTAGTGGATTATCTGCTCAATAAAACCACCAATCTGATTGAGAAGATGTTCGTCTATCCTGAGCGCATGCAGAAGAACCTGGAGAGCACCGGCGGTCTGGTCTTCAGCGGACAGCTTCTGCTTGATCTGGCCGAAAGCGGCATGCTGCGGGAAGACGCCTACCGCATCGTGCAGAAACTTGCCATGCGCGCCTGGCAGCAAGGATTGAATTTTCGCGCCCTGGCGCGCAAAGACAAGCAGATCACCTCGCGCCTCACGCGCAAGCAGCTCGACCATGCCTTCGACCTGAATCGGCAACTGCGCAACGTGGATAAAATCTTCGAGCGCGTCTTCAGTCCTAAACAAACCAAAAGAATAACCACAAAGGACACAAAGGCGACTGAAGGAACTAAGTAACGACGAATGTTTTGCAGCATCGTTTTCTTTGTGTTCCTTCGTGAGGTTCCTTTGTGTCCTTCGTGGTTAAAGATTTTTGTCGATGACGGAGAATAAAGGGCCGATTTCCCCACCATTCAAATACTCCCGGTAGCTGTCATACTTTTCAAACAGGCTGGCAGTAAACACGCAAAACACACCATCGCAAATCTGCACCGCCGGCTTGTTGCCGTCAGAATCCACGGCAAGCTGCCAATGGAGCGCGTCGCAATTTTGCAGGATGGTCACGATCTTGTCCTTGGGCCCGCGGGCCCGGACCAGCGCCGGCAACTGGCCGGGAGCAAGATGAGATTCTCCAAAAAGGGCCAGTACGGTCGTGCGCGGATGATCGGCTCGAATTTCCGCGATCCTGGTGGCGGCATGGCGGTCGCGTTTGCGGATCGCCCGCAAGTTTGAACGCGGCCCGCAATCGAGGCCACAGACCGGAAAGCCGTGGCGGCGGGCGGCTTGCAGCAGCTCACGGACAGGTTCCCATGCGTATCCCCAGTCATTGTCGAAGCGCAGCAACAGGCGGAGCTGCTGGTCGTTGATTTCGCGCTGCCACCATGCATCCAGCATCGGCTGATGCTCAGCAAAGATGGCCTCAACCCCCAGGCAGCAGGACTTACCATTCCGCGCCATCAGCTCCAGAACTCGAGCCGCGTAACGCTGCGATGCCGGCAGTGTGTGATAGTCGCCCAGCAGCACAACATCGGCCGTCAGCAACTCTTCCTCGACTTGCTCCTGGCTCACTGTGCACTGATACGACTGGAATGCGCCATAAAAATCGCGCAGGTATTTGCGTTGTACCAGCGGATCAAGCGCGTGTATCTCCTGCGTGATTCCCGTTACCGCGCGCTGCTCCCAGCCACGGCTTGAACTCTGGCGTCGGAAAGGATTTCTGCCCATGTTTCCCATACAATCCCATTTCGGAGCGTACAAGTTTGGTATTCTCTTTCTCTACGCTCATTCTTTTCCAAGGGCTATGGGATTAGATGCTGGAAACCGCATGAAGAGTTCAGCTCTCGAAAATTTGACCATTGCCGTTACCGGTGCAAGTGGGGTGATCTTCGCGCGTCATTTTCTAAAGATGGCTGAAGCCGATTCGCGGGTGAAGACCATTAACTTCATCGCTTCAGAAAATGCTTTGCGAGTGATGGCAGAAGAAGCTGGCATCAGCGGACGCAGCAACCTGGTAGAGCAGTTGCTGGGAAAGAAGTCGCGTAAGATCCAGCAGCAGAATAACGACGATATCGGGGCCAACGTGGCCAGCGGCTCTTATCCCACCGACGCTATGGTGGTGATCCCATGCAGCATGGGCACGCTGGCGCGCATTGCCAACGGGTTAGCCATCAAACTGATTGAGCGCGCCGCCGACGTGTGCCTGAAAGAGCAGCGAGCGCTCATCTTGTGCGTGCGCGAAACTCCTTTGAACAAAATTCATATCCGCAACATGTACCGCGCCGCCGATGCCGGCGCCGTGATCTTTCCTCTCATCCCGACCTTCTACAATAAGCCCGTCTCGCAAGATGATATGGCCCGCCAGTTCGCCAACCGCGTGCTGGCCCACATTGGCCTGGAGCAGCCGGATGCGTTCAGATGGAAGGGGTAAATAGCTCTTAGCTCTTAGCTCTTAGCTGAAACGCTTTTGCAATGACTTTGCACGCCGAATCGGAAACTTTGAACTCTGCCAACTGATCGCGCTTCACCCAGCGCGCCTCCAATGCGTCGCCGCCAGCGCGCAGCTCGCCCGATTTGGTGTGGCAGAGAAAATCAATGATCACGTAGTGGTATTGCGCCTTGCCCGCGTTGGATTCCGTGCCGGGAACGATGCTCTCGAAAACTTCCAGCACTTCTCCGACATCAACTTCAAGCCCGGTTTCCTCGAGGGCTTCGCGGGCCGCTGCCTGGCGCACGCCCTCGCCTAATTCCACTACGCCGCCGGGAATGGACCACTGGCCGAGCAACGGCTCCCGGCCGCGGCGCACCAGCACCACCTGATCGTTCGCGACGATTACGGCTCCTACGCCGACGATGGGGCGTTCAGGATACTCGCGCTTCATAGTTGAAAGGAATCAATACTCAAAAAAGAAGTGCTCTGGATCCATGGCCACAATGCGCCACGGATTTCCGTGCGCGGAAGGAACTCTCTCGACCTCAAGGCGCAGACGGGCATGCTGGCGATGAGTGGCCTGCTCAAGCTGCTGGGGGCGCGACTCCAGGTCGAAATCCGCCACGATGGTTCCCTTGGATTCTCCCTCGCCGCTTAGCTGAATGATTTTGTAATAGAGATGAAAGCTGTCGTAGTAATTGAATGCCGCCTCCATATGCTGCTCGAAATTAGGTTCGAGGCGCTCGGCCAAAAACATGGACTGCGTCTGCGGCAAATTATGGCCTTGCATTCCATGCACCAAGCGGCGCAGCAGCGCATCTGCCACGGCCTGGCTGAAGGTAGTCTGTTGCAGGGCCGATTCATCTCCCATATTGGGACGCGGGATCTTTGGGGTGCTTGGCTTCTCCGGCGGCTTTGCATCCTGCGGCGCAGGAGCCGCGGCATCGGGCCCAGGGCCGCTTTGCGCAACCAGTGACGAGCCCGCGAGCAGAAGAATACAAGCCAGCCAAAAACAAGCCAACCGCCTGGAAAAACATTTTTTCATGATTCCATCCCTTTCAAATTGGGACTAACAATCAATTTAGCTTCCGTGGCCCGCTGCACATCTTCGGCCTTGAGGCCGGGGGCAACCTCTTCCAGCACCAGCCCCTGCGGGGTCACACGCATGTAGGCCATCTCGGTCACGATGGTGTCCACCACTTTCACACCGGTCAGCGGCAGCGCGCACTTTTTCAAAATCTTCGGAGCGCCCTCGCGCGTGGTATGCTCCATGGCGACGATCACGCGGCGCGCGCCGGCAACCAGGTCCATGGCGCCGCCCATGCCTTTGACCATCTTGCCCGGGATCATCCAGTTGGCCAGGTTGCCCTGCTCATCCACTTCCATCGCGCCCAGCACGCTCAAATCAATATGCCCGCCACGGATCATGGCAAAGGAATCGGCGCTGGAAAAATACGCCGTGCCGGGGATTTCCGTGACCGTCTCTTTGCCCGCGTTGATGAGGTCAGGGTCTTCCTCGCCGGCAAGCGGATAGGGCCCCACGCCCAGCATTCCATTTTCACTTTGCAAGATAACATGCATACCGGCCGGCACACAGTTGGCTACCAGGGTCGGCAACCCGATTCCCAGATTGACGTAGAATCCATCGCGCAGCTCGCGGGCAATGCGCTTCACGATGCGCTCGCGCTTTTCCACGTCTTTTTGTTTATCGGCTTTGGGTAATGTTGCCATGATTTTTTGGCGGCGTTTACGCCTGCCTGACGGTGCGCCTCTCGATCCGCTTCTCGTAATTCTGGCCCTGGAAGATGCGCTTTACGTAAACGCTCGGCGTCACAATCTGGTCACCGTCGAGTTCGCCCACCTCTACCAGCTCTTCGACTTCGGCGATGGTGACGCGCGCCGCCGTTGCCATCATAGGATTAAAATTGCGCGCCGTCTTGCGGTAAATGAGGTTGCCCCAATTGTCGCCCTTCCAGGCTTTGATCAATGCAAAATCTGCCTTGAGCGCATGCTCCAGGATATGCGGGCGTCCGTTAAATTCCCGGACTTCTTTCTTTTCGCCAATGATGGTGCCGTAGCCGGTAGGGGTAAAGAAGGCCGGGATGCCGGCCCCGCCCGCGCGGATACGCTCGGCAAATGTCCCTTGCGGATTGAGTTCCAGATCAATCTCGCCCTTCAGCACCATCTCTTCCAGCAGTTTGTTTTCACCGACGTAGGTGCCAATGTGCTTTCTGATCTGGTGGTTGGCGAGCAGCAGGCCGAGGCCGAAGTTGTCAATGCCGACGTTGTTGGAGATGGTGGTAAGGTTCCTGACGTTCTTGCGCATCAGCGCCTGAATCAGATTTTCCGGGATGCCGCACAGGCCGAAGCCGCCGAGCATGATGGAAGCCCCGTCGGGAATATCTTTGACGGCTTCGTCGGCGTTGGCGACTACTTTGTTCACCGTTTCAATTTAACCACAAAGTTCGCCCAGCGCCGAGTTGATAAAACAAAAGCTTACCGCGGATTTCACGGATTACGCGGATTTAGAAGCTCAAACGCATGGCCAACTGTATATTCCTCGATCCGCCAAGGAAGGGATTGCGCTAAAGCAATTTGATCATGGCGATTCGTGGATTTGGCTCGAACCCGGAGCGAAGATATATTCCCTTGGCCCGATGGTTGGTATCGTAAACCATAAGGTGGAGAGCGCAGACGCCTCTGGCTTTGGCGATTTCTTCCAGAAGCTTGAGAGCCTGGGTCCCCACCCCTTTGCCCTGGAAATTCGGGCGCACATAAAAATCGGTAATCCAGCCGTCGCGCCCACCGTACTCAATGTCATACCCGTAGGTCAGGATGATGTGACCGGCCAATGTTTCCTCATTCCGGATTTCAAGAACGAGTCCCAGTGATGAGTCGCTGAGCAGCTTTATAAGGGCGCCGCGGGTGCGGTCCTCGGGAGAGGTAACACCCTCGAGCGAGTAAAGTTCACAGATGAGAGGCATAAGCTTTTCTAAATCCGCAGGTTCAGCGATCTTTAATGAGATACTCATCGGCAGACTGACGCCTATCCGCGCCCAACGCGAGCAGGACAAAAATAGTTTCTTCTACTATAGCGCGAGGATTGAGCACTGATGACTGCTCCTGAATTCAAATAGGGGGAGGAACTTATGACGATGACCATTGCCCCACCCGATCTTTCATCAAGACCGTTTCGGCTGACCGCTGAGCGCGCGATGATTGCGGCGCCTGCTGTCCTGTTCCGGGCATGGACCGAGCAGTTTGATCGCTGGTTCGCGGCGCCAGGGACGGTATTGATGAAAGCCGAGGTCAACGCGGTCTTCTTCTTCGAAACCCATTTCCAAGGCGAGCGGCATCCACACTATGGGCGATTCCTCAGGCTCGAACCCGACCGGCTTGTGGAGCTGACATGGCTCACCGCCGCAATCAAAGGGGCCGAGACCGTGGTAACGGTCGAACTGGCCCCTAGTAATGGCGGGACACGGCTCCGGCTTACACACGCAGGCTTTCCCGACGAGGAATCAAGAAAGCGCCACGAAGAAGCATGGCCGAAGGTGCTTGCGCAGCTCGACCGGAAGATGACGGCAGGCGTCTGAGTTTTGATCACAGATCAAGGCGATTTTGGACACAGGCTGCCGGGCCAGCCGCAGAAGAATGTTTCTGATAAAAATCCCTTCCCCACTCTGTCGAAGGCCTGCCCTGACCGTAAAGAAAATTCTTGCGGTTTGAGCAAGTAGAGTCTAGACTCAATTTAATCTCCCCGATTCTTAAGGTGGCCAGCAGTACGTGTAGCCGAGCAGCCTTAAGCAGTCCTTTGTGCAAGGTTTCCATCTACACCCACCGGTGGGCATTCTTGGCCTAGTTTTGTTGTCTTTAAAAAAACTTTACTGTGAAAAATGAATTCTTCTTGAGCCCGGCCGCGATCAACAGCCTTCCCCAATGTTTCTCGCAGCATAGAAGTTTGATGTTCGCTTGAAATTTTCTTGTCAAACGGAGTGCTTGATAAAAGGCAATGATGAAAGACGCACAGATTATCTATCCCATCTACATGGAGTTATCTCAACGCTTCCACCTGGGTCTGGTTCCCTGTGGAGAGCTCGAATCGTCAACCCTGCAAGCGGGTCCCGCCAGGCTTCAGGTGGAGCAGTGGTTCCGGGATGCCGACGCGCACATTGAAGTGCATCACCTGCGCGAGCTTCTGGGCCAGGTCGGCCTGGCCGGAGACGCCTTGCAGGCTCTGCTTGCGTGGCACCTTGGCAAAGAACCCAAGGACAAGCCCGACCGCAACAAGATCGATTTCTTTCTGGTTCAATATCTTGCGGAATGCCTGCCTGTCAATGTGCCGGCACACAAACTCAGCTTCGAGCAGGTAGCGGAGGTGCTGAAGCCGGTCCTGGGCGAGAGCAGCGCGCCCAAGCGCCTGCCGGGCCTCGAAGACTGCATCCGGGACCTGGAAAAGTGTTTCACGCTCGGTGATTTCGTCGAATATTGGATCCTTGAACGCGGACGCGCACTTAAAGCCGTTGCGCAGGAGGGGCCTTTCGATCGCGCGAAGCTGGTCGCCTTTGCACATTTCAGCTTTCTTCTGCGGCTCAGTTCAATACGTGTTCTTCATGATGACATACGGGCCCTTGAAGCGGACCTGCGAGAACTCGAGCGCAGGGGCGTTCAAGAGGTCGATGATATCTCCCCTGGTCTTTCAGAAAAGAAATCGGTCGGCGAGTTACGCGCGCTTTGCGGGAAATGGAAGCACTACTTCCCCGAAAAATATTCGCGAAACAAGTGGTTCACCGAGATTATCGGGATGCGCTCCAGCGTGCAACGAGCCCTGCAAGAGGCGGCCAGCGAACCGGAGGGCGGCGCCGCCCTCCCGAGCGCGGCGGTCAGTCAACGGACCGAAGTCGTAGCGCAGGGAGCAGCCCCTCTCACGCGCCCTGCGCCGCCACAGCAAACACAACCGCGAACCCAGCCGGGAGCACAGCTTCAGGCCGAGGTGAAACGATACATGGAGGAGATCGCAGAGCAGGTGCGATCCCCGATCGGAGGACGCGCAACCTCCGTAACAGCCATTGAGCTGGCTGACTTGAGACTCATGCTTTCTACCGGAGAGGTGGATGCCTTCCAGGAACCATGCGAAGACATGAATCTTGTGCTGCAGCATGCGGCTGCGGTTCGGGCAATCCTGCTTGCAGCCCTGGACAAAGACAAACCCGATGCCGTCACTCTGCGTGCGGCGGTAGATTTGGCGGAATCAGAAGGGTTGGCGCTTCAAGAGCAAATCAGCGCGGCCAGAGAAGCGGGAGACACGGTTGCCGCAGTGAATCTGACTGCCTCGGCGCGGTCCTTGCGTAAAGCCCTGGAGAAGATGGATCAGGCCCTGCTTGCCTGCTCTGGAGAGCTTCCGCGCACCCCGGGCGCCGCCGCCGAAACAACCGCCCGCGGAGGGGAGCATAGCTAGGGGGGAAACGACGGGCGCAGAAGCGCAAGCTGGTTTCTGGCGCAGGGGCGGTGCCCCCAAGAATGGAGGAAACAATGAGCGCCGATGAAAACAATACGGCAACCCTGGATACGGTAGCGGTGGAACTGCACAAGCGTGCAGTCAACATGCGTGCTCGCAATCCCGAGGCCGACGGACTATCCAAGGAAGCAGCGGCCCTGCAGTTAACCATGTTGCTGATTGGAGAGATGAAAGAGCGCAGGCAGACCATCCGATATACGACCGAGTACTATGCCCAGCGGATCTGGCATCTACTGCGTTGGAGCGGCTCTAACATCGGGGGCGGCGTGATGATTGAGTACCTCATCGATCACGGTGGCCATGAGCTGAATTCGTACCTCCATCGGTTGCTCGACCAGACGGGATATGACGATGACGAAGCCCTACCGGGAGAAATGTTCCATGCGATTCAGCGCATGAGAAAAGAAGGGCGCGATCCCATAGAAAGCTACAAGCCGGGCGACAACATGCAGAGAGGGATTTGGCAGTGCAGCGTGGAACCCATGTTCCTCGCGGATGAGTTCGACCCCGAAGCATGGCCCGAGATGGCTGCCCTGGTAAAAGAACTGGAAGCCAGATACCCGCACTTGCGGAACCGGGAAATGTTGATCGAGGAGCTGACTACGAGGTTCATCCATGCGCTCAAGGCAGGCAATCTTGCCACGCTTCACGATCACGACTGGTATCGCGGCCATATCGCAACCTTGGTGTTCCATCATGCGCATCCTTTGTTTGCCAGGATCATTAGCTGTCTTCTGCTGGAGCAGACAGGAAGCATAACCATGAGCGGACAAGATGATAAACACGCCGATATCGGGTTACTCGACGACATTCTGACGCTCTCGGATTTGGGAACTCCGCGGTAGTCCGGGTTGTGTGGGGTGTCTGAAGAGCGCAGGAACTAGCTTAATTAGCAAACTGTGTCGTGCGGCAAGGTGTCGCCCCTCCCAGGGCTCGCGTCTTTTTTTAGCTTACCCACCGCTGCCGCAATGGGCTAACTCATGCCGCGCCTCTGGCGCTGGTGGTATCGTTTGACCACCGCTATCGTGGTACCTATGAATAATCCAGGTAAACTCGTGCCCGGATACAAGTCTTCATACACGAGAAGTTTTTCCGCAGTCGGTATGCCCTGCCTAAAACTGGTTTTTGTACTGCTCCAGGGCAACGCGCACCAATTGGCTGCGGGTACGGACGCCGGTCTTTTCGAACAATTGTTGCAGAGAGGCCTTTACAGAACTTTCGGAGACGTCCAGCCGGCCGGCGATTTCTTTATTCGCCAAGCCTTCGAAAACCAGGGTAAGGACCTGGCGTTCGCGTTCGGTGAAAGTCTTGGCGCCCGATGATTTAAGTTCCGGTGTGGTGGCTTTTTCCATCACTTTCTTCAGGTATCCCTGCTCGAACCAGACCTTGCCAGCCAGTACTTCATGAATACTTTTGGAGAGTTCCGAAGGCGAACTGTGCTTCAGAACAATGCCCGATATTCCGCTGCGGATCAGGTCGGCAGCTTCCAACTCGTTCACACCGGCGGTCAGCAGCAGGACCTTGCCTTGAAAGCCGGTATTGCGGGCTTTCGCCAGGAAGGCTGAGCCCTTTTCATCGCCAAGATCGAAATCGAGCAGGACCACATCGGCAGGCCAGGCCGCGACCGTCGAGATGCCCTCCCGTACGGAACCGCAGTAGCGCACTTCGAAGCTGTGCTCGCCTTCCAGCAGCCGGGCCACGCTCTCGCGAAACAGAGCATGATCATCAATGATGAGCACCCGGATTTTGTCAGTTTTGACTGGCATAGGCCGATTCCCGGGCAGTCGCCACGGGCACGAGCGAGACTGCGAAACAGCAACCTGTGTCCCTCGGCTCATAGTGTAAATCGCCGCGGAAGGTCCTCAGGATGGCGCGCGAAACATACAGGCCGAGTCCGGTAGCGGCCGCTTGTTTTTGAAAGGGCTGAAAGAGTTCCTCGGGAACCGCGACCCCGTGTCCTGTATCTTCAAAGCGGATGACCACACCCTGAGCTTCAGAGACGACAGAAATGGTCAGTTGTTTTTGACTGCTGGCTTCCATTGCGCGTTGGCTGTTCTTCACCAGGTTGAGGAAGACCTGCATAAGACCATAACGATCGGCCGATACCAGCGGCAAATCTTCTTCAACTCGCCAAAGCAACTTGATGCCGGTGTCATGCAGCGATGGCTCAATCAAAAGCCGCAATTCGTCGAGCACCGAAGGCAGCTCCACGGCCGCGGTGCTTTGCTCGGGCGAAGGGTTCAGGTCTAAAGAAGCAATCTTTCCCAGCGCTTCGACCAGCGTGCCCAAAGCGAGAAAATCGCGGTTATCAGCCAGGCAGGCGACATGCGAGAGATTCCTTTGCACGGTGGAAATAGCTCCGCAGATATTACGGACTTCATGGGAGACCGCGCTCATGACGATGCGGGCATTCTTCAAAAGATGATCAAGGCTTAACTGCTCGCGGTCGCGTATATC
>Ga0209166_10000296_pt1 | contig 61168 bp, 45 predicted proteins | sample Coa_R1_3_FD_187151 | JGI IMG/M metagenome (GOLD analysis project Ga0209166, IMG submission 187151) | Surface soil microbial communities from Centralia Pennsylvania, which are recovering from an underground coalmine fire - Coalmine... | ecosystem: Environmental > Terrestrial > Soil >...
ACCGGATCGCTACGGGCTCACGCCTTCACTGGGCTGAGGCGTTCGGCACCCGAGTAAACGAAATTGAGAGCCGGTACCCGCGCAGACTCCCTCCACTGTTGGGCGGTAATGCCCCTTACAAGCGTTACCGCCCCTACTTTGGTACAGGAGCAATACACGCGTGTCCCGAGCTTATCGGCCTGCCGACTTTGAGGCCTTTCTTCGAAAGCATTCCGGTACCTCTTCGTCTCGACAAATTGAGCATACAGATCGCGCTCAGGTGAGTCGCGGCTCGCGAGCAAGTTCAGCTATCGACCGCCAGAGTCGAGATCAAAGAGACTCCAACAGAGACAATTCTGATCGTTTCCGCACCACCTACCGCGACCGCCATCGAGAGTATTCGCTTCGCGAGTCGGAAGTTCAAACTCTCATCGAGTTGGGAAAGTTTCGGATCGTCCCAGCCGATGACCTCGCCCGGTTAGGTTACAAAGGCGACCGCTCGCGGATGGAGAACGATGTTAAGCATCTCCGTCACCAAGGACTCATCGAGCCGCGCAGCATCGAAGGACACGAATCCTACTCGAAGCAAGTCCTTGCTCTGACGAAAGAGGGACACAGGCTTCTCTCGCGTCACAATTTTATTCCCGATGGACAAACGATCTATCACGGTTTCGTCAAGCCCAAAGAGGCCCGCCATGACGCCGATCTCTACCGCCTCTATCACAAAGTTGCCAGGGAGATTGATGATGTGGGTGGAAAGGTTCGCCGCGTCATCCTTGACTACGAACTCAAACAGGAACTCTACAGGAAGCTCTCTCGGGTCGACCCGAATAAGAAAATGGGGTACGAGAGAATCCGGGTAGCAAACGAATTCGACCTCAAAGTTGTAAACGACAAGATCCCGGTGCCCGACCTTCGCATCGAGTATGAAGACGACTGCCGCGATGTTCGCCGTCTCGATCTCGAAATCGCCACGCGCGACTACAGGCCCCAGGGGCTAGGCGAGAAGGCCAAAGCTGGATTCCATTTGTTCGCGCGTCAGCAAGACCACGCCAAACTGCGCCGCGTTCTCGACACTCAGGAAATCAGCGCGAGGATCTTTGCTCTATGAAAATCCTCCCCATTCACACGGAAGCGCTACGTTCTTTCGGCTATACGGAAGAGGAGTCTCGTTTCCTCTACCTTGTGGCTACGCATTCCGGGTATTTCACCTGCCAGCAGTTTCTTCAGTTCATCAAGAAGAAACCCGGCAAACGCAGCGTCGTCTTTGCCAAGAAGATTGTGGAAAAGAAACACGCCAGCTCAAAGGAATATCTTCGGCATGGCCGCGTCTTTCATCTTTTCTCGCGGAATCTCTATGAAGCCATTGGCAGGGAGAATGTCCGTTTCCGCCGTGTGCACTCCACCGAATACATCCGAACGCGGCTCATTGCTCTCGACTTCATTTTGCGAAATCAGGGCTTCACTTATCTTGAATCCGAGGGGCAGAAGCTCTCTTTCTTTTGCGACCAACTGGGAATCGACAAGAAAATCCTGCCCCACAAACGCTATTCCGGAGCTATCAAGGGCGGCTTCACCGACCGCTATTTTGTGGATAAATTCCCCATGTTCTATAACCCTAGCGCCTCTCTCCCCCCTGTGATTACCTTTAGTTTCATCGATCCGGGCTTTGAGAGCATGGACAGCTTCAGGACGCATTTGGACGCGTACTTGACGCTCTTCACGAAGCTTTCGCAGCTCCGCTTCTACTACGTCGCCACGCGCGACACGAATTTCGAGCGCGCCAAGAAGCTGTTTCATGGCACGTTTCAGAGGCTTTGGAACCCGGCAGCCCCTCGTGGATTGTTCGCCTATTTCCGTACGCGGCGAACATGGGATGAGAAGAACTACGGCAAATTATCCGAGCACGATGTCCTGTTCATGAACCAGGGAAAAGAGCGATTCGGCAATCCCGGCATCGAGAATCTGTACCAGCGATGGCGTGCCGGAGAGGTCACCGAGAACGCGGTGCGGTCTGAATCCGTGAAGTTCCAGATGCCGTCCCAGGTCACATTTATTTGCGCAACCGTAAACGGACAGGCCGCGTTGTTCGAGCGGCATCCACATCAGCCAGTGAACTTACCCGGGAACAGTTCCGAGGCCACATCTTTCTCGGGGGATTTCACCCCCGAGATCACCCTGGCATGGAGATAAGCGACAGAAAGAGCAGGCAGATGCGACAGAGACGGCAAGAAAACGGAGCGCGGCCAAAACACGATCAGAGGCGGGAGCGACCCCATTGCGCCGCAAAATCGCGGCCCGATCCCTTCGGGCTTCGGGGGTCACTCCCGCCTCTTGCTGCTGGAATACGCAGCTCGTGTTTTGGCCGCGAACGAAGAAGGGAGTCTGGAACTCTGTAAGACGTGATGTAAGACAAAACCGTAAAGGAGGAACAAAAAAAAAGTATGGCGATCATTAAAGCACCACCCAAGCAACCAAAGTCAGTGACGATCCAGGCACGAGTGGAGGAGTCGGTGAAAGCGCAGCTCGATCAATACGCAAATTTCATCGACTCCAGCCCATCTTACGTCATTACGGAGGCTCTGAAAGTCTTATTCAAACGCGATGACGAGTTCAAAGCCTGGCTAAGCCAACACGCTAACGACGGGAATCCTGCTCGGAATCAAGGAGAAACTCTCACGAAAACGGCGTAACAACTATGAAGCTCCGTCCAATCCAATTCAGTGAGCGCGTGAATACAGCGTCCCCAAGACAGCATGCCTCGCGCCCGGAAGTCGATCCGCATTCGAACGGTGATTCACTGCTAGCAGTAGATCCGGAGACTCCGCTGATTTCGCAGCCCCACGCGCTGTCAGCGGGAGTTTCGGAGAGCCCTCAAAATGCGGCGTCCCAACACGCCGCCACAGGGAAAATGGAGAGGGACGAGGGCCCTCTTCTGAACGTGCAGGAAGTAGCTCAACTATTGCAGGTCCCTGTGTCTTGGGTCTATGAGCGTGTTCGCAGGCGCTCGCTGGAACGATTGCCGGCATACCGTCTCGGAAAATATTGGCGCTTTCGCGAGGCCGACATTCGGGCCTGGATCGAGCGTCAGCGGATGGGAGCGCGCTTCCATGCTTGACGCGAGCGCTACAATCATTGTCGACGCAGAAAGAGGCGGAAGAGTCAGCCGAAAGGAGCGTATGACTCGACCGCGTTATCAAGAAGGTTGTTTGTGGACTCGTGGTAAACGAAGAAAGATGTGGGTGGTTCGCTGGAGAGAGAACGTTCTGCAACCCGATGGCTCGGTGCGAAGGATACAGCGCGCCGAGACCTTGGGGCCGGTCAGCAAGATCACCCGGCAGCAGGCACGAGCGTTCCTGCAAGACAAAGCAGCCACCATCAATCTATGCCAGCGCCGACCTCGCGCAACCATCTCACTCGAAGAGTTCATTAGAGCGGAATGGCGGCCCAATGTTGCGCTGGCGCTAAAGAAGAGCACGGTGAAGTATTACGGCTACCAACTCGACAGGCACATCATCCCTGCCCTCGGCACTTGTTCGCTTTACGACATCAGCAGAGCGCAGATTGAGGTAGTCCTGTCAGACCTGAGGCAGAAGGGACATGCGAGCGGAACGCTCCGTGGCGTTCGAACAACATTTTCAGCAGTGTTGCAGTCCGCCATGGAACGGGGCTATCTCGACAAAAATCCGGCGCATGGCATCCGTATTCGCACGACGGGAATTCGGGTGGACCCCCGATTCTATTCTCCCGCACAAGTACGTCAGCTTTTGCCAGAGCTAACGGAGCCATGCCGCACCGTCGTTCAATTTGCCGTGCTTACCGGGCTGAGAATTGGGGAGATTCTCGCTCTTCGATGGAAACGCGTGGACCTGCTTCGCGGCACGATCCAAGTCGCCGAGACATATTCTGACGGCGAGTTTGGTCCGCCGAAAACTCGCAGCAGCAACCGCGTTATCCCCATCAGCGGATTCCTTCGTGATCTATTGGAATCCTATCGGGGCAGCACGAACTGCAGAGCGCCGAACGACCTGGTGTTTTGCACGCCGAGCGGGACGCCTCTTAACCAAAAGAACCTCTACAACCGCGTGCTTGCGCCCGCGTGTGATCGGATAGAACAGCCTCGTGTTTCCTGGCACTCGTTCCGTCACACACACGCAACATTGCTCACGGAGGTAGGAGAGTCGATCAAGACCGCGCAGGCTTTGCTGGGCCATTCGGATCTTGGAACGACGCTCAACACCTATGCTCACGTGATCCCGGACTCGCAAAGGCGTGCAGTGGAAGGGGTTACGAAAGTTTTGTTCTCGAATGTTCTCGAATCTGAGGAAAACGCACAAAGCGGGAAAACCAACTGATTGCAAACGCAGGACTTAAAAATTGGTTGGTGGGCCCGCCAGGATTTGAACCTGGGACCAACGGATTATGAGTCCGCTGCTCTAACCGCTGAGCTACGGGCCCCACGCTTACTGCAACATCTTACCGCGAAAAGGTTTCGCACGGTTCGGGAGTTGGTCACATTCCCGAGGAGTTCTCGCGATCCTCTTCTAGGGCGGAGGAATCCGTCATTCCGCAAAGAGATAGAGCAACTATTGTTCTAGTTGGGAGTTCGCCTTAGCTAAGGAGCGCGCCGGGCGCATTTTTTTGCTCCCGCAACAACTCACATTGCTTGAGTGTTCAATCCAGTAGTATGAATCCATTTGCTCGCACCAGAAAAACTAAAGTCGTTGTCGGAAACTCAGTGTTCAAACGACCGACTGATGCAGAGAGACGATCCACTCCTGGCCACCAAATTACATCTCTTCGCCTATGAAATCAGTTGCGTTTTCGATGTCAGAATATTCGGTGTCGCCCCAACGATTTGCCGAAGAGAGTTCGCCGCCAAATTGTACCAAATGATCGCTGCACCTGCCGCCGCTTAAATCCCCGTTTACGGAATTTAAGGATCTAAGTTATTGCTAGACAGGGACTTAACTGGTCGCCGCCGAACTTTCTCAATTGCGTGCGGTGCTCCCTAAGAGTCCCGGAATTGTTGCTCCAAGTGGGACAACCGACTATGCTGCTAGTGCCGCATCGGGTGCCGCCGAGGGCGCTCCGCGGGGTGCCGACCTCATGCAAAAATTGAAGAAACTTTGCGCCTGCTTGGTGTGCGTTCTTTTGTTGAACGCTGTCCCCTCTTTCGCCCAAGCTGAATCGAATCCACAAACAAGCGCTCTCGATCAAATCCGGGCCTACATTTCAACGGGCTGGGATTCGCTCACGCGATCGCTCACGGATTGCGCCACGGTGGTGGACACCAAGCTCGCTTCCGCTTCCGTTCTTTATCTTCCCGCCGGTTTTGCGGAGCCTGCCTCGGTGCAGCAGCTTCAGAAACGGTGCAAAGTGAATGTTCTGCACTTGCCTGCGGTGATTCACCACATCGGGGAAATGGATCCCGGGAAAATCGATCCCGCCGGGCTGCTCTTCCTCGAGAATCGTTATGTCGTGCCTGGCGGGAGATTCAACGAAATGTATGGCTGGGACAGCTATTTTATTATTCGTGGCTTGGTCCTCGACGGCAGAATCGCTCTTGCCAAAGACATGCTCGAGAATTTTTCCTTTGAAATCGAACACTATGGCGGAGTGCTCAACGCTAATCGCACCTATTATTTAACGCGCTCCCAACCGCCTTTTCTAACCTCCATGATCCTCTCCGTTTACGACGCGCAGAAAGCCAGCGGGCAACAGGACACCAAGTGGCTGGCAAAAGCCTACAACTACGCGGTCAAAGATCACGAATTGTGGACCAGCGAACCACATCGTGCGGGTTCGACCGGCCTCTCCCGCTATTTCGATTTCGGAAACGGCCCTGCGGCGGAAAGTGTGAAGGATGAAACCGGCCATTATCGGCAAGTGGCGGCCTATTTCCTCGGACAAGAAGACCTTGGCCGCAATTTTCTCGTGGAATCGAGCGCCGCCAAGCCCTCGCCGCTTGCGGCAGGACCGCTGTTCGCTCTTCAGATATGCGATCTGGCCAAAACCATGGCGCAGCCGGGTTGCGATCCCGCCGGAACATTTGCGCTAACTGCGGACTATTACAAAGGGGACCGATCCATGCGCGAATCCGGCTTCGACATCTCCTTCCGCTTCGGTCCTTATGGTGCTTTGACGCATCATTTCGCTCCCGTGTGCCTCAATAGCCTGCTCTACAAATCCGAAAAAGACCTTGAACAAATGAGCGCAACGCTGGGACGTAAGGATGAATCGGAAAAGTGGCGAGAGCGCGCGGAGCAACGCAAGGCGGATATTCAAAAATATCTGTGGGATGAGGAACGCGGCCTGTTTTTCGATTACGACTTCGAGAAACAGACTCGATCCACATACGATTACGTGACCACGTTTTATCCGCTCTGGGCGGGCGTTGCAACGCCCGAGCAAGCGCGAAAAGTTGTACAGAACATCGGCATCTTCGAGCGGCCCGGGGGCCTTGTGATGAGTCCCTACGAAACCGGAGGCCAGTGGGACTATCCGTATGCCTGGGCGCCAAACCAGTTGATGGCCGATGAAGGGATGCGCCGCTACGATTTCAATGAGGAAGCCGACAAGGTCTCCTATGAATTCCTCTCCATGGTCATGGAGAATTTCCGGCGCGATGGCAACATTCGCGAAAAATACGACGCGGTGAAGCGCTCATCGGAAACGCAAGTGACTGCCGGCTATCATATGAACATTGTGGGCTTTGGATGGACAAACGGCGTCTTCCTGGCGCTCTTGCACGAACTGCCGCCGGGCGAGGTCACCCGTCTGGCCAAGGCACAGGGACAAATTCCCGTCGCGGCTCACTAGAGCTTTGCTTCCGGGTCGTTCAAATTTCCGCTGAGCGGATTTTTTGGAGCCAGGCTTCGTCCCGCGATGGCGTTGCTCCCGCCTGGCTCGCCACCCATGACCCCATCCGGTTCGCCGCCTCATTCATGGTGGCGAGAGAGCCGCGACGAAGAAAGTGATAGACCAGTGCGGCGGTGAACGCATCACCGGCGCCCACCGTATCCGCCACTTGCACGCGAATGCCGGGATGCTCGTGTTTGCCATGCTCGCTCACGAGCAAGGAACCTTCGCCGCCTCGAGTGACGCAAACAAGTTTGACGCGAAACGTGTGCAGCAGCCACTGCGCGGCGGACTCCTCATCCTGAGAAGGGAAACCCAGCAGTTGAATGACTGTCGGGAGTTCGTCGTGGTTCAGCTTGATGATGTCCGCCTGCTTCGCGGAATCAGCGAGAATCTCCGCGGTATAAAAAGACTGGCGGAGATTGACGTCGAAAATGCGAGTGGTCTGCGGCCGGATGGCTTTTAGGAAGGAATGAATGGTCTGTCGCGATTTCGGCGAGCGCTGGGCAAGGGAGCCGAAACAGACCGCGTCCGCTTTCTGGGCCAGCGCCTGCCACGCGGAGGTCCATTCCAAGAAATCCCACGCCACTGGCTCTGCGATTTGAAAAGCAGGCTGGCCCTTCGCGTCAAGTTGTACTTGCGCGACTCCCGTGCGATATGTTTGATCGGTCTGGATACAGGAGTTGCTGAGCCCGAGTCGCTCCAGCCGGCGTCTGGTCTCGAAACCGAGTTCATCGCTGCCGACGCGGCTGGCGACGACACCCTCATCGCCGAGCAGGCTTGTCATGTAGGCAAAGTTCGCAGGCGCACCGCCCAGCTGGCGGCTATCTGGAAGAATATCCCAGAGCAGTTCGCCAAGCCCGATCGTCGTGAACTTTCGCATGGACGAGCCGCTCAAGGCTTCGTGTTTTGGCTTTGTTCCAGTTGGCCGGCCAACTTGAGTTCGCGATCTGCCTCTTCATTTTTTCCCAAGTCGCGGTACGCCTGCCCCAACAGGTGGTGTGGAATCGGATTGTTGGGATCCATCGCGAGCGCTCGCTGCAGCGCACGCACGGCTAGTTGCGTCTCCCCTTTTTTCTCCAGCACTTTGCCGAGCAGGATGTAAGGCCCTGTGGAAGTGGGGTCAAGCCAGATCGATCTTTGCAGGAGCTGCTCCGCCTCATCGAATTTCTGCACGCGCGAATAACCGTCCGCAAGCTTGTAGTACGCCGCGGCATAGCCTGGGTTTATCTCCAACTCTTTTTGAAACTCAGCGATGGCCGCGTCAATTTGCGAATGATAGAGGTACAGCTCTCCAAGCAGTTCGTGCACCAACGGAAGCTTCGGATCAAGCGCCGCAGCCTTGTGCGCGTACTCTTCCGCCACCGGCCCGAAATCCTGCCGCAGCAGCATTCGTGCAGTGAATAGATAACTGGCTGCGGATTCGGATGGCACATTGAACATCTTCGCAAACGCCTTCCGGGCGTTTGGATAGTCCTTCGTCTGGATATAGCAAATTCCAAGGATGTAAGACGCATCCACATTTGCGCTGGGAAACCATGTCCGTACCTTTTCCAGTTCGGGAATCGCGTCCGCAGGCCGCCCAGCCAGATAGTACGATAGACCCAGTAATTGGTCTGCTTCGCTGTCGCTCGGATTCTCCTCCAGCGCTTTCTTGAGGAAAGCGATCGCATTCATGAAATCGCTCTTCTTGTAATACGCGATTCCAAATTCGTAAGACAGCCCTTTCATCCCGGGATGGAGCGATTCGAGCGCATGCAGTTTGGCGAGCGCCTGGTCAAAGTTGCCCTGTTGCAAGAGCCGCTCTGTCTCCTCGAATTCACCGCCAGGGTCTCGCGATTGAGCCGGCCGAAGAGAAGCTTCGTTTGATTTTTTCTCTGCTTCCTGTGTGAGCCCGGCTCCCGATGGCAACACACCCGCGCATAAACCAGCGATTAGACTCAGGCGAATCCAATATTGCTTAGCCATGCGACCCTTACTCGAAAAGAGCAAAACCGATTAAAGCATAAAAAACGGGGAGCCCGTGAGGGCTCCCCGTTGGTTCGGGGTGTGTTGTTTTTCCTTCTTAGAAAGAGAACCGAAGCCCAAATGTGAGCAGTCTCATCGACGTGTTGTTCTCGATATTGGTGATTCGTCCCGCATCGGTGCCAACACAATCTATGCAAGTGTTTCCCTGCGTGTAATTGAAGCCCATCACGGGGTGGTTAAAGATGTTGTTTGCATCCATGCGAAACTCCGCGTTGTAGCGTTCGGTAATGCGGAAGCCCTTCGCAAGCGAGAGATTTGACGTAAAAAGGTGCGGCCCACGGAACGGGTCGTACCCTATGTTGCCGAGTGTGCCAGGCATTGGCCTGGAGAACTCTCCAGCGGTTGCCCCGTTGGTTGCCAGCACCGGAACCGGCGTGAACCACGTGAGGAATCCGCTGGCATCTCTCTTCAATCCGAGTGGGAAGGAGCCAGACGCTCGATTTGGACGGCAAATGCTGACATCCTCGTCCGCGCTGCAATCCTTGTAGCTTGGCGTCCAGGGCAAACCACCACTCCAATCCGTAATGGACGTCAGTCTCCATCCGCCGATGGCGTAGTCCTCCCATTTGTTGGCATCGGTCATAAACCTCTTGCCCTTGCCAAACGGCAGTTCATAAACCAAGCTTGTTATCCAAGCGTGATTGCGGTTCACGTTCATCGGGCCATACCCGACCGAGGGATCGACGGAGTAATAATTATTGTCGTGGAATCTCGCCCGGGACCAGGTGTAATGCGAGACAAATTGGAGCCCCTGCGAGAAACGCTTTTCCACTTTGATCTGCAGTGCATTGTAATTGCTGCTTGCATCCATGCCAAAGTAATTGCCCATGTCCGAAGAACAACAGTGCAACTGATCGGCCAGCGGTACATTGGCAAGGCCGCAAACTCCCATCGAGACGGAGCAATCTGGATAGGTGAAACGATTGAAGAATGGGCGCCGGCTATCCGGATTCAGCCCCGGAACTCCAAAACCGACGATGCTTCTCTCATTGGCGTTATACGCGGGTCCGTCGCCAGCAAATCCGTGCGTGCCCTTGTTGCCTACGTAAGCCACTTCCACGGTCATGGTGGAGGTCAGTTGATGCTGAACAGTGGCGTTCCACATATCAATCGAGGCCGGGCGCTGCACTGTCGGACGAATGCGAGGATCTACAGCGTTTTGAGGCCCTCGCAACGGAATCGTACCGTTTGCGTTGGGTGTCGGGAACTGAACAGGCGGAGGTCCAGTGGCAGAATCCATCTGGTACACGGGAACGTTGTCATTGATAGCATTCGGATTGAGGTCGTGCGCCCCGATCGCTTGGTGTACAAGGACGGGGAGGTTTTGCGTCACGGCATGGCCAAAATTCGACCCAAAAACGCCTATGTCGAAGCTGCGCCCGTAGCCGATGCGTATTACCGTCTTTGGCTGCAATTGATACGCGATGCCAATTCGTGGTCCGAATGCACCGTAATAGTTTCGAATGTTGCCGTTCAGTCCGTATGGACCAAATCCGCCAACTCGGATAACGCCTTGCTCAAGGTTGGCAAAACCTCCGTTACCCTTGGCATTCACGGATTCGGGCAGATAGTCTTCCCACCGCATTCCATAGGTGAAAGTCAATTTGTTGGTCATGCGGAATTGGTCTTGAGCATAGAAGAAGAAGCGCTTCTGACTTTCCGCAGCCGTCTGACTAACACTCGCGAACCGCTCGAAGTGGGAAACATCACCGAGCAAGAACGAGGCGAGGTCCAACCCCCCTGTGTTGCTCCCGGTAACCGGATCGAATAGTGACGTTTCCTTGTGGTTGAAGACCAGTTGCCCCGTCCGATTGGCATCGCTCGGGAAGCGCAGGTTATGCGCGAACCGAAGGTCCACGCCAAACTTCATGCTGTGGTTGCCCGCAATCTTGGTCCAGTTGTTCACGAACTGGTATTGATGCTCGTTTTCGATCAACGGGCAGTTGCAGCGGGAGGGGTCCAGACCGTCGCCGAAATTCGTTAGAGTACCGTCAAACTGGAATGCAGGAAGACCGCCAGTGGAGGAATCGCTCGGGATATTCAGGCCGTTCAGTCCCAAAGCTTGCGCGGCCGCCACGGTAGCATCCGGCTTAATCGAATGCGGATTGTACTGGAACCAGCCAAAGCGGAAGTCCGTCAGCAATGTGCTGCTGATCGCCTTGTCAAATCCTGCCGCCAAGCTGTGGTTGTGAATGTTGGAACTCCCGCTCAGTCCTCCGACTCCGCCGCCCAAACCACCGAGACCGATACCCAGATTGGGTGATCCCGTGAGGCTGTAGTAAGCACGCGTATAGCGCCCAAATATATGCAGATTTCCGCGCGCTTGATAATCGCCTCGGGTGTCAAAGGAGTTCCCGTGAAACGGACCGGAACCGGATCCGAAAAAGTTGCCACCAGTCACTGTGTTGTTAGAGGGCTGCGGGAAAAGCTTTAATAGCTTTACCGCCACCGGAGAAAGCCGGCTCACCGGTATCAAGTTGCCTGCGAATGCCGTGCGTCCCGCTCCTGTATTGGGATCGCCTGTCGCTGGGTCGTAGATCTTGCCGTTACCGCTGATCACCGATGTGTACTGGCTTAGATCGCACATCCCGGTCGCGGCGGTGCACGTGCTCAAAACCGTGGATGTTGGAATTGTGATGTTATTCGTCACACCATTTGCTTGTCGCGTTCCTTGATAATCGGCGAAGAAGAACAACTTATTCTTCATAACCGGGCCACCCAGCGAACCGCCAAATTGATTCCACTTCGAATGCGGCAATGGCGAGGACGCAGGTTGTGTGAAGGGATTGCGCGCCTGGGTAGCGTCCGAGTTCCGGAACCAGAAGGCACTGCCGTGGAAATCGTTCGTCCCGGACTTGGTTGAGGCCACCATCATGCCCGCGATGGACTTGCCGAATTCGGCGTCATAATCCGACAGCGTGATCTTCGCTTCCTCAACCGAATCCAAATTGGGATTGATGACAATGATTCCCAGAATGGGGTCCTGGTTGTCCGTTCCATCCAGTTCGTATCCTGTCCCGCTGAAGTGTTGGCCCTGTACGAATGTCTGTTGCGAACCCTGCGGGTTTTCCGTGGCCGCGTGGCTCCAACCGATTTGTTGCGTGCCCGGAGCTGAAAGTAGCAGCGACTGAAAATTGCGATTGACCAGGGGCAGTTGCTCAACTTCGGTGGAATTAAAATCAATCGAAACATCCGCCCGGTCCGTCTTTAGCTGCGGAACCTCACCAGTGACCTCTACGGATTGAGTGACAGCGCCGACTTGCAGCTGCGCGTCAACTCTGGCAGCTGTGTCAACCTGCACCAGCACACTCGGGACATCGTAAGCCTTGAAACCTGCCGCTTCGATGTGCACCTTGTAGGTATCCGGAATTAAGTGAATGACCGTATAGTTGCCGCTTTCATTTGTCGTTGTTTCTTCTGTGGTTCCCTTTGATATGTTCGTTATCGTGACTTTTGCGCCCGAGACTGCAGCCCCTTGTGGGTCGTTTACAGTACCGACGATACTCCCGTAGACCGCCTGTCCAAGGGAGCTGCCCGCTCCCAGACCAATCGCGAGACACAGAATCAGAAACGAACCAATAATCGCTTGCTTCCTCATCCCACCCCTCCTTGCAGAAACTTTTCGAGCTCGTCTGGAATTGCCCGCCAGGCTCCCTCCATAACTCGCAAGGTAACCGCACCTCGCTAAGCCACGGACCTGCCCAGCTGCCAGCTCTTTTAATTTGCGTGAAAAAAATGGAAGGCTGCGCCAGGACTCGCGCACAGAGAGCCAGGCTCAACCGTTAAAGGCACCCCCACAACTTAATTCAGGCGCCCTCGACGTGCGCCTCGCACTTAAGCACCAATATGAATGACACCCGCTCGGCCGCCCCCACGCAAAGTACACGTCTGCACCAATACTCCAGCGGCTTATGCGGCTATATTGATGCGTACTATTCGTTTTTTGGGTTCCCGATTGAAGTTTCAATGCGTCTGATACGGTTACATCCAATAACTCTTTGCCTTGTCGAGAGATGCGCCGCTTGTTACACTCCTGTTACTCCGTCGTATCCTGAGGTAACAGTGAGCGAACGAGAGCTCCTGCTCGAGCAGATCAATCGGCTCGCCGACAGCCATGCCCTCCATGGCTCGGAGTCCCTCTGCAAATTGCTCCGTTACTTGGCCAAGCACGCCGTGGATCACCCGGGTACTCCCATCAAAGAATTCCAGATCGCCACCGAAGTCTTTGGACGCTCTGCCGATTTCGATCCTCAGCTTGATTCTATGGTTCGTGTCCAAGCGGGCCGCTTGCGTTCTAAGCTCGCCGAGTATTACAGCTCGGATGGTCTAGATGATCCGTTCGTCGTGGAGTTGCCTAAGGGTACTTACCTGCTTTCCTTTCATCCGCGGAACTCCAGCCCCGTCAAACCTTCCTCGGGAAACGTCAACGGCCTCACCGGCAAAGAGGCTCTGGCAAAAAGCTCGGAACGCAGATGGGGAACCGAAGTCATTTCCCTCTCGATCTTTTTGGCGGCCGCCATCGCCGTAATTGTTTGGCTGCTGGCGACTCGAACCACCCCTCCAGTCAGCCTCGCCAGCCAGAGCGAGTCAGCGCCCGCCGCGTTTCGCGTATTTTGGAAAGGTTTTGCCTCCGGGCCGGACGAGCCATGGGTTGTCTTCAGTAATGCAATGTTTGTCGGCCGCCCCGAGACGGGAATGCGCTACCGGGACGCCAAACGGGACGCGGGCGCCCCAATTCTGGATCACTACACCGGAGTCGGTGAAGTCCTGGCCGTGCACCAACTCGACGGCGTGTTTGCTCTTCTCCATCGCCGCATTCGCGTAAAGCGTGGCAGCCTGTTTTCCCTCGACGATGCCAAGAACAACAATCTCATTTTCATTGGCTCGCCTTCGGAAAATCTCTCGCTGCTGGAAATCCCCGGGACCCAGGAATTCGTTTTCCAAAGACTGACTTCCGGTCCACGCAAGGGAGATCAAGCGATTATCAACGTCCATCCCAAGCCCGACGAAGCAAAGGAGTTCCTTGCCACTCCGTCAGGTTTGCCTCTCACAGAGGACTACGCCGTTCTCGCCCTGAGCAAGGGGATGTCTCAGGGGCAATTCGTGTTGATTCTGGCGGGGACCACGACGATAGGAACTCAAGCGGCAGTCGAATACGTTTGCCGGCAAAGCTCTGTTGAGGAATTACTATTGCGTCTTTCCGTTTCGCAAGACGGCGAACTAAAGCCTTTTGAAGCTGTCATCCGCGTGAAAGTAGCCCGCGGCGTGCCAGTGGAAACGGAGTTGGTAGCCATTCGGAAGACGGCAGCATAACGCCGCAATGGCACTTGTTGTGGTTATTGGCTCGGAGCTTTCAGATGTGGGTCGAGTTCTGCCGCCCTCTGAAATTCCTTTGATGCCTCTTCCTTGTTTCCCTTCCGCTGCAGCGCCAATCCCAACTGATAGTGGGCCGTCGCAAACGCCGGCAAGGAGCGTATTGCCGATCGGAACTGCGAGATGGCCCCGTCAAGATCCCCGGCGTTCAAGAGCCGGCGTCCTGAGTTTGTAGCAAACGTCGCCGCCTGCTCGCTCGACTTCTGTTTCAAAAGCTCCATGCCCTTGCGGCTCTCGGTCGCCGCTCCGTCAGCGTCGCCGAGTTGCCGCAACACGGCTCCCAGGTTTGTGTGCGCTCCGGCAAAATCCGGTTGCAATCGAATCGCTTCCCGCAACGCGTCCGCCGCCGGCTGCAAGTCCCCTTTTTGTTTCAGCACCGAACCCAGCGTGTAGTAAGCCTCCGCATAGTCTGGTTTTGCTCGGACCGCGGCGCGCAGTTCCTCCGCCGCGGCCTCGAGATTTCCCTGCTGCCATAGTGTCACGCCAAGCGTATAGTGCGCATCGGCCAGATTAGGATCGAGCTCCTCCGCCCTCTTGAATTCCGCGATTGCTTCGGTTAATCGGTCTCTCATCTTCAAGGCCAAGCCCAAATCGTAGTGAAACGAAGCGTCTTCCGGTGCGAGTTTTAGTGCCGCCTGAAAATGCGTTTCTGCGGCGTCAAAATCCGCTTTCTGCAAGTACGCTGCTCCTATATTTCCCTCATAGGCCGGATCGTTCGGCCTTTCGCTCAAAGCCGACTGAAATTCCTGAATGCTGCTCTCCCCGTCGCCCGTCTGAAGCAGGGCCAGTCCCAAATCGTTGTGAGCTTCTGCATCTTCAGGCCGAAGCTTGACTACCCGCCGGAACGCTGCCACCGCGCCATCCGCATTGCCCGCGCGCTGCAATAGCAGCCCAAGATGATGCTGAACATCGGCATTATCGGGATCCAGCTTTGCCGCATTCTCGAATTCCAATAACGCGGCATCCGGTTGCCCTTTCTCTTCCAGCGCCTGCCCCAGATAAAAATGCGCAACAGGATTTGTGGGTTCCAGCGTGACCGCTTCCTGCAATTCGGCTTCGCCTCCTGCAACATCCTTTTGCTGCAGCCGCAGCACGCCAAGGTGCATGTGCGCCTGAGCAAATCGCGGTTGAAGCTTGAGCGCTTCCGAGAACTCGCCGGCCGCTTCTTCGAACTTTGATTGCTTCACAAGCAACGCGCCGAAATCATCATGGAGCTCGGCCCGGTTCGGCTCCAAATCAATCGCGGACTTCAATTCCTGCGTCGCACCGGTCAAATCTTCGGAATAAGAGAGAGCGCGCCCCAAAATGTGGTGGGCCTCCGAATCCTTCGGAGCCAGCCGAACCGCTTCGCGCGCTTCTCGAAGGGCGCCCTTCGTATCGCCTTTTTGCAGCAATGCGCGCGAAAGATTCATGCGAGCCTGTGCAAAATCTGGCTTCAATCTCAGTGCGTCTTTGAACTCCAAAACGGCAGCATCGGTCTCTCCTTGCGCAAGAAGCACCCAGCCAAGCGAATTGTGCGGTTCGGGACTCCGCGGGACCATCTGAACGGTTTTTTCAAATGCCGCGCGCGCGGCCGTAAGATCGCGTCGTTGCAGGGCATTCATCCCCTGGCTATAAATCGAATTTGCCGCGGTGGCGTCAGCCGCGGCCTTCGAGTTCTCACCCTGGGCATGCGCGTAAGTGGAAATCAGAAGAATCGCCAGAACTTGTATGCCAAGTCTCAACGCAGCCCTCGACTCGCGCCAAATATCGGATTTACCCACGTCGAATCCCTTCGAACGTTCAGGGCGAAAGAGTCCGCATAACAAATGCTACTGGATCAGGCAAACACTGCCGCCGTATCCGTAGCGCCGTTCTCCGCCTTGACCGTGCTTTAGCCCCACCTTAGTATGCCAAGAGTTCATGATTTCCGGTCCAATGCATCGTTTCCGGTTCCGCTTCAGGGGAACTTGGCTTTCGCTGGCTTTGCTTCTGCCAGTTTCTTTTCTCATTGGCGCCTCTCAACTTCCAAAGGCCGCGCCGAAGCCTCTCGCTCATTTTACGGACATCGCCACGAAAGCCGGACTAACGGACACCGAGATTTTTGGCGGTGTGAACACCAAGAAGTACATCATCGAAACCACGGGAACCGGCGTCGCCATCTTCGATTACGACAACGATGGCTGGCCGGACATCTTTATCGTCAATGGAACCACACTCGATGCCCTTCCCGGCAAAGCCCCGACTAGCCATCTCTATCACAACAATCACGACGGCACCTTCGCCGATGTCACTAAAAAAGCGGGCCTCACTCACACCGGCTGGGGCCAGGGCGTCTGCGTCGGCGACTACGATAACGACGGCTGGGAAGATCTCTACGTCACCTATTATGGAAAGAACGTCCTCTACCACAACAACGGCGACGGCACTTTCTCCGACGTCAGCGATAAAGCCGGCGTCTCCGGCTCCGGCAAAGCTTGGGGCAACGGCTGCGCCTTCGTCGACTACGACCGCGACGGTCATCTTGATTTGATGGTCGCCAATTACGTCGATTTCGATATCTCCACTGCCCCCGCTCCCGGTGACCGGCCTTCCTGCGTCTGGAAAGGCGTTCCGGTGATGTGCGGCCCACGCGGCTTGCCGCCCGCAAAAAACATTCTCTACCACAATCGCGGCGACGGTACCTTTGAAGACGTCTCCGCAAAAAGCCACATCGACAAAGCAGACGGCCACTATTCTCTGAGCGTCTCCACGCTCGACTATGACGACGATGGCTGGCCCGACATTTTCGTTGCCTGCGACAGCACCGCCAGCATCCTCTATCACAACAATCGCGACGGCACCTTCACCGACGTCGCCATCACCGCCGGCGCCGCCTTCAACGAGGATGGCCGCGCCCAGGCCGGTATGGGCTCAACCGTTGCCGATTACAACGGCGATGGCCGGCTGGACATTTTCAAAACAAATTTCTCGGACGACACCGCGACGCTCTATCGGAATAACGGCAACGGCACTTTCGACGACGTCACTTTCCCTGCGGGACTCGGCCTCAACACTAAATATCTTGGCTGGGGCACCATGTTCTTCGATTTCGATAACGATGGATGGCCCGACCTCCTCCTTGTCAATGGACACGTCTATCCCGAAGTCGACAGCCAGCATCTCGGCAGCACTTTTCAGGAGCCTCGCATCCTCTATCACAACAATGGCAACGGCACCTTCACCGACATTTCCGCCGACTCCGGTCCCGGCATCACCACTCCCCAGTCCTCCCGCGGCCTCGCCATCGGTGATCTCTGGAACGATGGCCGGCTTTCCGCCGTCATCAGCAACATGAACGCCCCGCCCAGTTTGCTCGTCAACGACGTGCGCACTCCAAATCACTGGGTCGCCTTTCGTCTGATCAGCGGTTCTTTCGCGTCAACCTCGCAGAAACTTCGCACGAACCGCGACGCGATCGGCGCCCGCATCACCATGAAAGCCGGCTCCCGTCTCTTCGTGGACGAAGTCCGCAGCGGCTCCAGCTACGATTCCAACAACGACATCCGCGTGCACTTCGGCCTCGGCTCCATTAAAGCGATCGAATCTCTCGAAATCCGTTGGCCGAGCGGACTCTTCGAAAAATTCGGCAATCTCGCGGTTGACAAAATTCATACGCTCAAGGAAGGCGCCGGCGCGCTCATCAAGCCTTCCTCGCAAAAGTAACTCGCCGCTTTTCGTCTCTCATACTAGAATCCTCCGCGTTCTCTGAGACGCCTCGATGAAGTCGAAACCGAAATCCAAATCCAAGCCGGGGTCGCAGCCCAAGCTCGTCAAAAAATCGTTCCATGCCTCTCTCGAGCGGCTTCGCTCCAATCTCGGTTGGGTTGTCATTTGGATTCCGTTCGATGTCTACAAAGTTTGGGGCAGCCGCGGCCGCCTTAAAATCCGGGGAGAAATCAACGGCTTCCCCTTCCGCACTTCCCTCTTTCCCACGCGCTCGGGCGATCACTTCCTGCTCGTTAACAAAAAAATGCAGGCTGGCGCCGGCGCCAGGGAAGGCTCCCGCGCCGAAGTCGTGCTTGAGCCCGATACCGAGGAGCGCTTCGTCATCACTCCTGACGAGCTCAATCAATTCCTTGCGGAAGACCGCGCTTTTCGCCGCTGGTTTGACGCGCTGAACTATTCCATTCGCAAGTGGATTGTCGACTGGATCACGCAGCCAAAAAGCGCCGGCGCCCGCGTTCGCCGCGCCGAACAAGTCGCTGAGCAGCTCTTCTCCGCTATGGACGCGGAGCGCGAACTGCCGCCCTCGCTGCAGCTGGCATTCACGCGTGAACCCCGCGCTCTCGACGGTTGGAACCTTATGTCCCCGTCGCGTCGACGCGGGCTGCTCATTGCCATCTTCTACTATCGCTCGCCCGAAGCTCGAGCCCGCCGCTTGGAAAAGGTAATTGAGGAAGCAGTCGCACTCGCCGAGAAAAAATCCGCAGGATAATCTCTGCGGTCCATCCTACGTCTCGCTCACGCTTTTTTGTGCTTCGGTAAGTCAATCCGGCAATAGGCAAGTCGTCTTGCAGTGTATTCGTTCTCGCATAAATAGCGCTCCGGTCATTCATATCGCAGTGCGATGATCGGATCGACCCGCAACGCGCGCCGCGCAGGTACATAGCACGCCAGAAGCGCCACCCCTATCAATCCGACAGCCACAATCACGCACGTCAACGGGTCCGTCGCCTTCACACCGTAAAGAAACGCCGCAATGAAACGCGTTAATCCGAATGTCAGCGCTAGACCCGCAGCCACTCCCAACAATGCCAACTTAAGTCCCAGCTTCGCAATCAACTTCAGTACATCACCGCGACCGGCTCCCAGCGCCACTCGAATCCCGATCTCGCGTGTGCGTTCGCTCACGAAGTACGACATCACGCCATAAATTCCGATGGCGGCCAGCACCGCCGCGACACCGGCGAACACCGCGAGCAGCTGCATGTACAGGCGATAATCTCCCATCGACTCCGAGATCACATTTTCCATGCTGCTTATCTCAGTAACCGGCAGGTCCGGATCGATCTTCGCAATTGCTTCTTTCACTTCGCCGGCCAGCCCGTTATCTTGTCCTGCTCCGCTTGCTCTTCGAATCACCACATAGTGATGCAGATGTGGAATCGCGGTACCTCCAGGAAACACCGCTTGTTGCTGCAGATACGACGCGTACAGAAAAGGCGGCACTTCCTGGCCTAAGCCAAAATGCTTCACATCCCCAACCACGCCCACTATTTGTCGTGGCCGCTCTTCTTCCACGGGGTACGGGTCGTATCGCAACACAATCTGTTGCCCCACCGGGTCCTCGTTTGGAAAGTACTTCCGCGCGAGCGCTTCATTGATCACCACGGCCCATGGCGCCGTTTGCGTGTCGTGCTCGTCCAAATAGCGCCCCTTCTTCAGCGGTATATGCAAGGTCTGGAAGATGCTCGGGCTCACGTCGTCATACCCCGCTCGGGGCCTGTTCTCCGGTGAAGGCGCTGGATGTCCCAGCACGGAAAAGCTGAACGTGTAGGCGCCTCGCATCGGAATAAAGCTCATGATCCCTGACGACGCCACTCCGGGCAGCGCTGCTATTCTCTCCGTCAATTGTTGGTTGAACGCCGCCACTGTCGGCAACGTCTTCTCCATGTCCCCGCCGGGCACTCTCTGCAGATATTTCCCTCCTTCCGGCAATTGCACCAGCATCGTCAACAAATTCCTCGGGTCGAATCCCGGATTCACCTGCTCCAGCCTCAGTATTGTGTTGATCATCAATCCCGCGCCCACAAGAAGCACCATCGCCAGCGCCACTTCGGAGACTGCCAGGATGTGCCGCGTGATCCCGCGCGAGCCTGCCACCGTCCGCCCTTCCCCTTCCCGCAGTGCCGCGTTCAAATCGGGATTCGAAGCCTGAAGCGCCGGCGCAAGTCCAAAACTCCCCGCAGTCAGCACCGATATACCCAGCGTGAACAGCAGCACGCGTCCGTCAATACCGATGCTTTCCACATTTGGAAAATCTCCCAGCAGCTTCCTCAAAATCTGAATTCCCCAATAGGCAAGCAGGATTCCCAGCCCGCCTCCCAAAAAAGCCAGCAATCCGCTCTCCGCAAACAACTGCTGCATCAACCGCCGCCGCCCCGCTCCCAGCGCCGCGCGCACCGAGTATTCTTTTCGTCGCGTCTCTGTTCGCGACTTCATCAGATTGGCCACGTTTACGCACGCGATCAGCAACACGCAGCTCACCGCTCCCAGCAGGGGGTACAACGCCTGGCCCGCCCACTGATAAAGATCCTTGTGCAGCGGCCTCACGAGCTTCTCCACGCCTCTATTCGTCTTTGGATAGGCAATCTCCAGTTGCTTCGCGATGACGTCCATCTCCGCTTGCGCCTGCGTGACCGTCGCTCCGGTCCTCAGTCGCCCCACCGGCATCAGCCAATGATCAATTCTCTCCGAATATCTTGCGCTCTCCGGATTCACTGGTACCCACAAATCCAGCCTGCCCCCATAAAACGGCGCGAATCCCGGCGGCATCACTCCCACAACTGTCGAAGGCACGCTGTCCACCGTTAGCGTCTTCCCCAAAATCTCTGGATCATTGTTGAAGTGGTTCTTCCAGAACGCGCTGCTGATCACCACCGCATACGAGTGGTCCTGCATCTCATCCGCGGTAAAAACTCTTCCCCGAATTGGCTGCACTCCCAGCAACCCGAAAAAATTAGGCGTCACGTACTGCACGTGGATCGGCTCCGGCTCGCCCGAGCGCGACATGATCACTTCTTCCGTGAAGCTGGTCAGCGCGATATCCTGAAAAACGGTTTTTTCCTTTTTCCAGTCCATCAGCTCTGCGATCGGCGGCGCCTGCCAGTCTCCCGGATGCTCCTTCTCCGTTTGCCAGATCACCGTCAACTGTTCCGGATGCTCGTATGGCAACGGTCTGTACAGCAATGCATTGAGCATGCTGAAAATCGTGCTGTTCGCTCCAATTCCCAGCGCCAGCGATACCACGACTACCGTGAGAAATCCCGGACTCTTCTTAAGCCCTCGCACCGCAAGCCGCATGTCCTGCCAAAAAGTTTCCATCCATCCATAAGTTCCCATGGCTTGCATACCTCCTTCAGCACGCCTGACTTGATTCTTTCCTCAGGCACTTCACCCGCTCTGCCCCACTTACCTGCACATGTTCGTACTCTTCGCTCACCCTCCGAATATAGCCCCGCCCAGGCATAGCGTGTCACCAATCATTTTTGCGAAAGCCCGAGCCGCCATGTTTCCCTTCATTCCATCTTTCTGCGTTTCTAATGGCTTGTCCCCGTCTAGCTTCCAGCAATTCGGGCTCCACTGCTTTTCACACGCTTGCGACCTTTCCACGAACTCGCCTGCTCTTTGCCGCTTAATTTTTCCAGCTTCCCATTCTTCCCAATTCTCCTTCTTCTCATCCTTCCTCTGTTACAATCCTTCTCATGAAACGACGCAAATTGCTCCAATCGATTCCCGTTGCCGCCCTTCTCCCGTCCGCCGCCTTGGCCGCCGCCAGCAACTCCGCATCCGCGGAAATTCCCGTCGCTCCGCAATCCTCAACCACCGTCTACGAGCTCCGTGTCTACCACGTCTTCGAAGGCAAGCTCGACGATCTCCTCCGCCGCTTCCGCGACCACACCATGCAGCTCTTTGAAAAACACGGCATCAAGAACATCGCCTATTGGACTCCCACGGACGATCCTCTCAAAGGCAAGACTCTCGTCTATATCCTCTCCCATCCCAGCCGCGAAGCCGCCACCGCCAACTGGAAAGCCTTCCGCGAAGATCCCGATTGGATCAACGTCCGGGACAAATCCGAAGCCAACGGCAAGCTCGTCGAAAAAGTCGACTCCACCTTCCTCTCCCTCACCGACTTCTCCCCTCCACTCCGCTAGCCCCTGGCCCGCATGTATTAGCCGCGCGAAGTGTTAAGCTTCCGCTTGACGATTCCAAAGCATCTCAACCACCAGGGAGCTCGCATGTCAACAAACGCCGTTACCACACGAAATCCAGTCAGGAACTCCAGCACTCTTGGCTCACTCTGGATTGTCTACGCGCTCCTCCGTCTGGTAGCGGCAATCCTGCTAGTTCTCTACAGCGGCACAGCCACCGTAATGTTTGGCGCTCTCCTCACCCGTGTCGCCGACCCTTTCACTCTCATGGATATTTTCCACGTCCTTTACATCGCAGCCATCATCGTGACCGCTCTCTCCGGCCTCTTCGGTCTATTCGCGGGCTTGGCTCTTCTTTCCGGGAAGTCTTCCGCCCGCGGGCTTTCTCTCGTCGCCTCCTTCCTTTCCCTCTCCGACCTTCCCCTCGGCACAACTCTGGGAATCTACACCCTCATCCTTTTCCTCCCCTGAGCCTCGTACTCCCCTGATGCTCTAAACGCTCGGCCTGCCGCCACCCGCACCGCCCAACTTGCCGCCGTCATTTCGCTCGCCCTGACGAAGGAAGGGAACGCAGCAGCCCGGAGTTTTTTCCTTCACGTTCGTGCCAGCGAACGTGTCGGCCTGCGGAGCGAGAACCGCTGCCTCATCGCTCACCATATCTGTGAGTGATGAAATCTCTCTCTCCCGCTTTCTAGTGAACGTTAATTTTTATGGTAGCCTTCCGGTCACCCACATGCGCATCGTCGTCTGGAACTGCAAGATGGGACTCTCGCGCAAGCGGCAGCACCTCTACGATCTCCGCCCCGATATCGCCATCATTCCCGAGTGTTCTCAAAATTGTCTGAAGCTCTGCCTGACCGACGGCTTCGAAGGCCGCTGGTTCGGCGACAACCCCCGCAAAGGACTTGGCGTTCTCGTCGCCAAGCCGCTCCATATTGCGCGCGCGCAAAAACCTCGCAGCAGGTGGGTCGTTCCCCTTTCCATTACGAACTCTGCGTCCGCGTCCATCTCCGGGGCCCCGTGCGATTTTCTCTTGATCGCCGTTTGGACCATGCCGGTCAAAGGCAGCACCGTCAGAAGTTATATCGGCCAGTTGTACGAAGCCATCGTCAGGAATCCGCTGTGGTTCGCCGGCAGGCCCGCCATCGTCTGCGGCGATTTCAACAGCAACACTCTCTGGGACGGCGATCGCCCGAATCGGAATGGCGCACTCGGCAAACAAAAGTCCGGCAACCACTCCGCCGTTGTCAGCCTGCTAACGAAACGCCGCCTCGTCAGCGCTTACCATCATTTCTTTTCCGAGCCCCAGGGCCAGGAGACTCGGCCCACCTACTTCTTCTGGCACCACGAAAATCGTCCCTATCACATCGACTACGTCTTCCTCCCCCGCGACTGGGCCTCGCTGATCACCGGCGTCCAACTCGGCTCCCACGACGCCTGGTCCAAACTCAGCGACCACGTCCCCCTCACCGTCGACCTCGCCCTTGCCGCTCCCTAGCCTCCACGCCGTCTTCGCTACAACTCCTCTGTCATCCCTACCGAAGCGTCTGCGCTTCTTACTGACGCGCGGCGGAGCGACCACTCTTCTCCTCGCCCCACTCCCCGTTTGGGCTGTCGCCCACTCCGCGAGCACGCGAAACTCCTCCTTCGAAGGCTCATGGAACAGCACGATTCTCCGAAGCGTTCGCATCAATGGAGTCAGCCGATCCCTCATGCCTAAAATCCTCGTCAGAACCCATAAACCATCAAGGCATTCACTCTATATTTATAACGTGCTATCAATTAACCTGCATACACTGGTTGACGCAGGTGAAGAAAAAGCGAATACTAAATACCGGCATGGGTTCACGGTTTGATGAAATCGGTTACTGGTCTGAGGTCAAACTGGAGATTCTTAAAAACTACGCCTCCGCCTATTCAAGAATCCTCGCAGCCCAAACAAATCCCGCTCTCTCTCATATGTACATCGATGCGTTTGCCGGGGCCGGCGTCCATCTTTCAAAGTCGACCGGCCAATTGGTGCTGGGCAGCCCTCTCAATGCGCTGCATGTCCGCCCTCCATTCCGCGAATACTATCTCATCGACACAGACGCCAGAAAAGTCGACGGCTTGAAGAGTATGATCGGGAACCGGACAGACGTACGCATATTTGAAGGCGACTGCAACGAAGTATTGATCGAAGAGGTGTTTCCAAGGGTCCAATATAAACAGTACCGCCGCGGTCTGTGCATCCTAGACCCATACGGCTTGGATCTTGATTGGAAGGTGACCAAGACTGCGGGTCAGATGAAGACCCTCGATGTCTTTCTCAATTTTCCGGTTCAGGACATGAACCGGAACGTACTTTGGCGCAATCCAGAAAAAGTTGAGCCCGCGCAAATCATAAGGATGAATTCATACTGGGGCGACGAGTCATGGAAGCAATGTGCTTATAGCACAACAGGAAGCCTCTTCGGATTTCCTGAAAAGGAATCAAATGAGACTATCGCTGAGGCGTTTCGAAAGAGACTGAATGTAGTGGCAGGGTTTGCTCGCGTTCCGCCGCCATTGCCAATGAGGAATTCAAAGGGCGCAATAGTTTATTATCTCTATTTCGCATCTCAAAAGGACACTGCTGAACATATCGTGCTTGAAATTTTTGAAAAGTTCAGGAACAGGGGGATTTAAATAATGTCTCTTCAATCTTCGATTGAATGGACTGATGCAACTTGGAACCCTGTCCGTGGCTGTACGAAGATTAGCCCTGGCTGCAAACATTGCTACGCCGAGACTTTTGCCGAGCGATTCCGCGGTGTAAAGGGCCATCCCTACGAGCAAGGTTTCGATCTTCGGCTCGTTCCCGAAAAGCTGGCCGAGCCTCTCCGCTGGCGTACACCAAAGATGATCTTCGTGAACTCGATGAGCGACCTCTTTCATGACCAGGTCCCCGACGAATATGTCGTCGCCGTCGCAAGGGTCATGACCGCCGCCAAATGGCATACCTATCAGGTTCTAACGAAGCGAGCTGACCGACTTAGTCGTCTTCTTAACTCAAACCTCGCCTTTGCTGCTCAGCAGCCCCATATCTGGTGGGGAGTCAGCGTTGAAGACAAGAAATATGGCATCCCTCGAATCAAAGAGCTGCAGCGAGCCAAGGCGGCAGTGCGCTTCCTTTCCGTCGAGCCTCTGCTTGAAGAATTGGGTAGGTTAGACTTGCAAGGCATCGACTGGATGATCGTCGGCGGCGAAAGTGGCCCTGGTGCCAGACCGATGAAAAAAGAGTGGGTCCTCGCCCTGCGGGATCAATGCAAAAAAGGCAGAGTCCCGTTCTTCTTCAAACAATGGGGAGGAGTCCGGAAAGCAAAGACCGGCCGTCGTCTGGAAGGCAAGATTTACGATGAGTTTCCCCCGCGCGTCCAGCTTTCTGTATTGACACCCGATGAGTGTTCGACTTCCGCCAGGGAAATTGAATTCCAATTCGATTCCAAGATTCTTCGACTATCGTCCCTGACGGCTCGATTCGGTCCAGCAGCGGTCTAGGACCACACCGTGGCGGGTGGCAACCTCTAACCGCTGGGCACGGATTGGGTGCTGCTTGCGGGTTGTGCAAGGGTGCGGGTTTTGACTTTTCCTCCGGCTGCGTTACTTTCGGTGCTTTTCCAGTTTCTCGACAACGCTATCCAAATCCGGATACCCAGCTCCGAAGCTTCGCGTAAGCCAGTTCCCCCCTCGCTCCGCGATCTTCTCCCCATCCGCCACCACATCAAACTGCCCCGTCTTTCCCGGCACAAGCACTGCTTCCACATTCAGCCGCTCCTTGATCAGGTTCACGAGACTCGTGACCTTTACCTTGTTGTTCTGTCAGGTCGGGCAGTGAACGATTTCAACCTTCATCGTATTCTCCAATCTGGTTTGTAAGTTCTGATATCCCCACGACATCGGCCCGGTGGTCCGAATGAGCTGCCCCCGAACCATGGAACCCGCCATCGATCTAAACATGAAACTTTTCCGCTTTCACGAATCTATCTAACGCGTAAGGTGCGCCAGGTTCGTTTTCTGAACCTGGGTCTTGGTTTTGCTTCCGGTCCTCGCCTGGCAGGAACACGGGCGCGTGTCCCAGTTCAAATCTTGGCCCTGCCGTTTCAATACGACGCGAATATAGGATGCCGCCCCACGAGTTATCTTAGCCCTCTTGTTCTGCCTCGGTCGCTCCGTGAAATGTTTTTTCCCGCGCTCTATTTTCGCTCCATCTCCTTTCCCCTCATCCACTTAAATCTCTACCTCGAGCGATTCGAATGGTTACTATAGTAGAAATAACTTGACAAGTTATCATTTTTTACGGTAAAATAAACCGTCAAATTCAGGTCCTATGGCTCTCCAACCCGTCAGCTTACCCGGCCCCGCCGCTCTCGCTCCCTTCTCGACACACCCGTCACAACTCGACACGCTCGTGCCGCCGCAACCTCTTTGCTATCAATCGAATGCACGCGCTTTCCGTCACACAGGGGGGGGGTGTCTCCGTATCCGCCTTCGATTTTGAACTTTCCACTCCGTATCGCTCTTCCCGCAAGAGTCCACATCAATGTCATTCCAAGTGCTTTAGCTCCCCTTTGTTTTCATACTCTTACGCACTCTTTTGCCGCGCGCAAAACACTAACTCCCGTATTCTCAATCATCCCCGCACTCTTTGCAGAAAACACCCGGGGTGGGGGCAGCGTGTTCAGGGCTTCTACCCCCTCTCCTTGCCTCATTACGTTGTCGCTTCATCAGTTCACCCGTACCTCGGCTTCAGCCACTCCAACGTATTTGTCCGCCCCGCCGTAGTAAAACAAAAACCTGCCTCCTCGTTTCACCATGCCCTCGACAAACACAACGTTCGGAACCTGCCCGACCTTCTCCCACTCTTTTCCCGGCGCAAACACCGGCTCCTCGGAGCGGTACAGCACCTTCCTCGGATCGCGCCGGTCAAACACCGCCACTCCCGTCCGGTACACCAGCTTGTCGTCCGCTCCGTTGTAGATCAGCACGATTCCCTGCGGCGTCAGAATCGGCGGTGGCCCCGGCTCCACGACGCGCGAATCGAATTTTCCCGGCCGCCGCGGCAGCACTGGCGTTTTCACTTCCTCCGTCCAGTGAATCAAATCCTCCGACGACGAAATCCCCATCTGGTCCGTCTTGTCCGCGGACGTTCCCAGCCAGTACATCCAATATTTCCCTCCGATTCTTTCCGGGACTATCGCTCCGGACTTGGTCCACGCCACGTTCCAGTTGCCCTTGTACGCCGGCAGAATCACGCCTTTGCGCTCCCAGTGAATCAAATCGCGCGAAGTCGCCAGGCAAAGCTGCGCATCCTTCTTGTTGTATCCGGTGTACGTCAAATAATACGTGTCGCCGAATTTCTGCAGCCGTGGGTCCTCGACTCCTCCATCTTTTTCATAATCCGTTTCCGGCGAAAGCACCGGCTCATCGCGCCGCACGAAATGGATTCCGTCCGCGCTCTCCGCGTACCCGATCCGCGAAGTTCCCTTCGCATCCTGCGCTCGATACAGCATCGCCATTTTATCCGGGGCGGTCTTTATGACGGCGGGATTGAATGTCCCGGCGAACTCCCACGTCGTGCCCTGCGGCGAAAGAATCGGAGTTTCCGATGCGCGCCGCCACGCGCCGAATGGGAGGTTCGTCTGTTGTGCCGCAATGCTGAGCGACGCGGCAATAAAACAACCAATCAGAAAACTCTTCTGTCTGCGAAAACGCATTCTCGGAATCTCCCTACTTTCCTGACTTCGGCGGCTTGGCTGGCACGGCAGGCTTCAGCCGCTCGAATTTCACGGACCGCACGATTCCCTCGCCTTCTTTCACCACGATCATCTGGTTCGGCACCACGTCCTTCAACGTGTCCACCGCCCCGCTCGGCCAGCGAATCTCCAGCAGCTCGACTTTCTCTGCCTTGCCGACGCCGAAGTGTACGCGCAAATCATTCTGAGAAATGTAGCTCCCGCCGCTGCGCACTTCATCGATCTGCTGGTGCGGCTTCGTTTCTCCCGGGGGATGCGTCACACAGCGCAGCCGCGCGCCAATTCCGCTCCGATTCGATTTTGTGCCGATTGTTTTTATTTTCAGCCAGTTATTTCCGAGGCGCGAATCGCAGCGCAGCAACTGCGGAAAATCGTTCACCGTGTTCACGACCACGTCAATGTCGCCATCGTTGTCGAAATCGCCGAACGCCGCGCCGCGCGAAGCGACCGGAACCATGATCCCGGAGCCGCCTTGCGAGGACACATCCTCAAAATGGCCGTTGCGCAAATTTCGATACAAGATTTTTTGCTGCGGATAGCCCGCTTCCGTCCGCAACTGCTCGACTTCGGGATACACGTGGCCGTTGCAAATCAAAATGTCCGGCCAGCCGTCGTTGTCCATGTCGAAAAAGCCGCAGCCCCAGCCGAGATATTGCGTATGCTTGCCGAGGCCGGCGGGAAAGGTGGCGTCCTCGAAATTTCCGCCGCCGATGTTGTGGTAAAGCGAAGGAGTGTCGCCCGCGAAGTTCGTTTTGACGATATCGAGATTCCCGTCGAGATCGTAATCGGCGGCGGAAACGCCCATGCCGGCTTGCGGTTTGCCGTCCGCGCTGAGCGCGCAACCCGCTTCCATGGCTACATCGGTGAACGTGCCATTTTTCTTGTTTTGATAAAGCGCGCTGGCCGTCGAATCGTTCGCGACGTAAACGTCCGGCCAGCCGTCATTGTTGAAATCGGCGGTGAGCACGCCGAGCCCGTAGGTGCCGTTGGCCTGGAAAATTCCGGCGCGCTCGGACACGTCGGTGAACGTGCCGTCGCCGTTGTTGTGAAACAAAATATTTTTTCCGCCGAGCAGTCCCGGCGGGCCGCACGCCACGAGCACTCCTTTGTACTCGCAGGGCCCCGACTCCGGCACGGGCGCGGTCGCAAGATCCATGTCGATGTAATTCGCGACGAAGAGATCGAGGTGGCCGTCGCGATCGTAGTCGAGAAAAGCGCAGCCGGTGTTCCAGCGTTTTCCGCTCGTGCCGACTCCGGCTTTTTCCGTCACGTCGCTGAACGTTCCGTTTCCGTTGTTGCGATACAAAATATTGTTTCCGAATGAAGTGATGTAAATATCGTCGAAGCCGTCGTTGTCGTAATCGCCCACGCAAACGCCTTGTCCCCAGCCGTAATGAAGCAAGCCGGATTTCGAAGTGACGTCCGTGAAAGTGCCGTCGCGATTATTTTTGAAAAGATGAGAAACCGGCTCCTGCCCCTTGGGAAATCCCTCCAGACGCCAGCCATTCACGAGAAAAATGTCGAGCCAGTCGTCGTTGTCGTAATCGTAGAAGGCGGCGCCGCAACCGGTGGTTTCAAGAAGAAATTTGTTTTTGTGCTCGCCGCCGTAAATCGTTTTCGCGTTCAAACCCGATTCGCGAGCGACATTTAGAAAGTTGACGCCGATCTCTTTTGGCGGAGGCGGATACGGATTCGGAGCGCTGGAAACGCCTTGGTTCGAAAAAAAAGCGGAGGACGCGCCCGCGTCGCTTGCCAATCGATTGAGATATTGCTTTCGATGGAGGGGACGCGCGAGCGCGAGGACGTTTTCGAACGGCAAGACCAGCGCGGTACGGCTCAGAGATTTAAGAAACGCGCGGCGTGAGGAGGACAAATGGAATCGTACCTTCCCGGGATTGGCTCATGCTAAGATTTGCCGCTGCTCAGTATTGCAGAGCGGATGCCACGATTCAAACTGAAGGACGCGAGGGAACACGAAGACCCCTTGCGCGGCGGACCTTCCTACTGTGATTAACAAAAAAGACAAAGTTCGAAAGACGGTGTTATTCCGCGTCGCTTTTTGCGGGACGGCTCTATTCGCATTTCTCTGGACCGCAACAGCGCAGATGCAAGACTCTGCGAAGACGAAGGAAGCGCCAAAAACGCAGTCGCCGGCACGCGGACAGAGGACAGCGCACACACAAGAGCCGTCGCATTCCCTCGAACTCACCCGGCCGATCAGGCCGTGGGAATTCTTATCGGCAGTGGGAACGCAAGCGGGGCTACTGGGAGATGAATCGGGGCGGATGGAAGCGTGGGTCTACCCGCTGAAAATACTTCGGGATTTCCATCTGAAAATTCACGTAGACGGGCGAGTCCTGCCCGCGGAGTCGCTGGCGCGAACGCTGATTACGCGGCCGGAATCGAGCACGATTGCGTACGCGGGAGATACATTTTCGGTGCGCGAAACATTCTTCGTGCCGGTCAAGGAGCCCGGAGCTTTGATCTTGCTCGACGTGGAAACCGAGAGCCCACTTGAGATTGAGGCGGTCTTTCATCGCGATTTTCAACTGGAGTGGCCCGCAGCCCTAGGGGCGACGTACGAAAGCTGGAATGCGCAATTGCAAGCTTTCACTCTCGGCGAAGAGACGCGCAAATTTGCGGCGATTGTAGGATCGCCGACCGCGGAGAACGCGCAGGCGGAATACCAGACCAACTATTCCCAGTCGGGGGAAAATTCCTTTCGATTGGGTGCAACGGAGAAAGGCAAGGAGACCAAGATCATCGTCATCGCGGGCTCAATGACCAGCCTGGCTGAAGCAGAAAAAACGTACAAGCGGCTTTCTTCTGGATATAGCGAACTGCTGAGAGACTCAGCGGACTATTACCGGGAATATCTCAAGCAGACAGTGAGCCTGGAGTTGCCGGACAAACAGATGCAAGACGCGTACGACTGGTCGAGGATCAGCCTGGCGCAAGGGATGGTAACGAATCCATTTCTGGGTGCGGGTTTGGTAGCGGGATACCGGACTTCGGGGGAAAGCCAGCGGCCGGGATTTGCGTGGTATTTTGGGCGCGATTCATTCTGGAGTTCTTTTGCGCTGAATGCTGAGGGAGATTTCGCAGATACGAAAACCGCGCTGGAATTTGTGAGCAAGTTTCAACGAGACGATGGAAAGATGCCGCACGAAATCTCGCAAGGCGCGAATTTTGTGGACTGGTTCAAGGGATATCCGTATCCGTACGCCTCGGCGGATGCGACGCCGCTGTACATCATCGCCGCGAACGATTACGTGACGTCGAGCGGGGACACGGCGTTCGCGAAAGAAAAGTGGGACAGCCTGTGGAAGGCATATCAGTTCTTGAAATCGACGTACGATGCGAAAGGCCTTCCGCAAAACTTCGGATTTGGCCATGGATGGGTGGAAGGCGGGCCGCTGTTGCCGGTGAAGACGGAATTTTACCAGAGCGGATTGGGAGCGGAAGCACTGCGGGCACTTTCAAATCTGGCGCGGCTTGCGGGGCATGAAGATGCTGCGAACACGCTGGCGAAAGAGTTTGAGAAGCAGCGGTCGCTAGTGAACGACAGTTTCTGGATTGCGGACAAGAAGCGATTTGCGTTTGCGCTGGATAAGAATGATAAACAAGTGGATGAGCCAACGGTGCTGGCGACAGTGCCGATGTGGTTTGGATTACCGAGCGAAGAGCAAGCTGTCTCAACAATTCAGCAGATTTCGGACGCAGATATTCAGACCGATTGGGGGATGCGGATTATTTCGAACCGGTCACCGCTCTACAGCGGAGGCGGGTATCACTATGGATCGGTGTGGCCGCTGTTCACGGGATGGGCGTCAGTAGCAGAGTATCGATATCATCAAGAATTTCCGGCCTACGAGAATTTGCGGGCGAATGCGCTGCTGGCGCTCGATGGTTCGCTTGGGCACGTGACGGAAGTGCTTTCGGGGGATTATTACCAGCCGCTTTCGACAAGTTCGCCGCACCAAATCTGGTCGGCTGCGATGGTGATTAGCCCTGTGCTGAAAGGAATGATGGGATTGGATGTTGACGGAGCTCGCCACGTTTTGACCTTCGCTCCGCATGTCCCCGCTGCTTGGAGTAAGTTCAGCATTGAAAACGTTCGAGTGGGAAGCAGCACGCTGGGGTTGAACTACGAGAAAAGTGAAGCGGGAATCGCCGGAGAACCAGCCGGAATCCTGCTGGATGCGGGACGGATCACGGGAAGCGATGAATGCACGATAGAGTTTCGCCCGGCAATCAGCCCGCGAGCGAAGGTGCTCAAAGTCGAGCTAAACTCCAAGCCGATTGCATTTCAGATCAAGCCGAGTGCAACGGACCAGCACGTGGTGGTGCGGTTTGTCATCAAAGGAGGGAGATATCAGCTCCGCATTTGGACCACGAAAGATTTTGGCCTTAGCGGGGAATCAGCGTTGCCTCCGCTTGGGGGCGCCAATGAAGGTTTGCGAGTGCTCTCGGAAGTGTGGTCGCCATCGAGAGATCAGCTAACGTTGCAGGTTGCTGGAGCCACAGGGCATCTGTATGGGCTGCGGAGCATGAATACCAACGAGATTCAAAGCATCGAAGGAGCGGACCTCGGTGGAGGAGTTGAGAATCCGAGGCCCGAGAATATCTGGATTGAAATTCCCGCCAGCACGACGGAGGCCTATCTAAGCAAGACAGTCGTCATTCATTTCGCAAGGGCAGGACCGAAGAAAGGGCGTTAGAGGCAGCGGGACGGTGCTTGTCCGCTTAAAAAAGCTGGCTGTTCCATATTTATGGCACCGATGGCAAAATGGCAGTATGAAGAAACAAGCGGTTCGTACAACGGTTGATATACCTACCACCTTATATCGCAAGCTGAAAGCACAGGCTGCGGCGCAGGGGCGGTCGGTTCGCGAGCTAATCCTGTCAGGTGTACGAGTAACGCTAGTGGAAGGCAAGCATCCGCGGCCCCGGAGAGTGAAGTTCCCGTTGATCGTGTCGGACGGCCCGAAGGTCGAGCTTACGAACGAACAGATCTATGAACACATTGAATTTCCTTGATGCCAATGTCTGGCTGGCACTTCTGTGGAGCCGGCACATCCACTCAGACAAGGCGAGAGAGTGGTTCGAGAGTTCGAACGAAGAGAGATTCCTCTTCTGCCGAATCACACAAATGACGGTTCTCAGGCTTCTGACGACGCAGGCCGTTATGGGAAAAGACGTGAAAAAGATGCACGGGGCGTGGGATTTGTGGGATCACGTCTGTGCGGATGACCGAATCGAGTTCGTTTCCGAGCCCGAGGGAATCGAAAGCGAGTTCCGAAGCTTGTCCTCGCTTCGGAGTACGTCCCCGAAAGTATGGGTGGACGCTTACCTTCTGGCTTTCGCCTCCGTGGCTGGGCTTAAGCTTGTAACTTTTGATCGGAGGCTCCGATCTCGGGGTGCGGAGGTGCATATCCTCTAGACGGCGCACACAAGGAAATGAGTCCAAACCAAAGAGGTGAATCCGGTGAGAAGCAAGTTAGCGATCGTGATTCTATTGGCTGCAAGCGCGGGTTTGATGACGGCGCGGGGAAGCGCGCAGGAAAAGGGAGTAGACGAGGAGGGGCATGCATGGTGGCAGCACGCGGTGTTTTATGAGGTTTATCCGCGGAGTTTTGCCGACAGCAATAACGATGGGATTGGCGACTTAAAGGGCATCACCTCAAAACTGGATTATCTGAAAGACCTGGGTATCAATGCGATCTGGATTACGCCGTGTTTTCCCTCACCGCAGGTGGATTTCGGGTATGACGTTTCGGATTACGAGGCGATCGATCCGATGTACGGGACGATGGCGGATTTCGACAAGCTGGTGGCGGAAGGAAAGAAGCGGAATATCCGCGTGATTCTGGATTTTGTGGTGAATCACACGTCAGACAAACACAAGTGGTTTATCGACTCGGAGTCTTCGAAGACGGCGGAGAAGCGGAACTGGTATATCTGGCGTGACGGAAAAGGGCCAGGGCAGCCGCCGAACAATTGGGTCTCCATCTTCGGGACAGCGGCGTGGACGTTCGATCCGAAGACCAAGCAGTATTACTACCACTATTTCTATCCGCAGCAGCCGGATTTGAACTGGCGAAATCCGGCGGTGGAAAAAGCGATGCTGGACGTGACGCGCTTCTGGTACGAGCGGGGAGTCGCGGGATTCCGGCTGGATGCGGTGGACACGCTGTACGAAGACCCGACCTTGACGGACAACCCTATCCTGCCCGGGATGGACAAGTTTGGACGGCCGAACACGGTCGAAAAATACAACAAGAAATTGCCGGAAGTACACGACGCGATGCGGAAGCTGCGAAGCATCGCGGATGAATACGGATCAGTGCTGATCGGAGAGACGTGGACGAGCAATGTTGACGAGCTCAAGGATTATTACGGAGCGAAGCACGACGAACTGCAAATGCCGATGGATCTGATGATGACAGGTTTCAAAGGGCTATCGGCGGACGATTACAGAAAGCATATCGCGGCGGTGAACGCGGCGGGACAGTGGCCGACATACGTGATTACAAATCACGACATCACGAGGTCGTACACGCGCTACGGGGATGGCAAGCACAACGACGAGATCGCCAAGATGATGGCGGCGCTGTATCTGACGTTGCGCGGGTCGGCAATCATGTATTACGGCGAAGAGATTGGAATGGAGAACAACGATCCAACGAGAAAAGAGGACGTGAAGGACCCTGAAGGAATACTCGGCTGGCCGAAGGAAATCGGGCGGGACGGAGAACGCACGCCGATGCAGTGGAATCACGAGACGAATGCGGGATTCAGCGCGGCGAAGCCGTGGTTGCCCGTGCCAGCTAGCGCGGCTACGCATAACGTAGCGGACGAGATGAAGGATCCTGACTCCGTTCTGAGTTTTTACCGGAAACTTTTGGCGCTGCGGCATTCCGAGCCTGCGCTTTTGGAAGGGGACTACGTTTCGGTGAACGAAGATAGCCCGAATGTCTTGACGTATCTGCGGCGATACAAGGGTGAGGCGGTTTTGGTTATTCTGAATATGTCGGCAGTCGAACAGAGCGTGCCGTTTGATCTTTCCGCAACGGGATTTTCGGCGCCGAAGTTGGAAGCCTTGTTGACAAGTTTTCACAAACGCGTGAAGGGGATGTTTGCGGTGTTGCCGATGGAGCCGTACTCGGTTTTCATTGCGAAGATTACGAAGTAAGAGCGCGGGAATTTCAACGCAGTGGATACAAAGAGGAACAGGAGAAAAGCAGGTTCTCCTCGCACAAAACGCCCGGAGGCGCAGAGGTACTCGCTTCGCTGGGGATGACAATCGAGATTTCCAGCAGAAACTAAATGAAGCGGGTGTACGTTGACGAAAGGCTACGTCTGGATTTGCGGCTTGGGATCAGGCACGGGAGCGGGTTCCGCGCCGGAGAGGGTTTGCCAGCCGCGACGCGAAAGACTCCAAAAAATAAAATAGCCTGATAATCCAGCAGCGATGAGCAGGAGAAAGCCCATCAGCCACTCGTGAAGCGCGAATTCTCCGATAGAAAACATGCAGCAGTAAACGAGCGCGCAACCCATGATCCAATCGAACGTGTTGGCGGTGAGATCGCGAACGGGCACGACATCCGGAGCGAGGGCCGCGATGTGTTTCCATCCATGGATGGTCGGGCGGACGCGGCGATAAAACTGCACGAGCTTCTCCTCGGGCTCAGGCCGGGTGATTAGAGTGGTGACGAGCCAGACGAGGGTAGTGATAGCGGTAGTGATCAGCGCGGTTTTTGCAAATACGACGGAAGTGTTGCCGGCGAACTGGATGCGCGTCAGCGACATGGAGACGATGAACGCGGCGATCATCGAGGAGATCTCACTCCACGCGTTGATTCGCCACCAATACCAGCGGAGCACGAGAACGGAACCGGTGCCCGCGCCCATCCCGAGAAGCAATTGCCAAGCGGACTGGATACTCGTGATGTTGGCGGCGGCGTAGCCACTGAGGATGACGAGCAAAACGATAATCAGCTTACTGACCAGGACGTAGTGCTTTTCGCCTGCTTTACGAACAAGGAAGCGGCGGTAGAAATCATTGATGAGATAGGATGTGCCCCAATTCAACTGCGTGCCGACGGTGGACATGAAAGCGGCAAGGAACGCTGCGATCATCAACCCGCGCAAAGCGGGCGGCAGAAAATCGCGCAGGACCATGACGTAACCTTTTTCCGGCTCGGCGGCGAACTCCGCGCTCGGATGCAGACCGCCGTGCGGGGAATAGACGGCGACGGCGACGAGGCCGGTGAGAATCCAGGGCCAGGAGCGCATGGCATAATGCGCGATGTTGAACCACAGAGTGGCGCCAAGAGAATTTTTTTCGTCCCTGGCGCTGAACATCCTTTGGGCGACGTAGCCGCCGCCGCCGGGCTCCGCGCCGGGATACCAGCTGGCCCACCATTGGACGGCGAGATACAGAGCAAAGGTGATGACCGGAAGAGTCCAGAGGGCATCGGTGGTCCAGCCGAGATGGAAGGATGGGAAGAAAGAAAGGATGGAGCCGGTGGAGTCGCCCGATTGGCGAGCAACGGAGTCTACATGCGATAGCTGGAGTTTGAGAACCGCGATGCCGCCGATTTTTGCGACGGCAATCCAGGCGAGAACGACGATCATGGACATTTTCAGAGCGAACTGGAAAAGGTCCGTGACGAGAACTCCCCAGAGGCCGCCGATAAACGTGTAGATCCCGGTAAACGGAACGAGAAGAAGAACGCAAATGAGGAGCGCGGTGTGCTCCGGCGTGCCGAGCGTGTAATGAAGAAGCTGGTGACCGCCGAGAGACAGCTGGAAGACGCGGCCCTGGGCGATGGCGTCGCCGAGCAGGACGGTGGTGATGCTGATCATCGCCTTGATGACCCAACCGAGAATAAGGCAGTTCATGAGGGCGCCGAGATAGATGGAGCGAAAGCCGCGAAGAAATGCGGCGGGTTTGCCCTGATAGCGGAGCTCGACAAATTCCACGTCGGTGAGAATTTCCGCGCGGCGCCAATAGCGGGCGAAAAAGAAGACGGTCATCATGCCGCAGAGGCATTGCGACCACCAGAGCCAGTTGCCAGAGATGCCGTTCTTGGCTACGAGGCCGGTGACGAGAAGAGGCGTATCGGCGGCGAAGGTGGTGGCGACCATGGATGTGCCGGCGAGCCACCAGGAGACGTTGCGGCCAGAAACGAAAAATTCTTCGGTGCTGCCGGAGGAGCGGCGACGGTAGTAAAGGCTGATGAGCAGGTTGAGGAGGAGGTAAGCGGCGACGACGATCCAATCGGTGGCGGTCAGAACCATTTTTCGCTTAACTCCGCATGAAGCGCGTTCCCAGGAGCGATTACGGCGGCCTTAAGAAACTGAGCTATAAATCTGAGGAACGAAGCTGAATTGAATTGGACATTCTACTGCGAACGAGCGGAAATGCGAGAAGTTTCGGAAGAAAGCACCGCGAAGCGAGGGACGGATCGCAGCGCAAAGGAAGCGCTGCACTTTGTTATTCTAAGGACAGATTGGGGACAATGCGGGAAACGGGGTGTCGATGCTGGTCCTGCTGAAATCAAGCTACGAAAAGATGAGCTGCGAAGCGGCGAGAATCGTTGCAAGCGCGGTGCGAGGTAAGCCCGATGTGACGTTGGGACTGGCGACGGGGAGCACGACGTTGGGGATGTATCGCGAGCTGGTGCGGCTGCGCAAGGAGGAGGGGCTGGATTTTTCCCGGGTGGTGACTTTTAACCTCGACGAGTATCTGGGGCTCTCGGGCGAACATCCACAAAGCTTTCACCGATTCATGCGGGAGAATTTTTTCGACCACGTCAACGTCGAGCCCACGAAGATTCACATTCCCGATGGAACAATCGGCGAAGGTTATGAGGAATATTGCCTCTCGTATGAACGCGCGATCCGCGAGGCGGGAGGAATCGACCTGCAGATTCTGGGAATCGGGAGAAACGGGCACATCGGATTCAACGAACCGACATCGAGTTTCGGATCACGGACGCGGCTGAAGGTGTTGACCAGCGAGACGATAGAAGATAACCGGAAGTTTTTCGCTCCCGGAGAAGAAGTGCCGGAGTGCGCGATCACGATGGGAATCGGGACAATACTCGAGGCGAAGAAGATTGTGCTGCTGGCGACGGGGGCGGCGAAAGCCGAGACGGTCGCGGAGGCGATCGAGGGGCCGATTACGGCGTCGGTTACGGCATCGTGCCTGCAATTGCATGAGGACGTGACGTTTGTGATCGACGAAGCGGCGGGAAAAAAATTGAAGCAACGAGATTATTACCGTAGGGTGATGGAGATGACGGCGCGGTTTACGCCCAATCGATTAAGCTGAAATTCGAGTGCAAAGAGAATTGCAGTTTGGCAGCAAAGGACAAGGCTAGAGCTGCGATAGGATTGCGGGCGGCTTGGGCCTTGCGATTCAGGTAGACTAATCAGCAACGGCGCAACTGCGCAGAAGGGGCAAAGCAATGGGCAATCGAGATGTTAGAGGCAGAGAAAAAAAGAAGCCGAAGAAGAAGGAAATAAAAGCGACTTACCAGCCCGCGAGGCCCACGACAGTTTACAAGCCGGTGGCGCCGGCCCCGCCGCAGCCGCCGAGCGACCCGACTAAGACCTAAGCCACTATCCCACCAGCAAAGCGTGCTCACGCATCACTCTGCGTGGCGTCTATTCCAGCAAGGGGTGGAGGGGCGAAGCGCAGCCAGGCTTGGCCTAACTCCTTCGTATGCGAAGAACGGAGAGGTGTGCTCATGAGCAATGCGTACAAATTTTTTCTGGGCCTAGCGATTGGCGCCGGCTGCGTGGCGAGCCAGGCTGACGCCCAATTCAAAAATGGGAGCCAAGCGACGGAGCTGAATCTGCCTACCCTCAGCCAGCGCGCCGCTGTGACGCAACGCATCGGCCTGACCGACGTCACGATCGTGTATTACAAGCCGGACGTGGGCGGCCGGGAAATCTGGGGGAAGGTCGTTCCGTACGGGAAAGTCTGGCGAGCCGGAGCGAACGAAAATACGACGATATCCTTCTCCGACGACGTGAGCGTGGAAGGAAAAGCCCTCCCGGCAGGGACCTACGGATTGCATACAATCCCGGACAAGGACCAGTGGACAATTATTTTCTCGAAGAATTCGACTTCGTGGGGCAGCTTCAGCTACGACGAAAAAGAGGATGCTTTGCGCGTGACGGTGAAACCACAGCCGGCGGAGTTTCGAGAAGCGCTGAGCTACACCTTCGACGACATCAAGCCTGAATCCGCAGCGGCTACATTGCGGTGGGAAAAGGTTGCGGTTCCGTTTCACATTTCCGTCGACGTGAAAGCTCTGGTGTTGCGCAGCGTCCACAATCAGCTTCGAAATACTGGCGGATTCACGTGGGCGGGATACGACGAGGCCGCGAACTGGTGCCTGGACAACAGTTACAACATGGAAGAGGCGCTGAAGTGGGAGGAAACCTCGATCCAGAACGAGTCGCGGTTCGAAAACTGGGAAACGAAATCCCGCATCCTCCAGGCAGAGGGACGCAAGGAGGACGCGGAAAAGGCGCTTGCACAAGCGTTCGAGAAGGCGAGTCCGATCCAGCTTTACGTCTATGCGCGAGGTTTACAGCGGCAAGGTAACGCGAAACGCGCTTTCGAGCTTTACCCGCAGGTAGCAAAGAAGGATCCGAACCACTGGATCAGCCACATCGCGCTCGCGCGCGTCGATTCAAACTCGGGCAATTTTGCCGCGGCCACCAAGGAGATGAACCTGGCAATCAGCGGAGCTCCCGAACAGTAGAAGCCGTTTCTCCAGCCGCTGCTGAAGCGTCTCGAAGCAAAAGACGACATCAACAAATAAAAGGATTTGGCGCGGCGATGCAGGCTTCTACGTGGTGATGCCGCCGAAACACAGGTATTTGATTTCGACGAATTCTTCCATCCCATACTTGGAGCCCTCGCGGCCCAGGCCGGATTCTTTAACGCCGCCGAAGGGCGCGACTTCCGTGGAGATCAATCCGGTGTTGATGCCGACGATGCCGTACTCGAGGGCTTCGGCGACGCGCCAAACGCGGGCAATGTCGCGGCCGTAAAAGTACGCGGCGAGACCGAACTCGGTGTCGTTCGCGAGGGCCACGGCTTCCGGTTCAGTCTTGAACCGGAAGAGTGGAGCGACGGGACCAAAAGTTTCCTCGCGCGCGACGGCCATCTGCGTCGTGACTTCGGTGAGGATGGTGGGTTCAAAAAAGCGCCCGCCGAGTGAGTGGCGTTTTCCGCCGACGAGTATCTTTGCGCCCTTCGCTCGCGCGTCGCGGATGTGGCTCTCCACCTTTTCGACCGCGGCATCGTCAATCAAAGGCCCTTGCGTTGCTCCCGCTTCCAAACCGGGGGCGGGCTTCAACTTATTTACCGCTACAGCGAGTTTTTGCGCAAATGCATCGTAAACCTTCTCCTGCACGAGCAAGCGGTTTGTGCAAACGCAAGTCTGGCCGGTATTGCGATATTTGGAAGCGATGGCGCCTTCCACAGCTGCGTCCAAATCCGCATCCTCGAAAACGATGAACGGGGCGTTGCCTCCTAGCTCAAGCGAAAGTTTTTTCACTGTGCCCGCACACTGGGCCATCAGGATTTTCCCGATTTCCGTCGAGCCAGTGAAAGAAAGCTTTCGCACGATGGGATTGGAGGTGAGTTCCGCGCCGATTTCCGTCGCGGATCCGGTGATGATGTTCAACACGCCGTTGGGAACGCCAGCTCGTTCGGCGAGTTCCGCGAGAGCGAGCGCGGAAAATGGCGTTTGAGAAGCGGGTTTAAGAACCACGGTGCAACCCGAGGCAATCGCGGGCCCGGCTTTGCGAGTGATCATGGCCAGTGGAAAATTCCACGGAGTGATGCACGCAACTACTCCAATGGGCTGCTTGATTACGACAATTCGCTTGTCCACCTGATGCGGGGGAATGGTGTCGCCGTAAATGCGCTTGGCTTCCTCGCCAAACCATTCGAGAAACGCGGCGGCGTAACCCACTTCGCCGCGGGATTCGGCGAGCGGCTTGCCTTGCTCGAGAGTCATGAGCCTGGCGAGGTCCTCCTGGTTGGCCATCATCAAGTCGAACCAGCGACGCAAGACCGTGGCGCGCTCTTTCGCGGTTTTCTTGCTCCAGGCAGGGAAAGCCCGGCGCGCGGCATCGATGGCACCGCGAGTCTCCGCACCGCCCAGCTTCGGAACTTTGCCGATGATTTCCTTCGTGGCAGGATTGTCCACGTTGATTGTCTGGCCCGAACCCGCCTGAATCCACTTTCCATCGACATAGCAAGCTTCACGGAAGAGCCGCGCATCTTTCAGGTCAACGGCGCCGCTTGCGGAATTGATCATGGTTTCTTGCATCGAGTGCTCCTGGGAATGTCTTTAAATTAGATGCCACGGGCAGCGTCCGGACGCTTGGCGCCGCCGTCTCGCGGCTAAGCGTGAGAAAGCGCGGCGTGCTTGCGTTCCGCGACTCCCGCGAGCGCAGCTTCGATTACGTCCATTCCTTCGTTGAACTGCTCGTCCGTAACGACGAGCGGAACCAGGAGACGCACGACGTTGTTGAAGGTGCCCGCGGAGATGAGGATCAGGCCATGCTCGTAGCAATGCTTGACGATCTCTTTCGTTTCGGAGTCGGCCGGCTCACGCGTCTCCGCGATGCGCACGAGTTCCATGGCGCACATTCCGCCGAGGCCGCGCACGTCGCCGACCAAAGGCCATTTTTCCTGCCAGCCACGGGCGCGCTTCTCAAATCGTTCGCCGATGGCGGTGGAGCGCGCAAGCAATCCGTCTTTTTCAATGGTTTCGATGGCCGCGAGCGCAGCGGCACACGAAAGAGGGTGCCCGCAATACGTGCCGCCGAGTGAGCCGGGGCCCGGAGCGTCCATAATTTCCGCGCGGCCGGTAACAGCTGCGATGGGCATGCCGCCGCCCATGGATTTCGCCGTGGTGATCAAATCGGGTTCGATCCCAAAATGCTCGGAAGCGAACCATTTACCGGTGCGCGCAAACCCGGATTGCACTTCATCCGCAATGAATAGGATGCCATGCTTGCGGCAAATGCTCTGGAGAATCTTGAAGTAATCGCGGGGCGGAACGACGAAGCCGCCCTCGCCGAGGACCGGTTCGGCGATCACCGCGGCAACGGATTCCGGAGCGACGGAACGCTGGAAAGCGTCTTCGAGATGATGCGCGAAATCCGCGGCTGATGTTCCGGGAGCGTTGCGATAGGGATATGCAAAGGGAATGCGGTAAATATCGCTGGCGAATGGCTGAAAGCCGGCCTTATAAGGATGCGTCTTGCTGGTCAGCGACATGGTGAGAAGAGTGCGGCCGTGGAAGGCATCCTCGAAGCAAATTACGGCGGGCCGCTTCGTAAAGGCGCGAGCGATCTTGATGGAGTTTTCAATGGCTTCCGCGCCGGAGTTGAGAAGAATCGTTTTCTTGGCGAACTTTCCGGGAGCCAGCGAGTTCAGTTTTTCGGCGACTGCGACATAGCCTTCGTAGGGAGTTACGGCGAAGCATACATGCAAGAACTTCTCGAGCTGTTCGCGGATCGCGGAGAGGACGCGCGGAGAGCGGTGGCCGATGTTCAGACAACCGATGCCGCCGGCGAAATCGATAAAACGGTTGCCGTCGACATCCTCGATGACCGCGCCCTCCGCGCGCGCCGCAAACACGGGCGTGGCGTTAGCGGGTCCACGAGGAATGGCCGCCTCGCGGCGGGCCATGAGCGCGCGCGAGCGCGGGCCGGGAATTTCCGTGCGAATTTGAATGGTTGCCATGAGCTCTCTCCGTCGAGTACGAAAACGGTCCTCCTCGAAGCGATGACCCTACAAGGTTCTAACTTTGGTGCACCATCGGCAGAATCGCACTAGTTGAGCCGATTGGGAAACTTCGAATTTCATTTCCTGCCAGCGATGCAAACCAATGTGGCAGGCCAAGCTCTTGACCCAATTGGATTCGTGATCACGATTGGGCCAAAGCCTGGCAAGCATCTCTGGCGTGAAGTGCGACTGCGGAAAATCATTTTCCTTCTTGGCCATAGGTCAGTACCAGCCTATGGGCGTTTCGTCGAGATTGACGAAAACCTGTTTTGTCTCGAGATATTCCTCGAGGCCCCATGGCCCGAGCTCGCGGCCGAAGCCGGACTGTTTGTAGCCGCCCCAGGGCGCCTCGACGTAGGTCGGCTGCATGTGATTGACCCACACGATGCCGGCGCGTAGAGACTTCACTACTCGAAACGCCTTGTAAATATCGCGCGTCCAGACCGCTGCAGCTAGGCCGTACGGTGTGTCGTTTGCGATTCGAATCGCATCGGCTTCGCCGTCGAACGGAATCACGGAAGCGACGGGGCCGAAAATTTCCTCGCGCGCGATGCGCGCGGAGTTTTCCACGTCATAAAAAATTGTCGGCTCAACATAATAGCCTTTGCCAAACTGCTTCGGGCGGCCGCCGCCGATGGCCACCTTCGCTTCCTTCTTGCCGAGCTCCAGATAGGAGTTTACGCGCTCATATTGTTCTTTGCTGACGAGCGGACCCATTTTGGTGTCGCGTTCGAGGGGCGCGCCTAATTTGATACGCCTGGCCTTCTCGGTCATAGCCTCGACGAATTTCGAATGGATTTTCCTTTCGACGAGGATGCGGCTCCCAGCGGAGCAAACTTCTCCTTGATTGATGAACACTCCGAAGAGCGCTCCGTCGATGGAGGCTTCCCAATCGGCGTCGGTAAAGAAAATATTGGGCGATTTGCCGCCAAGTTCGAGGGTGACGCGCTTGAGTGTATCCGCGGCGCTCTTAACGATGATTTTGCCGACGGCGGCGCTTCCGGTGAAGGCGATCTTGTCAACACCGGGGTGAGCGACGAGGGCGGCGCCCGCGACTTCTCCGAGGCCATTGATAATGTTCACGACGCCGGGCGGCAGGCCGGCTTCCGCGAACCAATTCGCAATCTCCAGCGCGGTGAGCGGCGTTTGTTCGGCCGGCTTCAAAATGCAAGTGCATCCGGCGGCCAGCGCGGGCGCGAGCTTCCACGCGGCCATCAGCAAAGGATAGTTCCAGGGAATAATTTGTCCGGCAACGCCGACAGGTTCGCGGAGCGTGAAGCTCAGTGCGTTTGCCGGGACTGGATTCACCTGGCCGAGAACTTTGTTGGCGAGGCCGCCGTAGTATTCAAAGCAAGTTGCCACGTCCGCGATGTCATATTCCGCCTCGACGATCGGCTTGCCCGTGTTGCGACACTCGATTTCAGCAAGCAGCGCGGAGTTCTGACGAATTTTCTCGGCGAGCCGAAAAAGGATACGTCCGCGGTCCTGCGCGGAAGTGGCGGGCCAGCGGCCGGAGTCGAACGCGGTACGCGCCGCTTTTACTGCGCGATCGACATCTGTAGTTCCAGAAGCGGCAACCTGAGCGATGACATCCTCGGTCGAAGGATCATAGACGGGGAAAGTCTCTCGAGAGGAGCTCCCAACCCACTCGCCGTTGATGTAGTTGTCATACGTTCGAACCCCCGCCTTCACACTCCCGGACATGGCAACCTCCCCATTCGTCATCCCGTAAGCGCCCCCGCTGAAGCGCATCAGGCTCAAACCAGTGGCACGGCCTCTGAAAGCTTTCTAACCATTTTGCGCCGCCCGTAAATGAAAAAGAAGAATGCGGCAAGCCCTATGAAAAAGAAAGTGCCGCCAAACATCCAGACCTCGTAGGAGAAAATGGAGCCGACCTGCTGCGCCGGGAAAAAAGCCATCGCAATTCCCAATGTCGTTGTGATGAGCCCGCTGGCGCCGGAAAGGATCAAAGTGCTCCTGCCGTAGCGCCCTCTCGCGAAGGAACTGCTGAAGGCGATTTTCAACAGCGCGCCGAAGATATAGAGAAAAGGAATCAGCTGAAGAACAACGGCCAGCGAGAGAAGCTTCTGAAAGGTTTCCTGCACGCCGGTCGGGCTGACCAAGAGATTGGACTGGACTAACCCAAACGCATGCAAGATAAAGCCCACTGGCGGCAGCCCGATTATTTTGTTCCAGAGCCACCAGCCGCTGAAGTTCAGTACAACGAGCACCATGGATACGGCCGCATGGACGATCAGTGCGGCGTAGGGTGTGCGGTAGCGCGGATGAATTTTGCCCAGCCAGTCCGGCATGTATGAGTCCAGCCCGGCGACAAACGGAATGCGCGCCGAGCCTCCCAGCCAGGCAGACGCGATGCCGGCAATCGAAAGGCTCAACAGAAACGCAAAAGGCGCGACAATCCAGGCGACCCCGACCTTGCCGGCCATATGGCCGACAGCCTGGACGATGCCTTGCAAGACGTTGATGTCGCCTTTGGAGATCGCGATGAGAAGCGTCAACGTTGCGCCAATATAGAGCAAACCGGAGAGAACGCCACCCCAGGCCACGGCCCCAGGAAGAGTCTTTTGCGGATTTTCGATCTCGTCGCCCATGACGGAGGCGAGTTCGAGCCCTACTAATCCGAAACAAATCACACCAAACGAGTTCAATACAAATCTTGGATTGGGTGGAATGTGAAAGTCCGCCCAGGTGACGCTCGTTCCGAACCGCAAGTACACCACGATTCCGAGCCCGATCAGGACCGCCGCGGCTATCCCGGTACCGATAGCGCCCAGGTTGTTAATCCACTTGCCGACGCCCAATCCCACGATGTTCAGCACGACGAGGAGAACGAGCAGCAACAGCGAAGCCGCCAACGCGAATTTCTTGTTGTCGCCGAGCGCTTCATGGCCGGACCCGAGCACAAAGACCGAGACGCCGACAAAGTACAGCATGATCGTGGGGACATACATCATGTTGTTCGTCCAATAGCACCAGCCGGAGAGAAATCCGTGGAAGTCTCCAAAGATTTCCTTGGCCCAAAGGTAGACGCCGCCTTCGCCGGGATACCGGTGGGCAAGCTCGATCACCGCGATCCCCTGAGGCCAAAAGAACAGCAGAAGAGAAATGATCCAGAGCCATACGGTGACGCCGCCGTTCGCGGCAATCGAAGGGACGACATTCAGGTTGAAGACCGCGACGACGAACAGAAGAACGAGGTCCAGGGGCCCCAAGACGCGGCGCAGATGAGGCGCATCTGGAATAACGGGCGGGGCAGACGCGATGGCAGCCTCGTTCGGCAATGCTGTACGCTCCTGGGATCAGTGGCCCGCCGCGCCGACGAAAGCGGCGCCTCGCTCTTTCTGGGCTCTGGCAAGAGCGGGAGCGACTTCCTCGAATACCGCGACGTGTTTGTCAATGTCGGCGTCAGTGTGCTGGACGGATATGGTCCACTGCTCGTCCCACCAATAAGGTTGAGGCAGAACTCCGCGGTTGACCATCGCGAACCAGTAGTGCCGCCAAAGATCGATATCTATTTTCGTCCAGTCGCGGTAATTGCGAATTTCCTGCGGATAGAGCATCAGCGCGCCATTAACGCCCGCACTGACGACGTACGCTTGCAAGCCGGACTTTTTGACGATGGCGCGATATCCTTCGCTCAGCTTCTTGCTGAGTTTTTCGACATGCGCATAGTTTTCGCGTGTGAGCACTTCGCGAAAAGTGGCAAGACCCGCGGCCATGGCCACACGATTCGTGTTGTAAGTGCCCCCGTGAAAGACTTTGTGCTGAGAAATCAAGTCCATCACGGCGCGGCTGGCGCCGAAGGCAGCCAGCGGCAGCCCGCCGCCGATGGATTTCGCCAAGCAAATCATGTCCGGCTTCACGCCGAAGTATTCGCTGGCGCCACCCCAGGCGAGTTTCGCGCCTGTTTTCACCTCGTCGAAAATCAGCAACGCGCCGTTTTTCTTTGCGAGGCCGCGCAAACCCTCGAGAAAACCTGGCTGAGGCATGCACAGACCGACGTTCATCAAAATCGGTTCAAGGATAATCGCCGCGATCTGCCGGGATTTTCGCGGAAGCGGCGCTCGACGCTCGGCAGGTTATTGAAAGCCGCGACGACTACATTCGCGAGCGAAGCCTTGGGCACGCCGCCTCCGCCGGGCACGGAGTTGGGCGCGTCGGGATCGCCGTACTCTTCCGCTTTGGGCTTGACGCTGACGAGCGCCGTGTCGTGCAGTCCGTGATAAGCGCCTTCGAATTTTACGATTTTGTCGCGGCCCGTCGCGGCGCGCGCGATCCGGCAAGCATGCATGGTGGCTTCCGTACCGCTCGAGCCGAAGCGCACCATATCGACGGGGTAACGCCTGCAGATTTCTTCGGCGAGCTCCCATTCCATATCGTGCGGCATGCCGAAGGTCGTGCCTTGGTGCAGCTTCTCTTCGACGGCCTTTACCACCGCCGGGTGACAATGACCTGCCATCAGCGCGCCGAAACACAAGTTGTGATCGATGTATTCGTTTCCATCGACGTCGTGAATCCTGCTTCCTTTTCCATCCTTCACGAAGAGCGGGTAGGGTTCGTAATGGCGGTAATTGCTTGCAACGCCGAGCGGAATGCGCTGCAAAGCGCGCTTGTGGGCGTCCGCGGATTTTGGCGTGCGCTTCTCGTAACTTGCGATTTCCTTCTGCAGTGCGTCGTGCATTTAACTATTCCATCTGACGTGTGGCCAAAAGCGGCCAACGCCGGCAGGTCTCTTCCCTGCGGTCAGTATGTGCTAACAGGAACCTCGATGGCGAAAAGCTTCTATACAATTCTGGAACGCGCGAGGACGCGGCCCTCGTAAGCGGCGCCTCGGAAAACATGGCGAGTCTACAAGTTTACGCTAGAAGTGAAACTTCAACGCAAACTGCAACAGCCGGGGATCGCGGACGTGGAGCACTTGGCCGAACGTGCCGCCCTGATTGGATATGTTGCCGTCCACCGTGTAGAACTGCGCATGGTTCCAGATGTTGAAGACGTCGGCACGGAATTCCATTTGCCACCTTTCTCCAAACCGCGTCTGTTTGGAGAAGCTCATGTCCCAATTGTTGATTCCCGGCCCGCAGCAAATCGAGCGCGGAGCGTTGCCGATCGTTCCCAAGGGAACCGTAGCGTTCGTGAACAAATTGGGATCGAAGGCGTAGCCGGTAACCGGCTGGCAAGCGGGAGCAGTGGGGTCAAGTGCCTGAGCAAGCGGGCCAGTGAATGCCGCGCAGACCGTGCTCCGGGGATCGACTCTCTTGAAGGTGCCGGCGCGGTTTGGCTGGCCGGGCGCCTCGAAGTCGAAGGTGGTGTCGAGAAGCTCGACGTCGTCTTGCGAAGTGATGCGAACCGGGAAGCCGCTCTGGAAGCTCAAAATGCCCGAGACTTCCCAGCCATCCAGAAGTTTACCTTTGAACCCGTCAAATTGCGGCACAGGCAAATCCCAAACGTAGTTGAACACAAAACGATGCCGCGCATCGTAATTGGACAAGCCGTAGGTGGCGTTGAAGTCGAGCGGATTGAGCGCGCTCTCAAAGCTCGAAGCGTTGTCCAGCGACTTGCTGAATGTATAGGAAGCCTGGAATTGCAGGCCATGCGAGAAGCGCTTTTCAAAGAGCGCCTGTAAGGAGTTGTAGTTCGAGTGCGCAATGGTGTCCTCGCTGAATATACCCGAAAACACCGGGGCGCCGCTTGCGGGGCAGCCCGTACCGGTCAATGGATCGCAAAGCGGCGAAGAGTATGGCCGGATTCCGACCAGTGTGATCGGAGTGCCGCCCGCGGCGCCCGTCACGATACACGCGGGGGCAGGTTTCGTGATGGAGCACGGAATGTTTTGTCCGTTCGGACCTCCTCCGACATAGGGAAGGTGGAGAACCTGCCCCTGAGGCAATGTGAAGGAATACGGACTGTCTTCGCCAAAGGACCCGCAGCCCTGTCCAAGAGCCGCGAGGTCCAAACAAGTTTGCGGATTGCCAGGGTTAACTTCGTAGGTGGCAAGCAAACGGTGACCCTGCGAGCCAACATAAGCAACTTGGAGAAGCATGTTTCCGGGAAGTTCCCGCTTGATCGTCAAGTTGTACTGATCCTGGTATTGGGGCCGCATGTTCGCTGGAAATTGCCCAAAATAGACGCTGCTTGCAAAGTTGGACCAGTCGACAGGTTGTCCGCGCTTGGGGTTGAGGATTCCAGTGAAGGGATTGGTGAACACCGCGCCGGTCTGGTCCACAAAGGGCATCTGCAGGAATGGCGAACCGATGAAATTGCTTCCCCCGAATGGCGGCTCGGCGCTGAACTGTTCGAGAACCAACTGTTCGATGGGGTTATAAAAAATACCGTAGCCCATGCTGACGCTAGTCTTGCTGGGCCCTCCGGTCAACTTGGCCAGCAGCCCATCCTGCCATGCGGGGCTCCAGTTGAGGCCTAGACGAGGGGCGAAACCTTTGTAATAGGTGTTGGTCAAACCGTTTGGCACGCCCTTGTCGCCGGGAAAAACCAGACCGATGGGCGTTACTCCTGCGGCGTCGCATCCGGCCTCTCCGGGACCGAAAGTGGCGAAAAGAGGATTGCTCGGATCTAGGCTGCACGGATAGATGGTTGAGCGCTGCCCGGGCCGAAACGTCTGCACCTTCTGGCCGATATCGGAAAGTGGCGTGTTCATCTCCCAACGCACGCCGTAATTCAACGTGAGGCTCGATCGGATCTTCCAGCTATCCTGCGCAAAGAGATATGCGGACTTGCTGCGCACAAGTTCGTGCTGCGCGGAGCCCTGAATGTAGCTGTTTGCCAGGCCCAGGAAATAGTTGGGGTAGGGGCTATCGGAGCCCAAGTCATCTCCCGTTGGGCCTGAAGACGTGGAATTGAAAGTCATCCAGCCATTCACGTCGAAATACAGCAGCTGGTCGAATTTCTGATAGCGCACATCGCCGCCAAACTTGAAATTGTGATTTCCGATGATTTTGCTGAAGTTATCGCTGACCTGGAACGTATTGCCGACCTGCGGCAATTGGCCTCCGGCATTATTCCCGATGGAAAAGCCGCCGTTCAATTGAATGAAGGGCACGCCCTCGATCTTTGAGCCGAGGCCCGAGTGAATACCGCAGTCCGCCGTCGTCACTGCTCCCGAGGCACATGCGGCGTTTAGAGTGGCGGAATCGCTGGTTCCCGTAAAACAGAAAGCCGAGGCAGCTCCGCTGCCGCAGGAGGCCTGTATGGCGTTCGTCCTCGTCGGTGTGTCAAATCTGAGCTGCCCCTCGCGGAAAAAAGTGAATCGGAATTCGTTCACTGAGGTAGAGCCGATTGTCGAGGTGTGGCTAACGTTTACCTGCTGCGTGCGCGTTGCGTAAACGCCAGGGAAATTACCCAGCGGGGCTCCTTCCGCTTGAAATTTCGCAAAAGGATCCAGCGTGTTGTCATCGTCAAAATAATAGTAGACGGCGGTTTTCTGGTTGTTGTTGAAAGAATGGTCGACCTTGATTTGAAATTGATCGCCACGGTCTCTCTTGTTGGGAACGGTTACAACTGTGTTTGCGCTTCCCCCGGCGCCGGGCACATATTGAAGCAAGCTCAGAGCCACTGGATCAAAGCAACCCTTGGGAATTTGATTGCCCGTGAAAATGTTGCTGTAAGGGACCGGACTTCCACCGCCCGCCACGCCCGCGACCAGAACCTGCGCGGCCGGCGAAAGGCGCTGATTTGCGGGAAGCGAAGAGCCGGTGCCACAACGGTCCTGCAGCATGCCGGCGACTGTGGAATCCATGAGAGAACCGGTGAACGTCGCCAGGTCGGAGAAGTCGCCGCCGACCTGTGCACCGGTGGGCACGGTAACCGGCTGCGAGACGATTCCCTGCACGATTCTCCGGCCCTCATACGAACCGAAAAAGAAAGTCTTGTCCTTCTTGATCGGCCCTCCGATGGTGCCGCCAAACTGATTCTGTTTGAAGGCCGGCTTTGGCGACGGCGAGAAGGAAAAAGGATGCGTGTTCAAGACATCGTTGCGGAAGAATTCGTAAAAGCTTCCGTGCACATCGTTCGTTCCGGATTTGGTGACCACGTTGACAACCGCGCCGGAATTTCTTCCATACTCAGCATCAAACGAATTGGAGATGACACGAAACTCTTCGATACTGTCGGGCGAAGGTTCGACGGCGGGCAGGTTCGCGAATAGGTCGTTTCCGTCGCCGCCGTTTACCATGTAGTTGTTCGAACGGCCACGGCCGCCATTCACGGTGACGACTCCAGCGCGATCTGAACCGTAGAAAAGATCATTCCCCAGCTGCGATTGGACCCCGGGCTGAAGCTGCAGCAATTGATATACGTCGCGCTGGTTCAGCGGCAGTTGCGTGGAAGAGCGTTCGTTCACTACCGCGCCGAGCTGCGTCGAGCTGGTATCCACCACTGGCGGTGCGCCGGTAACCTCCACGCTTTCCGTGGAAGAGCCGAGCTGCAAGGTGATGTCCACGCTCACCACCTGGTTCAGGTCAAGCGCGATTCCCTTTCGCACGTATTTCTTGAACCTCCCTGAGTAACGTCGAGTTCGTAGCTGCCGACCGGCACTTCGATAAAAATGTATTCGCCGCTCGTTCCGCTTTGCACGTCGCGCTTCGCGCCCGTCGCTTCGCTGATGAGTGTAACGGTGGCGCCGGCCACCAAGGCACCGCTGGGATCGCTGATCGTCCCGCGAATCCGGCCGCCGGTGCTCTGCGCTCCCGCCATTGGCGCGGCGAGAAGCACGATCAGTGTGAGGAATCCGATACTGCGCGGACAAAGCCTATGGCTCCGCCCAAGACCTGGAAACGATGTCATGAACTCACCCCTTGTCTCGAAGAATTTTTCGACAATGGATTCTTCGAGGTTGCTGCGAGCCTGAAACCTTACTATAATCCAGCAAACTTAGAGAAAGCCGGGAGCCGTGTCAAGCGGAAAGAATTTCACCAAGCCGTCGGGAAATCGATCGGGCCTTCGTTTGCTTCGAATAAGCGAAGTAGCCCGCCGCGTAGGAATTTCCTCTTCGGCTCTCCGCGCCTGGGAGGCCCTTGGCCTCGTTACTCCGCGGCGCACAAAAAGCCGCTACCGGATGTACGCGGAGGCGGATGTGCGTTTGCTGCAACGGGCCATTTTTCTGCGCCGCGCGCGCGGACTCAATCCCGCCGCGATCGCCCATGTGTTAAAACGCCAGGGCATCGTCTCGGCACCCGCCGAGAGCGTCCCGCTTCCCGGCCAGCGCTTCCGGCGCCTGCGCAACCGGCGCGGTCTCTCGCTCGCGCAAGTGGCACGCGCCACGAAAGTATCTGTCGGGTTTCTCAGCGCTCTGGAACGCGGCCAGATGCGCTCCTCCATTTCCACGCTCCGCCGAATCGCGCGCTTCTACCGCACCAACATTCTTTCCCTCTTTGAAACTGCCGCTGACAATCCGCGGCTTGTGCGGCCCGACCAACGGAAAGTCCTGGAGACTTCTCCCGGCGTGCGTATGGAACTTCTGGCCTGGGGCCAAACGGCAATGGAGCCGCATCTGTTTCGCATCAAACCCGGCGGCGGAAGCGGCGAGTCTTACTCCCACGAAGGGGAAGAGTTCCTACACATTCTTCGCGGCGAATTTGAAATCTGGCTGAGCGGCGATGAGCATTACCGGCTCAAACCCGGGGACAGCCTCTACTTCGAAAGCTCGACTCCGCATCGCTGGAGGAACCCGGGGCGATCAGAGTCCTGGCTGCTGTGGGTGAATACGCCTCCGACGTTCTGAGAACGAGTGATTGCTAACGTATGACAGTTGACTGATAGTCGCGGTGAGAAATCCAGTTTTGGAGTGCTCAGTGACCAGATTCCGAAAAGCTTTGTTTGCCCTGGCTCTAGTGATTGGCTTCGGCCTGACTGCAGACCGCTCTGCATCGGCTCAGTCAGCAAAGGTCGCCACGGCCGACTCCATCGTCACGCACGGACTTATTTATACAGGCAATTCCAAGCAACCCTGGGCTCAAGCTGTCGCAATCCAGGGTGAGAAAGTCGTGGCGGTCGAGGATGACGCCGAAATCCTAAAGCTGCGGGGGCCCGGGACAAAGCTGATCGACGCGGGCGGAAAACTGGTTTTGCCGGGCTTCGTGGATTGCCACATCCATTTCCTTGAGGGTTCCATCAGCCTTGGACAGGCAAACCTCGAAGGGGCCAAAAATGTTGCCGACATCCAACGCATCTTGCGTGAATATGCCGGGAAGCATCCCGGCGATGGTTGGATCCTGGGCGCCGGTTGGAACTACGCAATGTTCGGTGAGGAAATTCTCCCCGACAAGAAATACCTGGACGAGCTGTTTCCAAGCCGGCCGGTTTTCCTCGTCGGGTATGACGGGCATACCTCCTGGGCAAACTCGAAGGCACTTTTGCTCGCTGGCATTAACAAGGACACGCCGAACCCTCCCAACGGCGCCATTGTGCGTAATCCAGCGACCGGGGAAGCAACCGGCGCCCTCAAGGAATCCGCAAGCCATCTTGTCGGCCAGCTCGTTCCGAAACCTTCCCGCGAGGAAAAGCTCACCGCTCTTCGTGCCGGCATCCACTGGGCCAACGAAAATGGCTTGACGCGCGTGCACAGCGCGGGAGGCGATTTCGAATCGTTCGATCTGTACGACGAACTTCGACGTCGAGGCGAGCTTACCTTGCGCATGTACATCGCCTATTTCCTGGATCCTCCGGAATTGCGCCAGAAGGATCTCGCCGCCATCGAGGCTGCGCGCAAGAAATACACCGGCGACTGGCTCTCGGCAGGCGTCGTTAAAATGATGATCGATGGCGTCGTTGAATCGCACACCGCGGCGATGCTCCTTCCGTATACCGATGACCCTTCCACGAAAGGAAAATTATTCTGGGATCCCGACAAGTACAAAGCGGCGGTCGCGGAACTTGATAAGCGGGGTCTGCAGCTTTTCACACACGCGATTGGCGATTACGCCGTGCGCACCGCGCTTGACGCCTATGAGAACGCCGAAACCGTCAACCACACCCGTGACCGCCGTCCGCGGATCGAACACATTGAAACGGTCACCGCTGAGGACATCCCCCGGTTCGGAAAACTCGGCGTGATCGCCAGCATGCAGCCCTTGCACGCCTACCCGGACGAAGACACTTTGCGAGTTTGGGCCGGCAGCGTGGGTCCCGACCGCGCCTCCCGCGCTTGGGTCTGGAACAGCATCGCGAAAGACGGAGGCCGTCTCGCGTTTGGGAGCGACTGGAATGTCGTGACGCTGAATCCCTGGGAAGGTTTGCAAATGGCGGTGACGCGGCAGACGACGGAAGGCACTCCTGAGGGCGGATGGCATCCGCAGGAGCGCGTTACGCTGGCTCAGGCCGTTGAGGCGTATACGCTTGGCGCCGCCTATGCGGGACGCCGCGAAAAAACGGAGGGTTCTATCGAGCCGGGGAAACTAGCCGACCTTATCATCGTCTCACAAAACATTTTCGAGATTGATCCGCATACAATTGCCCAAACAAAAGTCATAAAGACGATCGTCGGCGGACGAGTAGTCTACGAGGCAAAAACAAAGTAGCGGAAGCTCTGAACCGGAGACGTGACGGCGGGAGTCTCGGCGCGGCAGAATGTCATTTCAGCCGTAGGGGGGCAGAATGAAGCGGAGCGCAATCGTCCTGGCAATTATCGCCATCGCGATGGCCTGCGGCGCGTGCAGGGAAAAGGAAGCGACGCTCAGCCTGCTGGTCTGGGAAGGCTACGCAGACGCGGCGTTTGTACATCCGTTCGAGCAAACGCACCATTGCAAAATCGTCGCGTCGTACATGGGTTCGAGCGATGAGTTGGTGGCCAAGCTTCGCGGCGGAAGCGCGTCCAATTATGATGTGATCTCTCCCTCGAGTGACGTAGCCGCCTCGATCGTGAGGGCGGGTCTTGCCGCGCCTCTCGACCTTTCCAACTTTCCTTCTTACGACCAGCTATCGGCAAGACTCAGGAATTCTCCGCTCGTTAAACGCGATGGACAAACGCACGGCGTCCCGTTCCTCTGGGGACCGAATCCTCTGCTCTATGACACGACGGCGTTCAAAGACCCGCCGGATTCCTGGAGCATTCTCTGGGATCCAAAGTTCAAGGGGAAAATCTCGCTGTGGGATGAGCTATCGAGCCTCTACATGGCGGCGCAAATTCTGGGTTACGACAAGCCCGATCCCTACCAGATTTACAATCTGAGCGACGAGCAACTTGAAGCCGTAAAGAAAAAGCTCATCGAGCTGAAACCGAATATTCGGAAATATTGGTCCACGGGCGGAGAATTGACGAATCTCTTCCAGAATCACGAAATCATCGCCGCCATGGGCTGGCCTCTCATGACCAACCAGCTCCGCAAGCTGGGTTATCCGATCGGCGAAACGATCCCGAAAGAAAACACGACCGGTTGGATCGATCACTTGATGATTACCGCCGCCAGCCGTCAGAAAGCACTAGCGGCGCAGTTCCTGGAATACATGATCGAAGCGCAAACGCAGAAAAAGGCTACGGATGTCACGGGATATTCGCCCGCGAATCCGTCGGCCACCGCTCTCATGAGCGCCGACGAAAGGAAGAATCTGCACATGGACGATCCCGACGCCTACATGCAGCGGATTTATTTCTGGCAGGATGTGCCGCGCCGCGCGAAGTACAACGAAATCTGGAACGAGGTGAAAGCCGCGCAGTGAGCTCGCCCTCCATTCCGGAGGCCGCTTCGACGGCCGCAGAGGCGCCGCTCCTCGAACTGCGCGCAGTGGCAAAGCGTTTCGGAGCGCGCCAAGTGCTGAAGAACATATCGTTGGACATCGCCTCGGGAGAATTTCTCACTCTGCTCGGCGAGAGTGGCTCCGGCAAAACCACGCTTCTGCGCCTGATCGCGGGCTTCGAACAGCTCACGTCCGGAGAAATCCGGATGTCGGGCGAGCGAATAGACACGCTGCCGCCTCACAAGCGGCGCGTCAACACGGTGTTCCAGAACTATGCCTTGTTTCCCCACTTGAACGTAGGCGAAAACGTCGCGTACGGATTGCGCGTCCAAGGCGCTCCGAAGAATGAAATCCCCGGGCGAGTCGCCGAAGCCCTAGGCATGGTGAAGATGACGGAGTTCGCGGGCGCGCGGCCCTCTCGACTGAGCGGCGGCCAGCAGCAGCGCGTGGCTCTGGCGCGCGCCCTGGTGAATCGCCCGCAACTTTTGCTCCTCGATGAACCGCTCTCGGCGCTGGACGCCAATCTGCGGAAAGAAATGCAAGCTGAGCTGAAGGCGCTTCAGCGCGAAACCGGTATCGCATTCCTGTTCGTCACGCACGATCAGGAAGAAGCCATGGCACTTTCCGATCGCATCGCGCTGCTGCGCGACGGATCTCTCGAACAAGCCGCTTCCCCGCGTGAAATCTACGCGCATCCCGCGACGGCCTACGCCGCGAGTTTCATCGGGCAAACCAATGTTTTGCGCGGCGAAGTTCGCCGCGGCATCGTAACTTGCGGCGTCCTGCGTTGGCCCGTTGACGACGCGGACGGGGAGGCGCTTTTTTCTGTCCGGCCGGAGACCATTCGCCTCAGCGCGGACGGCAAACGCCAGACCCATGAAGTGAAATTTCGCGGTTCGGTTCGCCGGCAAATTTTTAGCGGTGCCAGCGAACTGCTGGAAGTGGATTGCGGCGACGGCCAACTCTTGCGCGTGCGCCTCGCGCCGTGTGGACCGTTGACGGGGGAGCACGATTTTGTTTTCTCGATCGCGGATGCCATCCGCGTCGGCGACTGACTTCGTTATGTACTCGCGCGCTTACAAAACGGCCGTCTCCGCTCCGCCGCTTCTCTGGGTGGCGCTCTTTCTTCTATTGCCCTACGCGCTGATGTTTGCGCACAGCTTCTGGCTGGTGCAAGACGGCGTTCTGGTCCGCCACTGGAACCTCTCCAACTACCAAAGACTCTTCGCCAATCCCCTTTATGTCGAGGTTTTTCTTCGTACGGTGCGTATCGCCGCTTCCGTGACGCTCTGCTCTCTTCTCCTCGGTTATCCTCTCGCTTACTACTTGTCTTTTCATTCCGGCGCGCGCAAACACTTTCTTTATCAATTCGTGATCGTTCCGCTGTGGGTCAGCTATCTCGTCCGCGGTTATGCCTGGAAAACAATTCTTGGCAGCGACGGCGTGCTTAACGGCTTCCTTCAATACTTTCACCTCACTCACGAACCGGTCGGCTTTTTTCTCTACAGCCCCTTCGCCGTCGTCCTCATGCTTACTCACATTTACACGCCGTTCGTCTTCCTGCCCATCTACGCCTCGCTCGAGCACATCCCTCGCCCGCTGATCGAAGCCTCGCAAGACCTCGGCGCCAGCCCTCGCTCGACTTTTTTTCGCGTCATTCTCCCGCTCTCCATGCCCGGCCTTCTGGCGGGAGCCACTTTCGCGTTCGTCCTCTCTCTCGGCGATTTTCTCGCTCCTCTGCTTGTCGGCGGTTCTTCGGGCACCATGATCGCTAACATCGTGCAAACGCTTTTCGGCGCGGTTTACGATTGGCCGCTCGGCGCCGCCATTTCCGTCTGCATCTTATTGATTACGCTTTCGCTTCTCTTCCTGACTGAACGCTTCGAAAAACGCTGGTCCTTCAAATGAGCCGCAAATCTCCAACTCGCCGGTCTCCTCTGCTCGCGATTTACGCGGTGCTGGTCTTCGCCTTTATTTATCTGCCCATCGTCGTGCTCATTCTTTATTCCTTCAATCGCGACGGTGTCGGAGGCTTTCCGCCTCGGCATTTCACTCTCGATTGGTACAGCCAACTCTTCGCCGACGGCTCCATCTGGGATTCCGTGCTGAATAGTCTCCTGGTCGCATTCGGCGCTGTGGCGCTCTCGCTGGTGCTCGGACTGCTTGCCGCGCTCGGCCTCGACCGTGCAACCTTTCCCGGCAAGACGCTGTTTCGCAGGCTCGTTCTTCTTCCGCTCATTCTTCCCGGCATTATCACCGGCCTTTCTTTGCTTATGTTCGCGGTGTTTGCGGGAATGCAGCTCAGCCTCCTGACCGTTTTTCTCGGTCACGGCACCGCGCTCATATCCGTGGCCACGACGGAACTTTTCGCCGGCCTCCACAAAATAGACCGCGCCCAGGAAGAGGCTTCTCTCGATCTCGGCGCGACTCCTTGGCAGACTTTCTGGCGCATTACTCTTCCGAATCTCAAGCTTCCTCTCATCGCGGCAGGTCTTCTGATCTTCACGCTCTCGATGGACGAAATCGCGGTCACCTTTTTCCTTATTGGCCGCGACAATACGCTGCCCCTCGAAATCTGGAGCCGCTTGCGGCGCGGCATGACGCCGGAGATCAACGCCGTTTCCACCCTGATTTTTGCCGTGTCCGTCGCTCTCATCATTATTTGGTATCGCATTCGAATGCGGAGCATGGGCTCGGACGCACAGCAACTGCTCGAACGGCCCTAGGCTACCCAGGAGGATTCATGTCGCAATCGCGTCGGGAGTTCATCAAATTCGTGGTCGCAGGCTCGGTGGCTTCGGGCTGTCCGATCGACTCGGCCCTTTTGCCTGCGCCGGATTCCCCTTCCCTGAATGCCATACCGATTGGCGCGCCGTCCGTCGAAGGCGAACATTTTGACATCTGCCATCAGGTCCGCGACGGCCACCAGTTCGATCGCCCAAGTGCCACCACAAAAGCCGAAGTCGTAATTGTCGGGGGCGGCGTCGCGGGACTTTCCGCCGCCTACTTTCTAGATGGCACGGAATGGCTCTTACTCGAAAAAGAAGATCACTTTGGCGGCAACGCCTATCAGGAAGAATTCGACGGCCAGCCATTCTCCACTGGGGCCGCGTACGCCTACCGCGGCGATGAAGGCGATCAACTTGCCAACGAGCTTGGCCTGAGGCTGCCGCTCGTCAACATGCCCGATCCCACGCTCGTGAATGGAACCTACGTCCCGGATACCTGGAAGACCGGCATCACACAGCTTCCTTATTCCAAGGGAGTCGTCGCGAGCTTCCTGAAATTCCGCGACGATGTTTTGAAAATGAAGATCAAGGAACGCATGATCGAACTCGACGGGCTTTCCTTCACGCAATTTACTTCCGGCTATGCCCCGGAAGTCCAGCAATGGTGGGATATTTTCGGCCCGTCCAATTGGGGCGCCACTACGAAAGACACTTCCGCGTACGTCGGCCTCTACAACGCGAAAGACCTTTTCGTAGGCGGCGACGGAAAGCGTGCCATCTTGCCCGGAGGTCTCGGCTGCATAACACACAAGCTCGTCGAAATTCTCCAGCCAAAATACAAGGACCGCATGCTCGGCAACGCGGCTGTCGTCGCCGTTGTCCAGGAGAAGGATTCGGTAAACGTCACGTACCTGCGCGAGGGAAAACTCACGACCGTGTCCGCGAAAGTCGTTTTGATGTGTGCGCCCAAACAGATCACGTCGCGCATCGTCGCGGATTTGCCCGCCGCGCAGAAAGCCGCCATGCGGCACACGCGCTATGCTCCCTATCCCATCGTGAACGTCATCTTCGACAAGCCCGTTTACAATCGGGGTTACGACAACTGGTGCCCCGGCAATTCCTTCACGGACTTCATCGTCGCCGATTGGACCGTCCGCAACGACCCCGGGTACAAACAAAAAAACAATATCCTCACTTTCTACACTCCGCTCCGTGAAGAGCAGCGAGCCTCTCTCCTCGACGTCGCGGGCTGCAAGGCGCTTGCCGCGCGTGTTCTCGCCGATTTTCAGAAAATTCTTCCGGAGTTCAACGTCGATCCAGTCGAAGTTCGCATCTACCGCCGCGGCCATCCCATGTTCATCGCCGCTCCCGGACAATACACAAAGAATCGCGTTGCCGCCGCGCGCCCGATGGAACGGATTTTCTTCGGGGACAACGATTCCGGGGGCCCGGAATCTCTGACCAGCGAGGCCGTGCGCCTTTCGAGAGTGGGAGTGGAGTGGGCGAAGCTTGTTCTGGCGGGCAAGCCCGGCGCGAAAGAACTTGTCGAAAAAGCTCTCGCTCCTATCGCCGACTAGCTCCCGCCCTCCGTCGCGTCCAGCCGGGCCAGGCAATTTTGCTTCATAATAGCTTCTGCATTTCCGGAGGAATCATGACGGACAGCCTGGAAGATTTTCAAAAGTTTCGCGCCGGCCTGAACGAGGAAATTCTCAATTGCGGCCATCTCGGCCTGAAACGATTTTTCGCCCTCGATCATCAGGCCTACGAACCCGGAGCTCTCGGCACGAAGACGAAAGAGTTGCTGGGCCTGGTTGCCTCCGCCGTTCTCCGCTGCGACGATTGCATCACCTACCACCTGGTCCGCTGCGCCGAAGAAGGTTGGAAGCGTGAGGAAGTGATCGACGCGTTGAACGTAGCCCTGGTCGTCGGTGGCTCCATCACCATTCCTCACGTGCGCCGCGCCTTTGCCCGTATGCGTGAAATCAGTTCTTTGAAACCCTGAATCGTTGAGCGTAGTCTTACTAGTAGACGGAAGGATCCAGGATGAGCACGGCACAGGCCTCCGCGGCGTCGAAACAGGAAGCCACCCGTCGGCGCATTCGCAACCTGCTTGTCGGCGCGTTGTTCGCCTTTGTCCTCTTGATTCCCAAGCTCCTTCGCATCCGCAACAACGCCCAATCCTGGATGGCTTTCCGGATTATCCTGGCTTTCTCGGGCGCGGCGCTTGTTGTCCTTCCATTAAGTCTTTGGAACAGCTGGCTCGCCGCCATCGCCGGTCTTGCGATGTTTCTTGCCGCCATGCTTTTGCCTCCCGCGAGGCCGAACACTTCAGCCAACGACAAAGCCCGCGAGCTTGGAGCTCTCGTCATCGTGAACGGTGGCAAATATCGGACGCGCGGCGCCGTCCCGGTGCCCGTGCAGCTCTATGTCGGTCCAGAGAAAGTCTGGGCGCTGGACGCGCATTTCCAGCCGCTGCTCGGGATCCCCGCGGGGCAAATCACCTCCGCCATGGCTCAACAAACAAAAGACGGCTGGATTCTGCAAGTGCGCTGGTTAAACAACGCCGCCGAATTCTCCTACCGTGGCATCTTCGCGGAACACTTCGCTCGCGTTGCTGAGAGTACGCTCGACAGTGTCATGCAATCCCCTTTACACGTTCTGCCGCGAAGCCGCGCCGCCAGCGCCTGAACATTTTCCGCGTCCGCGTGCTCCTCGGTACGGCTCTCATCTTCTCGCCAACGCCTCCTACTTCATTCTCCGGCTCGATCATTACGCATAGCATTTCATCCGCATTCCGAATTGGACTTTATCCAGCTCCAGCGATATAAAACTCACCGGATGGATTCAGCGGCATGCGGAGAACTCTCCTCGTCACGATGCTTCTTGGCTCACCATTTCTTCTTGCTTTGACGAGTGAAGCGGATCTCGGCCAATCCCGCAGCTCCCCGGACGAGTATCTGGCTCTCGTCGGCGCTACGATCTACG
>Ga0209166_10000297_pt1 | contig 61146 bp, 74 predicted proteins | sample Coa_R1_3_FD_187151 | JGI IMG/M metagenome (GOLD analysis project Ga0209166, IMG submission 187151) | Surface soil microbial communities from Centralia Pennsylvania, which are recovering from an underground coalmine fire - Coalmine... | ecosystem: Environmental > Terrestrial > Soil >...
GGGGGCAGGCGCCCGGGGTCCGGCGCGGCCCCTGCGCGGCCCTCCAGCGCACCCGCGCGCGGGGGCTGGGCTGCAGGCTCGGGGAGCGCAGCGCCCGCCTCCAGGGCCGCCAGGAAGAGCAGGCAGCACCCCGCGTGGCCGAGGTGCGGCAGGCCCGACTCGGGGTCGAGGCGCTGGCCGCCCCACCACGCGACCAGGTGGCGCAGCATCGCGCCGTAGTAGCGGCGCCTCGCGTCGGGCACCGCGCGCCAGCCGTCGGGCGCGTACTTCTTCGCGCCGTAGGTCAGCACCTGCACGATGGGCGCGAGGCCGTCGAAGGGGAGCAGATCCCACCGGTCCTTCATGGGCGAGCCGTCGCCGCCCAGGCCGTCGTTCTTGGAGCCGGGAGCCTGGCTCACGACACCCTCGGGAGCGGGTCCTTGAGCGAGTCGCGGTGCGCGTGGCTGACGGCGAAGCGCGCGACGTGCGTGCGCATCTGCCCCGAGACGCACGTGATCTTGAACTCGGTGTCGCACGTCGCGCAGTGCATCTCGACGCGCGACTCGAGCGGCGCGCCGTCCTCGTCGCGCGCGCCCTCCTGGTAGCGACCCCTCACGTGCGGCGCCCACGCGGGCACGTACTCGACCCACTTCCTCTCGGTCATGACGGGCTCCCCTCTCGGCGGTGCGGCCACCTCTCCCACACGAGGCGGTAGACGCGCTCGAACGCGGTGACGCGGTGCTCGACGCGCCAGCCCTTCCGGTCCCTCAGCACGCCGATGGCGGCCGAGTACCAGGGGGGCTCGCGCTTGCCCTTGGGGATCTTCATGTCGACCGCGCCCGCGCGGTGGAGCTGGCGGCGGTGCTGCCACACGAGCCACGCGGCGGCGCTCCCGCTCATGACCTCGACCTTGCCGCTCACGCGGCGGGTGAAGCCCTGCGCGTGCAGCAGCGCGAGGGCCGCCGCGACGCCGAGGTCGTGACCGCCGCGCCTCACTCCCTCACTCCCCCGAGCGGCGCGCGACCCAGTCCGTCATGCCCCTGCTCTTCTTGCGCTTGTGGGGGAGCTTCTTGCCCCGGCTCGCCCGGTCGAACTCCTGCACGACCTTGCGCGGGATCTCCCCCCGGTTCGCCTTCGCGTGCATCGCCTCCCGCTGTTCCACGCTCGCGTAGGGCACGACGCAGAGTGTCGCACTCCTTCTCGATCCTCGCGAGCCCCTGGGCGAGCACCGCGTTCGCGGCCGTCACCTGCTGCAGGCGGGCGACGTACGCCTCCACGACCGCCTCGTAGTAGCGGGTCAGCGCGAGGATGGCCTCGTGGCCGAGGAGGGACGGGTCGGGCACGGCCTCACCCCAGGACGTCGCCCGCGGTCGGTGACGAGGGGGTGACCGCCGCGAGCGTGGCCTCGACCTGGGAGGCCGCCGCCCGGAGCATCGACGCGAGGAGCGTGACGCCCGTGGGCATCGGGATCTGGCGCAGCGAGGCCGACTGCGCCGCACGGATGAGGAAGTCGCCGAGCGACCGGGACGCCCTCTCGTAGAACTCGCTCTCCCTGTCGGTGAGCTCGAGGAAGGTGTCGGCCTCGGGCGCGAGCAGCGCGTGCGGGTACGGGGCCCCGAGCTTGAGGACCGCGGCGCCCTCCAGCCTCGTGCCGCTGGGGTCGACGAACACGTCGGTGACGCCGTCGTAGAACTTCTGGACGGGACCGATGACGCGCGTGCCCACGTGCATCACCCAGGCCTTGCGCGCCTCCCACTCGCGCGCGATCTCGGCGAGCGTCTTCTCGTTGAGCGGTTTCGCGCTCGGGGGCGGCGTGGGCTCGGTCGGCGCGCTCGGGTCGATGGTCTTGTCGGGGTCGTGGTCGCCCACGCCAGCGGTGCAGTCGGTCATCGTCGGTCTCCCTGGTCTCCTAATGCCGCGAGTAGGTCCTCCGCCGTCGGCTCCCGCTCCTCCGGCTCGGGGATGAGGTCCGCGGGGCCGTAGAGCGTGATGTCGGGGGACCACCGCCAGTCGGGGTCGAGCTCGTCGGCGAGCGCGTCGGGGTCGGCCTGCCTCCAGGGCTGCGCCTCGACGTCGCGCTCCCCACGCTCGAAGCCGCGGAGGTAGCCGGAGCGGAAGGTCTCGCCCGCGAGCTCGGTCGCGAACTGGACCCACTGCTCGCGCGTCGCGCGCGGGTTGGTGTTCGCGAAGTAGACGACCATCTCACCGAAGCGGTCGGGGGGCTGCGCGCCCTCGTACCAGACGCCGGCGAGCCTCTCCAGCGCCCGCCGGACCCACCGCCCGAGGCGGGTCACGACTTCTGAGGCTCGCGGGGCCTCAGCGGGCAGTCGTCGTAGTGCAGCGGCTCTCCGCCCTCGTTGCTGCAGTGGCACCGCGGGCAGTACGCGTAGAGGTGCGCCTGCTCGTCGGCGGAGGAGAGGCGGCGGCGCACGTCCTCGGGCAGCTCGGCGAACGGGACGTGCTGCGTCACGACAGCCGCTCGATCTTGACGGCGGTGCCAAAGCCGCGCGCCGTGTCGCGCAGGAACACCGCGCAGTCCTCGCACGACAGGACGGTGTCGTCGTCCTTGAAGGTCACCTTGTGGGTGACCTCCTCGCTGCCGCACGCGTCCGTCTTCGGGGGCTTCACGACCCGGCAAGTGCGCTTGCTCATCGCCCTGGCTTATGGCGCCGGAGCATCGCCGCCAGGGAGATCCCCACCCACGCGCCCTCCAGGACGATGAAGCCGGCGCGGCGGTCGACGACGGCGACCCAGAGCAGGAGCGCCGAGCCGACCGCGTTGAGCGCGTTGAAGGCGAGGCTCTCGGGGGAGAGCCGGCGCGACTGCAGGCCCGCGTAGCCGGCCAGGATGAGCAGGCACCCCCCGAGCGAGACCCACTGCATCATCCGACGGCCTGCTCGGGCACGACCTCAAGGCGCCTCGGCGCGATGGCGTCCCAGAGGGCGCGCCGCGCGCGCAGGGATCGCCTCGCCGCGTCGGTCGCCTCCTCCCACTTGATCTCGTCGTCGCCGCAGAGGAGCGTGAGCAGGCGCCTCGCCGCGGGCCCGTGCTCCTCGCCGTCGACCTTCACGTGTCGCTCCAGGTACGCGAGGAACTTGGGGGCCCTGACGAGCAGGTCGTCCGCGCCGGGGGTGAGACGGCCGCCGCCCGTGATGATCATCTTGAACATCCCCGGGATCGGCGCCTCGCGCCCGAGCGTGAACGCGGCGGCGACCTCGTGGGGGCGGGCACGGTGCACGATCTCGAGCGTCGTGAGGACGAAGTCGCGCGCGGCGGGCGGCGCCCCCTCCAAGGCGACGCTGACGAGCGAGCCGCCCTGCAGCTCGCGGACGAAGGTCTCGGCCGGCTTGGTGTCGGCTCCCACCTCGGTCATCGCCCAGAGGTAGAGCTCGAAGTGCGAGAGGGTGTCGGTGCCGACCACGTCGCTCTCCTCGCCGACGACGATCTCGTTGATGAGGCGGCGGACGACGGGGTCGCCGACCGGGCGCCAGATCGGGTCGACGCACGTGACCATGCGCTGCAGCGACTTGAGCAGGCACATGAAGTCCCACACCGCGAACACGTGGTGCTGCATGAAGCGGCGCACGTCGTCGAGGTCCTTGATCTGCGCGTAGAGACGGTGGTCGAGCACCGCCTGCATCTCGGGCTCGACGTCGCGCTCGAGCTTCGCCATCGGGTCGGTCGCGGCGGCGCCGAGAACGTCGGCGTAGAGCGCGCGGATGAACGCGAGGGTCGTGCGCTCCTTCACCGCGCGCGCGTCGTCGTCGGGGACCCCGCCGTCGCGCAGCTCGCGCAGGCGCGCTCGGCACGCGCCCGAGGCCTCGCGGGCGACCGCCTCGCGCGTCGCACCCCCGGCGCGCGCGGCCTCCTCGATGGCTCGCCAGGCCTGCACCGGGCCGTGGCCGTGGACCGTGCACCCCTGCACCGCCTGGCGCAGGCGCGCGGAGAGGACGGCGACCGCGTTCTCCTCGGGCGTGACCAGCTTGGGGTCCACGTCAGTACCCCGCCCCGAACACGGGCCGCTTGCCGTAGACCGTCGCGAGGAAGTCGCGGCGCCACGTGGCCGCCTTGTCGCCGTCGCTCTCCGCGTACTTCAGGCGGAAGTCCTGGATGGTCACGACCTCCTGCGAGGGGGCGTTGCTCTTGCACACGAGGCACATGTGCACCGAGGACAGCACCAGGCCGCACCACTTCGGCTTGAGGCTGAGGACGACCGCGTCGAGCGCATCCTTCATGATCCGCTCGTTGAGCTGCGGCTGGCGGGCGACGTAGTTGAGCGCCTTCTTCACCTTGCTGTAGCCGGTGATCAGCTCGTCGGGCACGTAGCCGAAGTGCGCGACGCCGAGCGCGGGCATCAGGTGGTGCTCGCACATGCTCACGTAGTGACAGTCGGTGACCATGATGAGGTCCTGCACGCCCGGGTTGGGGAACGTCTTCCAGGGGACCTCGATGTCGCACCACGGCGCGTTGATGATCTCCCCGTACATCTCCGCGATGCGGCGCGGGGTGTTCTTCATCACCTCGGCCTTCTCCCCCTGCCCGAGGGCGGTGAGGAGAGTGCGCACCGCGTCCTCGATCTTGTCGAGGTCGACGGGCTTCGGGGGGAGCTGCGGTCCGGTGGGCTGGGTGCTGTCGGTCATCGGGGTCCTCCTTGCGTGTCGAGCAGTCGAGCGTACTGCGCCCTGAGCCAGATGCTCACGCCCTCGCGGTCGTAGCGGCGCACGACGTCGGCGTGCGGGACGATCTCCCAGGACGACCAGGAGAGCAAGGGCCGCGCGTGGTCGCTCGCGAAGCACATCTCGGTCAGCGTGCCCGTGCCCCCCGGGAGCGCGACCATCACGTCGCCCGCGAGGGCGGTGAGGAAGTTGCGGCCGATGCCCATCCCCGACGGCAGCACGTAGTCGATGAAGGGGTTGGCCGAGGAGGCGTGGTCGGTCGTCGTGATGCCGAGGGTCGTGCCCCCCGCGTCCTTCGCGCCGCGCGCGGCGGCGGCCATGACGCCCGAGTGGCCGCCCGTCAGGACGGCGAAGCCGGCGCTCGCCGCCGCGTTGCCGGCGTAGCGCGCCATCTCCTCGATCTCCGGCCCCCAGCGGTCGCTCGTCTCCTTGCAGCCCACGATCGTGCAGATGAATCGTCTCCTCACGGGTGCACCTCCTGCCTCACTCGCCTCTGCTTGCGCGCGACCTCGCGCGCGGCGGTGAGGGCCGCGATGAGGGCCCTCGCCGCGTCCTTGCCGCCCGTCATGCCGTACTCGGCGAGCACGCTGCGCACGAGCGCTGCCTCCGCCTTGTCGGCGACGACGAACGAGAAGCGCAGCGCGTCGGCCGCGAGCAGCGCGTCGGGGTCGCCCGGCGAGTGCAGGTTCGGGTCGGCGCCGCCGGGCATGAGGTCGAGGATCTCGGTGCGCTCCTCGGGCGAGAAGCCGGTGAGCGCGAGCTCGTCGGGCGTCAGGCTGCCGTTGAGCGACGCGATGATGCGCGCGAGGGCGTCGTAGTTCCACGAGCCGCTGATCTTGTTCAGGGCGAGGTTGAGGACCTTGAGCTTCGCGTCGGAGAGGCCCTCGACGAAGATGGCGAGGACGTCGACGGTCTCGGGGTCGATGCCGTTGTCCTTGCACCACTCGAGGATCGCGTACTTCCTCTGGTGGCCGCCCGCGAGCAGACTGTCCTCGGCGCGCGCGACGAAGGGCTCGACCAGGCCGAACTCGTCGATGCTTCGCTTGAGGGCGTCGAGGTCGCGCTTGGCGATCTCGCGCGGGTTGTCGACGTCACCCTTGAGGGACAGGAGCTTGACGACCCGGGGCTGCCAGAGCCGGATGGTCTTCTTGGGGACCACGGCCAGCTCCGCAGACCGGTTTACGGCAGCCTTCTTCGCTCTCATCGCGCTCGCGCCTCCTTGTAGTCGTGCAGCCACGTCTCGCTCCTCCTCCACGCCTCGACGCTCAGCGCGTTCGCCAGCACGTAGCGCTTGCTCGACTCGATGCGCTTGATCTCCAGCACCGGGACGCCGTAGTCGACGAAGAGGTCATGGTGGGGCAGCGCCTCGCGGAAGTCGCTCCCGCGGAAGCTGACGCTCTCCCACGCGCCGCGCCGCGCGTCGAAGAGCGAGAGCTGCGCAAAGCGCCCGGGCGCCGCCCACGAGCTGCTGTCGACCGAGTTGAAGGGGTAGCGCTTCATGAGGTCCCAGGTGGTCAGGCCGAAGCCGTGCACGTAGGTCTCAGGCGGGATCATCGTGAACGCCTTCGCGATCCACGCGTCGAGGATGCGTCGGCGCGAGCCGGCGTAGGGGACCATGCCGCCGAGGGCGATGTGCGTGAACTCGGCGACGTAGCGCTCGAGCCACTCCCAGGGCTCGCCCACGTGGAACGCGGGGAGGATGGGCGGGACGCCCTCGCCGTAGACGCGCGTGAGCTTGTCGACCATGCGCGTCGCGTTCTCGTAGGTGCCGCGGGCGTCGCCGATGACGTCGAGCGCGCCGACGACGGTGAGCCACTCGCGGTAGCGCGCCACCCAGTCGATGTACTCGTCGAGGTCGATGGTCGCGCCCTGGGTGAAGGCGGAGAACGCGCCCGAGTCGGAGAAGACCTCCAGGGTCCCCCCGCCGAAGCGCTCGCGCATCTCGGTGAGCACCGCGCCGAGGTCGGGGACCTTGCGCCAGAAGTGGTAGCTGATGAGGATCCGCGCCGGCCTCGCCGAGTAGCGGTCGAGCCCCGCCATCGCGTCGGCGACCTGGCTCTTGCCGACGAGCGCCAGGTAGATGCGCGTGCGCGGGTCGCGCACAGTGGAGCGTGGGTCCGTCCTCTTCACGGTCAGAACGGCTTGTCGCCGTGGCGGTAGCCGCGCCGGGAGTTGAAGGCGAGCTTCTCGCGGACCGCGGTCACGACGTCGATGTCGTAGCGGCCCGCGATCTCGCACGCCTTGATGATGCAGTCCGCGATCTCGGCGGCGGGGCCGCACGGCTTGCGGTCGGGCACCGGCTCGCCCGTCTCGGGGTGCGGGGTGGTCACGTCCTCGTAGTAGGTCTCGCCGAACGGCCGGCGCGCTCGGACCTCCTCCAGGAACTCGCTCGCCTCGGAGTGCAGGAGGGCGACCTGCTCGGCGGGCGTCGTGGGGAGCATCGGGTCGTGCCAGCCGTTGTCGCGCGAGATCCGGTCGGCCGTCTCGACCAGCTCGTCGAGCCTGATCGAGACGGGGATCTGGTCCTTGTTGGCGAAGTACACGGGTCCTCCTCCAGTCGTTCTACACCGAGACGAAGCGCAGCGGCGGCACGGCGAGCAGGTGGTTGAAGTCGAGGAGCCCCGGCCAGTGCTCGCCGAAGTTCTGGCCGAGCAGCGGCCCCTCGCGGTTCCACCCGAACACCAGGCCCTTGTGGCGGGGCCCGAGGGCGTCGAGCTTCGCCCGCGCGTAGTCCTCGCGCAGCATGGCGTGCCAGCCCTCCCGGTTGCGGCGGAAGACGAGCAGCGGCTCGCATCGCATCTCGCGCGCCTGGCCCTGCGCCTGCCTCCACCACGCCCACACCGGGCTCGCGCGCCCCGCGACCATCTCCTCGAAGGACCACGCCTCGCGGCGCTTCACCTCGACGGCGAACGGGAAGCGCTGCGCCGTCGTCATGAGGTCGCCGCTCGCGCGGAACTCGGTGCGCACGTCGGGGCCGTGCCAGCCGCCCGAGAGCGGCGTGCGGACGAACCGCGCGTCGGGCTCGAGCTGCCTCCACCACCGCTCGAGGATGGCGGCGACCTGGCGCTCGGCGACGCTGCCCTTCTCGCGGCTCACGTGCCCGGCGCCTTGCGGTTGTCGGCGACGAGCACACACTCGTCCTCGGTCTCCACGACGCCGCTCGCGAGCACGACGCCCGCGGGCTCGATGTTCTCCACGGCGGGCGTCGGGTACTCGATGCGCGAGAGGGGGTGTGGGATCGTCGCGGGGATCTTGCCCGCGACCTCCGCGAGGCTCTTGCCGTAGAGGATCAGCTCGCGCCCGCCCCGGAGCCTCACGCGCCAGCGCAGCGTGCGGATCCCCTGGAGCTTGCCGTGACCGTTGGTCGTCATCCCGCTCATCATGCCGCAACCCTCGCCGTGGAGCCCCGGTCGGTGGCGACGACCTCGATGCGGCCGGGGAGCGCGTCGAGGACGGACGAGTGGTGCGCGATGACCAGGGCCTGCTCGAAGCCGTAGCGGCTGCGCAGGACCGTCGCGAGGTGGGTGCCGAGCGATCGCCGGAAGCGCGCGTCGAGCTGGCCGAAAGGCTCGTCGAGCAGGGCCACGCCCCACCGCGCTCCCCGCTGCCGGCGCAGCCACGCGGCGGCCGAGAGGCGCATCGCGGCGCCCGCGAGGTCGCGCGCCCCGCCGCTCCAGTCCGAGAGGGCGACGTCGAGGCGCTGCACCATGTGCTTGCCGCGGGGCGACCGGCACCGCTCGCACTCCTTGACCCTCGCGCTCGCGGGGAAGGGGTGCCCGCACTCGCTGCACGCCTTGGCCGGGTCCCGGCCCTCGCGCGCCCACTGCAGGCCGAGCGTCAGCGGGATCGCGCACTCGACGAGCATGGCGTTCGCGTCCGCCTCGACGGCGACGAGCCCGCCCTGGGCGATGAGGGTGTGGGAGCGCTGCAGGACGGCGAGGGCCGCGCGCGCGTGGGAGCGTCGGCGCTCGAGCGCGGCGGCGCGCTCGTCGAGCTTCGCGACCTCGGCGCTCGCCTTGGCGACGACCTCGCGCCCGCGGTCGAGGGAGGCGAGCTTGGCCGCCGCGTCCTGCACGGCGCGCGAGGCCGTGTCGACGCGCGTGCGCAGGGCGTCGGGGTCGCGCAGGGGCAGGGCGGCGAGGGCCGTCGCCTCGGGGATGGGGGTCGTGCGGAGACCCAGGGCACTCACGCGCTCGCGCCGGCGCGCGTCCTCGCGCACCATCGCCTCGGCCTCGCTCTGCCGGTGTGTCGCCGCCGAGAGCTCGGTTCGGTACTTCTCCTCGACCTCGCGCGACGCGAGTAGGTTCGCGCGTCCCTGTCGCGTCGCCGCGTTGATCTTCTTGGTCGCGGGGCACTCGATACCCGCGAGCGGACAGGTGCCGTCGAACTCGCCGCGCGCGACCGACTCCTTCGCGACGACGTCGCGGTGCGCGACCCCGTACTTCTGGGTGAGGTCCGAGACGCGCTCGGTCGCCCGCTCGGCGACCCCCTGCAGCATGTACGGGTCGCCGAGCAGCGCCTCGATCTGCTCGATCTCCCGGCGGGCCTCGTCGCTCTCCGCCTTGAGCCGCCGCGCGGCGCGCACGCGCTCGTTCTGGGCGTGGTCGTCGGTCGCCGCCTTCAGCTTCTCGCGCAGTGCCTCCAGGGAGCGCGCGAGGGCGGCGCGCTGCGCGTCGAGGTCCTCGTCGCCCGCGACCTGCGCGCGGAGGGCGACCGCCGCCTCGCGGGCGCGGAAGACCTGCTCGGCGTCCCACGTGAGCGAGGCGAGGCGCGCCGTCGCGCCGTCGACGGCGACCTCCAGGGCGCCGAGGCGCAGCCACTCGGAGAAGACGGCCATGCGCGCGGAGGGCTGCGCGGTGAGCAGGCTCGCCATCTCGCCCTGCTCGAACACGCTCGTCGCGAGCAGGTCGCGCTCGGAGAGGCCGATGTACTCGTGGACCGCCCGCTGCGCCTCGTCGGAGGCGTACTCGCGCCCGTGGCCGTCGACGAAGCGCAGCCGGGTCGACTTGCCGCGCCTGCGCGTGCGGGCGACGACGGCGCCGGTGTCGAAGGTGAGGGTGACCCCTCCCTCCGCCTCGCCGCGCGTGATCCAGTCGTCCTCCCGCTCGTGGTCGTGCCGCCCGGTGAGCGCGAAGACGACGCCCGCAGGCAGGCTCGTCTTGCCGAGCCAGTTGCTGCGCTCGGGGTCGCCCTCGTGGCGCGCCACCACCCCGTAGACCTTCGCCTGGAGGTCGAGCGACTGCTCGCCGCGGAAGCAGCGCCAGTTGCGCAGGGCGAGCGCGGCGAGCCTCATTCGGTCGCGAGCTCCACGTACGCGCGGGCGAAGTGCTTGGCCGCGTGCTCGAGCATGTCCTCCTCGCCCGCGTCCTCCAGGAGCAGGAGGAGCGTCGCCGCCGTGCGCATCGCGACCCGCTGGATGCGCTCCGGGTCGCGCATCCTCTGGCGCTCGGCGACGAGCTGGGTGCCGCGGGTCTGCAGCTCGCTCACCTGCCGGCGCATGAAGGCGTTGTCGGTGAGCAGGCGCGCGAGGCAGTCCGCGCTCACCCTCACCGTCTGGCTCTCGTCCGCACTGTCGAGCGCGAGCAGACGCTCCACCATGTCGTCGAACATCTGGTCGGTCCCCGTGGTCATCGTCGTCCCTCCTACAGCCCCGCCCTCGCGAGGTCCTCCTCGATCATGCCGCGCACCGCGTCGGGGTCGTCGAGGCGCGCCTCCTCGAGCACCCGGTCGACGACCTGCCGCACCGTGAGGCTCTCGACCTCGGGCGCCGCGGACGCGGGGACGGGCGCCTCGCGCGGCGTGGGCAGCACGACGACGATGCACTCGTGGTCCGCCTCCAGGATGCGCCGCAGCGCCTCCACCGGTCCGTCGTCCACGCCGGGTCCGGGCCTCAACCTCACGAACGAGCCGGTCGGGGGGAACTGGTCGGGGACGGCGAGGCGCGTCTCCTCCCCCACCCGGATGACGTCGAGGGTGTGGAACTCGCGCGCGTCGATGGGGACGCGCCCCACCGTAAACCGGTCTGCGGCGCCGAGGCGCTCGGCGGTCGCGTCGCTGAGGGGTCGGCGCGCCACGGCTAGACCTCCGCCGCGAGGAAGCCGGGCTCGTGGTCCTCGTGCCCGAAGGTGAGGCGCATGGGCGCGCCGACCACGTGCACGACGGGGAGGTCGGGCCTCGGCTGGAAGTCCTGCGCGCGGTGGTAGTGGCCCTGCAGGATGAGCACGCGCCTCTGCCCGCGGAACATGTCGAGCGGCAGCAGGACCTCGCGCCCGCGCGGCATGTCGGTCGTCTCCTCGCCCGGCTGCACTCCCGCAACCGCGAGGTGCGAGAGGACGATGAGCGGGCGCCGCGCGTCCGCGAGCGCGCCGGCCACCCACTCCACCGGGTCGTAGGGGTGGCTCGACGCGGTGTAGGGCAGCGCGAGGACCCGGCCCCCGCCCGGCAGGCCGATGACCTTCGGCCGCTCGTGCACGAAGACGAAGGGCCCTTGGGTCTGCCCGCGCGTCCAGTCGGCGAGCGCCTGCAGGGGCGCCAGGGTCGTGCGCCCGGTGCCGTCCTCGAAGACGTCGTGGTTGCCCGCGAGCCAGTGGCTCGAGATCCCCGCGCGCAAGAGGCGCAGGGCGACCCGCTGCGCGAGCTCCACGCAGCGGAAGGCCGTCGGGCTGCGGTCCGGGTCGCAGAGATCCCCGCAGAAGAAGGCGCGGTCCACCTTGCGGCGCAGGCAGTGCCCGGTGAACTCGTCCGCGTGGCGCTCCAGCTCCCCGAAGCGGTCGCGCCCCAGAGTCACGTGATCCCCATGCCAGTCGCTCGTCGCGGCGTAGAAGCTCACGCGTCCCTCCGCGAGTGGTGGGCGTCGAGGTAGCCGGTCACGTACGCGTCGACGACCCTGAGGTTCGCCTCCGCGTCCGCCCGCTCGTCTCGGCCAAAGACTGCGTAGTTCGTCCTGTACCCCTCGTGACGCTTCTCGTGGTCGACGTGGACGAGAGGGAAGCGTGTCGCGAGGGCTCCCATCAGCCTCACGGCAAGGGGCAGGGAGTACGTGTCGAAGAGCTGCTTCCTCACGGCCGCCTCCGCAGGGTCCCCGCCTCCTGGAGGCGGCGGTTGTCGGCGTTGTCGTACGGCGCCTCGGGGAGGTCGCGCCGGACGAAGACGCGGCGCCGGAGCGCGGGCTCGTCCTCGTGGCGCAGCAGCACGCCGCGCTCGAAGAGCGCCTCGTCGATGGTCGGCGCCATGACCAGGTCCTCGCCCTCGACGAGGTCGGGCACGTAGGTCACGTCGAGCAGGTGGCAGAAGGGCATCGCGGCGGCGTAGACCTCGGCGCCGCCGATGAACCAGAGGTCGGTCCCGCGCTCGCTCGCGGCCCTCTCGCACACGAAGCGGACCGCGTCGCTGCCGCTACCGATGAGCCACTCGCACGAGGGGTCCTTCACCGTGCTGACGTGCGCCGGGTCGCGTGTCAGGATGACGTTGCGCCGCCGGGGCAGGGGCCTGCCGATGCTCTCGAAGGTGCGGCGGCCCATGACGACCGTGGAGTCAAGGGTCACGCGCTTGAAGCGCTGCAGGTCCCCCGGGTAGCGCCAGGGGATCGCACCTGCCCTGCCGATGACCCGGTTCGCGCTCTCCGCCCAGATCGCAGCGATCATGCTCGCCTCCCCTTGCCGATGATGGCCCTCGCGACGCGCGTGAACGCCTCCCGCTCCTTCGGCGGCGCGCCGCGGAAGAGCAGCGTCGCGCTGTCGATCGACGCGTGCTCCTCGGGGCGGCCGACCAGGTTCGGGAAGCTCGGGGGCCGGACCTTGTGCTTCTCCCCGCAGTGGAAGAACTCCCAGAGCAGCGCCGCCAGCTCGTCGCGGCCGAGGGTGACCTGGACCGGGGTCCTCACGGCTCGAGCCTCGGGACCTCGCCGGTCTGCTCCCACCGCGTGACGTACTTCTCGATGTGGCGGACCGCGGGCGCGAAGGGCGCCTCGTTCCGGGTCCCGGCAGGCTCGTGGTCGTCGCAGAAGAGGACGACCTGCCCGCACGGCGCCGCGTCCGTCTCCTCGATCGCGACCCAGGTGGCGACCCGCAGGCATCGCTTGCACCGGGGCAGCGCGTCGATCAGAGCGCGCAGGTGCTTGAACCCGAAGCTCGACCGCGCGTGGATGGCCGCGACCGCCCCCGTGTCGATCTGCACCACGACGTCAGCGGTCAGCGTCGCCCGCACCAGGGCGCGTCCCTCGACGAGCTCGTGGGCATGCGTCTCCGAGGTGCTGGCGAGGACGTGGCCATTCGCCACCAGCAGCATGCGCCTCTCGTTGTCGTCGCTCATGTCGTCGGCTCCTTCACCTCTTGGGTCTCGTGCTCCTCGAACTTCGCCCGCACCTCGGTCTCCAGCTCCCGCAGCGCGTCGGGCATCGCAGTGAGCTTGCGCACCGCCGCGTGCCGGCCCTGCCACTTGTGGCGGTGCCAGGCGATCCACCCCGAGGTTCCCGCGTGCACCACCTTGAACCGCTCGGCGAGCTCCAGGACGTCGCGCGCTCGGTCGAAGCCCTCGGCCACGAGCTTGCCGTTGCTCGTGTGGAAGTAGCACTGGGTGACCTTGTCCTCCTGGCCCGCGACCTTCGTCTTGCGGACGGTGACGCGGTGGCGCTCGCCGTAGACGACCGCGCGCTCCTTCTCGTCCTCGCCCTTCTTCTCGGTGACGTAGCTCGCGCGCGTCACGCGCATGACCAGGCTCGCGTCGTAGTAGATCGCCTTGCCGCCGCCGACCTTGTACGCGTTGCCCGAGGCGCGCGCCCAGGAGTCGGCGTCGGGGTCCTCCGCCTCGCGCGCGATGGCGAGGAACGCAGTGCCGGTGTGCTCGAGGAGCGGGACGACCTCGTCCATCCACGCCGCGTTCATCGCTGCCTTGATCTGCGCGGCGCGACCGCCGACGCCGTCGATGCCCTTCGCGTCCTTCGTCGCCTTCAGGATCTTGTCGAGGATGCCCTTGGGCACGAGCTTGCGCAGCGAGTCGACGACGACGAGGCCCGTGGTCTCGGCGCCGACCTCGCCCGCGTCGCGCGCGGCCTTGAGCGCGAGCAGGAACTCGCGCACCGCCTTCACCGTCTCCTCGTAGGTCTCGGGGCGCGAGGCGAAGAAGCGGTCGGAGTCGGCGTTGCGCATGACCTGCCGCGCCCAGTCGATCGGCGTCGTGCGCTCGGCGTCCACGTGGAGCACGTAGTCGCCGTGGTCGAGCATCGAGTCCTCCAGGCCGAGCGACAGGTAGGTCTTGCCCTCGCCGCTCGGCCCGTGCAGGAGCATGAAGCGGTCGAGCGGCAGGCCCCCCACCCCCGTCGCGTGGTCGAGCTGGACGAAGCGCGTGCGCTTGGCCCTCACGCTCGTCAGCACGTCGCGGGCGTGGCGGAACGCGGCGAACCGCTTCGCCGCCGCCGCGAGCCCCTTCCCCGCGTCCCTGTCCTTGAGCTTCCTGCGCACGTCGCTCCTCCTTCATCTGCCGCGCTCGACCCCCAGACCGTGCCCGCCTCCTTCCGCGGTCGGCCCAGAGGTCGAGCGCGGCAGGCGAATCGCTCCGCCCGCCGCACCGCCTCAGAACGGGATGTCGTCGTCGGACTGCTGGCCCTTCGGCTTGCCGCTGGCCTGCGGCGCCGGCGGCGCCTTCTTCATCTCGCTGCGCTTCTTGATCTGCTTGGGCGGGGGAGGAGGGGGCGCGGCCTCCGCCTCCTCCACGTCGAACTTCTCCCCGCAGTGCGGGCACTCGGTCGCGGAGATCGGCGCGGCCTTGCCGCACGCGTCGCACGCGACCTCCTCCTCCTCGGCGCCGTCCCCGTCGCTGGCGTCCTGCTCGTTACCGTGCGCCGGGTCGTCCGCCGCCGCCTCCGCGTCCGAGTTGTCGCCGTCGGGCACGTCGTCGGCCCCCTCCTCGACCGGCTTGACGTCGAAGATGGCGTCCCAGGGCACGCCCTTGAGGACGCACGCGCGCTCGAGGAAGGCGCGCATCGTCTTCTGATCCATGGGTGCGATGACGTTCGAGACGTCGGGCGCCGGACCGGTGATGAGCTTCTGGATGATCGGGGTGAGCTTGTGCTTTTCGATGCGACGCGCGTGATACTTCTTGTTGATCTGGCTCTCGGTCTCCCGGTACTCCCACTGGATCGCGAAGGGGTGGAGGAACGGGTTGCCCTTCTCGTCGCCGAGGGACTCGCGCGCGTCGGCGAGCACGTCCTTCACCTTGTCGCCGAGCAGGCTGGTCTCGGTCGCGATCTGGACGCCCTTCTCCGGGTGCGCGTTGTCGACGATGCGGAAGAGGTACGAGCACTTCGCGAGCGCGTTCTCGTTCCACGCCTTCTTGGGCGAGATCGCCGCCTTCTTGAGGGAGGCAAGCTGCGCGTCGTCGAGGTCGCCCGAGTACATGTTGCAGAAGCCGCCCGTGTGGATGACGAGGGTCTTCGACGGGTCGGTCGCCTCGAAGCGGAAGAGGGGCTTCGTCCAGTCGAGGCGACCGGCGGCGACCTCCTTGAAGACCCAGTCAGCGAACCGGCACACCCCGCAGTGGTGCGCCTCCTTGCCGTCCTCGCGGTTGCCCTCGTCGTCGCGCTTGTACTGGCCCTTGAGGAAGTCCTCGTCCTCGGGGCAGTTGGCCTTGCCGCCGTAGAAGACGCGCTCGGGCTTGTCGAGCGGCGTGCCGTCCTTGTCCTTCTCGTGCACGACGAGCCGGGGGATACCGTGCTGCCAGAGGGCGATGGGGAGGCACTTGGTGTGCATCCACACGTCGACCTTGCCGTTCTCCTTCCAGTTGCCGAAGAAGCTGCCGCCTCGCGTGCTGGTCTTGTGGCCGAGGAAGTCGTCCACGCTGTTCATCTGCTTGGCCATGGGTGTCCTGTCTTGTCCGTGGGGTTGGTGGGGTGAAGCGAAGCTAGCGCTGCTTGCCGTGGAGGGTCTGCAGGGTGCGGCACCGGCTCATCCAGACCTCGGCGAGGTTCTGCATCGAGTCGACCATGCTCTTCATGCGGTCGCGCTTACCCTCCTGCTCCCGCCACTCGTCGGGGTAGAGGGAGGCGACGCGCGCCTCGACGTCTGCGTCGGTGATCTGCTTGCTGCGGACCTTCTGCTCCTTCTCGCTCTGCAGCGACCGCGTGGCCATGCTGCGCATGGCGGCGAAGACGACCTCGTTGTCGCGCTCCCAGCGGCGGCGCTCGAGCGCGGCGGCCTGCCAGAGGCGGTGCGCGCGGCGGGCGAAGCTCTCGGCCTTGTCGAGCGAGCGGGCGACGGCGCCGTGGTCGCCGATCTTGTCGCCGAGGTGCAGCGCCGCCTCCAGGGCCTCGTACTCCTTGAGGGGCTCGGCGACGACGATCTTCTCGATGATGCCCCCGAAGTGCGGGTCGTAGTTCACCCTCTTGGGGCGGTTCGCGCTCTCCCACGCGAGGGGGTTGCGGGCGACGACCTCGTCGCGGTCCTCCTTCTCCTGCGCGCTCTTCATCTCCTCGGCGAGCGCCTCACCCGCCTCGCCCGCCCGCTTGGTGCGGATCTTCTTGGCGACCGACTCGTCGACGCCACCCATGCCGCCGTGACCGTTCACGCAGGTGGTGCCGCCCAGCGAGAGGTACTGCTGGTGACCGCACACCTCGCAGAATTGGCCCACGATCTCGTCGTCCTTCGTCGGCCTCCACTCGTCGAGCGCCTTGGCCGGGTCGTCGACGATGGTGTGGGCGGGCTTCGTGCCCCTGATCTCCGAGCGCTTGCGCATGAGTGGCTTATGCCGCGCGGAAGGGCGCGAGCGCGGCGTCGAGCGCCGGGGACGGCTGCACCCGCACGCTCGTCGTGAGCAGCGCGACGGCGCCCGTGGCGAGCACCAGGCGCAGGTGTACCGGGCGCGTGCCCGGGAAGCGGGCGAGCACCGCCTTGACCTTCTCCAGGCCCGAGGGCGGCGCGAGCCGCGCCTCGTGGAGCTCGACGACGAGCGGCTTGGGCAGGGCCGCGGGCACCGTCGGGGTCCCCGTAAGCCGGTTTGCGGCGGGCACCGGCGGACCCCAGAGCGCCCCCTGCCCCTCACCCGCACCGCCCCGCAGGGGGCTCTTGCGCTGGGGCCGGACCCTCCCGTAGCTCTCCCACCCGCCGCCGCCCGGGCCGCCGCTCGGGAACGCGCAGGAGAGCAGCCGCTCGGTCGCCGGCCACACGAGCGTGTCCCACACGTAGTACCGGTCGCACGTGCCGTCGAAGTCCTCCGCGGGGATGACGTGCATCGGCGAGACCGACGCGTCGGTGACCACGAACTCGACGCGTGTCCCCTCGCCCACGTCCTGCCCGCGCTCGAGCAGGACCTTCGCCACGCGCACGTGCGCGCCCTCGGGCGTCGGGTCCTTGCCCGGCTGCGGGCCGTACTCCTTCAGCGGCTTGGAGAGGGCCTGGCTCTTGACGATCTCCTCCAGGGTGAGCGGCTCCTCGAGCACGTGCGCGCGGTCGCGCAGGATGACAGCCTCGTAGGCGGCGAGCCTCTCCTCGCCGTCGAGGATCATCTTCATGACCCGCTCCTGGAGCTGCACGGCGAGAAGCGAGACGTCGCCGCGCTTGTACTCCAGGCCCTTGATCTCGGGCTTGGAGTCCGCCGTCGCGGCCTTGCCCTTGTAGTGGGAGTAGCGCCCGACGTAGCGCTTGCCCGCAGTGAAGAGCAGGCGGTCGAACGCCTTCTCGTAGGCGAGCTTGATCTTGTTCACGGTGCAGCCCTGCTCGCGGATGGCGCGCGGGTAGAGGTCCGTGTTGCACCACTCGACGAACTTGGCGAAGTCCTCGCGCGTGCACCCGACGGTGAAGATCGAGTCGGTGTCCGCGTAGATGACCTCCCACCCTCGCTTCTCGGCCTCGGCGCTCGTGAGCTTGAGGAGCCACACGCCCGTCTGCGTGACGCTCTCGGCGACGCTCGCGTCGAAGTACCGCGAGAAGGGCGAGCCGGTGACGCCGTAGAAGGAGTTGGCGCAGACCTTGTACGCCATCGATCGGCGGTCGGCGTCGTACCACTCGGGCGTGCCCGGGGGCAGGCTCGCCTTCTTGTCGCCCCACACCTTGCGCAGGCGGATCAGCTCCTCGACCGCGAACGCGAGGATGCTCTGCTCGCGCGTGGAGAAGCTCACGCCGGTGATGGGCGCGCGGCAGAGCCCCTCGGGGATCGGCCCCTGCACGGGGGCGCCCGCGACCTTCGTCTCGGCCCCCATGTTCATCGTGATCATGATGCTGGGGTAGAGGCTCGCGAAGTCAGCGACGTGCACCTCGCGCAGGATGCCCGTCACCATCTGCCGCCGAGCGCGCCACTCGGCGTCGAGCACCTTCGGCTCCATGACGAGAGCGCCCTCGAACTGCTCAGTGACCGCCGAACCGTCGCGGAAGATGCGCGTCGGGAAGTGGTGGCCGCGCTCCTGGCCGAGGCGCAGCAGGAACCCGTCCATCTGCCGCGTGGGGTGGAGCGACTGCGTCTGGGGGAAGAGCTTGCACACCTCGCAGATTGTGAAGAAGAGGCCGATGTAGCCGGTCTTCTCCTCGATGCGTCGGAGGAGGTCGGTGTCCTTGATGTTGTAGCGCTGCATCCGCAGGCGCTCGGCGCCGTCGGCCTCCCACGCCTCCCAGGTGCGGCTCGCGTCGAAGTCGTCCTTGCCCTCGCCGACGACGGCCATCGCGATCGACTGCAGCTTGAAGCTGCGCTTCTCGGCGCCCGACTCCGCCGCGTGCATGTTCATGCGCTTGAAGAGCGGCAGGTGGTCGAGCCAGAGCCACTCGCGCGGGTCGACGGTGATGCCCCCCACGTAGTCGGTGCGCGCGACGATGACCGGGAAGTCGAAGCCCTCCCTCTTGATCGGGTCGCCGCCGTTCCACGCGACGACGCAGTCGTAGGCCGCGAGCTCGGCCCAGAGCTGGCGCAGCAGGTCGCGCTCGCCCGCGTCGGTGTCGGCGCGCAGCACCGCGTGGACCTTCTTGCCCCCGGGCTCGACGAGCGTCCACGCGAGCACGCGCATCTCCTCCTTGCGGGAGAAGGGCACGCGGCTGTCGGTCTCGATGTCGAGGTAGACCAGCCGCGGGCGCGCGATGGTGCACGGCGAGTCGGTGAGCCACCGTCGCACCGGGTCGACGTCACCCTCGTAGGTGGGCACGCCCTGGGCGACAACGGGCGAGGCGCGGTCCTGGCAGATCCACTCGCGCGCCTCGCGGCTCCTCCAAGACACGCGCAGCCAGGGCCCCTCGCGCCTCGCGGCGAGCACGTGGCTCGAGCGCAGGAGGTCGCGCTGCAGCTCGCTCGGCAGGTCGGCGGTGCGGAAGTAGCTCACCCACTCCGCGGGCACGCGCGAGAGGGTCCGCCGGCCGGACCCGTCCCGCGCCACGAGCACGATCTGCGAGCCGTCGACGAACGCGTTGAGGAAGCTCGTGCCGTACACGCTGCCCACGGTAGCACCCGCCTACGCCGTGATCTCGCAGAGCAGCTCGTCGAGGTCGATGCCCTCGACGATGACGTGGAGCAGGGCGCGCTCCGCCTCGTCCTTGCGCGCGAGCTTGCCCGCCTCGGTGAGCCACCGGTCCATGTCGAGCGCCAGTCCGCGCGCCTCGGCGACCGTGTCGCTGCCCTCGCCGAGCCGCTCCCTCAGCTTCGCCCAGAGGCGCACCAGCACCGGCGCCATCGGGTCGCGCCCGAGCAGCACGAACATCGGCTCGTCGGGCTTGGCCTTCGCGTAGCAGTCGAACCGGCCCGGATTCCTCTTGGTTCCCATCTCGTCATCCTCCTCGGCGCCTCAGCACCACCCGGAGCTTATGACGCGGAGAGGCCCGCTCACCCTCTCGGGCGGCGGGCCTCCGCACACCGGTTTACGGCGCGCTCAGTCCTCGGTCTGCCGCTTGCGCTCGACGACCAGGCGCAGCGTGCCGTCGGGCGCCTCCTGCACGCGGAACATCTCGACGACGCCGTTCTCCAGCTCCAGCTCGCCGTAGGGGAGCTGGCTGATCTTCGTCGCGAGGACCTTCTTGCCGTCCTTGTCGAGCTTCGCCTGGTAGAGCTTGATCGTCGTGCGGCCGAGGATCTTGGCCACCGTGATGTTCTCGCGGCGCACCTTCGCGCTCTTGCCCGTGCCCGAGCTCGGGCGCGTCTTGCCGTCGCGGTCGGCGCGGCGGTGGCCCTTCTCCTTCTTGACCTTGCGGACCTCGGCCTCGACCTCACGCTTGCTCGCGCCGCGCTCGACCAGGTCCTTCTTGATCCGCTCCTGCTCCTCCTTGGGCGCCTGCAGCAGGAGGCCCAGCTTCGTCGTGCCGAACTTGCGCACGTCCTCGGCGGTGAAGTGCTTGGCGACGTCCATGAGCGCGTACGCGTTCTGGGGCGTCATGCCGAGCTCCTCGTGGCAGAAGGCGTCGAAGCCCTTGTACTTGGCCTTGCCCTCGTCCTGCCGGAGCGTCCAGAGGCGGTTCGAGTAGATGTCGTTGATCTTGCCGCCGAGCGCGTGCATCGACACCGCGGCGTCGCCCTTCATGCGCTGGACCTCGGCGACCGCCTTGTTGAGGTCCTTCTCGGTCGCCACGCTCTGCAGGTGGCCCTTCGCCGCGGGCACGACGGCGGCGGTCGGCGCTGCCGCCGCGGTCGCCTTGCCCTTGCCCTTCTTCGTGTCCTTCGCCGCTGCGCTTCCCATGGTCGTGTCCTCCTTCGTCGCCGGTCGCGCCGGCTCGCTCGTCGTCGCTGCTGCCGGTGCCGCCGGGGCCGGGGCGGGCGCCGCGGGGGGCGGCGTGCTCGCGGTCGCGGCCTCGCTCGCGCCGTCCGCCGCCCCGCAGTAGGGGCACGCGTCCAGGCTCGCGTCGCTCACCCCGCCGCAGTTGTCGCACTCGGCGAGGAGGTCCTTGTCCTTGATCGTGTCCGTGTAGTGCATCCCGAGGCGCACGGCGAGCGCCTTGTTGGTGTCGTCGGCGGCGACCTCCAGGCCCAGGCCCAGCAGCACCTTGATGAGGGGGTCGCGCTGGATCTTCGCGACCTCCACGCCCGTGATCGTCGTCTCCTTCGCGTTGCTCTTCTTTGCCGCAGCACCCATGGTCTCCTCCTTCACGCCACGTTCTCGAGCCGGTCGGTCAGCACGCTCGCGGCCTGCTCGACGAGCCGGTACGCGTGGTCTTCGTTGTTCATGCGCCAGTCCAGGCGCGTGTCGGGGTCCTCGTACAGCGCGAGCGCGCACTCTACCAGGGACCCGGTGCGCGCGAGCGTCTCGACGATGCGCCGCTCGCTGCTCGTGCGGCAGGCGGCGAGCGCGCGGGTCACCGACTCGCGCTTCTCGACGACCTCGCCCTGCTCGGCCTCGCCCGCGAGGCGCGCCATGATCGCGGCCTCGCCATCCTCAGTGTAGGCCGCGAGCGGCCTCTCGACGTGGCTCGGGTTGCGGTCGGCGCTGCCGCTGAGGCTCGCCCCGCGCATGCGGTGGGCGTGCTTCTTGGCCTTGTCGACCGCGTTGTAGATGACGAACCGGCGGATAGTGGTGCCCATGCACGGCTCGAACTTCCAGACGAACTCCCACGCGCCGAGGAGCAGCTCCTGCACCAGGTCCTCGGTCGTCCCCCACGACGGCAGGCGCCAGCGGCGCGCGATGTAGGTCGCGAGCGCCTCCCACGCCGGCCTCGACTCGCGCGCGAACTCGGTGAAGGAGATCCGCCCCTCCCGCAGGTCCCACAGCGCGCGCTCCAGCACGTTCCTCCCTCGCATCGGCCTCAGCCTCCTCTCTTGCAACATCGCTTGTACTCTGGGATCGCAAGCTTGCCAACCGGCTTTACGCTCCCCGGATGTCCGATCCGGGGAGCGCCGTAAACCGGTCTACTGCAGGAGCACCCCCTGCTCGGGCGCCGCGGGCGGCGGCGCGGCGGGCGCCTCGACCAGGTGCTGCAGCCCCGACAGGAAGCGGCTCGGGACCGCCGCCTTGATGCCGGCGCGCGTCGCCAGCTCCACCACGTAGCTCAGCACGAGCGAGTCGCGCGCCCGCGTCGCCGCGACGTACATGAGGCGGCGCTCCTCCTCCGGCTCGCCCATCCGGTGCGGCAGGATGTCCTCGTTGCAGCCGCTCACGAACACGTGCGGCCACTCCAGGCCCTTGCTCCGGTGCACGCTCATGAGGAGCACGCGCTCGCCGCCCGCCTGCTTGTCCTCGCGCTGCTTGCGCGCCGCGCGCACGGTCTTGTCGATGTAGTCGAGCAGGTCGCCCACGGTGGCGAAACGGTCGGCGACCCGGATGAGCTCCCGCACGTTCGAGCCCCGGCTGTTCTCCAGCGACTCGCCGCCCTCCTCCTTCTCCAGCCACTCGATGTAGCGGGTGCGGCTCACCAGCTCGTCGAGGATCGCGCGCGGCGAGCGCACCGCGGGGTCCTCGCTCGCGAGGTCGCGCCCCACGTCGCACACCAGCGCGACCCAGTCGTTCGCGCTCGCGCGCTGCCGCGACTGCACGCCCGCGCGGGCGCACACCGCCTCGACGAGCGCCGGCACGTCCGACCAGGTGTGGTCGCCCTTCGCGACCTCGTCGACCAGGCGCTCGACGAACGCGCTCCCGAGGTAGCGGAACGGCGCGTTGATGCTGCGCTTGACCGCGTCGCCCGACGCGTCGCGACCCGCGGCGACGCGCAGGTAGCCGAGCAGGTCCTTGACCTCCTTGCGCTCGTAGAACGAGGTCCCGCCGACGACCACGTAGGGGATCTTGCGGGCGAGGAGCGACTCCTCGAGCGCGCGGCTCTGCGCGTTCGTGCGGAAGAGGGCCGTGCAGTCGCTGTACTTGCCGCCGTCGCGCACGATCTCGGTGACCCACGCGGCGAAGTGCTCGCCCTCGGCGTCCAGGTTCGCGCTCGGGGTCACGGCCACCTTGCCCACGACGCCGCGCATCGGGACCATGTCGGTCGGCAGGCGGATCGCGGCCGGGCGGATGATCTCGTTCGCGGCGGCCACGATGGCGTCGCCGGAGCGGTAGTTCCGGCTCATGATGATGACCCGCGCGCCCGTCCAGTCACGCTCGAAGTTCGCGAGGTACTCGGGCGAGCTACCGCGGAAGCCGTAGATCGACTGCGCGGTGTCGCCGACCTTCATGCCGTTGCGGTGGTCGCGGCAGAGCATCTCGAAGATCGTCTTCTGCGCGAGGTTCTCGTCCTGGGCCTCGTCCTGGATGACGTAGCGCCAGCGGGCCGCCCACGCGACGCGCTCCACCTCGCTCGACAGGTGGCGGTGCGCGAAGCGCAGGAAGTCGTCGAAGGTCAGCATCGCGCGCTCCTCGAGCAGGCGCTGGTAGAGCTCGTAGGCCTCGCACGCCAGGCGCGCCTCGCGCCCGCCGAACTGCTCCTCGGCGAGGGCGATCGCGCCGTCGCTCATCGGGTCGAACAGGTTGGCCTTGCAGAGGGTGACGTACTTGGAGACCGCGCCCGCGTCCGCCTGCTTCCAGTCAAGGTGCTTGTAGCCGAGCACGTCCTTGAGCACGTACGCGGCGCGGTCCTTCTCGTCGACCTCCCACTCCGACCACTCGGTGCCGCCCTCCTTGAGGATCTGCAGGCAGAGCGAGTGCCACGTGCCCACGCGGGCGCCCGCGACGCCGAGGGTCGCGAGGCGCGCGTTCATCTCGTCGGCCGCCTTCTTGGAGAAGGTCACGGCGAGGATGGCGCGCGCGGGCACGCCCTCGGCCACCATGCGCGCGATGCGGTGCACGACCGCGCGCGTCTTGCCCGACCCCGCCTGCGCGAGGACGGCGCAGGGGCCGTCCTGGTGGCGGATGACGTCGAGCTGCTCGGGGTTCATGTGGCGCCCCCACACCGGGGTCCCGCCCTCTGCCGCCGTGGCGACCTTCGCCGCCTTGATCTCGCTCCTCTTGCGCATGTTCCGATCCTCCGTCGGGTCCTTGCCTGGGTCGCTCCCAGGGCGGAGGGGAGCGGCCCGCGCCGCGCCCTCCACCCCGCGCTCGACTAGCCCGCCTTGCTCGCCGCCGCCTCGGCCTCCTTGCGGGCCGTGTGCGCGTCGTAGTGCGCAAGCGCGTCGTCGATGCTGCGCGTGATGTCCGCCCCGCCCATCGCGAGGCCGCGCGCCGTGATGCTCATGCGGTTCACGAAGCACCACCGCCCGCTCAGGTACGCCTTGGAGAGCTTGCACCCGAGGCCCGGGCCCTCGTGCTTGATGTAGGGACTCGCGTTCTCGACGGGCTCCGGGTACGTGTACTCGCGCAGGACCGCCTCGACCTCGAAGCGGTCGCGCGGCTCGGTCGCGCCCTCGGGGACCATGGCCGCCTTCTCGACCGCACGCGTCGCCTGCTTGGCGCCGACGAGCTGGACGAAGTGCGCCATCGCCCACTCGGGGGTCGCGTGCGTCTCCAGGGACTCGCCGACCTCGCCGTTGACCCGGACCTCGACCACGAAGCCGGGCTGGCTGTTCGGGAAACGGTTCGCCTCGAAGCGGACGCGCACGGTGCCGCGCCGGCCGCGCGTCTTGACCGTGACGGTGCGCTCGCGCCAGAGGACGGCCGCGCCGTGCATGATCGCGACCGCCGCCTCGTTCGTGAACCCGTTCAAGAGCGTGTGCCCCGTTCCCGTCACCCACCGCATGCTCGTCTTCACCATGGCCTCAGCCTCCGTTCTACACTTCCCAATATAAGCCGCTTGGCAAGCCTTGCAACGCCTTTTTTCGCCGGCCGGCTCACTTCGTGCGAAAGCCCACGGATCCGTGGGGATCCGTGGGCGCCGCAGACCGGTTTACGGTCCGCCCTCCTCTACTAGAAGAGGGCGCGCGCGATGCGGGCCGCCAGCGCGCCCGCGCGCTCGTAGCTTCGCGCCGTGCGCTCCGCCCTCTGCACGTGGCGGTCGAGCGCGGCGCGGACCGCGCGCGCGAGCGGCTCCAGGTCCTGCGCCTGCAGCTCGTCGTCGCGCACCGGGCGGCGGCCCACCGTCGGGAAGAAGTGCGGGCGGCCGTCGACCACCCCGCGCCCCTGCTCGACCCACGCCATCGCGAGGTGCCCCGTCTTCTCGATGACGAGCACGGGTCGCCCGTCGCTCGGCAGGTAGGAGTCGATGCCGAACCGCGCGTCGCCGTTCACCCGCACCGCCTGGTAGGGCTCGAGCAGGTCGCCCGGGACGAGGTTGACGACACCACGCAGGACGTCGCCCTCCAGCGCCGCGATGAGGCGCGACTCCACGTCGCGGATGGCCCTCACGACCTTCTGTCGCGCGGCGGTGCGGGCCGTGACGACGGCCGCGCTCGCGCGGGCGGCCTGGTCGTACCCGAGGTCGTCAGTGGTGCGTGCCGGCTGTCCCATGGTCCTCACTCCCGTCCGATCTGCGAGATCCTTGCCTGCGTCCTCCCGTACTGCCGCGCGAGCGCCTCCTGGGGGACCCCCCTCGCGAGCGCGCGCCGGATGCTCTCCTTGTCCCTGTCGCTCAGGTGCCGTCCCTTCTTCCCCCGAATCTGCGCGATCTCGTCCTTGAGGTCCAGTCGGGACACCCAACGAATCAGTGACGAAACGTCGCAGCCGAGCGCGGCGGCCGCCTGCGCCTGCGTGTCCGTCTTCCGGTAGGCCGCGAGGATCTGGACCCTCGCCTCCCTGAGGCGCGCCCTGTCCCACTGGCCCGCCTGGATGAGGGCGCCGATCGGGTGCTTGCTGTAGGCCATCCTCTGCCCTTATGGCGCGCTCGCCCGGTGCCGCTCCGTGTGGCACCCGCGACAGAGGGTTAGCCCATTGTCGACGTCATACCGGAGCTCGTGGTGGTCCTTCCACGGCTTGACGTGGTGGGCGTTCAGACGACCGCCTCGCTTGCCACACCCCGGTTCCTGGCACGTGTAGTCGTCCCTCGCGAAGACTGTGCGCCGCCATGTCGTGTACTCCACCCTCTGCATCGCGGTGTGACGTTCGTCGCGAGATCCGCCTCCCTTCCAGTTGAAGTGCCTCGCTCCGCGCAGTTCCGGTCTCGGCTTTCCCATCCGAGCACGTCGAATGCTCTCCGCTCGCTGCACTTCGTTGGTGTGGCTGGACGCGATCATCTTCTGGATGCTCTCCGGGTGCTCAACCTTCCTGAGCTGCGCTGCGCAGAGGAGGCTACACGTACGCGTGTCAGCAGGCATGCGGGGTTGGATCGGTCTGCAGCACACCTCGCAGAGCGAGCACCACTCGCATCGACTCGCGTTCCCGGTTGCGGCGAGGAACATCCTCCCGCACTTCTGGCACGCACGTTCATAGTGCCGGATCGTCGTCGAGCTACTTCTTCGATCGCTTCGCTCGCGCTGACCGCTGCTCACGGAACTCCTTGTCCCCCAGAGAATACCTTCTGATCCACGCGGCGAGCGCCTGCGGGTCGTCCGCCTTGCCCTCCAGGTCGGCCGCGATGGTCTTGGTCTTGCGGCCCTTGCCGTAGCGCTTCAGGCCCGCCGCCGCCTTCGAGTTCATGTCGCCGATGTCAGTCGCCACGCGTCACCTCCTCGATGGGTGGGAGCCGGAAGCGAGCGATGCGCTCGTCTCGGATCTGCTGGGGGACCCGGTTCATCCCGAGCTTGCGCAGGTAGTACCAGAGGAAGGGTCGCGAGACCGAGAGCCGGCGCGCCGCGTTGGTCACGTGCCCCGACTCCGCGCGCAGCGCCGCCTCGATGGTCGTTCTCAGCTCCTCGGGATCGCGCTCGTAGATGACCGCGAGCTCGGATCGGACAGAACCTGTCGCTCGCATAGGACCTTCCACACCGCCTCGGGCTCGACGCTGTCCGCGTCCGACTTCGGTGGGAGGGTAACACGCGAGACCCGCGTGTGGCGCGCGAGGCCCGCCGCGATCTCGGCCGCCGCGTCCTGCCCCGCCGAGTCGTTGTCGGTGAACACGACGACCTCACGGAACGTGGCGAGCTTCGCGAGGTGCATGGGCCGCACCCCGGAGCCCCCGAGCGTGGCGATGGCCGCGGGGTACGACTGCGCGAACAGGACGCGCTCGACGGCGAGCGACTTGAAGCCCCCCTCGGTGACGACGGCGGTGGTGCGGTCGCAGGGCGGCGTCCAGTGCTCCTCGCCGAACATCACGTCGAGGTTCGCGCGCTCCGACTCGTGGGGGGTGAGGTAGCGCTTCCCCGCGTCGCCCATCGCGCGCGCCATGTACGAGGCGAGGGTGCCGCGCGCGTCGCGCACCGGGATGACCAGGCGCCCCCCCAGTCGGCCCCCGACCGCGTAGGCGAGGCGCCAGCGGTCGACCTGCCACCGGGGGATGCCGCGCCCCCTCGGGTGGGGGTCCGACGCGTAGCGCTGCACCACACTCGGCCAGAGGTCGTAGGGCTCCTCGATGACCTCCCCCGGCATGCGGAAGCCCCGGCGCGTCGGGGACCCCACCTGCAGGCGCACGCTCCCCAGGGCGACGGCGGGCGCGTCGTCGGGGCCGAGGCGCTCGAGCCAGCCCTCCGCGCCGTCGCGCGTGCCGTAGCCCTTCAGGTGCATGACGAGGTCGACCAGGTGGCCGCCGCGCTTGCACCCGAAGCAGTAGTGCTGGCCCCGGCGCGCGCCGCGCCAGCGGATCATCCACGAGGCCTCGGCCTCGGAGTGGAACGGGCACGCGGCCCAGAGGCGGGGGCCCCGCTGCTCGAGGACGGCGACCCCGAGCTTCGCGAGCGCGCGGTGCACGAGCGACTCACCCGCCACGGCGCTTGCCCCTCTTGGGCTTCACCATCCCGAGGCCCCGGTCGACGTCGCCGCCCGCCTCGCCGACGCGCTCGTAGGGGATGCTCCGGCCGGCGCCGAGCGAGCCGAACTCGGGGTTCCAGTCGAGGGCGACCGCGATGGGCCACTCGCCGAAGCGCTGCTTGAAGATGAAGGCCTCCAGCGTGTCGTTCGCGATGTTCTTGAAGATCCCCGGGCAGTGCACGCCGACGATGGTGTCGCCGATGTCGATCCACGCGCTCGTGCCCTTGATCCCCTCGCGCGTCGGCCGCGGGTCGGCGCGCTGCTCGATGTCCTTGAGGCGCTGCTGCGCGAGCAGGATGTGGTGGGTGTTGGTCTCCTGCGCCATCGACTGCTGGCGGAAGAGCGCGAGGTCGACGTCCTCCGGGTTGCGGCGCACCAGGCACCGCTCCCAGAGGTCCGCGATGAAGACCTCGCACCCGCTGTCCTCGACGTGCTGCTGGATGACGTCGAGGTTGCGCTCGTTGCTCGGCTTCTCCCCGCGGTGGCGCCCGAAGGGGTTGTCCATGAAGCGCACCCACTGCGAGAGCGCGTGCGCGCGCTCCTCGAACTCGACGAGCTCCTGGTGACCGAAGTTGCCCTTGATGAGGTCTGTGCGGCTCCACTCCAGCGAGAGGGCGGTGAGCAGCTCCAGGGTCATGCCCTGCATCTCCCACATGCCGATGAGGACCTTGCGCCGCTGGCGCGCGAGGCCGAGCGCGAAGTGACCGTCGGCGAGGGTCGACTTGCCGCCGCCGCTGATGCCCGTCACGACGGTGACCATCTTGGGCGCCGCGCCGGGCAGCATGCGCGGCTGGCCGCCGACGTCGTTGCCGTCGCGGTCCTTCGCGCCCTCCTCGTAGGTGTCGAGGCCGGGCACGCCGTAGGGGTAGACCGCCTGGCCGTCGAGGCGCCGGCGCATCTCGGCGACGTGCTCGCGGACGAACTGCACCGGGTCGCGCAGGTGGCTGCTGCGGTGCGCGTTGTCGAACGCGCCGCCCACGCTGCGCGCGAGCGCGATGACCCGCTCGGGCGCGCTCGTCGGGTCCTTGACCGCCTGCAGGAGCGAGGAGATCGGGCCCTGCACCGCCCGCGCGCGGGCGCGGTCCCACTGCAGCGCGTCCGCGGCGAACTGCAGGTTGGCGTCGCCGGGGGCGTCGGGCTGCAGCTCCGCGAGGCCCGCGAGGTAGGCGACGTCGAGCGAGGGCCCCGCGACCCGCTGCAGCGTCGCGAGGTCCGGCTCGAGCTTGCGGCGCTCGCACTCCAGGACCGCGGTCCACGCGAGCGCGTGCTGCTCGACGAGGAAGTAGTCCGCCGTGGGCACGAGCTTCACGAGCTTGGCGCGCGCCCCGGCGTCGACCAGGGCCGCCGCGAGCGCCACCTGCTCGTTGACCGGGTCGTGCGGGACGACGACCTCCGGGTCCGCGCCCGGGGCGGACCTCTCCCCCTCGTCCTCCGACAGTCGCCGTCGCGCCACGTGCGGGCTCCCTAGTTCAGGCTGCGGTTGTGCGGCTTGCGGTCGGCGAGGTTGCGCCGCTGCTCGTCGCTGAGGGCGGCGACCTTGCGCTCGACGACGAGGACGGTCGGCGGCGTGTACGGCAGGAACCGCACGCGCACGTCGAAGAGGTGCCCGTAGAGGGTGAACTGCACGCGCCCCTTCGCCCGGCAGAGCCAGACGAGCCAGCGCGGTAGGTCCCACCACCGCGGGTCGACGACCTCGTAGAGGCGCCCGGTGACCGCGCACCCCATGCGCACGCGGTCGAAGTTGGGTCGCCGCTCGGTCATCGCCCGCTCTTGCTCGCGAGGACCCGGCGGTAGTCGGTCACCATCGAGAGCCCGAACTGCCAGCGCCAGTGCATGCGCCGGCCCTCGACGCCGTTGGCTCGCCGCCACTCCTCGCGCGACTTCTCCCGCTGCCACGACCAGCGGATGAACTCCGCGAGCGCGCAGGGGTCGCCCCCGAAGTGGCTCGCGAGGAGCTTGGACGCGAGTCCCGCCGCGTAGACGCGCGTCGTGCCCGTGAGGTCGTCCGCGCTGACGCCGTACACGCGCTCGTGGAGCATCGCGTAGAGGCACACGAAGTGCCGGGGCATCGCGTCGTCCCACTCGCCGCTGGCCATCATGCGGTCGGTCTCGCGCTCGGCCTTCTCGAACGCGCTGTTGGAGATCGTCTTCGCGCGGACGCGGGTGCGCGACGGTCTCTCGCTCCACTCCTGGAGTCGGCGGGCCACGTCGCTCTCCGCCTCGACCCGCGGCGCGCTCACGCCTCACCCCGCGCGCGGGCGAGCGAGTCGCGGATGACGGGGGCGAAGCCGGTGAGGGCCTCCAGGAAGCCGCGCACCTTGCGCTCGCGCTCGCGCTCGGCCATCGCCGAGACCTCGTAGGAGAGGCGGGAGAGGGCCTGGGAGGGAGACTCGTCGGGCCGGACCACCGTGGTCGCGGTGAACGGTCCCACGCGCGCGTTGGTGAACTCGGAGACGCGGATCATCTCCTCGCCCCACGTGTAGCTGACGGTCTCCTGCGAGGACGGGGCGACGAGGTACTTCGTCTCGTGGTGGGAGACGTTGGAGACCGATCCGACCTGCTTCTGGGCCCCGTTCGCCTCCGCCTTCTGGCTCGACGGCGAGAGGCCCCACGCGTCCGGCTCGTCCTTGGGCGGCGCCGCGAGGGGGTCGTCCTGCATCGCCCTCGCCGGGGGCTTGCCCTTGAAGGGGCGGAGGAACAGGGGCTCGGCGACGCCGATGCCGCCCGCGAAGGCGCGGGCCGCCTTGCGCTGCTCGACGCTCCACGCCGCGACGTTCGGGAGCGTCAGGACGTAGCCGCGCTTGCAGAGCGCGTCGTGCAGCGCATGGAAGTCGACGTCGCTCGCGCCGACCGCGGGGACCTCGCGCTTGGGAGGCGGAGGTAGGTCGAGGACCTCCGCCGGGCCCCCGGTGAGTTCCACCTTGGGGCCGGGCACCGCCGGGGTAGGCGTGCTCGGGCTCAGCACCTCGTCGGGCGCGCGGTCCACGTTCACCTCGCGGTCGCACCCGAGGCACTTGCCCCCGTTCTTGCGCACGACGTCGTCGCCCTGCTTCAGGTTGCAGTGGCCGCAGACGTAGATCCCGATGCCCGGCGCCTGCGCGCTCGGGGCCTCGGCCGGCGCCGCCGCGTCGAGCGTCTGCTGCGTCGCCTTCTGCCGTAGCTCGCTTCGCTTTCGCATGTCTTCCCTCTTCTCCTCAGAGCCGTGTCGACGATTGTACTGCGGTCTCCGTTATGCCGCTCTCCCTCCCCCTTTGAGGTACTGCCGGGCGTCGACCCACATCGAAGTATCGCCGTGGCCGCCTCGGCGACTGAGGACGAAGACTCGCTTGTTCCACCTCATGAGGTTTCGCAAGTGGCGAGTCCCGTACACCTCGCGATCCCAGAGATAGAAGAAGCGCGAGTCGGTCTTGCCCTTGCTCCCCCGGCACACGCGCCCGCGGATCTGGTTGAAGAGGTACTTGTTGCCCGCGACGGGCGTGGAGAGCAGCACGTCGCCGATGGCGGGGAGGTCGATGCCGTAGCCGATGGCCTGGATGGTGCCGACCGCGCAGCGCACCCTCCCCTCGGTGAGGCCCGCGATGCTGCGGTCGAACTCCGCCTCGTAGTCCTGGCCGCCGATGAGGAAGCCGCTGCTGACGCCGCGCGCGACCAGCGCCGCGTCGATCGCTCGGCAGTGCTCGCGCTGGTGGGCCATGACCAGGAGCTGCCGCCCCTGCTCGAGGACGTGCGCCGCGCACCACGTCACCAGCTCCGAGCGCGGCTCGTCAGCCGCCATCTCCTTCAGCAGCCGGTCGAAGTCGAGGTCCTTCTCCTCCTCGCCCTCCTCGGGCTCCTCCTCGGGCACCCCGTACCAGGGGGCCTCGAAGTCGGTCGGCACCACGAACACCTCGGTGTCGACGATGTGCCCGCGGTCGATGACCGCCTGGCGCTCGACGGTGCAGGCCACCTGCCCGAACACGTCGTAGATGAGGAACTCCTTGCGGTCCTGCCGGTGCTCGTCCGCCGAGAAGCCGACGCGGTACTTCGCCGGGATGGGGTCGACCGCGCCGAAGAAGGTCCGCGCGGCGTAGAGGTGCACCTCGTCGCCCAGGACCAGACCGAAGCTCTCCAGGACGTCGTGGTCGCCGCTCTCGATCATGAGCGACACGGTCTTCTGCATCGCGATCGTGAGCGGGGCGATGCGTCGCGTCTTGCCCTGGATGACCCCGACGTCGCGCGGTTTGATCCCCAGCTCCACCGTCGCCCTCTTGAGCCACTGCTTGAAGATGCCCTTCGTCGGCACGATGACGAGCGTCGGCAGCTTCAGGCGCGCGGCGACGGCGAAGCCCATCGTCGTCTTGCCGCTGCCCGTGGGCGCGCGGACGATGCAGTTCTGCCTCGCGATGGCCGCGACCACCGCGTGCTCCTGGTGGTCCCAGAGCTCGACGCGGTGGTCGGGGATCCGGCCGCGCAGGTCGGGGGCGCCCTCGGTGCGCCCGTCGTCCACGCTCCAGGTGTGCCCCGCGGCCCGCAGCACCTCGCGCACCCGCTGCAGGCCGCCCCGGGGGAAGGTGAGGCAGGAGCCGTCGTCCGACTCCTCCCACGTGACGTACTTGCGCGGCTCGCTCCACGTGGGCTTGCCGATGTTGCGCAGCATCGCGTGGCGCGGGTTCTTGTGCTCGAAGTCCTCCTTGAGCCGCGCGACGACCTCGACGTCCAGGGCGCTCGCGTCGACTCGGACCCGGCTGTCGACGCGGATGGCGATCGGCTCGGTCATCGCGCCCTTATGCCGCACACCGGTTTACGGTCCTTTGGAGTTGACCAGCGTCGGGCACTTCGATTATTCGCGCGCGCCACTACGTACTAAGGACCTTAGGAGGACCTACCAATGATCATTAGGATCACTGGATCACTTGGGTAGATCAAACCAGGGATCCTTGCGTGCTTTTGGGCCACACCCTTCGATGGTGCACCCTGCGGGTGCACGGAGCGACAGGCGTCGCTCCCAGCCCGGGTGGAGGCAGTCCTACTTGGGAGGAGCCGGGGGGTCGACGGTAACGGGGACCTTGGGCTCGGGCTCCACGAGCATGAGGATGGCCTTGGCCCACGCGGGCACCTTCGTCGGGTCGTTGCCGAAGATGCCGACGACCAGCCCGTCGACGAGCGCAGCGGCGGCGCCGAGCGTCGCTCCCCCGAGGAGGGCCTGCTGCCAGCTCGCTCCCATGCTCACGGCGACGAGGATCGCGTAGGCCAGCGCGAGCGCGGCGCTCACCGCCGGCAGCCACGTCGCCGGGATGGTGACCGGGAACTTGCTCCCGTCGCTGAGCATGTGGCGGACATAGAGCAGCACGGCGAGTGCGAGGGGCAGCCACTGGTGACCCGTGACGAGCGTCACCAGGGTGAGCACGCTGGGGGTCGGGGGCATGGGAGGGGGCGGCAGCGCGCCGGGGGGCGAGAAGGGCTGGGCGAGCGCGACGCTCGCCGCGAAGATCACGACGAGGGTCACGTTCACGATGGGCATCACGAGCAGCAGTCGGTCGCGTCGCATGGGTCATCCTCCTGACTTGGGTGGTCGTGCCGCGGTCATCTCGCCGGGGGTCATCGCGCGGTAGGCGCCGGGCCGGCGCGACTCGCGCAGCTCGCGGCGGATCGAGTCGATGTTGTCGTTCATCGTCTTCATCCACCCCTCGAACTCGTTGCGGTGGACCATCTTCTCCTTGATCTCGTCGAGGTCGTCGACGGACCCGGTGTGCTGCGACTGCAGGAGGGCGACCTGGCCGCGGAGCTTCTCGGTCTCGAGCTCGTCGGCGTGGACGCGCTGCATGTACTGCATGAAGAACCCCTCGTTCTGGGTCAGGCGCCGGTTCACGTCGCCGTCGCGCGTGTTGCGCGCGTAGCTGCTGACGGCCATGTAGGCGCCCATGCCGAGCGAGAGGACGATCCCGAGGATCGAGACGACGACAGACAGGTCGAGTTGCACGCGCACGGTTCTCCGTTCCCCCGGTGAGGGTGGTCTGACACGCCGGCCGGCTAGGGGCCCGTCTCCCACCCGACGATCTTGAGCGAGGCGCTCGCCGCCGGGTCGGTGCCGATGTTCACGTAGCCGGTCTCCCAGAAGAGGGTCCAGGCGCCGCCCGGGGTGAGGGGGTACTGGTTGGGGACCGGAATGCGCATGCGCTGGCTCACCGTGGTGGCCGCGAGGTCGATGCCCGTGGGGTTGCCCTGCGAGTAGGTCGGCGTCAGGTGGCTCGACAGCTTGTTGCCCGCGGTGTCCTGCACGTCCACGTGGCCCCCGGCGAGGTCCATGTACTGCGCGTGCCGGAGCGGGAAGGTGACCGAGAGCATGACGTGGATCGCCCGGGCGTTCGCCGGGTAGCTCACGTTCTCCGAGAGGTTCCACGTCGCCTGGGCGCTCGTGCCTCCGCCCGCGGCCGTGAAGGTCGTGGTCGCGATGGCGCCCGAGTCGGTGTCGTGGGTCCACACCGAGTCGAGGTCGGCGCTCGCGGGCATCGAGCCCGCCGTCGAGAAGGCGGCCTCGATGCAGACGCCCGTCGCCGTGCTGCCGCCGAGGCCCGTCGACGTGGGGAGCGCGACGACACTCCCCGGCGACCCGTACAGGTGGCTCGGCACGACCGCCGACACCGCGATGATCCCGCGCGGGCTGCGCGGCACGCGCTGGCCGTCCGCCGCGTTCGTGTAGCGCGCCCAGCGCGGCAGGCCGAAGGGCAGCAGCAGGTAGACGAAGTAGAGGCCGCTCGCGACGTAGGAGAAGCCCGACGAGAGGTTCGCCGCGTCCTGCAGGTCGACCGAGTCGACGTTCGCCGCGGTGTCGGGGGTGCCCCGGCGGATGCGCCCGCCCACGCGCCGGTTGCCGACGATGTACTCGGCGAGGCCGTTCATCAGGGCCTTGCCCGCGCTCACGCGCGTGTTCACCGCGGCGCGCGTGCCCGGGAAGGGGCGGGGCAGGTCGAGCTTGATGTTGTGCGGGGCGAACGCGCGGTCGCCGACCATCGGGCGCACGTCCCAGAAGGTCATCTGGTCGTTGCCCGTCGCGCCCGCGGGCACGCTCGCGACGCAGAGGGGCATCCACCCCTGCACGACGCCCGGGAAGCCGGCGCCCGCGACGCCGAGGCGCACGCGGTAGGTGAAGGAGCTCGCGCGCGCCTTGGTGACCGAGGTCGCGGTGAAGAGGCCCGTGCTCGGGTTGAAGATGTCGCGGTTGTCGGTCTCGACGACGCTGCTCGCGTCCTGCACCTCGATGACGTCGATGCGCGCCGAGCCCGCGCCGTTGGCGGTCATCGTGAGCGTGGCGAGCGTCGTGACGCCCGGGTCGCGCACGTACTTGTAGCTCGAGTCGTCGGGGGCGCTGTCGGGGTCGAGCACGTACGCGACGCCCGGGTCGACGAGCAGGTCGAGGGTGGTCGCGCCGAGCTGGGGCTTGACCATCAGGCCCGAGAACACCTCGCCCACGAGCGGGGTGCCCTGGACGGTGTTGAGCGTCTGCACGCCCGCGGCGTCGAGGTCGTCGGTCCCCTGCCCCGTGTCGACCATCGCGCGCATCAGCTCCGCGACGTCCGCCCCCTTGAACTTCTGCGCGCGGTTCTGGTCGGTGCTGACCAGGCGCTCGCGCGTGTTGAAGACCGCTTCCTTCATCCCGCTCGGCATGGTGATCCCTTTCTATCGCGGAGCGGCTCGCTGCCGCTAGAGAACGTCGTACACCGCGTCGGACCCGGAGCCCGCGGTGCGCGGCAGGACGAAGTCGTAGCCGACCCCGCCCGCCTTCACCGCGCCGACCGCCTGCCAGAGGCCGAGGTACTGCTGGGCGGCGACGGTCGGGAAGCCGTCGAAGAACGCCCAGTCGGGCGAGCAGTCGAAGGCGTCGGTCCCGGTGCCCTGGTCGAAGGCGCACCCGAAGTCCCCGTACACCTTGCCGCCGAGCGCGGGCACCTGCACGAGGAAGAAGCCGCGGAACTCGACGTAGTCGAGGGCCACGTGCAGCCGCGTGTCGAGGCGCGTCTGCGACGTGTCCGCGACGCTCGTGATCGAGAAGCGGGCACCGGTCGAGAGGCCCACGAGCACGTCGCCCGCCGCGACGTCGCCGGGGCCGTAGGGGTTGAGGCCGACGCGCGCGACGGTGACCGCAGCGCCGGCGTGCGTCTGCACCCACCCGCGCGCCTTCTCGTTGCCCGCGCTGTCGCGGATGCTGCCCATCTCCGCGTCGAAGCCGACCGACAGGGCGCCGGAGACGACGGCGCCGGTGATCATCACGACGTCGGTGTCGTAGCTGTCGAACTCCGCGAGCGGCAGGTCGAGGTAGAGGCCCGGGAACGCGGCGGTGCCGACCTCCAGCATCGTGCACGGCAGCGGCGAGCGGTTGAGCGCGCGGAACACCGCGTTGGGGCTCACGACGTCCGCCACCTGCGCGACGCGCGCGCGGTACTGCTCGTCGCCCTCGCCGACCTGCCGCGGGGAGCGGTCCGCCGCGATGGCGTCGAGGGTGGCCGAGCGGCCGCCCTGCGGCGAGAGCGGGTTGGTACACGTCAGGCCCCAGTCGAGCGCCCAGTCGAGCACGCGCCACACCGCGCCCGTGCCCGGCGTCGCGGGGATGGGAGGTGCCTCGGCGGAGAAGCCGGGCTGCGTGAGCACGACGTCGACCGGTGCCGTCGCGCCGCTCGTCAGGCCGTTGACCGTCCAGCCGTGCGCGACGCTGCCGTCGGTGAGGGTGACGGTGACCTTGAGGTGCCCATTGGGCTCGAGCGTCGCGCCCTGCACGACGGCGTCGCCCTCCAGGGTCGCGCCGTTCGTGATGGTCGCGAGCTCGCCGGGGATGAACGTGCCCGTGGGGGAAAAGCTCTCGACCGAGACGTCGAGCGCGAGCTTCGCGACGGCGCCGACGTTCGCGACGGGGTCGGGCGGCACGTAGCCGGAGACCCGCGCGACCTGGCCCGTGTTCACGCCCCCGACCATCTCGACGTACTGGCCCACGTGCTGCGGGACGAAGGTGTCGGCCTCGTTGACCGTGATGAGCTGGATCTGGGCGGGGGCGGGCGAGGGCGGCCCCGGGGGGAAGGGGCCGACGAGCGCGACGGTCGCGCGGTCGTGGGTGTAGCCGCTGCCCGGCTGCTCGACCGCGACGATCGTGCCGGGGAGCGGGTTGTTGTAGCCGAAGCCGGGGGCCTCCGCGGTCGCCGTCGCCGTGAGCGGCCCGACGTCGCCGGGCTGGAACACGACCGTCTGCGTGAGGACGTAGCGCCGCCCGGTGAGGACGGTCTGCCCCGGGTCGCCCGGGTTCTCGCCCCAGTCCTGGGTCTCCTCGTCGACGACGATCTGCCCCTGCTCGAGGACGAGCGGGAGCTGCACGAAGCCGGTGCGCGCGAGCGTGAGGGTGACCGTGGCGAACTTCGCGCCCGACGCGGGCGGCGCGGTCTGCCCGCTCCAGGGCAGGAAGTACATGGCCTGCGTCGAGACGTCGACCGCGAGGCTGACGCGCGCCCACTGCTGGAACGCCTGCGTCCAGGCCTCGAAGCCGTTGCCCTCGCCCGCCGCGATGAGGGGGTCGGTGTAGCTCTTGTCGTTCGACGCCTTCCAGATCGCCTGGATGTCCGCCGCGGTCAGGGGCCCGGTCTTCGCGTAGGGGGTGCTCACGTGCCCACCGTAAACCGGTGTGAGGCGGCCCTCCAGGAGGCCCCGGCAGCCCCTCCAGGCGCCTCCAGGAGCGTCCGGCCGGCTCCGGGGCTACCAGCGCGCCCTCCCGGCCGGAAAGCGCGTCCTAGGGCCGCCTGCGGGGCGCGCATCACGCCGCCGCCAGGGTGACGTCGGCGTCGGTCGTGCGCAGGGTCTGGTTGACGGCGGGGTCGAGGTCCCCGGTGGGCGACACGATGCTCGACTGCGTGACGACCAGGCCGTCGGCGGCGAAGCGCTTGAGGACCGTGTAGAGGTCCGCGAGGTAGAGGGGGCCGTTGACCGGCAGGGAGTTGACGAACTCCACGACCGCCGCGCGGATGTTCTCCGAGAGGGTCACCGTGTCGACGCCCGCGGCGAAGGTGAGCGCGAGCACGACCTGCACGATGAGCGGGATGCTCGTGTTGACGATGACCTGGATGCCCGCGGCCCGGTAGTCGAGCAGGGCGACCTCGACCAGGTTGCCGAGCGCCGCGCTCGCGACGCCGCTGGAGTCGGAGATGTAGAGGTTCACGACGCGCGCCGGCTGCCCCGCGCTGTTGAGCGCCTCGATGGCCTGCGCGCTGACGACGCCGGGCACGCTCGTGGCGCCCTGCACGATGGCCGAGAGGACGCCGCGCCGCACGTTCGCCCAGAAGGTGCGGATGCGGTTCTTGAACGTGTCGTCGTCCTCGGCGTCCTCGCCGCCCGCGGTCGTGAGGTCGTTGGTCACCTGCAGCGTCGAGTCGAAGATCGACGAGGGGTCGGCGAACGCGCGGATCGTGTTCTTGCCCGCCTGCGTGACCTTGCCCGCCTGCACCGCGACGACGTCGGCGGTGGAGACGAGGTCGGTGCTCCCGAAGTTCGCCGTGGTCGTCGTCTTGTACTGGGTGCCCGCGAGCGTCTTGAGCAGGGTGCCCACCGGGACGCTTCCGCCCCCGGCGACGAAGCTCGTGCGGAAGAAGCGCACCGAGCCGACCGCCGCGCTCGCGCCCTTGCGGACCTCCTGGTAGCGGTCCCACACGTAGCGGTCGAGGTCCTCGTTGTCGGCGCCGTCGAGCGTCAGGGCGGCGGTGCGGTAGCCGATCTGCTTGGTGACCGCGTCGGCGAGCACGCTGCTGCCGCCCACGACGATGTTCGCGTCGCTGCCCTGGACGTCGACGACCGACGGGTCGATCTTCTGCGACCGCCCGATGAGGTACGCGCGGCCGAGCGAGTAGTAGTCGAGGCGGGTCGGCAGGTCGGGCACGGGCTCAGCCTAGCAGAGGGTCGAGGGCGTCATAAGGTCCCGGCGAGGAGCGAAGCGATGAAGGAAGGGACGATGGGGCGGCGGGTGTCGATCGTGTTCGAGGAGACCGGCGGTGCCGGCTTCAACGTCTACCTCGACGGCCAGACCAAGGGCATCCGGCTCGACGACCCGGGGGACGACCTCTCGCCGGCCGACTTCTACGCGACGCGCATGCTCAACATCGTCGTCGCCCACCTGCAGAAGGTCGGCGCCTTCAAGGTCTCCCGGCGCGACTGAGCGTTCAAGTCGCCGGCCAGCTCCCCTGCCACTTCACGACCTGTCCGGTCTTCAGGCGGATCGCGAGCGCGAGGCCGAAGAAGCCGGGCTGGGTGCTCGTGAGCACGGTGCACACCACCTTGCTCACCTCCGGCTCGAGCGAGACCTGCGACTCGACGGCGGCGGCGAGCTGGTTGCGGCGCGCGGCCGTCCCGAGCTTCTTGCCGTAGCGGGTGATGCCGACGCCGTAGTTCTCCCCGAGGTGCACGAAGCCCCCGGGCACGGTGATGAGGCGCCGGTAGACGCGCTTCTTGAACCCCTGGATGCCCGCCGAGAAGGCGTAGTCGCCGGTGTCGTCGACGGGGAAGGTCCCGAGCACGAGCGGGTCGCCCGGGTTGGGGAGCGGGTCGCTCGCGCCCGCGAAGGTCTGCGGGTTGGAGAGGTCGCGCCCGGGCGTGGGCAGCGAGGCGTTGGGTCGCACGAGCACGCGGTACAGGCCGTCGAAGGGCAGGGTGGTCGGGTTGGGCGCGAGCGGGACGCCGCCCGCGAGGCCCACGACGCCCGTGACCGTCACCGAGTAGCGCGCGGGGTAGGGGGTCATCGGGCGGTCGAGCGAGACCAGGAGGTAGCTGCCCTGCGGCTGCCCGTCGCCGACCGCCACCGCGACGACGCTGACCGGGCGCGAGGGGACGCCGTTCTCGCCGACGCCCCCGATGGGCTGCACCGCGTAGCGCTGCGGGACGCTCGCGTCGTTCGCGTCGAGCACGCCCGAGAAGTAGACGGGGGCCGAGAACTGGAGCTGCACGACGTTGTCGCTCACCGCCCTCGCCGCGAGCAGCGAGATCGTCGAGTAGCCCCCGAAGGGGAGGAAGCCGAAGCCCCCCGCCGTGCCGCCGCCGAAGCCGCCCATCAGCCGAACATCCTTCCCATCATCCCGGCGATCTCGCTCCCGAGCGAGTTGACGTTGCCGTAGAACTGGCCGCCGCCCGCGCCCCACTCCAGCCACACGACCGTGTGGAAGCCGATGCCCGGGACGCCGTCGTAGTTCGCGGTGGTCGGCAGGCCCGCCGAGTTCTGGGCGCCGCTGCCGTAGATCGTGCAGTCGGCCGAGGGCGACGTCGTGCTGTCGACGCCGACGGCGACGCTCATGTTGGTCGCCGCGCTGCTCGCCGACTCCATCGCCGAGACCCGCGCCTCCACGCGCTCCCACGGCATACCCAGCACGCACGTGAACTGGTGGTTGGGCGCCGTGCCCTGCGCCTGGCGCCACGCGGCCGTCGTGTAGCTCCACGACGAGGTGCTGTCCTGCACCGCCAGCTTGCGCGGCTGCTGGTGGTAGAAGTTGTAGAGCAGCCGGTTCGCGAGCGAGTCCTCGGTCTGGTTGGTCGCGTTGGCGTAGAAGGTCCCGATGTAGCGGCGCGTCGGGTCGGTGCTCTTGACCCACACGCCGTCCTGCTGCCCGAGCGCCACCGCGCGCGTCGTCGTCGTCGACCACGCGAGCTGCTCGACCGCGACCACGCTGCCGTTCCAGAACGCGAAGAGGTCGTAGACCGTCCCGCTCGTGACCGTGAGCGGAAACGCGATCTCGCTCGTGCTCTTCAGGGTCCACGCGCTGCTGATGAAGAGCGAGACCTGGTTGCTCTTGAAGGGGGTCCAGTAGATCGTCCCCGCGCCCGTGACGTCGGCCGTCGTGACCCCCACGCCGCTCGTGAGCGTGAGGCGCAGCCCGTTCGTGTCGTTGACGGTGACCCCGCCCCCGGTGTCCCCCGCGTCGACGTACGCCTTCGTCGCGAGGTCGTTCGCGCCCACGGGCGTCGCGCCCCGGTGCACCGCGAACGCGCTGTTGGCCGCGTTGCGCGTCTCCAGGGCGCCCGCGTTCGCGTTGAGGCCGGGCCCCGCCGGCCCCCCGATCTGGAGGAAGGTGCCGACGATGCCAGCGATGCGGGAGTAGAGGCTCACGTGTCCCTCAGGGGTTGGGGGTGCAGTAGTCGACGGTGACGGTGCCCGCGCCCGCGCCCGGCGCGCCGCCCACCGTGACCAGGACGGGGAGCGCGCTCCCGCCCCACGGGGTGTCCTGCTCCGCCTCGTAGAGCGCGCCCGTCTGGGGCGTGTTGTCGCCCGTCGCCATGAGCAGCGCGGCCGAGCCGGTTTGCCCGACCGAGATGGTCGCGCCGCCCGAGTAGGGGGTCGTCACGTCGAGCACGACGCGGCTCACGACCGCACCCGCGGGGATGCTCGTGACGCTGCTCTGCGAGGCGCCGACGCCGACGGCGAAGCGGATGCGGGTCACCGCTCCCGGGGTGCTGCCCCCGCTCGCCGTGTCGAGCGCGATCGCCCACGCGACGAGGTCGGGCATCCACCCGCGCGGCTGCGGGGTGCCGGCGACGGCGGGGATGGGGTAGTTGTGGCCCGCGTTGTCCGAGAGGTAGCTCGGGATGAGCAGGCCCTTGTTGTACGTGGGCACCGTGACGTCGCGCACGTCGCTGACCGTGTCGCCGAGCGCGTCGTGCACCGTGAGGCCGACGCGGTAGGTGCCCTGGACGACGGGGGTCTCGCCGATGGTGAAGGTCGGCGTCGAGCCGTCCTGCGCCGGCGTGACCGAGCTCGATGCGAGCGCGCTGCCGACTGGGACGTCGAGCAGGTAGTAGGTCCAGCGGACGACGTTCGTGTTGTTCCCGTTCGCGACGACGATGCGCGAGGGCGTGTCGCTCGGGCCCGTCGGCTGCTTGGCGACGTACGCCGCGCCGATCTGCCCGACGGCCGGCGTGTTGCCGACCTGCGAGAACTGGATGAGGGCGACGAGGCTCACTGGACGATCGGCTCCTGCGGCGAGCAGGCCTGGTCGGTTCCCTGGGGGAAGAAGTCGCCGACCCCGCTGCTCTCCAGCCCCGCCCAGAAGTAGTGCTCGCCCGTCACGCCCGTCGCGACGTCCGCGAACTCGAGCCAGGGCGAGCCCCAGACCGGCGCGTTGTTCGCGTACATGTTGCCGCACGACTGGTCGACGCCCGTGCTGTTGAACTGCGTGGCGCCGAGGACGCAGAGCCCCATCCCGCCGCCGCTGCCGCCCGTGCACGGCCCGATGTCGACGATGCTGACCGCATAGGGCCGCCCGGCGACGAGCGTGTAGGGCGTCCCGAACGTGCACGCGTACTCGTGGGCCGCGTCGACCGCGAGGGTGCCCGTGGCGACCGAGGTCCCCGGGCTGCGGAAGTCCCAGAGGCGGCAGCGCACCGTCGTGTGGGGCTCCCACACCGGGTCGCCCTGCCACCAGAAGCGCACGCCCGTGCAGAGGTGCCCGACGTCCGTCACCCAGAAGCCGACGCCGTGCGTGTTCTCGCAGTGGGTCCCTCCCCGGTTGCAGCCGAAGTAGTGGCCGCCGCCGTTGAGGTTGTCCCCGTTCGCGTTGATGAGCTCCGTGGTGCTCACCGGCGAGAAGAGGGGCAGGCCCGTCGGGTTGCTCGTGTTGCCCTGCAGGCCCGCCGAGAGCGTGTCGATCGCGAGCGCCCACTTCTGCAGGTCGGGCATCCAGCCGCGCGTCTGGGGCTGACCCCCCACCGCGGGGATGGGGTAGTTGTGCGTGCCGTTGTCCGAGAGGTAGCTCGGGATGAGCAGCCCCTTCGCGTAGGTCGGCACGACGACGTCGCGCACGTCGCTCGCCTGGTTGCCCCGGTTGTCGAAGACGGTGAGGCCGACGCGGTAGGTGCCCTCGATGACGGGCGTCTCGGGGATCGTGAAGGTGGAGAGGGACCCGTCCTGCGCGGGGACCAGCGAGCTCGAGGTGAGCGCCGAGCCCACGGGGACGTCGAGCAGGTAGTAGGTCCAGCGCGCGACGCCCGTGTTCGTGCCGTTGCCGGCGACGATGTTGGCGGGGGTCGCGCTCGGGCCGGTCGGCTGGATCGCCACGTACGCGGCGCCCGATTGCCCCGTCGCGGGGGTGTTGCCGACCTGCGAGAACTGCAGGTGCGCCGCGATGGGCGCGAGGCCGAAGGTCCGGGGCGCGGGCGACGGCGACGCCGAGGGCCCGCACGACTGGACGCTCAGGTCGACGGCGACGAGTAGGGCCTGGAAGAGCAGCAGCACGCGCGCGTTCATGGGGGTCCCTCTAGGTGGAGTCGTCGAGGTCGGGGTCGGCCGGCGCGTTGCTCGCGCGCCCGCCCCCGAACGATACACCGGCGGAGACCGAGAGCGGGTTGGAGAGGTCGCAGTTGAGCGCGAGGCCCACGTGCACCTTCGGCAGCGGCGGCGGGAACTGGAAGGGCAGCGGCGGCAGGACGAAGCCGAACTTGAAGAAGACGGTCGGCGGGAACTTGAAGCCGCAGAGCTGCGCCGCGGTCGGCGGGGTGGTCACGCCGGCGCCGACGCTCGGGCCGAAGCCGGGCGGCGCCGCGGGAACCGGCAGGCTCGGGTCGGGGCCGGCGGGGGGCGGGGGGAAGCCCATCAGAGCAGGACCCCCAGCCTGGCGAGACCCGGGGCGAGCCCGGTCGGGTCGGGCTCCTGCAGCTTGAGCGCCGCGGTGAGCGCGTCGGTGAAGGCCGCGATGCTCCCCGTCGCCGCCGCGGGCAGCGCCGCGATGACGGCGGCCTGCACGAGCAGCGGGGTGAGGGGGACGCCGGGCGAGCTGGTCACCGCGCTGATGGCCGGCGCGAGCGCGACGAGCACCTGGTAGACGAGGCCGACGACCTCCTCGACCGTGACCGCGTGGCCGGGCGCGTAGCCCCCGCCGTTCGCCACGACCGAGAGGGTGCCCGAGGTCATGAAGGCGCTCGAGGAGTCGTCGAGCACGAGGGAGGTCGACTTGGCCTGGAGGCTCGTCTGCGAGGTCGACGGGTTGACCTGCACGCTGCAGCTCGTGTCCGCGGTCTGCAGGCCGAGCAGGTCCGGGCCGAGCGCGAGGTAGTGGCCGTCGCCCGTCGTGAGCGAGATCGCCCCCGTCTTGTCGATGGCGAAGAACGCCCCGGTGAGCGCGCTGCGCACCGTGTAGCTCGACGCGGTCTCCAGGACGTAGGGCGCGCGCATGCGCCGGAAGCCGAAGGTGTTCGTCGTCGGGTCGTTGCCCGCGACGCTCGTGGGGAACGTGTCGAGGCCCTGGTTGAGGCGCCCGATGATGACGGCTCCCCCTCGCTCGTCGCCGTCGGGCAGGGCCACGAGGACCTCGTCGCCGGGGACGAAGGGGTACCACTCGCCCTCGCCCTCGCCCGCGACCGCGCTCGCGACGCGGCAGGGGAGCACGACGCCGCTGGAGACGAGCTTCACCATCACGGTCGGGAAGGGCAGCGCGGCGCCCGTCTCGTCGTCGGTGAAGAGCACCGAGCGCTGGCCGTCGCCCGTGTCGGGCTCCACCAGGCCCGTCGCGACCCAGAGGCGGTCGTCGGTGAAGCCCTGGGCGACGCTCGCCCAGTCGACCGTGCCCCCGTGCATCCGCCTCACTTCGGCTCCTCCCCCGGGGCGAGGGCCTGGTCGGCGCGGACCTCGATGTAGTTCACGCCCTCGACCTTGAGGCTGACGCCGTCCTCGACGTTGCCCTCGATCTTGATCGCCCGCGTGCGGAAGGTCGTCTGGAACGCGCTCGCCGTGTAGACGCGCGCGTAGGTGGCCGCGAAGTCAGGGGAGAAGCCGAGCGCCTGCATGAACTCGACGTTCTGCTGGAACGCGCTGAGGTTCTTCTCCATGCGCGTGAGGGTCGTCGGGTCGGCCGGGTCGTCGCTGCGGTTCACGAGCAGGTCGAAGGAGTCCCCGAACTTCATGTCGAGGATGTCGGGGTCGGCGTTGCCGGCGCCGAAGCTCGCGAGGTTCTTGGTCTCCAGCTCCACCCCCAGCTCGTTGCGGCCGACGACCTCGTAGTAGGTCTGGGCCACGCGGCGCAGCGTCGCGCGGTCGGTGACGCCGGGCACGCGGATGACCGTCCACTTCTGGTCGGGCGTCGCGCCGCCGGGGATCGCGTACGCCAGGCGGTCGGCCTTGAGCGGGAAGCGCTCGACCAGGATCTCCTTGCGCGCCGGGTCGTAGCTGCGCACCTCCACGTTGGTCGGCTGCTTGCGCGTGAAGTTGCGCTCGACGCTCATCTTCTTCAGGTTGCGCCCGTAGATGAACCGGCGGACCGAGAAGGTCTGCCCGTCGACCGTGCGCGACTGGAAGGGGTCGTCGGTGCGCGACTGCACGTTGCTGCTCGTGAGCGTGCGCGGGAGCTGGATGACGACCGTCGAGCCGTCGAGGAAGATCGCGTGCCCGAGGCTCCCGCACACGTCGGTGAGGTAGTCCCACACCGAGAGCTTCGACCCGTTGGGGGCGCCGCCGCCCTTGGGCTGCGGACCGAGGTGTGGGCGGAACGCGGAGTGCGAGAGCACGCCGCTGAGGGTCGGGGGCGTCGCGCCGGCCGGGCGGTACTCCACGGTGAGGCCGTCGAACTGCGGGAAGTGCGAGAGGTAGACCGCGACCGCGCGGTCGATCGGGTCCTTCATGCCGATGACCAGGCGCGGCGGCGCCTCCTGGTCGATGAGCAGCCGCGTGTTGTCGACGCAGTCGAGCTCGATGTAGGGCTCGTTCTCGTCGTCCCACTCGATGCGCCACTTGTCGACCCACCCCTGGAACCGCAGGTTGGTCCTCTGCTTGCCGCTGTCGTCGAGGTAGGTGTCGGCGACGAGGTTGAGCGGCTCGAACGCGTTGGGCGTGCCGCTGCCGAAGAGGTCCCCGCGCGTCTGCCCCGCGATGCCGGAGGCGTACTCCTTCGCCGTGACCGTGCCGAGGTAGAACTCGATGGCGCACGAGCGGATGACGCGCGGGTCGACCGGGCAGTCGATGTACTTGATGCGGCAGGTGAGCGTGTCGGCGGTGCGGAGGCCGTTCTGGCTCCAGGAGAACTCGCGCGGGATGACGCCGCCGACCTGCTGCGTGAGGCCGTCGGGGCTCGAGGTCTGCTGCTGGGCGGGGCCGACGGCGCCCGAGTCGCTCGCGGTGAGGAGGAACCGGTGCACGCCCGGCGGCGAGCTCGGGTCGTCCTTCACGACGAGCGCGCCGCGGTCGACCTTCACGCCGTCCAGGTTCTTCGTCGTCTTCTGCGGGACGCGCGCGGTGAGCTTGGTGACCTGCCCGTACTCCTCGAACCGGATCGAGAGCCGGACCTTCCACGAGGGGAAGTAGTCCTGGAAGACGGGCGCACTCACGCGGACCTCGTCGCTCCCCCGAGCGCCGGGATGACGAGCACCTGCCCGCGCGGGAAGGTCGCCTGGTACCACGGCAGCCTGTTGGCCTTGAGGATGTCGACGCCGTGGTCGGGCGTCCGGTAGAAGCGCTGCGAGATGCGCTGCGGGGTGTCGCCGTCCTTGGTGACGTACATGGCGACGACGTCGTTGACCGTGGCGTTGCTCGTCGACTGCGGGCTGGTCTGCCCGGAGAGGCCGGGCGGGAAGAGCTTCTTGCGCAGGGCCGCGTCGATGGCCTGCGCGTTGGCCGCGATCTGCTGCGCGCTCTCCGCCGTGCGCCCGAAGTAGTTCGCCGCTCGCAGCATGTCGGTCACGCTCGCCTTGAGCGCGAGGGTCTCGGGGGGCGTGCGCGAGAGCTGGTCGACGTACGTGTTGACCAGGCCGACGGCGTTGCGCGCGAAGTCGACGGCGTTCGCCGCGATGGCCTCGGGCTCGGTGACGACGCCCGTGGCGATGTCGGCGACGCGCTGCACGCTCGTGGCGATGCGCTGCAGCGAGCGGGTGAGCGACTTGAACGCGACGAACGGCGCGTTCGCGAGCGCCTCCAGTTGCCCGAGGGTGAGCGCCGAGGCGGAGAGGCGCGCGAGCGTGTTCGAGCTGAGGAAGCTCGGGCTGTTCGCCAGGGAGACGAGGTTGGTGACGGCGACGTTGAGCGCGGCGGCCGCCGCGACCAGGCTGTCGTCGCGCACGGCCGCCGCCTTCTGGGTGCGCGCGCCGCGCCCGACCCAGTGCCACTCGACCTCCCACTCGATGTCCTGCAGGCGCGTGACCTTGACGTTGAGCTTCTTCGCCCGGCCCTCGCGCACGACCTTGCCGCGCTTGTCGCTCGAGGAGCCGTCGACCGCCCAGGTGACGCGCAGGCGCTGGCCTCCGCGCACGATCGACTCGAACGCGAGCCAGAGCTGGTAGGGGTCGACGATGGTGGAGGGCGTCCCCGTCTCGTCGGTGAACGTGGCCGGGGTGCGCCCGAGCATGGGGCGGCGCCACTCGCCGGTCCACGAGGAGGGGAGCTCCTTGGGGACGAGGATCTGCTGGGTGCCCTCGTCGCCGTTGCCGGGGTACCAGGTCGTGTCGAGCGCGTTCTCCACGCCCCAGTTCGCGCCCTGCAGGGGCAGCCCGCCGCCCTGCAGCAGCAGGGACCGCGCGACCGAGCCGCTCGCCGCGTCCAGCTCCTCGATGGTGAGGGTGCTGGAGTAGGACCCCGACGCCGTCGCGGGGGTCGGGGTCAGGGACGAGAACGCGGACGGCATGCGCTAGGCCTCCTCCAAGGCGGCGGGGCGCCGCACACCGGTTTACGGCGGGCGAGCGCCCGCGGCGCGCTAGGCCCCCCGCTTCTTCATCCAGGCCTGCAGCCCGGACGCGGCCGAGCTGCCGCCGCTGCTGCCGCCGCTGGCGCCCGAGGACGCCATCTCCGACGACGCGCCTTCGCTCTCGCCGGTCTCTCCGCGGTCCGCGCTCTCCGGGGTCGAGGTGGCGCTGTCGTCGACGGGCTTCTTCGTGGCCATGGCTTTCGATCTCCTCTCCACGTGTCTAACAGACTCGCGCGGGCGGTCCAAGTGGGGCTACAGGCCGAAGGGAGTCGAGTTGCGCGCCTGCCGCCGGTTCATCGCCTGGTTCACGAGGTCCTTGCGGAAGACGACCATCACGCGGTCGGGGTCGGCCTCGCGGAAGTCCTGCTTGATGTTGAAGGTCTGCCCCCCGAACATGTTGACGCTCGGGCCCTGGCCCTTGATGTCGCTGGGGGTCAGGCCCTTCGCCATCGTCTTGAGCTTCTCCGCGAGCTCGGGCGACTTCTCGTCGAGCATCTTGAGGAACTCGCCGAAGCCGCCCTCGACCTTGATCGACCCCTCGACGAGGGCCTGCTGCATCGCGCTCGAGCCCTGCAACAGCGAGATCGCGTACATGAGCGAGCCCTCGTTGTGGCTCTGGATCGCGCGGTTCAGGTAGCCGGTGAAGTTGGACGTGTCGCCCTGGTCGGCGGCCGCCTTCGCCTCGGCCGCCTGGCGCTCGAACTCCGCGTGCCACTCCTGCATCGACTTGATCGTCCGCTCGATCGACTCGGGGGTCGCCTCCGCCTCGGTCGCCAGCTTGCGGAACTTCTCGACGGCCTGCGAGAACGCCTCCTCGCCCTCGCCCGTCACGCCGCGCGCCGCGGTGCGCGCCTGCTCCTCCGCCGCGCTCACCCCGGCGCGCTGGCGCGAAGTATCGAGGATGGGCGTCAGGAACTCGTAGACCGAGCGCATCGTCTTGGCGACCGTCTCGGTCGCCTGCACGAGCCACTTCGCCGCACCGATGATGTCGGACGCGACCTCCTTGAAGGTGTGCGCGATGACGTCCTTGTGGCTGAGGATGAACTCCCACGCCTCGTGCAGGGGCCGGCTCGCCGCCTCGGCCACCTCCTTCACCGTGTCCCAGTTCTCGTGGAACGCGTCGTAGACGTTCGACGCGACCGAGGACACGACGTCGATGGCCTCGCCGAAGCCGGTGCCGATCTGCTCGCCGATGCGCTTGATGTCCTCCGAGTGCGACGCGAGGAAGTCGCGCACCTTGATGAGCGGGGGCATCAGGTGCGCGAGCATCGGCGTGCCGACCGACTCGAGGAACGACTCGCGGATGGTGCCGAGGCTCTTGTTGATCTCGCCGAGGCTCGGGGTCATCGCGGCGGCCCCGCCCTTCTGCATGATCTGGTACTGCCGCTCGATGGCCGCGCGCGCGGCCTCCATCTGCTTCTCGGGCGTCATCTTCTGGAGCTGCGCGGCGACCGCGTGCGCGTTGCCGTGCAGGGTCCCCGTCGCCGCGATGAGCTGCACGATGGGGTTGCGGGCGCGGATGACGCCCAGCTCGATCATCGAGAAGCCCTCGGCGATGCCGCGCGTGCCCGCGGGCACGATCTTGCCGACGGTCGCCATCTGCTCGGTGAGCTCGCGCGCCTTGTTCGCCGAGACCCCTCCGCGCTCGATGATCGACTCGTACATGTCGGTCACCTCCTTCATCGTGAGGCCCGCCTGGATGGCCGTCTTCTCCAGCTCCTCGCGCGTGTTCATCGCAAACGCGCCGATCTCGGCCGACCCGTGCTGCCCCCGATCCATGAAGGTCAGCAGGCCGCTCATCGCGCGGACCTGCAGGTTCATCTCGTCGGCCGCCTCCATGGCCGCCTCGCCGAACTTCACCGCCATCTCGAACGCCTGCTCGAAGCCCTCGGCGATGAGGTGCGCGCCCTTCTCGACGAGGTGCGCGTGGATGTTGCCCTTGGCGACGGCGCCTGCCAGCCCCTCGGCGCTGTCCTTCGCCTTCTCGGTCGCGCCGTGCGTCCCGTGCATCGCCTCCTTCATCTGGGTGACGGTGCTCGCCGCACTGTCGTCGATGACCAGGCGGATCTTGACGTCGGCGTTTCCGGCGGTCCCTTCCTCGGGCATGGCTCACATCCTAGCGCGTCTCAGCGGTCGACCGCGGAGGTCGTCGCGCTCTCGTCGTCGAGCACGCCCTGGACCGCCTCGGTGAGCTCGCGCAGGCGGTGCACGTCGACCTCGTCCCACCCGAGCAGGTCGCCCGGGCTGCCGACGCGCGCGTGGCGGGCGACCGACACGATCTGGCGGTCGCGGTTGTAGCGGACGTCGCGCGGGTCGAGGTCGAACAGGTGCTGCCAGAGGGCGTCGACCACGCTGTCGGTGTGCGAGACGACCAGTTTCGAGAGTCCCAGTGCTTCGACGTCTGGGTCGGGGGTCTCCCAGAGGAGCCTCAGCCGCTCACCACTCGAGCGACGACGAAGCACTTCAGAAAAAACTCGGCGAGCTGCTCGGCGTTGAGCGCGTGGCTCTTGCTGTACCAGTTGATGATCATCTGCCGGCACTTCGCGCCGATCTCGTCCCAGAAGTGCGGGACGTAGAAGTAGTTCCCCGGCTCCTTGCGGAAGAGGGTCATCGTCCAGTCGGCGCGCTTGCCGTCCGCGGCGCGGATGCTCTGCATCGCCAGCTCCGCGAGCGTGCGCGTCGCCTTGCCCATCGTGCGGTCGAGCGCGAGCTTCTCGTCGCCGACGTTGAGGGGCCATAGCAGGCAGTGGCGGTCGCCCTTCTCCGGGCGGTCGGTCCACTCGGCCCGGAAGCGCATGAAGCAGAGCTCCTTGTTGGGCAGGTGCAGGCCCGAGGGCGCCACGAACCAGTCGGGAACCTGGACCTCGGTGAGGGCCGCCTGCGGGTTCTCCGCCGCCTCCTCCAGGGGGTGCGGCTTGCGCTCCTCCTCCCCGGGCTCGCCGCCGAGCATGCGCCTCTCGGCCTCGCTCGCGCTCACCTCCTCGAACGCGTCGTCGAACGTCTTCGCCTTCGGCTTGGGGCCGGGCGCCTGCTGCGTCATGGGTCTCCTCCTTCAAGCTCGCGCGGGGTCGGCTCCCCGCGCTCGCGGCTTCAGCTCAGCGTGTCGACGGGCTCCCCGACGGCCCCGGTGAACTTGTTGGTCTTGTAGTCGCCGCGCGACCCGACCTTGTCGCCGATGGGCCCGAAGTGGCAGTCGGGCAGCAGGCGCGTCGGCGTGTCCCCGTTGGGGTACGAGAACACGGCGGTGATGTTGAAGATCGTGTCGGGGGTCTTGCGCTGTGCGCGGTCGCGGATGGCCTGCGTGAAGGCGAGGTAGTCCTGCGAGTGGGTGTGAATCTCGAAGTCGAACTTCGTCCCCTTGAAGACCTCGTCGTAGCGGTCCGAGGGCTCGCCGAGGTAGCCCTTCTGGATCAGCTCGATGTCGTCCTCCATGTTGAAGTTCTGGATGTCGGTGAGCGTGTCCTCGAGCGACCCGTCGCGCACGATGACGATCTGGACCTCCTGGCCCTTGATCCTCTGAGCGGGCATTGCGTCTTCTCCTCAGGCTCCGGTGGGGGCGTCTTACGCGGCGTTCGCGAGCTCGACGACGTTGGTGACGGTGGGACCGATGGTCGTCGCGAGCACGATGCTGTCGAGCGACGAGAGCGTCCTCACCGCGATGACGACGCGGTAGAGGCCCTGGCCCAGCGTGGTCGCGCTGTTCTGCTTGTCGCTGAGCGCGTAGGAGTCGATGCGCTGGTTGTTCGGGTTGTCCTTGCCGAGCAGGCCGTCGAGGAACTGCCGGATCTCCGAGACCAGGGCCTTGCGCCGCGCGACGGTCGCGAGCTTCTTGCCGAAGGTCTTCGCGCGCAGCGCGAGCGAGTCCTGGATGTAGTCGGCCATGCGCCGGCGCGCGATGGTGACCAGGCCGGGGTTCACGTTCGGGTCGACGCTCGTGACGCCCGACTGGAAGATGGCCGTCCCGTCGTCCATTCGCAGCGCCGCGATGCCCGCGGCCTTGAACAGCTCGTAGTCGGCGATCGTGAAGTTCTGGACGTTCGCGCCCGACTCCAGCCCGTTGATCGCGCCCGCGAACGGGGTCTCCTGGCCCGGGTTCTCCTCGGGCGGGAGCTGGCTCATGAAGCTCGCCAGGAGAGAGTCGCTCCCCACGTCGACCGCGCCGTCGGGAGTGAAGCCGGCGCCGCCCGCGCTGCCCACGCTCGCGATGATGGGCACCGTGACGTTGCTGCCGATGTAGCAGTAGATGACCCGGTCGCTGCGGTACGCGCCCACGCCCGGCTCGGCGGTCGTCGAGAGGGCGACGCTCTCGGGGGTGTTGAGCGGCGGGCGGATGCACGCGACGCGACCGAACAGGCCGTTGCTCGACGCGGAGAGGGCCGTCGCGCGGAGGTTCTTGCGCACCGAGTTGCTCTGGCGCGCGGAGAACATGATGTTGGTCTGCTTCGCGACCGTGCTCGGGTTGAGCGTCGCGGTCATCGCGCTCTGGTAGGCGACGTCGAGCTGCGTCTCGGTGAGCGCCGCGGAGATGGGCGTCAGGTTGACGACCGAGAACGCGCCGAGGTCGGGCGGGTTGGTCACCTGCGTGACCGCGCCCGCGATCGCGCTGACGCCCGTGCCGTCGTCGAGCGCGGGGCGGACCTTCACGCTGTAGGGGCCCGCGAGCGGCTGCAGGACGCCGCCCTGCGCGATGCTGGGCGCGCCCGTGAAGACGGCCGGGCCGACGAAGTCGATGTCCTGCATCGTCACGTAGGCCTGCCCGTTGGGCACCTGGACGACCGTGCCCGCGGGGATGCTGCCCCGGGCGGTCGCAGTGCCGAACACCGTGCCGACGGTGAGGCCGAGGGCCGTGAGGATGGCGGGGCCGCCGATGCCGCCCGAGGCAGAGACGACCGAGACCGAGTCGGTCGGCCCGGTGCCGAGGCCCTGGATGTAGAAGCGCGTCGCGCCGTCCGCGACGGCCGGGGCGCCCTGACCCGCGGCGGTGAACGCGGCGTTGATCTTCGTGAGGACGTTCGCGAGCGTCGTGTCGGTGTTCGCGAACGTCGTCGTGACCTGCGGCTTGCTGCCGATCTGCAGGACAAGCGTCTCGCCGCCCGACGGTGCCCAGGGGTAGGTGCCCGGGCCCGAGATGAGGATCGCTTGGCCGTTGCTCGTGGCGAGCGCGCCCGGCGCGAACCCGAGGTTCGCCGCCGTCGTGCCGCTGCCGACCGCGAGGAACCCGCTCGCGCCCGTGTTCGAGAGGCGCAGGCGGCCCGCGGAGTCGACCTCCACCTTGCTGTTGCTGACGGCCGCCTGGACGATCGTCGCGACCTCGGTGGGCGCCACGGCCGCGATGTTCTGCACGTTGCCGCCGCCCAGGGTCGTCGCCGCCGTCAGGCCGAGGGTCGTGAGCACGCCCGCGCTCCCGCTGACCACGCGCACCTGCCCCGCGAGGCCCGCCACCAGGCCCGTGAGGCTGATGACGGTGCCCGACACCGAGGCCGCCATCGGGAAGCCGGCGTACTGGTTGATCCGTGCGATGACCTGCGCCTGGCTCTGGTCGGCGGCGAGGAAGGTCACCGTGAAGTTGGGCTGGCCGTCGACGCCGAGGACGAGCGTCTGGCCGCCCGTGAAGGTCGTGGGGTAGGTGCCCGCGCCCGAGTTGACGCTCGCCGCGGTGCCGGTGAAGGTCGCGCTCTGCGGCCCGCTGCCCGAGTCGACCTGCAGCACCTGCCCGCTCGCGAGCGCGTAGCGGAAGCTCGCGAGCCCGGTGAGAAAGGCGAGGCGCGTGAACTGCACGGCCCCGACGCTCGTGTCGACGCGGCAGATGAAGAGGCGCGCGTACTGCTTGCCCTGGAGCTGGACGAAGCCGTTGCCGTTCCAGAACTCGGGGAAGAGCGCCCCGTCGGCGCTGCGCTGGCGCGCGCACGGGTTGTTCGCGGGGACCGACCCATACTGGAAACCGAGCGTCCCGAAGGTCGTCGCGAGGTCGGTCGCGCTCGTGACCTCGAAGACGCCGCCCGACTGGGTGGAGAACGGCCCGTTCTCGAACTCGCCGACGATCAACGTCGCCCCCGTGCCGATGCCCTTGATCGGCGACGGCGGCTCCAGGTCGAGGATGTTGACGCTCTCGATGTTGAGCAGCACGTCCGTGCCAGGGTCGAACGTGAAGCGGCGGATGAAGACCGACATGGGCAGCGCTCCTCGGTGGGTGCGGGGGTCCTTGGGTCGGAGACTACGCGAGGCGCGCGCGGATCGCTAGGACGCCGCAGACCGGTTTACGGTCCGCCGAAGCCCTGGGTGCTCCCCGGCCCGCTCTGCGCGGTGGGGTCGTTCGTCAGGTCGACGGCCACGCCCGTGTCCTCGTCGACGTCGACGTTACTGCGCACGAGCGGGGAGAACGGCGCGTAGCGCACGAGCGCGACGATGTTGAAGCGCATCTCGAGCTCGATCTGCGCGCGGCGCCGGTTACGCGCGGCGTCCGGCTCGTCGAAGAGGGCGCGGTTCCAGAGCGTGAAGCACACCAGCTCGTTGAAGTAGTCGGGCATCTTGAAGCGCACGCCGCTCATCTGCTCGGTCGGCGAGAAGGCGGTCTCCAGCGCCGCGACGATCGACCGGCGCTCGGCGCGCTTGCTCGCGCGCACCTCGAGCTTGATGTGCTCGTTGTACTCGGCCTGCCACTGCAGCACCGTGCCCTGGCCGTACTTGTCGCGCGTCGACTCCTCGACGTACGCGGTCAGGCCGATGACGTCGTAGCTCGCGGTGTTCGACAGCACCGTGATGCTCGGGAAGAGCTGGTCCTGCTCGTAGTCGGGCCACTCGATGAAGAAGCGGTCGGGCGTGATGCGGAAGGGTCGCGGCGGCCGGCCCTCGCCCATGGGCAGGAAGAAGACGAGCGCGCACACGTACTGCTGCAGGATGCGCAGGGCGACGGTGCGCCCGTCGACCGCGAGCGGCGGGGGCGCCGGGCGCGGCGGGTAGAGGCGCCCGAAGGGTGTGCCGAACAGGATGCTGGCCAGGTTCTGCGGGAGGTCCGCCACGGTCGTCACCTCATCGCCTTCTTGAGCTCCGCGAGGATCTCCTTCACCAGGATAGCCGGGGCCCGCTTGGACGCGCGCTCGGCGATGCGCAGGCCCTTCTTGCCGTCGCGGTTGAAGATGCCGCGGTCGAAGCCCGACTGCCGCGCGCCGTAGCCCTGCATCGCCCGCGCGATGGCCCACGCCATCTGGCGGGAGGCGACGACGACGTCGGGCGTGTTCGCGCGCGCCGCCTTGCCCGTCTTGCCGAGCGAGGCGCCGGCGATCCCCTTGCGCCTCGCCCAGTCCGCGAGCGCGTCGATCATCGCGCGGCCGATCTTGATGTTCTCCTGCCGAGCGCCCCACTCGATGACGGGAGCGTGGGGCGCGGTGTTCGTGACCTCGGCGCCGCTCTGGGTCGCGCGCGGCTGCCACGAGTTGCGGTACGCGCTGTCGAAAACGGGCGGGAAGCGCTCGCCGGGGATGAGGTCGTTCTGGATGACTCCCACGAGCTGCAGCGCGGCCGAGAGCGCGCCGGCCATCGCCGACTTGCGCGCCGCCTCGGTGAGCCACTTCTCCAGCTTGTCGCCCTCGCTGATGTCGAACGAGGGCACCCTACTGGTCCCCCGTCGTGTACGCGCTCGAGCCGTCGCGGTTGCGGTCCTCGCTGACGCGGCTGAGGACGACCACCCACTCGACGTTCTCCGCGTTGCGGTGCGGCTCGCTGAAGAGCGAGAACTTCATGCGCCGGGGAGGGTCGTCGCCGCGCCCGTCCTCGCGGACCTCGTAGAAGAACTCCCAGGGCTCGGGCACGTGGTCGACGTGCGGCTGGGGGTACATGCGCCCGGTGAGCTGGTCGTAGGTGAGCGAGGTCGAGACCTCCGTCAGCCTCACGCTGCCCACGGGGAGCACGCCCGTCGAGATCGGCGACAGCGCCAGGCTGTCGAGCGAGCGGACGTTGGGCGTGGGGAGGATCTCGAGCTCCTGCACGACCTGCTCGCGGCCCTGGCCGCGCTCGCCGCCGTCCCACCGCGTCCACACGAGGAAGACGCGGTAGGGGCGGATGCCGAACTTGGTGCCGAGCTGCCGCAGGCGGTCCGCGACGCGCGTGAAGCGGTGCGCGAGCGTCCGGCGCGCCTGCTGCGGGGTCAGCGGCTTCGGCGTCGGCACGGCGGCCTCACTGCGAGCAGTGACCGGCCGCCATCGCCTTCGCGAGGGCCTCGCGCTTCGCCTTGCCGAAGTTGGAGAGGATGGCCTCGACGACGGGCGTGAGCGTCTGGTCGACGTTGCACGTCGCGATGACCGCGCTGCTGCTCGGCAGGTCGGCGTTCGCGATGATGCAGGCATACTGCGCGACGTCGAGCACGGTCTTGACGACCTGGGTGGGGGTGACGGGCTGCGCGCAACCGGTGCTCGCGTAGATGACTCCCGCGAGGCCACTGGCGCAGACGAGACGACGGATGTTCTTGGTCATGGTGCTGTTCCTCCTTCAGTGCTGGACCGGGACGTTCATCCCCCCGCCGCTGCTGCCGTAGCCCGCCCCGCAGTAGGGCCGCTGGTCGAACGGGTTGGGGGGGACCTGGAGCATGTTCGCGAGCGCGCCCTGCCAGTGGATGTACTGGCTCATGAGCTGCTTGAACTCGTCGGTGTTGATCTCGATGGTGCCGACCTTCTTAGCGGCGAGGTTCTCCTGGTCGCCGAGGATCTGCGCCTCGATGCCGTCGAGGCGCGCGAGCAGGTCGCGGAAGAAGCCCTCGCTCTGGGGCATGAGGCGGTTGAGCGCGCCCTCGATCATGAACGCGGTCTGCACGCCCGCGGGCACGCCGAGGACGAAGGTCTGCGCCTGCTGGACTCCCCCGTACCCCATGTGGTGCCGGGCGCGGACCTTCTCTCCCTCGGTGAGCACGGTGGGCCTCCGTTACGCGGTCTCGTCGATCTGCGGCGCGGGGATGGGCGGGACGCCGCTCATGTCGTCGGCGGGAGCCTCGTCGTCCTTCACCTCCTCGAGCCGGATGCCCTGGCGGCGCAGGAGGGCGAGGTCGTGGGTGAGGGCGGTGACCTCCTTGCCGAGGGGCCACTCGCTGCGCGCGCCCTCGTACATGACGCTGACGCGCCCGGGCTGGCGCTGCGGGCCGCCGACGACCCGGAAGCGCGTCGGCGGGACGCCCGGGGCGTGGTCGAGGGGGTCGCTGCGCGCGCTGCCCGCGAGGGACGGGCCGATGGGCAGGGTCGGCGCCTTCGCCTCGGGGACGCCCAGGGCGCCCCCCTGGATGGGGGCCTGGTCGCCCGCGCCGACGTCGTTCTTGGCGTCCTGCGCCTGCTTGCTGAGGGTGTGACGGGCCATGGTGTCTCGTGTCCTCCTTGCCCACGAGCCTAGCGCAGAAAAGGAGAGAGGCGCGAGTGGGTGCCGTGCCCGCCCGCGCCTCTCGGTGTCGATCCCCCCGGTGGAAGGAGGAGGACCCCCGGGGGTCTCGAACTCGGTTACAGCGCGTGCTCGAGCACGATGGCGCGCTTGAAGCGCTCGGGCCCGCTCGGCGCCGTGATGTCGCTCGGGATCGGGAACGAGGTCGAGATCGACCACGTCGCCGTGACGAGCTGCTGCAGCTTGTCGAGCGGAGCGCGCAGCACCAGGCGGATGCGCTCCGTGAGGATCGAGATGTTGTTGTTGACCACCTCGAACTCGCCGATCTTGCCCGTCGTGCCGGCCTCGGTCACGTACGAGCCCTCGTCGAGGTACTTCTCGTAGACGACGCCGCGCCCGGTGATGAGCACGCGGCCGACCTGCGTGCCGCCGCCGTTGACGATCTCCGCCCCGAGCTCGTCGGCGAAGAGGCCCGACTGCGCGGTCGCGATGAGGTTGCCCGAGTTGAAGCTCTCGGGCGACTCCGTGTTCATGAAGAACATGATCCCGGCCATGTAGCCGAGGAAGCCCTCCTTGTAGATCACGTGCTCGGGCAGCGACTGGTTGAGTCGCTGGAACACGGGGTCCGCGAAGAGCTGCGCCATCGAGAGCGGCGAGATGTGTGCGTGGTAGAAGCCGTCGTCGTGCGGCTGCACGTTCGCGCGGCGCAGGAACGCCACCGCGTTGATGCACTGCTGGAGCGTGAGGGTGTCCGCCGGGCCGATGGCGTCGATCGACGCGCCGGCCGCGCTGCGCAGGATGCGCGGCGCGAAGGCGCTCTTGACGGGCACGCGCGAGCTCGCGAACGCGGTGCCGATGGCGGCCGACAGGATGAGCGTGCCCGGGCCGATGGGGTCCGTGGGGTCGTCGGGGATGAAGCCGACGACGCTCGCCGAGGCCGTGGGTCCGGCGCCGACCGTGATGGGCAGCGGGAAGGCCACGCTGACCGGCTGGGGCTTGACGTTGCCGCCCGGGATCACGACGTCGGTGAAGCCGTTGAGGGCCGCGACGCGGATGGCCGTGTCGGTCGACGCGATGGTCGTGAGCGAGACGGTCTGACCCGAGAGGTACGCCTGGAAGAGCGAGTTGCGCGCGATGCGGTTCACCGACTGACCGGCCTGGAGGCCGAGCTGGTGGATGTTGCGCAGCAGCAGGTTCGCGTTCGCCGTCGCGCTCGTCGGCATATGGGTGTCGATCGAGTCGGCGAACTGGTTGAGGGTCGCGACCCACTGCTCGTAGGGGACGACCTGACCGATGGGGTCCGTGCCGGGCGTGATCGGCTTCACGTTCGGCTTGAGCAGACCCGCCCGGGTCTGGAACATCTCGTTGCCCGTGTTCTCGGGCCACTCCTCGGGCATGGCCTCCGCGCGGAACGCCAGGTTGGGGTACAGGCCGTCGTGGAACGCGCGCTCGAGCAGACCCTTCTGGTTCAGCTCGATGACGGCCGGCGGGACGCCGACGATGAGAGTCATGGGTGGGAACCTCCGGTACGAAGACGTTGGCTTCGCAAACCGAGTCCGCTCTCCCTGTTGACCGCCCGATTACCGATGGGCGTACCCTCGTGGCGGGGTCGCTGCTCGTTGCCCTCTGAGAACTACGCGAGAGATCGCGCCCCGTCAAACGAGACGCGCCCCGCGGTTCCCGGGAGGGGGAGGGCCGCGGGGCGCCAAAGCGGAGGAGGGGAGAGTCGCCTCCTCGACAGTCAGCCTACCAGCGCAGGCCCGACTTCGCCGCCTCCGCCTTCGCCTCGCGGCTCGTCATGCTGTTCGCCTGGCCGGGGCGCATCGTCTTCTCGCCCGCGGTGCCCTGGGCCGTCTTCTTGCCGTTCGTGTCGGCGCCGTTGGTGATCGGCTTCTTCTCGACCGTCTCGGTCTTGGTCTCCGCGGTCTCCTTCGCGAGCTTCGGCTTCCGCTTCACGAGGTCCTTGAAGTAGTCGTCGATCCCCTTGCGCAGGTCCTTGCTCTCCAGGCCCTTCGCGATCTGCTTCTTGTCGAAGTTCTTCTTCAGGTAGCGCGCGAGGCCGGGGAGCGAGTCCTCGACGTAGTCGGGGTCGAGGTACTTCTCGCCGATGCCGAGGATCTGGCGGTCGACCTTCTCGACCTCCTGGCTCGTGCGCAGCTCTCGCTCGCGCGCGTTCGCTGCGTCGAGGTCGGCCTTCAACTTCTTGTTGTCGTCCTCGAGCTTCTGCTCCTTGGTGAGGCCCTCCTGGCGCTTCTTCTCGTTGTCCGCCTTGAGGGCCGCGAGCTCGTCGAGCTGCTTCTTGATCTCGTCGGGGTCGTCGGTGCCGAAGCGGTCCTTCAGCACCTTGTTGGAGTGGCGCGTCAGGCGGCTCTTGAGCGCGCGCGGCGTCATCTCGATGAGCGCGACGTCGTCGGGGAGCTTCTCCGGGTCGTCGTCGTCCTTGAGCGTCGCCCGCTTCTCGCCGCCGCCCGCGGAGCCCTCGACCTCCGTCTCGGTCTTGGTCTCCGTCTTGGCCGCCGCGGGCTTCTCGACCTTCGTCTCGGTCTTGGTCTCCGTCTTGGCGGCGGTCCCGCCCGCGGCAGCGCCGCCCTCGGTCTTGGTGGCCGTCGTCGTGTCCTCTGCCTCTGCGCCCATGGTCATGTTCCTCCTTCAGGTCCTGACGTGACTGCGCCCCGCTCGCCCGCCGTAAACCGGCTTGCGGCGGGGCGCCGGCCTCCCTCGGCGGGGAGGCTCTGACTCAGATGATCGTGCTCGGCGCCTCGAGCAGCGCGTCGACGTCGATCTTGCTGGCGACGCCGTACTTCACGCGCGCCTGCGTGAAGTCGCCCGCGTGCGTGACGAGGTTCGCCTTGCCGAGGTCGAGCGAGGCGTGGCTGCCCGCCGCCGCCGTCCCGGGCAGGTCGACGATGAGGTTCGCGTCGCCCGCGATGCCCGGGTTGCCCTCGCACTCCGCGATGAAGACGATGCCGTTCGCGACGTCCGCCGCGGGCAGCGGGGTGACCCCGGAGGCGAGCACCGGGATGGTCACCTCCTTGATGTCGTACTTCATCGGCTCGTACGCGACGTCGACGCTCGTGTACGCGTCGGCCGCGTGGAACTCCAGGTCGCCCGTCGGCGTGATGACGATCGAGTGCGCGCCCGGGTCGCCCGCGTAGCTGTCGCTCGCGACGATGGTGAGCGGGCCCTTGGTGCCGGTGCCGGCGCGCGCGTACGCGCGGCCGATGGTGTCCGCCTTCGCGTCGTCGGGCAGCGTGAGCACCTGCCCCGAGCCCACGTAGGGGTTGGCCGGCGCCGCGTTCGGGCTCTTGTTTCGGAGCTGCGTCCGCAGGGCGCGCACGACGCTGCCGATCCCGATGGCGCGGAAGGCGTCGGCGAGCTGCGCGGGGAGCGCGCCGTTCATCGCAATGACGAGAGTCGTGGTCGTGCTGAGCATCGTCGGGTTCTCCTGTCGTGGATGAGGCCGAGCCTACACCCGTCACGTCGCGCGCGTCACGCTACTGAATTCCCCACACGTGGTACTCGACCGTCGCGCTGCCCTCCAGCTCGAGGAGCTTCAGGTAGCCGTTGGGCGGGAACTGGATGAGCATCGGGCCGTTGAGGGGCACGATGCTGACGATGTCCGAGCCTCCCCCGGGGTCCGCCATCGTCATGCGCACCTTGATCGGCACGTTCACCGAGAGCAGGAGCGCGAGCCCCTGGGTCACGGGCCCCGGCGCGGCGCCGACGCCGGGGACGGTCACGAACGCGCTCGGGCTCTGGAGCTGCAGGACGTCGCCCGTCTCGACCGAGTAGCCGAGCGGGTCGGGGTTGAAGGGGAGCTGGATCGTCTTGACCCCGGTCGGGAAGCTCCCGCCCCCCGACGCCTGGGGGCCGCCGACGACCTGCGCCCCGCTCGTCGTGACCTGCAGGTTGCCCACGAGCTCAGACCTTGAAGGGCTTCTTGCTCACGCCCTGCACGCCGCCCGTCTGCGACGAGAAGCCTCCGGGCGTGGGGTCGGCCTTGAGGATCGTCCCGCCGCGCGGGACCTCCTGCTGGTTGGGGACGACCTCGCGCTTCGCCTCGGTCTGCGGTCGGCTCTCCTTGGTGAAGTCGCGGCCTCCCGTCGCCGGGCCGCTGCCCTTGGGGTCCTCCAGGAAGTCGTGGGCTCCCGTCGCCCCGCTCCCCTGGTTCGCGGGCTTGCCCTGCGAGGTCGCGAACGGGGGCGCGGCGGGGCTGCTGCTCTTTCCGGTCTGGGCCATGGCTCTACTCCTTCGCGCTCGGCTACTTGCCGAGCTTCATCGGCTTCTTGCGGTCGTCGGGGCCGCCCGCGGGCGGCCAGTCGATCGGCGTCGAGTGCCCGTGGTAGCGGGACTGCAGGTCGCTCGGCGTCGGCAGGGGCGAGCCGGTGTCGCGCGAGGTGACGATGCCCTTGCCCGGTGCCGGAGTCGCGCTCTCCTCCGCGCGGGGCGCGGGAGCCGCGGGGCTCGTGATGCGGAACGGCTTGGGCATCGGCGTCGACCTCCACCCAAGGACTATCAGCCGGCGTCGGGGGGCGCAACGTGGCAGCCTGCGAGGCATAAGGGCGCCGTGGCCGGAGAGATCGTCAAGAGGGACCCGGGGGAGGTCGAGCCGGGCGAGGGCGAGTCGTCCTCCGCGCTCGCGCCCGCGGGCTTCGACCTGCAGAACGTGGGCTACGCGGGCGTCGCGTCGTGCCCGATCTGCCTCGGTTCCCACAAGGTCACCAAGAACACGCTCGACGGGATGCCCGTGTTCGTCATGGTCTGCCCCTACGCCGGCAGGAAGGGGATCCGCATGCTCGGCGTCCCCGCCGACGCCATCCGCACCGGGGGCCAC
>Ga0209166_10000301_pt1 | contig 60024 bp, 46 predicted proteins | sample Coa_R1_3_FD_187151 | JGI IMG/M metagenome (GOLD analysis project Ga0209166, IMG submission 187151) | Surface soil microbial communities from Centralia Pennsylvania, which are recovering from an underground coalmine fire - Coalmine... | ecosystem: Environmental > Terrestrial > Soil >...
GCATGCATTCAAGCCGGGCGGACACTGCGTCGGCAAATCGATCGAGGAGGCGCTGGATCAGGCCAAGCGCGACGAGAGGCTGTTCGTGCTCGGCCTGCATGGCGGCCGCGCCGAGAACGGCGAGTTACAGGCGGCATGTGAAGTTCGCGGCATCCCCTATACCGGATCGGATTCCGCTTCCTCGCATCTTGCCTTCGACAAGGTTTCAGCAAAGCGCTTTGCCGCCATCGCCGGCGTGATGACCACGTTCAACGTGGCGCTGAAAGATATCGACACCGCCCTCGAAGAGCACGGCCGGCTGATCGCAAAGCCCACCCACGACGGCTCGAGCTACGGCCTGATCTTCGTCAACGCCAGGCAGGATCTCGTCGCCGTCCGCAATGCCGCGAAGACCGAAGCCTATCTGATCGAACCGTTCATCTCCGGCGTCGAAGCCACCTGTGCGGTGCTGGAGCGATCGAACGGCGAGGTGTTCTCGCTGCCGCCGATCGAGATCGTGCCGGGCGAAGGCAGTTTCGACTACACCGCCAAATATCTTCTGAAATCGACCCAGGAGATCTGCCCGGGCCGCTTTACGCCCGAGGTGACCGCCGCGCTCAAGGACCAGGCGCTGCGCGCGCACAAGGCGCTGTCCTGCTTCGGCTATTCGCGCACCGATTTCATCGTCTCTGCCAACGGGCCGGTTTATCTCGAAACCAACACGCTGCCGGGTCTGACCCAGGCCTCGCTCTACCCCAAGGCTCTGAAGGCCCACGGGATCGAGTTCGCCGATTTTCTCAAAGACCAGATCGTGCTCGCCGAGCATCGGTTAAGGAAATAATGACAAAGGGTTAACGGGGCAGGGTGGCAAAAGGGGCGAAAAGTCGTTCCGGATGGCTAAAATCCCTAAGATTTCACTGCAAATATCTCACAGGACGCATCAAAAAACGCCCTGTCCCGACCTGTTTTACCCTTTGTTTACCAGGAAGTCCGAAGGTTAACGCCGGCGGCGCGTGTGGCGCTTGGTTGCCGGGACGTGTCTAGCGGACGTTTCCGCTTCATCACCGAATGCCATCTCCGCCGCGGCCCGCAACGTAATTGCGGGAACAATGTTTGATGAGCTCGTGCAATGGATGGTGCAGGACGCCTCGCACAACATCAGAGGCCTCAAGCCGACCTGAAGGCGGCCGCAATGGGTGCGGTCGTGCTGTTGCGCGGGTATCTGGGATCAAAGCGCGCCGCGAAAAAGAGCGCCAGGCAATCGCTGCTCGACCGTGAGCCGCCGCCGCGCCTGATCGCGTGGATCGAACGCCACGTGCCGCGCCGCGCGGGCCTCGCCGCGACGCTGCTCCTGCTCGCCGGCAGCACCTGGCTCGGCATCGTCAGCGGCGGTCACTATGACGACTTTGCCGCAGGCTTGAGCGATACCCGCAACGCGCTCGCCAATTCCCTGGGCTTCCGCATCACCACGGTCGCCATCAACGGCCGCAAGCAATTGAGTCAGGACGAAGTGCTCGCGATCGGCGGCGTCACTGGCCGCTCGTCGCTGTTGTTCCTCGATGCCGCCGCCGTGCGCGACCGGCTGAAAGCCAATCCCTGGATCGCGGACGCTACCGTGATCAAATATTATCCCGGCGCGCTCGAGATCAACATTGTCGAGCGCTCGGCTTTTGCGCTGTGGCAGGAGAACGGCAAGCTCTCCGTCATCGCCGATGATGGCGCCGTCCTCGAGCCATACGTATCGCGCAGCTTCCTGTCATTGCCGCTGGTGGTCGGCAAGGGAGCGGCTACCCGTGCGCGCGATTTCCTGGCGCTGCTCGCGCGCTATCCGCAGGTCAACGCGGTGACCAGGGCCGCGGTCTTCGTCGGCGAGCGACGCTGGAATCTGCGCACCAGGGATGGCCTCGACATCCGCCTGCCGGAGAACGACGTCGGCAATGCGCTCGCGACCTTGACCAAGCTCGACCAGGACGACCACCTGTTCTCGCGCGACATCGTCGCCATCGACATGCGCCTCTCCGATCGGCTCACCGTGCAATTGTCCGACGAGGCCGCCAAGGCGCGCGAGGATCAGTTGAAGAAGGCCGCCAAGAAGAAGCCGGGTGACGCTGCATGACCGGCCTCGATCGCACCTTGACGCCGAAGACGCGCCCGATGTCCGGCAAGCGCACCGCGCTGGTCGCTTCACTCGATATCGGCACCAGCAAGATCGCCTGCATGATTGCGCGGCTGAAGCCGTGCCCGCCGAGCGAGACGCTGCGCGGGCGCACCCATGCGGCCGAGTTGATCGGCTACAGCCAGATCCAGTCGCGCGGCGTGAAGGCCGGCGCGGTGGTCGATCTTGGCGAATGCGAGCAGGCGGTGCGCCAGGCAGTTGCGCTCGCCGAGCGCATGGCCAAGGTCCGCGTCGAGTCGGTTTTGCTCTCGGTCTCCGGCGGCCGCCTGCAGGGCCAGTTGATTGAAGCTGCCGCCGACATCCGTGGCAATACGGTAACGCCTGCCGACATCAGCCGTGTTACCTCTACCGGCATGCATCACGCGACCGGAATAGGCCGCACGGTCGTGCATGCGCTGCCGGTCGGCTATGCCATCGACGGCGTCAAGGGCATCCGCGACCCGCGCGGCATGGTGGCCCGGCAATTCGGCGTCGACATGCACGTCGTCACGGCGGACGCAACCGTCGCCCGAAACCTGATGCTGGTGGTCGAACGCTGCCACCTCAATGTCGAGGCCATGGCCGCGAGCCCCTATGTGGCCGGCCTTTCCGTGTTGACCGACGACGAAGCCGATCTCGGCGCCGCCGTGGTCGAGATGGGGGCGGGGACCACCACGATTGCGATCTATTCGGGCGGCCGCTTCGTGCATGCCTCCGGCTTCGCGGTCGGCGGCCAGCACGTCACCATGGACCTTGCGCGCGGACTGTCGGCATGCATTGCGGATGCCGAGCGAATCAAGACGTTATATGGCACCGTACTGACCGGTGGGTCCGACGCGAGAGAGTTGATGTCCGTGCCAGCGGCGGGCGACAACGACAGGGATGTTCCACAGATCGTGTCACGCGCCACGATCGCAAACATCGTCAAGCACCGCGTCGAGGAGATTTTTGAAATGGTCCGCGACCGGCTTAAGGATTCCCCCTTCGCGGCGGAGCCCAAGGCACGGGTCGTGTTGAGCGGCGGCGCCTCGCAACTGACAGGCATTCCCGAGCTCGCCACCCGGATCCTCAACCGGCCGGTGCGCGTCGGCCGGCCGCTCGGCTTCGGCCGATTGCCGAACGAGGCGAAGACCGCGTCCTTTGCCGCACCCACCGGGCTGCTGGTCTACCCGCAATACGCGCACCTTGAACACACCGAACCGCGGCCCACGCGGCAGCTCAAGACGGGGACCGGCGGCTATTTCGGAAAGGTCGGACGATGGCTCAGGGAGGGCTTCTGATGACCATTTCACAAATCTTGCGAATTTCTCCAACTCCCGCGGCCGAGGGCCGGGGCGAACCCACGCGCGCGTGAACGAGAGGCAACCATGGCACTCACTATTACCCCCCCTGACATTCACGAGTTGAAGCCCCGGATCACCGTCTTCGGCGTCGGTGGCGCGGGCGGCAATGCCGTCAACAACATGATCACCGCTGGACTCCAGGGGGTCGATTTCGTCGTCGCCAACACCGACGCGCAGGCGCTGACGATGTCGAAAGCGCAGCGCATCATCCAGATGGGCACGCAGGTGACCCAGGGCCTCGGCGCCGGCTCGCAGCCGGATGTGGGCGCTGCCGCCGCGCAGGAAGTGATCGACGAGATCCGCGACCATCTCTCCGGCGCCAACATGGTGTTCGTCACCGCCGGTATGGGCGGCGGCACCGGCACCGGCGCCGCACCGGTGATCGCCAAGGCCGCGCGCGAGATCGGCATCCTCACCGTGGGCGTGGTGACCAAGCCGTTCCACTTCGAGGGCCAGCGCCGCATGCGCACGGCGGAAGCCGGCATCGCCGAATTGCACAAGGTGGTCGACACGCTCCTGATCATCCCGAATCAGAACCTGTTCCGGGTCGCCAACGAGAAGACCACCTTCGCCGACGCCTTCGCGATGGCCGACCAGGTGCTCTATTCGGGCGTTGCCTGCATCACCGACCTGATGGTCAAGGAAGGCCTGATCAACCTCGACTTTGCCGACGTCCGCGCCGTCATGCGCGAGATGGGCAAGGCGATGATGGGAACCGGCGAGGCCTCCGGCGACAAGCGTGCGCTGACGGCGGCGGAAGCGGCGATCGCCAATCCGCTGATCGATGATTCGTCGATGAAGGGCGCCCGTGGTCTTCTGATCTCGATCACCGGCGGCAAGGACCTCACTCTGTTCGAGGTCGATGAAGCCGCAACCCGCATCCGCGAGGAGGTCGATCAGGACGCCAATATCATCGTCGGCGCCACTTTCGATGAGGCGCTGGATGGCCTGATTCGCGTCTCCGTTGTCGCCACCGGCATCGAGCAGGCGCAGATCATGCGGAACTCGGCTCCGGCAGCGGCGCCTTCGGCACCCGTGGCGGCCCCGAGTGGAGCTCCGGAGAATCGCCTTGCCGACCTCACCGCGCGGCTTCGCGCCGACAATGCCCGGCTTGCCGAGCGCGCCGCCAAGCTCGAAGCGACCCCGGTCGCGGCTCCGGCCGCCGCCGCATCGCCACAGCGCGGCTCGAGCAATGTCGAGCGCGCGGCGCTGGCCGCGATTGCCGCGGCTGTCGCGCCAGAGGTCCCGCCTGCGCCGGCGCAGCAGGTCTATGGCGACGTCACGGTGCGCCCCATTGCGCAAAAGCCGTCGCTGTTCCCCGACCACGACGTGGCGCGCGCGGAGCCGGCCGAAGAGCCGATGACGCCCGAAACGTTCATTCCGCAGGCGGCCGAGCGCCTGGCGGGTCGCTCGCCGCGGATGCCGAAGTTCGAGGACCTGCCGATGCCGGCCCAGGCCGAGATTCGCCAGGCGCGGGGCGAACAAGCTCGTGGCGAATCGGAGGAGGAGCACCCGCAGAAGAGCCGGCTTTCGCTGTTGCAGCGCCTTGCCAATGTCGGTCTCGGCCGGCGCGATGAGGAAACCGAGCCGCCGATCGCGGCCCGCGCTTCTAGTCCGGCGATGCCGGCGATGCCGCCGCTGCCGGAGCGCAAGCCCTCGAAGCGGACGGTTCAGGAGCAGATCGCGGCTAACGAGCCGGTATCAGAATACGCTCGTCGTCCTGCGCCGCAGGGTCTGGACGGCCATGGGCGTCCCGCACCTGTTGCCGCGGCGCCACAGGGAGACGATCATCTTGATATCCCCGCTTTCCTACGGCGGCAGGCCACCTGAGAATTGTTACAATCGTGGCAGCGAAAGGGGCCCCGGCAAAGCGTTGCCGGGGCCTTTGCTTTTATTCCTCCGCCTCTATCGCGGATGCAGCAAGCAACTGATTTTAAATCATGAATTATGAATTGCCTGATTGGATGGCGCGGCTGAATTCGGGGCGAGCGGAGCCGGAATTTGGTTAACCTTTGGCGCGAATGCGGCACAGATGGGGTAACAATCGGTAAAGAACCGTGAGTTGGCGCTGTTTGAGGCAAAGTTTATGGTTGCTGCGACTTGGGGATACCTAGAGCGAGATTCGGTCAGGGCTCACGGGCTGGTGAGCCGGTCTGGCTTTGGGTAGGTAGTGGGCGGTCGTCGCATGAAATTCAGCCGGCAAACAACGCTTCGTTCGCAAGCCACGGTATGCGGTATCGGCGTACATTCCGGTTCTCCTGTTAGTCTCACGATCGGGCCTGCATCCGTGGATGCGGGTCTTATTTTTGTGCGGACTGGTCTTGAGGGCGGAGAGCGCGAGGTGCAGGCCACTGCACGGTCCGTGATTGCTACCGAATTCGCAACCGTGCTCGGGGATAGCGAAGGTCCACTGGTTTCCACCGTCGAGCATGTCCTCGCTGCGCTGCGGGGCATGGGCGTCGACAACGCCACCATTGAAATCGATGGCCCCGAAGCGCCGATCATGGACGGCAGCGCGGCGGCCTTTGTCGCCGCGATCGATCAGGCCGGCGTTGTCAGCCAGTCGGCGCCGCGCCGCTATATCCAGGTGCTGAAGCCGGTTCAGGTCGCGGTCGGCGATTGCTTCGGCGAACTGCGCCCGTACGCGTCGGGCTTCCGCGCCGAGGCTGAAATCGACTTTGCCAACCCGGTGATTGGCCGCCAGACTTATGCGCTGGAACTGAACCCGGAGGGGTTCCGCCGCGAGGTCGCTCGCGCCCGCACCTTCGGCTTCATGAACGACACCGCGCGGCTCTGGCGCGCGGGATTTGCGCTTGGCGCGTCCTTCGAGAACTCGGTCGTGTTCGATGAGGAGCGGCTGCTGAACCCCGAAGGCCTGCGCTTCGCCGACGAATGTGTCCGCCACAAGGTGCTCGACGCGGTTGGTGATCTCGCGCTCGCCGGCCTGCCACTGCTTGGCGCCTATCGCTCGGTCCGTGGCGGCCACAAGCTCAACCACGCCGTCCTGACCGCGCTGCTCGCCGACCGTACTGCCTGGCGCGAAGTGGAAGCCGAAACGGCGCGCCGTCCCCGCGTGCAGGCCGAGACCGGCCGCGGCGTCGTCGGTGGGCGGATTGCCGCAGCCTTCGGTCCGGACGTGTCCTAAGGCAGTCTTTGGGCCGATTCCCGCTCAACCTGGGCCGGTCGTCATCTTTGGTAACCACGTTGGCTGCAGGTCCGGACGGACCGCCTTAATCCGGGCGAAATGCCTGCCTATGCGGTTGGTTAACGAGGAATTTTTAGATAGACAGGGCCTTGGTCGCACGGCAGACGCCATGGCCAAGTGAATATATGCGTCATGAGCGAACTTGTGGCGCAAACAACGGGTACCGCACGAAGCGCATAATACGAAGCGCATCAGGGGCGTCAGGTTCTAGAGGGTCATGTCGGTACAGCGTGGAATGCGCGGATTTCACAAAACGGTGGCGCAGCGGCTGCGGCTCGCCGTATCGCTGATTCTGCTTGCGCTGCCCTTGAGCGGCTGCGGCACCGGCGCGCTGTGGGACAAGTTCTTCGCCAAGGACCCGGATTCCTTCCCCGACGAGCCTGCGGACAAGCTCTACAATGAGGGCTTGTACCTGATGAACGAGAAAAAGGATGACAAGGCGGCCGAGAAGAAGTTCGAGGCAGTCGACCGCGAACATCCTTATTCCGATTGGGCGCGCAAATCGCTTCTGATGTCGGCCTATGCGTCCTACCAACAGGGCGACTATGACAACTGCATCGGCTCTGCCACGCGCTACGTCACTCTGCACCCGGGCAGCCCCGACGCGGCCTATGCGCAATATCTGATCGCGGCTTCGCAATACGACCAGATCCCCGACATCTCCCGCGACCAGGGGAGGACCGAGAAAGCGATGGCCGCGCTGCAAGAGGTGGTGCGCAAATATCCGACCTCGGAATACGCCATCAGCGCCAAGGCGAAGCTCGAGGGCGCGCGCGACCAGCTCGCCGGCAAGGAAATGGCGATCGGTCGCTACTATCTGCAGAAGAAGGACTACATCGCGGCCATCAACCGCTTCAAGACCGTGGTCACGCGATACCAGACCACGCGCGAGGTCGAGGAAGCCCTCGAGCGGCTGACCGAAGCCTATATGGCGATGGGCATTGTCGGCGAAGCGCAGACCGCGGCCGCCGTGCTCGGGCATAATTTTCCCGACAGCCGCTGGTACAAGGACGCGTATAATCTTGTAAAATCCGGCGGTCTCGAACCGAGCGAGAATCAGGGGTCCTGGATCAGCCGGGCCTTCAAGAAGGTTGGTCTCGGCTAGGAACTGGGTTTCCATGCTGGCGCGTCTGTCGATCCGCGACATCGTCCTGATCGAACGCCTCGACATCGAATTTTCGAAGGGGTTGGCGGTGCTCACCGGTGAAACCGGTGCGGGCAAATCCATACTGCTCGACGCTTTTGCGTTGGCGCTCGGTGGCCGCGGCGATGCGGGCTTGGTGCGTCACGGCGCCGAGCAGGGGCAGGTCACCGCCATGTTCGATGTGCCGAAGGGCCATCCCGCGACCAGACTTCTTTCCGACAACGGCCTGGAGGACACCGGCGAGATGATCCTGCGCCGCGTGCAGCTCGCCGACGGCCGTACCCGCGCCTTCATCAACGACCAGGCGATCTCGGTGCAGACGCTGAAGGCGGTCGGCTCCGCCCTGGTCGAAATCCACGGCCAGCATGACGAGCGCGCGCTGGTCGATGCCGCGACCCACCGCCGCCTGCTCGATGCCTTCGCGGGGCTCGAGAAGGACGTCGCGGCGCTGGAGAAGCTCTGGGATGCGCGGCGGATCGCTAATGCGGCGCTGCAGGAGCATCGCGCCGGCATGGAACGCGCCGCGCGCGAGGCCGACTATCTGCGCCACGCGTCGGATGAGTTGAAGGTGCTGGCGCCGCAGGACGGCGAAGAGACCGCGCTTGCGGGCCGCCGCACGGTGATGATGCAGGGCGAGAAGATCGCGGCGGACCTGCGCGAAGCGCAGGATGCCGTCAGCGGCGATCATTCGCCGGTCGCGGCATTGTCGGCGGCGGTGCGGCGCCTGGAGCGACGCGCGGCGAATTCGCCGGCTCTGGTCGAGCCCGCGGTGAAAGCGATCGATAGCGCGATCAATGCGCTGGAAGAGGCGGACCAGCATCTTGCTGCCGCGCTCGCGGCGGCCGATTTCGATCCGCTGGAGCTTGAGCGCATCGAGGAGCGGCTGTTTGCGCTGCGGGCTGCTTCCCGCAAATACAACACGCCGGTCGATGGGCTCGCTGCACTCGCCGCGAAATATGCCGCCGATGTGGCGCTGATCGATGCCGGCGCCGAGCAATTGAAGAAGCTCGAGCAGGCCGCGGGTGAGGCCGACCAGCGCTACAGCGCGGCCGCAAAGAAACTCTCGCTTGCCCGCGAAAAATCCGCCGAGAGGCTCGACAAGGCGGTCAATGCCGAGCTCGCGCCGCTGAAGCTCGAGCGCGCGGCCTTCACCACCCAGCTTGAAAGCGATCCCGGTTCGCCGGGCCCGCAGGGCTTTGACCGCGTCGAGTTCTGGGTACAGACCAATCCCGGGACGAGGCCGGGCCCGTTGATGAAGGTCGCCTCCGGCGGCGAGCTGTCGCGCTTCCTGCTGGCGCTCAAGGTCGTGCTGGCCGATCGCGGCTCGGCGCCGACGCTGGTGTTCGACGAAATCGATACCGGGGTGGGCGGCGCGGTCGCCGATGCCATCGGCTCGCGGCTGTCGCGCCTCGCCTCCAGGGTGCAGGTGATGGCAGTGACGCATGCGCCGCAGGTTGCCGCCCGCGCCAACCAGCATTTGCTGATCTCCAAGGACGCGCTCGACAAGGGCAAGCGTGTCGCCACCCGCGTCAACGCGCTCGCCGCCGATCACCGCCGCGAGGAGATCGCGCGCATGCTCGCCGGCGCCGAGATCACCGCGGAAGCGAGAGCCGCCGCGGAACGGCTCCTGAAGGCCGCCTCCTAGCCGTCATTCCGGGGCGCGCGAAGCGCGAACCCGGAATCTCGAGATTCCGGGTTCGGCCCTGGCGGACCGCCCCGGAATGATATTAGCTGCAGATGGACTCGTACAAATCGAGCCACTGCGGGTTCTGAGCCTCGATCAGCTGAACCTTCCAGCTCCGCTTCCACTTTTTGAGTTCTTTCTCTCGCGTGATGGCGGAGATAGGATCGTCGTAGGTTTCGAACCAAACGAGCTGTGTGATGTTGTATTTGGACGTGAAGCTGGAAACAGCCTTTGTCCGGTGTTCGTAGACGCGGCGCACGAGATCGTTGGTTATCCCGATATCGATTGCTCCATCTCGCCGGCTTGCTAGAATATAAACCATAGTACGCCATGAGCCTCTACCCCCACCGCACTGTCAGTCCGGGGGTGCGCGAAGCGCGAACCCTGCATCTCGAGATTCCGGGTCCGGTCCTTCGGACTGTCCCGGAATGACGGAAAACTATAACGCGAATTGCCATGGCAAGAGCAGCAACGACAAAGGCCAAAACGCTTCCAGACGTCGCCGACCTCACCAAGGCGCAGGCCAAGGTCGAGCATACGCGCCTTGCGCTGGAGCTCGAGGGGCATGACAGGCGCTATTACCAGGACGACGCGCCGTCGGTCACCGATGCCGACTATGATGCGCTGCGCCAGCGCTTCAACGCGATCGAGAAGCGCTTTCCCGAATTCGTCTCTGCCGAGTCGCCGTCGCAGAAGGTCGGCGCCGCGCCATCGGGCCGCTTCAAAAAAGTCCGGCACGCATTGCCGATGCTTTCGCTCGACAACGCCTTCGCCGAAGCGGACGTGCTCGACTTTGTCGGCCGCATCGCGCGCTTCCTGAAGCTCTCCGACGACAAGATCGATTTCTCCGCCGAACCCAAGATCGACGGGTTGTCGATGTCACTGCGCTATGAGGGTGGTGAGCTGATCACGGCGGCGACGCGCGGCGACGGCGCCGAAGGCGAGGACGTCACCGCCAACATCCGCACGCTCGAGGATGTGCCGCAAAAGCTCAAAGGGCGCAACATCCCCGACATCTGCGAGGTGCGCGGCGAGGTCTACATGACCAAGACGGGCTTCCTGGCGCTGAATGAGCGGCAGAAGGCGGCCGGCGAGCAGACCTTCGTCAATCCGCGCAATTCGGCAGCGGGCTCGCTGCGCCAGAAGGACCCTTCCATCACTGCCTCGCGGCCGCTCGGCTTTTTCGCCTATGCCTGGGGCGAGATGAGCGCGATGCCGGAAGCGACGCAGACCGGCATGATCCACTGGTTCGAGCGTTGCGGCTTCAAGACCAATCCGCTGACCAGGCTTTGTCATTCGGTGGAGCAGCTCGTCGTCTTCCACCGCAGAATCGAGGAGCAGCGCGCCGAGCTCGACTACGACATCGACGGCGTCGTCTACAAGGTCGACCGCATCGACTGGCAGGAACGGCTCGGCTTCGTCTCGCGCACGCCGCGCTGGGCGATCGCGCACAAATTCCCCGCCGAGCGCGCCATGACGGTGCTGCGCGACATCGAGATCCAGGTCGGCCGCACCGGCTCGTTCACCCCAGTCGGCAAGCTCGAGCCGGTCGGTGTCGGCGGCGTCATCGTCCAGAACGTGACGCTGCACAACGAGGATTACATCAAGGGCGTCGGCAACAAGGGCGAGGTGCTGCGCGAGGGCCGCGACATCCGGATCGGCGATACGGTCGTGGTTCAGCGCGCCGGCGACGTGATCCCGCAGGTGGTCGATGTCGTCATCGACAAGCGGCCGAAGGGTGCGAAAGAGTTTCACTTCCCGAAGAAATGCCCGTGCCCGCTGCACACCGACGTGGTGCGCGAGGAGACGGCGACCGGCGAGGAAGGCTCGCGCGCGCGCTGCAGCGGCGAGTTCGCCTGTCCGTTCCAGAAGATCGAGCATCTGAAGCTGTTCGTGTCGCGGCGCGCCTTCGACATCGACGGTCTCGGCGAGAAGCAGCTTCAGTATTTCTTCGACGAGGAGTGGGTGAGGGAGCCGGCCGACATCTTCACCCTGCAAAGGCGCAACAACAAATTGAAGCTCGAGGAGATCGAAGGTTACGGCGAGACCTCCGTGCGCAATCTCTTCGGCTCGATCGAGGCGCGCCGCAACATCGCGCTGGAGCGCTTCATCTACGCGCTCGGCATGCGCCATGTCGGCGAGACCACGGCGCTGGCGCTGGCGCGTGGCTATGGCTCCTGGCAGGCGTTCCACGATGCGGGGCTCAAGGTCGCCAAGGGCGACGAGGAGGCGATCGCGGAGATGGATGCGCTGGATCAGATCGGCGACACGGTGATCCAGAGCGTCGCCGCCTATTTCGGCGAGAGCCATAACCGCGGCATCGTCGAGCGGCTGACCAAGGAAGTCACCATCCTCGATGCCGCGAAGCCGAAGAGCAATTCGGCCATCGCCGGCAAGACCGTGGTGTTCACGGGCTCACTGGAAAAGATGACGCGCGACGAGGCCAAGGCCATGGCCGAGCGTCTCGGCGGCAAGGCGGCCGGCTCGGTGTCGAAGAAGACGGATTATGTCGTCGCGGGTCCCGGCGCCGGCTCGAAGCTCGCCGAAGCGCAGAAGCACGGCGTGACCGTGCTGACGGAAGATGAGTGGCTGAAGCTGGTGGGGGGATAGCTCCGCCGTCATTGCGAGCCAACGGGTCCGCGCGAACGCGCGGCCCGATGACAAGCTCCGCGAAGCAATCCAGAGTAGCTCCGCGGAGACGGTCTGGATTGCTTCGTCGCTTCGCTCCTCGCAATGACGGTCACAGCATCCCGCTCTCTTCCTCTTCCGCCTGTTCAATCAGCTCCTCGCTGAGAATGACCTCTCGCCGCGGCACGAGGAAGATCATGGACGCGGCGCAGAGCAGCGAAATCGCTGCGATCGGAAGCGGTGCCGGCGGCTTCGGGGCGGACGCTGATCGCGCCGGCCGCGGAGTTCGCCATCACGAAGGCGTTGCCGACCATTACGATCATCTGCGCGCCGAACAGCCAGAGTGGCGCCTGGTTCACCCCCGCAAGGCCTACGCGGCTGTTATAATAACGGACAGGGGATGCAACTCAGTTCGTCATTCCGGGATACGTGCGAAGCACGCAGGCCCGGAACGACGACGGAGGAGGGGATCACACCGGCGCGGTCGCGGCGTCGAGCCAGCGCTGGTCGGCGTCGTCGAGCTGCGCGCGCACGATCTCACGCACATGGGCATGATAATGGTTGAGCCAGTCGCGTTCCGCAGCGCTCAGCATCGAAACATCGATCAAACGCCGGTCGATCGGTGCGAAGGTCAGCGTCTCGAAGGCATTCATCGGCTTTTCCGCGCCGGCCACCTCCGCCGCCGTCACCAGCTCGAGATTCTCGATGCGGATGCCAAAACCGTCGGTCTTGTAATAGCCGGGCTCGTTGGAGAGGATCATGCCGCGCTTGAGCGGCGCCGTTCCGAGCCTTGAAATCCGCGCGGGCCCCTCATGCACGGAGAGATAGCTGCCGACGCCGTGCCCCGTGCCGTGCTCGAAATCGATGCCGGCCTGCCACAAAAATTGCCGCGCCAGCGTGTCGAGCTGCGCGCCGGTGGTGCCGTCGGGAAACACTGCGCACGCGATCGCGATGTGGCCGCGCAGGACGCGCGTGAAGCGGTCGCGCATCTCGATGGTGGGCGCCCCGACCGCCATGGTGCGGGTGACGTCGGTGGTGCCGTCCTCATATTGCGCGCCGGAATCGATCAGCAAGAGATCGCCCGGCACGATGCGCCGGTTGCTCTTGCGGGTGACACGATAATGCACGATGGCGCCGTTCGGTCCGGTGCCGGCGATGGTCGGGAAGGAGACGTCTTTCAACGCGCCGGTGTCGCGCCGGAACGTCTCCAGCGCCTCCACCGCGTCGATCTCGGTGAGCGTGCCCTTCGGCGCCTCGCGGTCGATCCAGGCGAGAAAGCGCGCCAGCGCCACGGCATCGCGCCGGTGCGCGTTACGCGTGCCCTCGATCTCGGTCGGGTTCTTTACGGCCTTCAACAGCGCGACGGGATCGCTGCCGCGCACCGGCTTGCCGCCGGCCGATGTGATCAGGCGGCTCAGTGCGTCGGCGGCGGTAGCGCCGTCGAGCGCAATCGAGCTGCCGGCCTTGGCCAGCGCGGTGAGCTGCGGCGTCATCTCGCCGGGCTCGCGGACGTCGGCGGATTGCTCGAGATGATCGCGGGTCGCGTTCGAGAGTTTCCGGTGATCGATGAAGACAGTTGGCCGGCCCCCTTTCGGCACGAGTGCATAGGAGAGCGGCAGCGGCGTGTGCGCGACGTCGGCGCCGCGGATGTTGAAGGTCCAGGCTACCGCGTGGCTGTCGGAGAGCACCAGCGCGTCAGCGCCCAGCTTTGCAAGCTCGTCGCGGATGCGCCCAAGCTTGGCGACCTCCGCTTCGCCTGAAAATCGTGGGCCGTGGACGGACACCGGCGCGATCGGCGGCGGCGGCCGTTCGGTCCAGATCGAATCGACGGGGTTGGAGTCGACAGCGACCAGCTCGGCGCTGGCCTTGGCGCAGGCTTGGGCCAGCCGTTCGGCCGCGGCAGACGTATGCAGCCAGGGATCGAAGCCGAGCCGGTCGCCGGCCTTCAGATGCGCGGTGATCCAGCTCTCCGGTGGCGGCTCGACCAGCGACTCGATCGTCCAGGCCTTGCCGTCGACCTGCTTTGCGGCTTGCAGGGTATAGCGGCCATCGACGAACACCGCCGCCTCCTGGGCCAGGACCACGGCAAGGCCCGCCGAGCCGGTAAAGCCGGTCAGCCAGGCCAGCCGCTCCTCGGACGGCGCGACATATTCGTTCTGCTGCTGGTCGGCCCGCGGCACCACAAAGCCTGTCAGCTTGCGGCGCCCCAGCTCCTCGCGAAGGGCCGACAGCCGCGCCGACAGCGCGACGCCGCCTTCGGGCTCCTCAAAAGTCTGGAAACGGGCTTCGAACATCATCCGTTACTTTAGGAGGGCGCAAGTTAACCGGCAATGTGATGAAATTGACGAAAATCCGCGCGAAGCGAAGAATCCGCTTGCAATCATGTGGATGGAGCGATTTGCTGTCATGCAGCGTTCATCCAACGAGATGGCGTAGGGGAAGCTTCCAGGAGTGTCTCAACTCGACGGCGAGGGGATTCACTATGCCTGCCTTTAGCTTTGAGAAGATTTCGCCCCCGGTACGCCGCGTCTCCAAGACGCCGGCCGAAAAGAAGCAGCGTGGCGTGATCGTCCAGCTCCTGGATCGACTTGTCGAGCGCCGCGGCAAGCGCAGCCGGAAAAGCGATCAGAGCGTTCCCGCCGAGCCGAAGCCCAAATAACGCGCATAACCAGCCTCAATCGTCCGCGATCTCCGCGCTTCTCGCCACGGTCGCCCCGACGACCGGGTTGCAGTCGCCGCATGTTCGCGCTGTCATTCAACCGCACGCAACAAGAGGCTACTCCAGCCTTCTATTTTGAGATGCAGCACCGGCACCAGGCCGCGCGCGCGGTAGGCGGCGATCACGGCTGGCGCCTGATGGTTCAACAGCCCCGACAGAATGACATGCGCCCCGCGTGCCAGATGCCGCGACATCGGGCCCGCGAGCTGCCGCAGCGGATTGGCCAGGATATTCGCCAGCACCAGGTCGAACGGGCCGTTGGCTGCAAAGTCCGGTGCCGCGAAGCCGGTGGCGCGCACCGCATGCACGCGGTCGCCCACGCCATTGAGGTGCGCATTCTCGCGCGCGACCATGACCGAGGGCGCGTCGATGTCGCTCGCTAATATGCCCCGGTGCAGCGCCTTGGCGGCGGCGATCGCGAGCACGCCGGTGCCGGTGCCGAGGTCGAGCACGCGGTTCGGCACGTGCGCTTTCAGCACATGATCAAGCAGGAGCAGGCAGCCGCGCGTGGTGCCGTGGTGGCCGGTGCCGAACGCCAGCGCCGCCTCGATCTCGATGCCGAGCTTGTTTTGGGGTACGCGGGCGCGGTCATGCGCGCCGTGCACGACAAAGCGCCCCGCCGGGACCGGCACGAGGTCTTCGAGGCTGGCCTTCACCCAATCCTTGGCCTCGATGGTGTCGAAGGCGAGCGTGCGGGCCGCGTCCTCGCTCGCTGCATTGGCGACGAGCCGGCGCACCAGCGTCTGATCCGGCGCATCGGCAAAATGCACGGTCACGTCCCAGCGGCCGTCAGGCCGCTCGAACGCGGCAACCGCGGCCTCGCCCTCGAAGAAGATCTCGGTGAGCACATCGACGACGCGCCTCGCCGCACGTTCGTCGCCGATCGCAAGGCTCGCGCGGTGGGTGGCGGGGGTGAGGGTCGAGGTATTCACGGGCTATCAACAGGGAGGGGGCAGGAGTCTTCCAGCGGGGTGAATACGAGACATACCGCGATTTCTCACCGGAACGATCCCGAATTTTTCGCACGCTGTCCCACCCATTCTCCACAGAGCCGGCGCCGCCTTTTGGCGGCGGCTCGAAGGCACTTCTCCATCATCTTCCCACAGGCTTTTCAACGACTTGCACACATCCCGGAAAGCATTGCTGCGCGAGCTTTCGCGCAAATTTGAGGATTAATCGCGCTGCAATTTACGCAAAAATTGCAGGGTTCCGATTTACGCAACCTTAGATCATAGCCCGTACACATACGGGGCCGGCACGTCCGGCCCAAAGACGAAGTGGAGGCGGAGTTGAAGCATCACATTCTCAAGTTCTTTTCCGACGAGTCCGGGGCGACCGCCATCGAATACGGCTTGATCGCGGCGGGCATCTCGCTTGCGATCATCGCGGTCGTGAACGGCCTTGGTACAACCCTGAATACCAATTTCACGTCGATCTCGAGCTCCTTGAAGTAAGCGCGCATCGTGGCGCCGGTTTTCGTACGGCGCCATGGTCTCACGACAGGCGATCAAGCCACCCAAGAAGACCCGCATGGCCAATCACCACGCGGGTCTTCTGTCTTGGCTATAAGTCATTAAAATCATTGCGGGAATCGAGGCCGCTGCGACAGGTTATCCACAGCCTGTCCACGCACCTGTCAACGGCTTGCGAACAGCGCGCGGTGATCGGCCAGGATCGCTCTCGCCGCGTTGTGGCCGGGGGCGCCGGTGACGCCGCCGCCGGGATGGGCGCCGGAGCCGCAGTGATAGAGGCCCTTCAGCGGCCCGCGGTAATCCGCATGTCCCAGCATCGGCCGTGCCGAGAAGAGCTGGTTCAAGGTCAGCGCGCCGTGGAAGATATCGCCGCCAAGCAGGCCGAATTGTCGCTCGAGGTCGAGCGGGGAGAGGGTCTGGCGGCCAACCACGCTCGCCGCAAAGCCGGGCGCGAACTTGTCCACCGTCGCGATCATGAGGTCTGCGACTTCCTCGCGATGGTCGTCCCAGGACTTGCCGTCCGGCAATTCCGGCGCGACGTGCTGGCAGAACAGGCTCGCGACGTGCGCGCCCGCGGGAGCGAGCGAGGAATCCAGCGTCGAGGGGATCAGCACCTCCACGACGGGCTCGCGGCTCCAGCCGCGGTCGCGGGCGTCCAGGAAGGCGCGGTCCATATAGGCGAGGCTCGGGCCCAGGATGATGCCGGCGGTGAGGTGATCGCCCTCGCCGGGCAGCGCCGTGAAGGAGGGCAGCGCCGACAGCGCCACATTCATCCGGAACGTGCCGGAGCCGTTCTTCCAGCGCTGCATGCGCGCGCGAAACTCCGGCGCCAGCGCACCCGCCGGGATCAGTCGCGTATAGAGCAGCTTCGGATTGACGTTGGCGGCGACATATTTCGCGCGAATGGTGTCGCCATTCTCCAGCACCACGCCCGCTGCGCGCTGCCGCTCCACGATCACCTCGCGCACGCCCGAATCCAGGATGACCTCGGCGCCAGCCGCACGCGCCGCCGCCGCCATCGCCTGGGTGATCGCGCCCATGCCGCCGATGGCATGTCCCCACACGCCCTTCTTGCCGTTCACCTCGCCGAAGGCGTGGTGCAGCATCACATAGGCCGAGCCCGCCGCGTACGGGCTCGCGTAATTGCCGACGATGGCGTCGAAGCCGAACAGCGCCTTCACGAGGTCATTATCAAAACGCTCGTCCAGCATCTCGCCGGCCGAGCGCGTGAACAGGTCGAGCAGATTGCGCTGCTGTTCGAGCGAAAGGCCGCGCAGGATGTTGGCGGCGCCAAGCGCGTTGAAGGTTTCGCGCAAGGCGCTTGCGCCAAAGCCTTCGACCAGATTCGGCGGCGCGCGCAGCACCAATTGCCGGAGCACGTCCGCGATCTGTTCCAGCTCCCGCGAAAAGCTCTCGATCGCCACCGCGTCATGCGCGCTGAGCCTGGCAACGGACTCTTGCGTGCGGCCCTCGCCGGTGAGGAGATAGCTGCCATCAGGCGCGGGCAAGAAATTCTGCGCGCGGCGCTCGACGATCCTCAAACCGCGATCGGCGAGCCGGAGGTCGGCGATGATCTTCGGGTTGAGCAGGCTCACCGTGTAGGCCGCGACCGAATTGCGGAAGCCCGGATGAAACTCCTCCGTCACCGCGGCGCCACCGACGACCTTGCGCCGCTCCACCACGCGCACGCGCAGGCCCGCAGCCGCGAGGTAGGCCGCGCAGGTGAGGCCGTTATGCCCGGCGCCGATGATGACGACATCCGTCTCTGTCATGGCAGCTTCAAGAAAAGATGATCCTTCCAGTCACTTCTAGCGAAACCGCGCAATCCAGCACAGCGCGAAGTGAAGGGACGATACGCTGCACCGCATTGCTCGCGCGCGCACCTTGTGTTCCATTGCGCCGCTGGGGATTGAAGGCAGAGCCGACATGACTGCATCCGCGCCGTCCGCCGCCATGGAGCCCGCCATTGCCGCGCAGCCTTCCGCCGCGCGCAACCGGCTGGTGCTGACCGTCTACACCGCGGCGATCTTCCTCAGCGCGCTCCTCCTGTTCTCGGTGCAGCCGCTGTTCACCAAGATGGTGCTGCCGCGGCTCGGCGGCTCGCCGGCGGTGTGGTCGGTCGCGATGGTGTTTTTTCAGTCGCTGTTGCTTGCCGGCTATGGCTATGCGCATGTCCTGATGAAGATCAGGAACCGCGCTATTCCGGTCGTGGTGCATTTGGTGCTGCTCGTCGCAGCCATCCTGACCCTTCCGCTCTCGATCGCGAGCTCCTGGGGCGATCCGCCCACGTCCGGCTACGCTTTCTGGCTGCTCGGGTTGTTTGCGATCTCGATCGGGCTGCCGTTCTTTGCGCTTGCGGCCAACAATCCCCTGCTGCAAGCCTGGTTCGTGCGCACCGGCCATCCCGCCGGCCCGGATCCCTACTTTCTCTACGCGTCCTCCAACATCGGCAGCTTCCTCGCGCTGTTGTCCTATCCGGTGCTGCTGGAGCCGATGTTCACATTGCGCACGCAGAACCTGATGTGGACCTGCGGCTATGGCTTGCTGATCCTGCTGATCGCGGGTTGCGGCGCGTTGCTGTTGCGCTCGCCGGCGCTTGCAGCCGCGGATCGTGCGACCGAGGAAAGCGACGCGCCGGCGCCGAGCTGGCTTTTACGCGCGCGCTGGATTTTCCTCGCCGCGGTGCCGTCGGGGCTCCTGATCGCCGTCACCGCGCATATCTCGACCGACGTCGCGGCCGCGCCGCTGCTCTGGGTGCTGCCGCTATCGCTCTATCTTCTCACCTGGGTGCTGGTGTTCCAGTCGCGCCCGTTGTTGCCGCATCGATGGATGCTCTGGCTGCAGCCGCTGGCGATCGCCGGCGTCATCGTGCTGCTCGCATTCGGCGGTGAGCAGAATTTGCTGCTCACGCTCGGCGGTCACCTGGTTTGCTTCTTCCTGATCGCGATGGCCTGTCATGGCGAGCTCGCGCGGACGCGCCCGGCCGCGAAATATCTCACCGGTTTTTATGTCGCGCTGTCGTTCGGCGGTATGGTCGGCGGCCTGTTCGCGGGTCTGATCGCGCCGTTTGCTTTCTCCTGGGTCGCGGAATACCCGATCCTGCTGGCGCTCGCTGCGCTGGGCCGACCGTCCACGGAAGAGCGCTGGCCCGACTGGAGCCGTTGGTACTGGCCGTTCCTTACGGCGCTGACGGTCGCACTGGTCGCGCCGTCCTGGCATCAGGGCTGGATTCCGGATTGGCTGGAGGATCACCGGGTCTGGGTCGCGGGTTGCGTCGGCGCGCTCGCGGGCCTGATCGCGCTTCTCTTCAACGCGAGCCGTTGGAAGATTTTTGCCACCGCCGTGACCGCGCTGGTGCTGATCCATATCTATCCGTTCGACGAGGGCCGGGTCGTGACGGCGCGAAGCTTCTTCGGCGTGCACAAGATCGTGGTCACGCCAAGCGGGCAGTATCACGTGCTGATGCACGGCACCACGATCCATGGCGCGCAGAAATTCCTCAACGACGACGGCTCTCCGGTCCAGGGCCGGCCCGAGCCGATCAGCTATTATCACAAGGATGGCGGCATCGGCCGCGCGATCACCGCGATCCGCGAGCGGAAGGGCGCGCCGCTGCGCGCGGCCGTGATCGGCGTCGGCGCCGGCACGCTGACCTGTTCCGCCGAGCCTGGCGAGACCTGGAAGTTCTTCGACATCGACCAGACCATGGTCGATGCCGCCAGGAACCCGAAATATTTCACTTACATTCAGAACTGCGCGCCCGGCGTGAAGCCCGTGATTGGCGATGCGCGGCTTACCTTCGCCAGGGAGCCGGACGGAATCTACGACCTCATCATCGTCGACGCCTATTCATCGGACGCGATCCCGATCCATCTCGCCACCCGAGAAGCAATGAAGATCTACAAGGACAAGCTCGCGCCGCAGGGCGCGGTCGTGATGCACGTCTCCAACCGTCATCTCGAGCTGGAGAGCGTGGTCGTCGGCATCGCCGATGCCAACGATCTGAAGTGCTGGGTCTATGATGAGGATTCCGGCCGCGACGATGAGTATATTTTCGCGACCGACGTCGTGGTCTGTGCGCGACAGGAGGCGGATGTCGGCAAACTGGCCTTCGACGACAAATGGACCGAGACCGAACCGACCGAGGGCCAGCGCGTCTGGACCGACGATTATTCCAACATCCTCGGTGCCGTATACCGCCGGTGGCGAGAATAGCAGGCCTGACCGCGCAAGCCGCAAGACATCGCGACCGGTATTTTTCTTGCAGGCCATAAAGTGTTGCAGCTTCTCGCGCGGCTGTGTACTCATTGCTTGCGTTTTTCGACCCGCGTGGTTTTCGGGCTTCCTGTCTTGCGGAACCGTAATCACCGCGTCATCAGGAACGGGTCGCGCGCCGGATTTCGAAGCCGGCTGATCATGCTAGACTGTATGTGGGGTTGAACCCCGGGGCCTACGGTTTTCGGACCATCGCAGAGCGGAACCAGCCAAACTACGCATGCTGTTCAACGACTATCCGTTCCTGTTGGTGTTCCTGCCGGCAGCGCTCCTGATCTATCGCCTCGCCGATCCCTATCCGCAGGCGCGCATCGGCGTGCTGGTGGCGCTGTCGTTTGTCTTCTACGCCTATGGCTATCCGCCCTATGTGCTGCTGCTCGCGCTCTCGATCGCGATCAATTGGCTCGCGGCATTGGCCTTCGGGCACTTCAAGCGGCGGTGGATCATCACGGCGGCGATCGTGATGAATCTTGCCGTGCTTGGCGTGTTCAAATATGCGAATTTCGCCGCCGCCAATCTCGGCCTTTTACTCGGCCGGCCGATGCCGCATCTCGACATCGTGCTGCCGCTTGGCATCTCCTTCTTCACCTTCCATCACATCATGTATCTGGTCGATCTGAGGCGCGGCAAGGCGCCGCTCTATCCGGCCGACCGCTACGCGCTCTATATCTCGTTCTTCCCTCAGCTCCTGGCCGGCCCCCTGGTGCGCTGGTCGGAGGTGATGGCTCAGTTCGGCCAGACCGTCTACAGCCCGGGCTGGCAGCGCAGGTTCTGCATCGGCGCGGCGTTCATCCTGGCGGGCCTCGTCGAAAAGATCCTGTTCGGCGACGGTATGAGCCGGCTGCTCGATCCGATCTACGCGCAAGCGGCGGCCGGCCCGCTTAAGGATGGAGACGCCTGGCTTGCGATCTCGGTCGCCGTCCAGATCCTCTACGACTTCGCCGGCTATTGCGATATCGCGATCGGACTCGGTCTTCTATTCGGCGTGCAACTGCCGTTCAACTTCAATGCGCCGTTCCGCGCCGCCAGCATCCAGGATTTCTGGCAGCGCTGGCACATGACGTTGATGAATTTTCTGCGCGATTATGTGTATTTCCCGCTGATCAATGCCCGCATTCTGCCGCGGCGATACCTGCCGCTGCAGTCGCATGCCGCGACCATGATTACGATGATGCTGTGCGGCCTCTGGCACGGCGCGAGCTGGACTTTTGTGCTGTGGGGCGTCTTGCACGGCTTCGCGCTGATGATCTGCGCGCTGTGGCGGCGCCACGGCCCGCGCCTGCCGTCGCTTGCCGGCTGGTCGCTAACCGTATCGTTCGTGCTCCTGACCGGCGTGATATTCCGCGCCGGCAGTTTGGAGGTCGCCTGGCACGTGTTTCAAGGTCTTGCAGTCCTGCCCGACCTGGAGCACGGGCGGCATCTCCTGCCGCTGTTGCTGGCGCCGCTGGCCGCGTTCCTGCTGCCGGCGAGCCAGGACATCGTCGCATTCTTCACGCGGCGCCCGAATGTCTACCTCGCGGCCCTCGTGGGCATCGCCTTTCTGGCGCTGTTGTTCGAGCTCGGAGAACGGGACGTCCATGAGTTCGTTTATTTCAAATTCTGATCGCTATCCCGCGTCGGACTGGAGCCGCTGCCTGACGGCCGGCGTCCGCGCGTTTCTGATCGGCGTTTTTCTCTTGTCGGCGCTGATCTTTGCGGTCGACCCCTACGACAGCGGGCGGTTCGGCCTGCTCGGGATCACCGGCGTCGACGACAAGCTGCCCTACACCGCCAATGCCAGCCGGGCGCGCGACGGGCGTTTCGATTCCGCCATTTTCGGCGATTCGACCGGGCAACTGATCCGGCCGGCCGAACTGTCGCCTGCGACGGCCAAGCATTTCGTGCAGCTCGTTGCGCCCGGCGCCACGCCGCGCGGCCATCTTGCGATCCTGGATTTCTTCCTGCGCCATCACGCCCATGTCGGCGCGCTCGTCGTGGTGATCGACGATCCCTGGTGCGCGAGCAGCGCCGCGCCATCAGCGGATGATCGTTTTCCCTATTGGCTCTATGGCGACAGCACGCTGACCTATGCGCGCCATCTGTTCTCGTGGAGCGCGCTCGATCGCGTGTTCCAGAGGATCGCGATCGGGCTTGGCCAGCGCAAGCGTTTTGCCGAGGATGGTTTCTGGAGCTATGAGGAAGTGTGGCCGCCGGGATCAAGGCAGCCATCCGATGCGCCGCGGCCGCCCGGGCCGCGATTGACCGGCACCGTCGACACCGTGTTTCCTTACAAGGATCGTCTTGCGAGCGTGATCCGCCGGCTGCCGTCCGAGGTCGCCCTCGTGCTGGTGGTGCCGCCGGTCTTCCATACTTTTCTGCCGACGCCGGGCAGCCAGGACGCCGCTGCCCGGGAGGCGTGCAACGCCGCGTATCGCATCATCGTGGCCGGCCGCCCTCACAGCAACCTGATCAACTACCGCATCGACAATGCGCTGACCCGCGATCCCAAAAACTTCGCCGATCTCATCCACTATCGCGCGGATATAGCCAGCAAGGTGGACGAGGGCATCATCGCCAGCGTCAGGCAGGGCAACGCGGCGAAGATCGATTTCTGATCAATCCTCGCCGAGCATGTCGAGCCGCCCCTCCAGCCACAGCCTTCGCGTCATGCTGCGCTGGATCTTGCCGCTGGTGGTCTTGGGCAGCGTGCCCGGCCGGATCAGCGCAATATGGCGGGCGAACAGCTCGTGCTGATCGGTGATGCCTTCGCGGATCAGCCCCTTCAGCTCTTCCGAATCGATCTTGTTGCGCTCGGTGCGCTCGATCTCCTGCACGACCGCGAGCGCCTCCTCGCCGTTCTCGTCCTCAACCGAAAACGCGGCGCCGCCGTTCTGGCGCAGCGAGGGATGCAGCCGCTGCACCGTCTGCTCGATGTCCTGTGGGTAGTGATTGATGCCGCGGATGATGATCAGATCCTTGATCCGCCCGGTGATGAACACGTCACCCGCTTCATCGAAGAAGCCAAGATCGCCGGTGCGCAGCCAGCGTGTGGCGGCACCTTCGCCCGCAATCTCCGCGTTGAGGCCGGCCGCGGTCGCCGCCTCATTGCGCCAATAGAGGCGCGCGACATTCGGCCCGCTCACCCAGATTTCTCCGACGCGTCCCTGTGCAGGGCGGCTGCGGGTTTTGGGATCGACGATCGCGATTGTCTCGCCTTCAAGCGCGCGGCCGCAGCCGACCAGGATCTGCGTGTCGGCGGCATCCATGGGCGGTGCGATGCGGTGCGCCTGCAGCGCGGCCTGGCTCACGCTCCGCGTCACATGGCCCGCGCCGCGGCGGCCGCCGGAGATCAAGAGCGTCGCCTCGGCCATGCCGTAGGCCGGGAAGACGGCGCTCGGCTGAAAACCGTGGGTAGCAAAGGTATCGATGAATTTCTGGATGGTCTCGGCACGGACCGGCTCGGCGCCGTTCAGCGCGATCTTCCAATTGGAGAGATCGATGCCCTGCATCTGATCGGCGCGGTAGCGGCTGACGCAGAGATCGAAGCCGAAATTCGGGCTGCAGGCGACCTCGGCCTTGTAGTGATGGATGGCGCGCAGCCAGTTGAGCGGCCGCTGCATGAACCCGTTCGGCGCCATCAGCACGCAGGGCGCGCCGACATGGAACGCCTGCAGCGCATTCAGGATCAATCCCATGTCGTGGTAGAGCGGCACCCAGTTGACATAGGTCGATCGGCTGGTGTTGCCGAGCGAAAGGCGGATCATCTCGAGATTGGCGATGAGGTTGGCGTGGCTGACAGCGACGCCCTTGGGGTCCGACGTCGAGCCCGATGTGTACTGCAGGAACGCGATGTCCTGCGGCTTGGGCAACGGCGGCGGGGGACTCTCGGAGGGTTCGGCTGCCAGGCCAACCTCGAGCCATTGCAGCGAGGCGCGCTCGAAGCGCGCCATCAGGTCCTGGCGCAGCGTAAAGGCCTGTGTGGTCAGTGCGATCTTGGGCTCGCAATTGGCGAGGATCGCGGCTGACGAATCGCGTGCGCTGTTCCTCCGCGGCATCATCATCGGCACCGCAATGATCCCGGCCATCAGGCAGCCGAAGAACGCCACCATGAATTCGAGTCCGGGCGGAAACACCAGAAGCGCGCGCTCGCCGGGGGCGGCCGTCTCGCCGAGCCGCGTCGCGAGCCGCCCGGCAGCCTGATGCAACTCGGCATAGGTCAGCGCGGTTTCCTCGCTGCCGCGGTCGGAGAGGAAGGCATAGGCACGATCAGTGGGCCGCGAGCGCGCTCGCTCTGCGAGCAGGGCGACGAGCGTGGAGGGGAGATCCATGGCTTGCCCGGCGGCTGGCCTCGAGCCGTCAGGCCGCCGGACGCGCGGCGCGCCGCTCGGCAAGGTGGCGCGACAGCTCGTCGACCGTCGGGTAGTCGTAGAAATCGTCGGTGGTGAGCTCGAGGTCGAGCTTTTCCTCAAGCTCCATCATGACATAGACGACCATGGCGGAATCGAGCCCCAGCCGGTTGAACTTCACCTTGGGGTCGATGCGATCCTTGCTCACCCGCAGTGTATTGGCGAGCGAGGCCACACAGAATTCGGCAATTTCTTCTGGCGTCATGTCCGGTCCCGACCAAAGCGGCCGGACATTACGGACAGGCTTCCGCTTGTCAATTCAACACGGCAAGGGCCTGTTGATGCACGCCTTTCCGCTCTGCGCGGAGGCGCGCGCGGCGATTGATATGGCGTCGCGCGCACGAGCCGGTTTCAAACGGGCAGGGCGCTAGTTCTGATCATCGTAGCCGCGCGGCTGATAATATTGCTGCCGCGGCTGGTAGTAATAGCCGGGCGGGCTCTGGTCATAGTTCCGGTTATTGTAATAGCGGTCTTGCGGCTGCTGCTGCGGATAGGCCTGCGCGTCATAAAGGCGACGGCTCGAGCGCGGCGCCGGGTAGATCTGCTGATCCGAGCTGCCGTCGGCGGGATAGATATAGCCGTCATCCGGGCGCTGCTGCGGCGCTGCCTGGCGGCCCGGGTAGAATTGCGGCTGCGGGGTCAGCTGCATGGGCTCGCCGGCCGTGGCAACTTGCTGGTTGTCGTAATAGCCTTGGTCGGGTGCGCGGCGGGCGACAGCCGTGTTCGCCCTCGGATAGCGCGCCAGCGCCACCGCGGAGGAGCCGGTCAGGGTCACCGTGGTGTTGAGCACGCCCTGTTCCTCAACCAGCGCATACAATGTGGCGGCATTGGCCCTCGACAGCCGCACGCAGCCGTGGGAGGCGGGTGTGCCGAGCCTGCTTTCGGACTCGGTGCCATGGATGGCATGCCCGATCTTGGTGAAGAAGATCGAGTGTGGCATCGGCGCGTCGTCGAATTCCTTGGAGAAATGGTCTGCTTCCATGCGGAAGGCGCGGAACGTGCCGTCCGGCGTCGCGCGGGAAGGGATGCCGGTGGAGACCGGCCAGTGATAGCGCGCCACGCCATCGACCGAGACGGTCATCATCTGGTTGTTCTGGTCGACGAGGATATCGACTTTCGCCTGGGCGGCGTGGCCGGCGAAAAGCATCAGGCCGGCAAGAGCTACGAGGAAGGAACGCATGTTTACCTTTGGCCTCCAGGCCTGTTTCGGCGCCGCGGCTCTCCGTCCCCGGCATTCACTATGCCCGAAATCCGGCATTGGTTCCAGTGACCTGCGGCGGGCATCCTTAATGTGTCGCAAAATGGGGCCGGAGGTTGGACCTTTTGGGTGAAATTTTCGCGAGCGGAGCAGGGCTGCGAAGATGAACGGGGCGAGGCATCGGCATCGCGGCCCTGTCCATTGCTACAATTAATCGTCATTCCGGGGCTGCGCACTCCGGTACGACGCGCTTTCGCGCGTCAAACCTTGAGCCGGTAGCCGGTCTTGAAGATCCACGACACCAGGATCATGCAGACGACCAGGAACGCGGTGGTCATGCCGACACTCAGGGCGATGCTGACGTCGGAAATCTCGTAGAAGCTCCAGCGGAAGCCCGAGATCAGATAGACCACCGGATTGAGCAGGGTGATCGAGCGCCAGGGCGAAGGCAGCATGTTGACTGAATAGAAGCTGCCGCCAAGGAAGGTCAGCGGCGTCACCACCAGCATCGGGATCATCTGCAGCTTCTCGAAGCCGTCGGCCCAGATGCCGATGATGAAGCCGAACAGGCTGAAGGTCACGGCCGTCAGCACCAGGAAGATCAGCATCCAGACCGGATGGTGGATGTGCAACGGAACGAACAAGCCCGCGGTCGCGAGGATGATCAGCCCCAGGATGACCGATTTGGTCGCCGCCGCCCCGACATAGCCGAGCACGATCTCGAACGAGGAGACCGGCGCGGAAAAGATTTCATAGATGGTGCCGACGAATTTCGGGAAGTAGATGGCGAAGGAGGCGTTGGCGATGCTCTGCGTCAGCACCGACAGCATCACGAGACCCGGCACGATGAAGGTGCCGTAGCTGACGCCTTCGATCTGGGTGATGCGCGAGCCGATCGCCGCGCCGAATACCACGAAATAGAGCGAGGTCGACACCACGGGCGAGACGATGCTTTGCAGCAGCGTCCGCCCGGTGCGGGCCATTTCGAATCTGTAGATTGCGCGGACGGCTCGGACGTTCATGGCGCGTGCACCAGGCTGACGAAGATGTCTTCTAGCGACGACTGGCTGGTGTCGATATCGAAGAAGCGGATGCCGGCGGCGCGGAGGTCGCCGAGCAGGCTGGTGATGCCGGTGCGCTCGCCCTTGGTGTCGTAGTCGTAGATCAGCGCACGGCCGCCATCGCAGATTTCGAGCTTGTAGGGCGCAAGCGCGTCGGGCACGGCGTCGATCTTGCCCTGCAGATAAACGGTGAGGCGTTTCTTGCCCAGCTTCTGCATCAGCTTGGCCTTTTCCTCGACCAGGATGATCTCGCCATTGTTGATGACGCCGATGCGGTCGGCCATCTCTTCGGCTTCCTCGATATAGTGCGTGGTCAGGATGATGGTGACGCCGGAGGCCTGCAGCGCGCGCACCACTTCCCACATGCCCTTGCGCAATTCGACGTCGACGCCCGCGGTCGGCTCGTCGAGGAACAGGATTTGCGGCTCGTGCGAGAGCGCCTTCGCGATCATCACGCGGCGCTTCATGCCGCCGGACAGCGTGCGGATCGCGGAATCCTTCTTGTCCCACAGCGACAGGTCCTTCAGCACCTTTTCGATATGGGCCGGGTTCTTCGGCTTGCCGAACAGGCCGCGGCTGAAGCTCGTCGTCGCCCACACGGTCTCGAAGGCGTCGGTGTGCAATTCCTGCGGCACCAGGCCGATCAGGGAACGCGCGGCGCGATAATCGTCCCTGATGTCATGGCCGCCGACGCTGACGCTGCCCTCGCTGATGTTGGCAATGCCGCAGATGATGGAGATCAGCGTGGTCTTGCCGGCGCCGTTCGGACCCAAGAGCGCGAAGATCTCGCCCTTGTTGATGTCGAGATTGATGTTTTTCAGCGCCTTGAAGCCGGAGGCATAGGTCTTCGACAGATTGGCGACAGAAATGATCGGGGGCATGCGGGGGCTGAGGTTAAACCGGAAAGCAGACACGACACATCGGTCGGCTTCGAGGCGGGAAAAAAGGCAGGCATCCGGAGATAGGAAGCGAAAAAGCCTTCCGCAATCGGCCGGTTAGGCAGGTTATTTCTTTTTCTTCTTCGCCGATTTCTTGGCAGCAGGTGTCGCGGCAGGGGGGGCGGCCTCTTCCGGCAGTTTTCCGATGGTCACGACCTGGATCTGCTGATTGACCGACGAGGTCGGATGCGCCTGGTCGATGAATTGCTCCTCACCAAGGCCGAGCGACTGCAGCCGCTTGGACGAGATCTTGAAGGTGTTGATCAAGACGTCGCGGATCGCGTCCGCCCGGCGCTGGCTCAGGATCACATTGGCCTCGCGCTTGCCGGTGGACTGCGAGTGGCCGACGATCAGGAAGGTGTAGGGCAAGAGCGGCGCATTGACGAGCGCGTCAGCCAGGCGGCCGACCGTTTCATAGGATTCCGGCAGGATGACCGGTGTGTCGACGTCGAACTGGATGTTGAAATTGAAGGTCGGCAGACTGACGATGTCGGGTACGACCAATGGCCGTTTCGATGGTTCGGGCTCCTTCCTGGAGCGGGACCGGGATTTTTCGAGCACCGTCTGCTTCAATGCCGCGATGTCGAGATCGGGGCCGCTGTCGAACTTGCTCAGCGTGTTGACGATATCGTCGCGGGCCGGCGCCGCGGGCGCGGCCGCCTGGCCGCGCGAGGCAGGCGTGGACGCCGCGATGCTGGCGGCAAATGTCAGGAGCAAAGCGAGGCCGCGCAGGCGCATCAGCGGTACCCCGCATCGATCGTGGCCTGGGTGCAATTCCGACTGACGCCCTTGGCTGCGAGCAGGCACGGGATCGATTTGGAGGTTTCCTTGGTCGAGCCGTGGCACAGCCTGATGATTTCCAGCCGGCAGGCGCCTGCCACCGTGATGCGTGCGTTGATCCGCTTCTGGATCGCGTCAAACGGCGCGAGATAGTTCGCCTTGCATTGCGGCGACATCACGTCCTGGTTGCGCGACAGGCATTCCTTGAGCCGGCCGGAGTCGAGATTGACGCCGCGGCAATTGGCGCTGATCTCGGCGCCGCAGATCTTCGTCAGCATCGCCGCCGATTCCGCAAACGTCATGACACTATCGGCCCGCGCCAGCGAAGGCGACACGAGCGCGAGAATCAGAAGGATCGTCCGGCCCCGAACCATGCGGCGCATCTGATACGATCAGGCGTGAGATGGTCAAGACCTACCAACGGCAGACCGTCGTCATATTGTCAGCCTGTCATCTGGAAAATGAATCCGCGGATTCGGTTCACCTCTCCCCGCGGGAGAGGTGAAACGCAATCACGCCCGTTCGACAAAACTGTCGACCACCTTTTTCTCGCCGGCCTTGTCGAAGGCGATGGTGAGCTTGTTGCCGTCGATCTTGACGACATGGCCGTAGCCGAATTTCTGGTGGAAGACGCGGTCGTCGAGGGAAAATTCCGAGACCGTGCCGGTGGATTTGGCGACCAGCTCGCCCTCGATCGTGAGCGGACCGCGCTTGTTGCGCGAGAAGCCGAAATCGCCGCGCGATGAGGCATCGCTGCGCGAGCCTGAGAAAGGCGATTGGTCCTCGTCAAAGCCGCCGCGCTTTTGTCCTTCGTTGCTGCGGCCGCGGCGCGCCTGCGCACGCTGCCAGCCCGGCGTCGTGTAGCTCGAGCCGAAGGACTCCACATTGTCGAAGCGCGAGGGGCCGTAGCCGCCGGCTCCGCCCCAGCCGCTGCCGCCCTTGGATTCCGTGATCTCGACGCTCGCCGGCGGCAGTTCGTCGAGGAAGCGCGAGGGGATCGTGGTGGCCCAGGTGCCGTGAATGCGGCGGTTAGTGGCGAAATAGAGCTTTGCGCGACGCCGCGCCCGCGTCAGCCCGACATGCGCGAGACGGCGCTCTTCTTCCAGCCCCGCGCGGCCCTGTTCGTCGAGCGTGCGCTGGCTCGGGAACAGGCCTTCCTCCCAGCCCGGCAGGAACACGTTGTCGAATTCGAGGCCCTTGGCGGAATGCAGCGTCATCAGCGACACCGCCTCGTCCTCGGCCTCGCCGTCGCGGTCCATGACGAGCGCGATGTGCTCGAGGAAACCTTGCAGGTTCTCGAACTCCTCCATCGAGCGCACCAGCTCTTTCAGGTTATCGAGCCGGCCCGCGGCATCGGCCGAGCGGTCCTTCTGCCACATCTCGGTATAGCCGCTCTCGTCCAGCACGACCTCGGCCAGTTCCGTATGCGCGGTCACTTCACTCTGTGCGCGCCAGCGGTCGAACTGCGCGACAAGGTCGCGCAGGGAGCCGCGCGCCTTCGGCTTCAGCTCATCTGTTTCAACGACGGCGCGCGCCGCCTCGAACAGCGGAATACGCCGCTTCCGGGCGTGGTCGTGCAGGAGCTGCACGGTGGCGTCGCCGAGCCCACGCTTGGGCACATTGACGATGCGCTCGAAGGCGAGGTCGTCGGCCGGCGAACTGATCACGCGCAGGTAAGCCAGCGCGTCGCGGATTTCGGCGCGCTCATAGAAGCGCGGACCGCCGATCACGCGATAGGGCAGGCCGAGCGTAACGAAGCGGTCTTCGAACTCGCGCATCTGGTAGGACGCGCGCACCAGAATGGCGATCTCGTTCAGCTTCTCGCCCTTGCGCTGCAGCTCCTCGATCTCTTCGCCGATGGCGCGCGCTTCCTCCTCCGAATCCCAGGAGCCGGTCACGGTGACCTTCTCGCCGTCCACGTCCTCGGTGCGCAAGGTCTTGCCGAGCCGGCCTTCATTGTGCGCGATGAGATAGGAGGCGGCCGAGAGGATGTGGCCGGTCGAGCGGTAGTTGCGCTCGAGGCGAATGACCTTGGCGCCGGGAAAATCGTGTTCGAAGCGCAGGATGTTGTCGACCTCCGCCCCGCGCCAGCCGTAGATCGACTGGTCGTCGTCGCCGACGCAGCAGATGTTTTTGGCGGGAGGGGTGCTCTTCTCCTTCTCCCCGTCCGTAACACTCTGCTCGTCATCACCGGGCCGACGCGAAGCGTCGAGACCCGGTGATCCATCTTGTGAAGAGCCGATGGATTGCCGGGTCAAGCCCGGCAACGACGACGAGTTGGAAGGCGCCTGCGCCAGGAGCCTTAGCCACAGATACTGCGCAACGTTGGTGTCCTGATATTCGTCGACCAGGATGAACTTGAAGCGCTGCTGGTATTGGCGGAGCACGTCGGGGTGTTCGCGGAAGATGCGGATGTTCTCGAGCAGGAGATCGCCGAAATCGGCGGCGTTGAGAATTTTCAGCCGCTCCTGGTAGCTTGCATAGAGCTTGCCGCCCTTGCCGTTGGCGAAGATGGCGGCTTCGCCGGGCGGCACCTGCGAGGGTCCAAGCCCGCGGTTCTTCCAGCCATCGATCAGGCCCGCAAGCATGCGCGCCGGCCAGCGCTTGTCGTCGATGTCCTCGGCCTGCAAAAGCTGCTTCAACAGCCGCACCTGGTCGTCGACATCGAGCACGGTGAAATTGGATTTGAGCTGCGCCATCTCGGCGTGGAAGCGGAGGATGCGTCCGCCGATGGAGTGAAAGGTGCCGAGCCATTGCATGCCTTCCACCGCGTGGCCCAGCATCTGGCCGAGCCGCGTCTTCATCTCGCGCGCGGCCTTGTTGGTGAAGGTCACCGACAAAATTTCGTTCGGGCGGGCGCGGCCCTGGCTCAGGATATGGGCGATGCGGGTGGTGAGCACGCGTGTCTTGCCGGTGCCGGCGCCGGCGAGCACGAGCACCGGGCCCTCCAGCGTCTCGACGGCCTCGCGCTGCTCCGGATTGAGCCCGTCGAGATAACGCGGACCCGACGCCGCGCGGGCGCGCGCGGCAATGCCGCCAGCCGCGGGCTGGTGCTGTGGGACGCTCAGGGGGCTCACTTTGCTCGGCTCGGTCATCGAATCAGATGTTACCCACGATGGCACCGCGGGATCGTCAGGGGGAGCCTTCTTAGCAGGGATTGATGGCTATATGGGGCCGTCGGGCCTGGTTTTACAGAGCTATTGGGGCTCGGGAACACGCGTCCGCGCGGAGCGCTATTTCACCGGCATCGTGACCTTGCGGCCGATGCCCTCGGGGCGCGGCACCGCGGCATGGGCTTCTGCGACCGCGGCGATGCGGGCGCGGATGTCGGACGGGAACGGTGCGACCTTCCGCGCGGTCATGTCGATGTGAAGGGTGATGTTCTCGGAGGTCGCCGACAGCCAGCCTTCGGTCGCGTGGCGCAGTTCCTCGAAGGTGTGCAGGCGCTTTTCGTCGGCGGCGAGCAGCCAGACCGAGACCTGCACTGGATCGCCCAGATGAATCTCGCGCAAATAGCGCACATGGCATTCGGCCGTAAACGTCGAGCCATCGCGCTCCTTCATATAGGTCGGGCCGATACCGAGATGCAGCCAGAGCTGATCGATGGCGCGGTCCATCATCACGTTGTAATAGGCCATGTTGAGGTGGCCGTTATAGTCGATCCATTGCGGCTCGAGCTGCATCACCGAGGACAGAAACGGCGCCGGCGGCAGCGGCATATCCTTCAAGGCTGTGGCGGTCGTCATATCCATCGCTTTGCTCCCTTGACCCCTTATATATCCTCTGCCTACCGTCGCCCAAAGCCGGAGGAAATTTCACGTGGTAATGACGACTGTTGAAACCTTGAAGCGGCCGGAGCCGCAGGCGCTCGCGAGCGCGCTGGAGCAGCTTGCGGCGCGATTCGGCAACCGGCTGATCACCTCTTTGGCGGTGCGCGAGCAGCACGCCCATACCACGACCTGGCTGCCGCCGCAGCCGCCGGACGGCGTGGTGATGGCGCAGGAGACCGCTGATATCCAGGATACGGTGCGCATCTGCGCCAAACATGGCGTGCCTGTCATCGCCTTCGGCACCGGCACTTCGCTCGAGGGCCATGTCAATGCGCCCGCGGGCGGCATCTGCATCGATTTGCGTGACATGAACAAGGTGCTGGAGGTCCATGCCGACGACCTCGATTGCGTGATCGAGCCCGGTGTGACGCGGAAAGCGCTGAACGAATATGTGCGCGACCAGGGTGTGTTCTTCCCGATCGATCCGGGCGCCGACGCCTCTCTCGGCGGCATGGCCTCGACCCGCGCCTCGGGCACCAATGCGGTGCGCTACGGCACCATGCGCGAGAACGTGCTGGCGCTCAAAGTCGTGCGCGGCGACGGCGAGATCATCACGACAGGCACGCGGGCGAAGAAATCGTCCGCCGGCTACGACCTGACGCACCTCTTCATCGGCGCCGAGGGCACGCTCGGCATCATCAGCGAGCTCACCATCAAGCTGCGCGGCATTCCGGAGACGATTGCGGCCGCTGCGTGCTCGTTCGAAACCGTGCGCGGCGCCTGCCAGGCCACCATCATGGCGATCCAGACCGGCATTCCGGTGGCGCGCATCGAGCTGCTCAATGCCGAGCAGGTGAAGTGCGTCAACAATTATTCGAAATTGTCGCTGCCGGAGACGCCGCTGCTGCTGCTCGAATTCCACGGCAGCGAAGCCGAGGTCGCCGAACAGTCGAAGAATTTCGGCGAGATCGCCAAGGATTGCGGCGGCGGCGATTTCACCTGGACCACGCGGCCCGAGGATCGCACAAAACTGTGGCAGGCGCGGCATGATGCCTATTGGGCGGTAAAAGCGTTGCGCCCGGGTGCCGGTGTGGTCGCAACCGACGTCTGCGTGCCGATCTCGCGGCTCGCCGATTGCGTCACCGAGACCGAGGACGATTTGAAGCGGCTCAAGCTGCTGTCGCCGATCGTCGGTCATGTCGGCGACGGCAATTTCCATTGCTCTTTGCTCTGCGACATCGACGACAAGGACGAGATGGCGCGCGGCGAGGAGTTCATGCATCGGCTTGTCGAGCGCGCGCAATCCATGGGCGGCACCTGCACCGGCGAGCATGGCGTCGGCCAGGGCAAGCAGAAATATCTGAAGGCCGAGCTCGGTCCAGAGGCGCTGGAGGCCATGCGCGCGCTGAAGAAGGCGCTCGATCCACAAAATATCTTCAACCCCGGAAAGATATTGCCTGCGGCGTAGGTCCTGCTCGGGAACTTTTGGTTCCATTGGGCGTTCGGTGCTGACAGGCCTGCTCTGAAGGGCGCTGGCACGGGGAGGGTGCCATGTCGAGATTCCACACTGGAATTGCGGCTTTGGGAACGTCCTTGCTGCTTCTCGCGATCACGCCGTCGAGCCCTGCTCAGGCGTTGGGCCTGCATATCCGTATTGGCGGCGGCCCGATCGGCGTTGTGAGATCTATTGCCTCAATGGCCCTGGGAGGCCTTGGCGGCCTGCGTGGCCGGCGCGGTGCGCGCGTCAGAATGGCACGCGCCGAGGCGGCCAACTCCGCGTCGCGCATGGACATCACCCGCGGCCCCGACTGGGTTACGCGGCCGGTTGCGCGGGTGCAGGTCGCCGCAATGGCTGCGTTGGCGGGTTGGCACGGCCAACGCGGCACGAAGGGATGGTGGCAGCACGGCGACGGCGGCTATGGATGGGTGGGCCCGCTGTTCTGGCCGTTCGCCTACTACGACATCTACGACTACACGCTCTGGGGCGACGGCATGGGCTTCTGGGGCTACGGCTATCGCGACATCTACGCCGCGATCTTCACTCCTTACGACGGCGACGAGCTGCTTCGCTATGCCTCGCCGTCGCGCGGCCGGAAGTTTCGCCACTTCCCGTCGCTCACGCGCATCTGCGGCGCTGATGCGAGCGAGCTTGCCGGCCTTCCGGTTGAGCAGGTCAAGCAGGCGATGGGACCATCCACCGAGGAGCAGCGCGCGGCGCTGGACGATCTCGTCAGCGCATCGATCGAGGCCGCCCAAACCATCCAGTCGGCCTGCCTGACCGAGGTCGGCTTGACGCCATCGGACCGGCTGGCGGAGATGCAGCGGCGCCTGGAAGCGATGAAATCCGTGATCGCGCGTGTGCAGAAGCCCTTCGAGACATTCTACGATCTGCTGGACGACGACCAGAAGGGGAAGCTCGCGGCGTTCGCCAATCAGCGCACACCATTCGCGCCCAAGGTGCCCGCCGAACAAAGCTGCACGCCGCCCGGGACGCTGCCATGGCCAAAGAGCGAGATCGAGGCAAAGCTGCATCTGAACGAATGGCAGCGCGATGAGCTCGATGTGGTCCAGCGCATGATCGGGTTTGCGACCGACACGCTCAATCTCAATTGCCAGCCCGACGAGACCCTCTCGCCGCCTGCCCGACTTGCGACGGCGGATGCCCGGCTCGACGTCATGCTCAACGCGATCAAGCTGGTGCGGCCGGCGCTGGACGATTTCTTCGCAACGCTGAACGAGGAACAGAAGGCGCAATTCGAGACGATTGGGGCCAAGCGCACGAGCTGAACGTGCGCGGAACTTTCGGTTCCCACCTCGGTTCCCATTCCTGTCAACTTCCGATGCTTCGATCGCTCGGATGTTCGGGAGGAGCGATGGTGAGACCAGTCATTGGAATTGCTGCAATGGCGCTGGCGTCCCTGCTGGCGGGCGCGGCGATGGCGCGAGGCGGCGGTGGTCATGGCGGCGGCCATGGCGGCGGTCATGGCGGGGGAGGACATGGCGGCGGACACCACGGCGGCGGCCATTTCGGCGGCCACGGCTTCGGTCACGCTCACTTTGGCGGCGGGCATCATGGCGGGGCGCGGTTCGCATCCCATGGTTTTGGCCATCACGGCGCGAGCTTCAGCCAGATCCGAAACGCGGCAGTGCATCCCGCGGGCTTTCGCCATGCGATGAGCTCTCTGAGCCTGCGCAACGGCCGCTTGCTCAGCAATCCGGCGGCGCGTGTCCAGATTGCGGCGGCGGCCGCCTTGGCGGGCTGGCATGGCGGCGGCAACGGCTGGTGGCAGCACGCCGGCGGCGGCTATGGCTGGGTCGGCCCGCTGTTCTGGCCGTTCGCCTATAACGACATCTACGACTACACGATCTGGGGCGACGGCCTCGGCTTCTGGAACTACGGCTATCCCGATCTCTATGCAGGCATCTTCGGGCCTTATGGCTATGAGGGCCTGTCGGTCTACTCACGGCAGCCGGGACGACGACACGCGCGTGGCGTTCCGCTCGAGGAGCTGTGCGGCAGCGATCGCCGCGAGATCGCCGGCCTGCCGATCGACCAGATCGCGGACGCCGTGCAGCCGACCGAAGCCCAGGGCGCCAGCCTCGACGAGCTCGCCAATGCCTCGGTCCAGGCGGCGGCGATCATTCGCGCGTCCTGCCCGGCGCAGCCCGCGGCCACTGCACCCGGCCGGCTCGCCGCCATGCAGCAGCGTATCGAAGCGATGATCAACGCGGTCAATATCGTGCAGCCGGCCCTGGAGAAGTTTTACGGCGCGCTCGACGACGAGCAGAAGGCGCGCTTCAACGCGCTCGCCGCCGAGCAGCGGCGAACGGCATCTGCCGGCAATGGCAATGCGCCTCTTGTCCGGGATTGCGGCGCGCAGGGGGCCGGCCAGGCGTGGCCGGCCCAGGAGATCGAAACAAGACTCCACCCGAACGACACGCAGCGCGCCGCGCTTCAGGCCCTTCAGGATACGAGTGCGAAGGTCAACGATGACCTGAAGGCGGCGTGTCAGCCCGGCGAGCTGATGACACCGACCGCGCGCATGGCGGAAATCCGCAAGCGGCTCGATGCCATGCTGAAAGGCGTCAAAGCGGTGCGCGCTGCGCTTGACGATTTTTATGCCACGCTGAACGACGAGCAGAAGGCCCAATTCGAGGCGATTGGGCAGCGACGCGCGTCATGACCGGACTTCGGCGCGCCACGCGGGCGTCACAAAACCGCCTCGCCGATTGCTTGACCGTCCTCTATGCTGAGCCCCACAAACGTCGGGGGCGGCGCGATGCGGTGGTTCGGCAAGCAGAAGCCAGCCGAGGTCTGGGATGAGCCCATTCAATGGCCGCTCGGCGACATCGAGGCGGCGGAGAGGATCCGCAGTATCTGCCGCTCCGCGGCCGACAGCGCCGAATTTGTCGGCGGCCATGCTGCCCGCGCCGACGACACGAAGCGGTCGGAGCAGAAGCAACATGAGGTGGAAGCTGCGCGTTATCAGCGCGCCGCCAAGGCTGCGATGGAAATCGCGATGAAGCTATCGGACGCGCTGATGCGCGACGCCGCGGTCAGGGAGATCGTCGACCTCTGCCTCACGGCGGGCGATGTGAGGACCGCGCGCATCTTGTTCCGCGCCATCCAGGCGCCCGCGATCCGGGACCCCATGCTGATCGAGCATCCCGAGCTGCTACCGTGAGCGGGTGACATTCGTTCGATCCAAGACTGAAGGAGAACAACTCATGCTGCGTTCAGCCCTGATACTCGCTGCGGCGGCCGCGATGATGAACGCGACCGCGGCCATGGCGGACGACAAGTCCGATTGCCAGAAAGGCGTCGCGATGATCAAGGCGGAGCTCAAGAAGAACCATCCGAAGCCCGTGCTGGAGACCTTGCGCAAGGCGCTCAGCGATACCGACCTGGAGGCGGGCGAGGAGGATTGGTCCGAGTGCATGAATTACGTCAGAACCGCGCGCGCTGCGCTCAAAAAGTAGCGCGCGACGAGCAGAAATTCCCAACCTCCCCTTGAAAAAGGGAGGTTGCGGTCCTCTCGCATCGCGCCTATTTCGCTAGCGCCTGGACGGCTTCCTCGACGCTGTGGAACACGTGCTCCCTCGGCAAGGCATCATAGAGGCGCAAGCGCTCGAATGCATCCTGCGCACGGGTCGATTCGAGCCGCGCCAGCGCGACCGTGACCTGCTGCTCGCCGCACTCCTTGAAGATATCGAGCAGCACTTGCGCGGCGGTGAAGTCGATCTCCACCATGCCGCTCGCCTCGATCACCACGAGCTTCGGCGCCGCGGTGCGGACCACGTCCATCACCTCGCTGCGGAAGGCCGGCGCGTTGAGGAACGATAGCGGCGCCTGCAGGCCGACTACGGCCACACGCGCCACGCGCTCGCCTTCCGTGTACGGCATCTTCGGCCACCAGATCGTGGTGCCGGGGACGCGCTCGAACTCGACGAGTTTCGCCCGCGTCGTGCTCCAGATGCCGTGCAGGAGCGACAGGATGATGCCAAGCCCCGCGCCTTGCTGGATCGGCAGCACGATGATCAGCGCTGCGGTCGCGAGGATCAATAGAAACTCCGCCGGCGACTGCCGAAAGATCGTCGCCATCTGTCTGGCGCGGATGATGCGCAGCGCCACGAACAGGAGGATGCCGCCGAGCGCCGCATCCGGCACTCGTTTCAACAGTCCCGTCCCGAAGGCGAGCAGCGCCAGCACGATGGCGGCAGCCGCAAGGCCCGCGACCTGCGACTTGCCGCCGGTTTCGGAGACGATCCCGGTACGAGGCGGGCTCGCATTGACGGGGAACGAGCCAAAGAGGCCAGCCAGAATGCTGCCGGCGCCCGCGCCGAGGAAATCGCGGTCGACGTCGGCGGGCTTGTCGGGATCTGACGGGAACGATCGCGTGGTCGCCGCCGTCTGCACCATCACCACGACCGCGATCACGAAGGCGAGCGGCACCAGCCGCACCCACTGCTCCGCCGTGATGTCGGGCAACGTCGGCCTCGGCATCGTCGCCGGCACCGCGCCGACCACCTTCACGCCCTTGCTTTCGAGGCCCAGGACGATCACCGCGAGCGTGGCGGCGACGAGGCCGATCAGCGCGCCGGGAATCCTCGCGCTGATCCTCTCCGAGACGATCACGACGGCCAGCACGCCGAAGCCGATGACGAGGGCATAGGGATTGGCCTGCCCCAGATGCAGCGCGATCGCACCGATGCGATTGAGCGTCGGTCCGCTCGGCTCCGCGATTCCGAGCACGCCCGGCAATTGCGAGACCATGATGTGCACGGAGATGCCGGCGAGAAATCCGACCGTGACCGGCACCGACAACAGGTTGGCGACGCCGCCGAGCTTGAAGAAGCCGCTTGCCAACAGAATGAGGCCTACGATCAGCGCGAGCGCGACCGCGTGCGCCGAATAGTCCGGCGAGCCGGTGGCGGCCAGCGCCGCAAGGCCGCCGGCAAAGATCGGCGTGATGGTGGAATCGGCGCCGCAAGACAGAAAGCGGTTGCTGCCGAGCATGGCAAAGCCGACCGAGCCCGCGACGAAGGCGAAGAAGCCGATCTGTGGCGGGAAGCTGCCGAGCCGGGCAGTGGCCATCTGTTCGGGGATCGCGATCGCGGCGAGCGTCAGGCCTGCGATCAGGTCCGCCGGCAGGAACGCGGGCCGCCACGATGCCAGCGACGAAAACAGCGGCCAACGTCTTGCGGTTCGCACCTCTTGCGCCATGGCTTCGATTCCTCCGTACGATATCGTTGCGGCCAGACTACAGCATTTTCGCGCGCGCCGATCAGGACACGGCGCGCGCTGCGTCCCGTCAGAACAGTCCGCGGTCCCAGGGCGGCTCGGGCGAGAAGTGCTCTGCGAGAAAATCGATGAAGGCGCGCACCTTCGCCGGCGGGCGGCGGTCGGGCAGGTAGACCGCATGCACCGCCGACAGCCTGTCGGGCTGATCGAGCGGGACGATGACCAGCCGTCCGGCGCGCACGTCGTCCGCGACGATGAAGGTGGGCTGATACGAAAGTCCCTGGCCGCCGACGGTCGCGGCGCACAGCGCATCGCCGTTGTTGGCGCGCAGATTGCCGCTGATGCGGACGCGGATGTCGCCGTCGGTGCCGAACAGCCATTCGTCCACACTCGATTGCTGCTGCAGCGTGTAGCCGAGGCAATTGTGCGAGGCGAGGTCGGCGAGCGTGCGCGGCGTGCCGTGTTTGGCGAGATAGGAGGGCGCCGCGCAGAGCACGATCCGGTTGGGCGCCAGCCGCCGCGCGACGAGGCTCGACTCGTTGAGCTTGCCGATGCGGATCACGAGGTCCCAGCCCTCTTCGGCAAGGTCGACCTGGCGATCGTTGAGTCCCAGCTCGATTGTGACCTCGGGATAGCGTTCGGCAAATTCCGGCAATCGCGGTGCGATCTGCCGCATGCCGAACACCACGGGCACGTTGAGCCGCAGCAGGCCGCGCGGCGCGACGCGTTCATCCGAGACGGCCGCATCGGCCGCCTCCATCTCCGCGAGGATCCGCTCGGAGGATTCCAGATAGAGGCGGCCGGCATCGGTGATCGAGAGTCGCCGCGTGGTGCGGTGAAACAGTTTCGTGCCGAGCCGCGCCTCGAGCGCAGTGACATGCTTGGTGACCATGGTTTGCGACAGCCCCATCGCCCGCGCCGCCGCGGAAAGGCTGCCGGTTGCGGCGACCCTGGCAAAGATTTCCAGGCTGGTCAGGCGGTCAAGCACGATCTCACTCTTTTGGTGTGAGCTGTTCTCCTAGAATAGCTGATTATCTTCAAAACCAAAATAGATCATAGGAGGAGGCCTAGCCAAAGGAGACCTCCGATGATCGATTCCCGTACCGCGCCTTACGCCGCGCTGCTGCTGCGCGTCACGCTGGGCGCTCTCTTCCTCGCCCATGCCGGCCTGAAATTTTTCGTGTTCACGCCCGCCGGGACGGCAAAATTCTTCGGCAGCGTCGGCCTGCCGGGCGAGCTCGCCTATCTCGTCATCGCGGTCGAAGTCGTCGTCGGCGTCACGCTGATCCTAGGGCTCTTCACCCGCTATGCGGCGCTCGCCGGCGTGCCGATCCTGGTAGGCGCGATCGTCACTGTGCATGCGGCGAACGGCTTCTTCTTCACCAACCCGCATGGCGGCTGGGAATATCCCGCGGTGTGGGCGGTCGCGCTGGTGGCGCAGGCGCTGCTCGGCGACGGCGCTTTCGCGCTCCGCTTCACGCAGCAAGCCGGTCCGGCCGGCAACCAGTGGAGCGGCGCGCATTCGCGCTGAGAGCGGAACGAAGACAACGAGGCAAGGCTGCGGGAGACTGTCTCGCAGCCTTTTTGTTATTCCACTTTGTTATTCCAAGTCTCACGCGCGCTTGAGAATTTTGCAGGCGCGGCCGGCCGTGACGAGATGCGCTGTTGCGCACGGCAGACGGGCTGAGTGCCGCGCATTGTGGCGCGATGAGCAAAGCGTGGCAGCTATGAGATGCCGGCATGCGCGCCCGGGCTCTGGACATTCTCCCTGCCACAGGCTCAAATCCTTTCGCAAACCATCCGGCCGTTAAGGCGCATAAGCAGAATAAACAGAAACAAACAGACCAAAGGGACGGAACGCCCGCGAGCCAAGACGGGCGCCGCACAGGGGAAACCAGGGAGCATCCCATGGCCATTTCGCGCCGTGACGTTCTATTGGGCAGCGTGGGTGCGCTGGCGCCGGGTTACACTTAGGTGGCCGAAGAGGAAGCCAGTCCATGCTCTCCTCCATTATCGCATCGGGGCTGGCGGCGGGCGCGGTCTACGCGCTCGTCGGCGTCACCTACAACACCATGTTCTCGACCTCGCGGGTGATGAGCTTTACCGCAGGCCAGCTTGCGATGCTGGGCGGCGTGTTCGGCTCGATGTTCACGCTCAAGCTTGGCTTCCCGATCTGGGCCGGCTTCCTGCTCACGCTCGCCCTCTGCGCCATCCTGGGCGTCATCACCGAGTTCATCGCGGTGCGGCCGGTGCTGAAAAGCCTCGAGCAGCATCTCTACGTGCTGTCGACGCTCGCCGTCGCGCTGATGATCCAGCAGGTCGCCGCGATCAAATGGGGCACCGAGCCGCAGCCGTTTCCGCACCTGGTCAATCTCGGCAGCGGCGTCTGGGACGAGAAATTCTGGCTGCCGGTGGCAGCCTGCGCGATCACGATCCTGGCGCTGGAATATCTCTACCGCCGCACGCTGGTCGGCCGCGCGTTCCTCGCCATCGCCGAAGACAATTTCGCCGCACGCGCGCTCGGTCTGCCGGAGCGGAACCTGCGCATCGCAAGCTATGCGCTCGCCGGCATCATCGGCGGCATCGCCGGATTTTCCGGCGGGCAGTTGCTGCTGGCGTTCTTCGCCAATGGCGCGTTGTTGAACTTCTACGGCTTCGTGCCGGTGGCGCTCGGCGGGCTCGGCAATAACCGCGGCGCGATCATCGGGGGGCTCGCGCTCGGCCTGTTTCAGCAGGCGGCGAACTTCCTGGTCGGGGGCATCTTCTCCTCCGTCGCCGTATTCACGCTGTTCATCGTGGTCCTCTTGGCGGCGCCCCAAGGCGTGTTCGGCGGCGCCACCGCGCGGAGAGTGTGATGACTGCGGTCACCGCGTCCTTGCCCGAGCGCACTGAAGCCGCTACCTGGCGCGCCGCGCTGACGAACGCCTTGCCGTTCCTCGGTATCCTCGCGCTCGCGCTGCTGCTGCCGCTGGTCGGCAATGACTACTGGGCGCTGATCGGCACCCGCATGGCGATCTACTGGGTGCTGGTCAGTGGTCTCAACCTGATTGTCGGCTTCGCCGGCCATCTCGCGATCGGCTATGTCGCGCTGTTGACGTTAGGCGCCTACGCGACGAGCGTGCTGGTCGCCGGCAATGTCATGCCCGCGATCCCGGCGTTCGCCGCGTTGCCGATCGCGGCGGTCGTGGGCGCGATCTTCGGCGTCGTCGTCGGCCTGCCGGCGCTCCGGCTTCGCACCTTCTATTTCGCGATGTCGACGCTCGGCTTTGCGACCATCGTCACCCAGATCGCGCTCGCCTGGCAGAGCGTCACCGGCGGTGGCGTCGGCATTGCTGGGCCCGTCTTCCCGGCGCCGTTCGATACCGCCTGGGGCTTCTATTTCCTCTGCATCGGCTTTGCCACCTTCACCACCTGGTTGACCGCAAACGTCGCGCGCAGCCGCTTTGGCCGCGCGCTGATTGCGGTGCGCGACGCCGAGGTCGCGGCGGAGGCGACCGGCATCTCCAAGCCGAAGATGCTGATCGCGATCTTTCTGCTCGCGGGCGGCTGCGCGGCGGTCGCCGGCGGATTGTTCGCGACGCTGCAGACCTACATCACGCCGGATGCGTTCACCTTCGACCTCTCGGTGCTGTTCTTCATCGCGATCCTGATCGGCGGCCGCGGCTCGATCCTGGGGCCGCTGCTCGGCACCATGATCCTCACCATCCTGCCGGAGATCGCCGCCCCGCTCGCCGAGTGGTCGACCTTCCTCTACGCCTTGCTGCTGCTCCTGATCGTGCTGGTGATGCCGGGCGGCATCGCCGCGCTGCTCGATTTCAGGAATCGCCGTCCGCTTGCGAGCAACCGCGCCATCGTGCCGCGTCCTGGGGCGCTCGCCGACATCGTGCGGCGAAGCAAGGGCGGCAGGGCGCTGTCGCTGCGCGGCGTCTCCTTGAGCTTCGGCAATGTGAAGGCGATCGACGGCCTCGACCTCGACGTCGCGCCCGGCCAGATTCATGGCCTGATCGGCCCCAACGGCAGCGGCAAGACCACGACGCTCAATGTCATTTCCGGCTATTACGCCGCAAAAGCCGGCAGCATGACGCTCGGTGGCGACCCGCTGCCGGCCGGCCAGCCGTCGCTGCGCGCCACGCGCGGCATTGCGCGCACCTTCCAGACCCCGCGCATCATCGGCGAGGCCTCGGTGCTGCAGAATGTCATGATCGGCGGCACTGTCGAGGGCAAGGCGAGCTTTGTCGAGGCCTTGCTGGCGCTGCCGCGCAACCGGCAAGACGAGAGGATGTTCGCGGCGAAGGCGCGCTCGCTGCTTGCCGTCGTTGGTCTGGAGAACCTCGCCGACGTCCGCATCGATCGTCTGCAGCATTCCGAGCTTCGCTTCATCGAGATCGCGCGTGCGCTGATGCTCGATCCGGATTTCCTGCTGCTCGACGAGCCCGCCGCGGGCCTGTCCGTCGACGAGATCGACCGCCTCGGCGAGCTCATCAAGGCGATTGCCGCGCGCGGCGTCGGTGTGCTGCTGGTGGAGCACCACGCCGACCTGATCTTCGATATCTGCAACCACATCACCGTGCTTAATCTCGGCCGCACGCTGGCGGCCGGCACGCCGACCGAGATTCGCGTTCACAAGGAGGTGGTCAGTGCTTACCTCGGCGGCTGAACCATTGCTCTCTGTGGCGCGGCTCGAGTCAGGCTACGGCAAGATCCGCGTGCTGCACGGCGTCGATCTCTCCATCGCGGCGGGTGAGGTGGTGGCGCTGCTTGGGCCGAACGGCGCCGGCAAGACCACGCTGCTCAGGACAGTGTCCGGCCTGTTGCCGGTCAACGCCGGCGACGTGCGCTTCGACGGCCGCGACTTTACCAAAATCATGCCGCGCGAGGCGACGCGCGCCGGCCTCGTGCATGTCATCGAAGGCCATCGCGTGTTCACGCAGCTTTCGGTCACTGACAATCTTTTGCTTGCGGGCTACGACCTGCCGCGAGCCGAGCGCGCTGGGCGGGTCGAGGAAGCGCTGTCGTTCTTTCCCGAGATCGCAGTGAAGCGGAACGAGCGCGGCGGCGCGCTCTCCGGCGGGCAGCAACAGATGTTGACCGTGGCGCAGGGCCTGGTGCGAAGGCCGCGGCTCTTGATGCTGGACGAGCCTTCCGCGGGCCTGTCGCCGGTGCTGGTCGACCGCGTGCTCAACGTGATCGGCCAGTTGAAGCAGCGGGGCACCGCCGTGATCCTGGTCGAGCAACTCCTGGAAAAGGCGCTCGCCGCAGCCGACCGCGTCTATGCGCTGGTCCAGGGCCAGATCGCGCTGGAGGCGCCGACGTCCGAGTCCGACCTGCCCAAGCGGCTGGAGCGCGCCTATTTCGGTCATGAAAGCCATGCGCTGGAAGCGTCGTAGTCCGCGACGAGCGTCCAAGCCGCAAAGGAAATCTGGACGTCAAGCCTGAACGACAGAGGCGGACACGAGAGCCCCGCTTGCGCCAACTGATTTGCCCGTCGGGCAGTGCTTCGCTTTATCAGAAGTAATGTCAAGCCCCTTCGCAAAAAATATTTCGCTTCCGTTTTTCGGAAAGATGTGGTTGTCTCCGCGCCGTCCCGCGGCTCTCCAGGAGGGGCGCTTCGCGATCGTCACGAGTGTTGGCAGCGGGATGCGATGGACGCGACGGCATCAACTGACGAGTGACGCCTAAGCGGACGGCGAAGTCGCGTGGTCCCGATGCCCCGACGCTGGCATCAAGTCCTGGTTGATGATTCCAGGGCGACGGAGGCTATCAAGCCCGGCACTCCGGGGAGAGCGCGTATAAGCCGTACACCATCGTGCAGGGAATGCCGGTTGATTTGGCTGCCCTGTTGTTGCTTGCGTGCGTAAGTGCACTTTCCTTGCACGCAAGGCGCGCGGGTGCGGCCTGCACCCGGCATTCCCTGCGCCCTCTTAATTTCGAGGGCGTGATGATTGGGCAGAACTCGGGCAAATCCTGCCGCGGGGACGCGAGCGTATTCTCAATCGTCATTCCGGGGCGCCACGAAGTGGCGAGCCCGGAATCCATAATCCCGAGTTGTGGTTATGGATTCCGGGCCCGCGCCAAGTGCGCGTCCCGGAATGACGACGGAGAGAGCAAGCATAACGCATGGCGTCACGTCATCGATCAATGCGCAGCGCGCATTGATCGATACCCGATCGGGAATGGTGCGCGGCCTTGCCCGGCCCGAGACTTTGGCCCTACAGTCGATGCAACAAGCCCCGGCGATGAATCGCGCCTGGAACAAGAATGCGGGAGGACGCCATGACAATCGTGCCGTTAAGCCGTCGCACGCTCTTGAAATCTTCAGTAGCCGCCGCAAGCGCAATCGCGCTCTCGCCCGCGATCGTCGGCCGCGCCGAAGCGGCGACCTTGAAGCTCAAGTGCTCCTCGTCGCTGCCGAACGATCCCAAATTCGCCAACGGCCGCGTCTATTACGACAACCTCGTCAGGAGCCTGAAGGCGAACGGGCTCGGCGAGCAGGTTGATGTCACCTTCTTCCCTGATAATCAGCTCGGTCAGGAAATCGACGTCATCAATTCAGTCAAGCTCGGCGTGATCGACATGATGGTGTCGGGCTCGTCGATCTCGGCCAACCTCGTGCCGCTGGTCGGCACCTTCGACCTCGGCTACCTCTTCACCAGCTTCCCGCAGCAGACCAAGGCGTTCGACGGCGGCGCAGCGAAGCCGATCGAGGAGGCACTCTTGAAGGGCGCCAACATCCGCGTCATCGCCTGGGCCTATAATTTCGGCGCGCGCAGCGTACTGGCGAAGAAGCCGGTGAAGACGCCGGAGGATCTCGCGGGCCTGAAGATCCGGACGCTGCCGAATCCGATCATCACCGAATGCCTGCGCCTGATGGGCGCTGCCGCAACGCCGCTCGCCTTTGGCGAAATCTACACCGCGCTGCAGGCCGGCGTGCTCGACGGCCTCGAGCACGATCCGCCGACGATCCTCGCCAGCAAGTTCTACGAAACCGCAAAGAACTATACGCTGACGCAGCACAACTTCTCGCCGCTCGCGATCTATTTCTCCGATGCAACGTTCCAGCGCATGGATGCGAAGCTGCGCGAAGGTTTTGTTGACGCCGCGCAGAAGGCTGCGGTCGATACCCGCGCGCACGGGCTCGCCGTCGAGAAGGAGGCGATGACGGACCTCCAGGGTAAGGGCGTCGTTATCACGGAATGCGACAAGGAGGCGTTCCGCAAGCGCGTGCTGCCGCAGACCGACAATTTCATCAAGGCGCACCCGGAGGCCAAGCCGGTGGTGGACGCGATCCGCGCGACCCAAGCCTGAAGGACAGTGAAATGACAGGCGCGGTGGCGAGCGGTCAGGTCGCGGCCGGCAAACCGGCCTCCCTCGCGCCCGCTGGCCGTCACTGGATTATCGCCGCGCTGCTCGTCGTCAGCGATGCCATCGCGGCGCTGATGCTGGCGGCCGATCTGCTCGTCGTCTGCGTCTCGGTGGCGCTGCGGTACTGGTTCAACGCGCCGGTCGAATGGTCCGATGACGTCGCCCGCGGCTTGATGGTGGGATCGAGCTTCTTTGGCGCGGCGAGCGCACTCGCACGCGGCGACAATCCCGGCGTCCAGTTCTTTATCAGCAGGCTGCCGGCGCAAGCGCGCGCGGTGATCGATGCCGTTGCCGCGCTGTTGATGACGATCATCGCGGGCTATGTCGCCTTCAACGCGATCAAGCTCGGCGGCCTGACGGTCGGCCAGACCACCGGCTCCGGCCTGCCGCTGGAGCTGACGTTCTATCCCATGGGCGTCGGCGCGTCGCTCATGACCATCTTTGCGCTCGACACGTTCCGCTCGCGCCCGTTGCGCGACATGACCTCCGCCGTCATCGCTACCGCGCTCGTCGTCGGTCTCTATCTGGCCTGGGACCACTTTGCGCCCGATTCGGTGCCCTCGTCGGGAACACTGATGCTCGTTGGCTTCTTTGTCACGCTGTTCGGCGGCCTGCCGATCGGCTTCGCGCTGGCGCTGGCCGCGCTCACCTTCATCTGGGTCGAGGGCACGCTGCCCGGCGTGATCTTCGCCCAGCAGATGGCGCGCGGCATCGATAATTTCGTGCTGCTCGCGGTCCCCTTCTTCATTCTCGTCGGCTACCTCATGGAAGCCAACGGCATGTCGGTGCGGCTGATCGAGCTGTTGCAGCGCGGGGTCGGGCAACTGCGCGGCGGACTCAACGTCGTGATGGTCACCTCCATGGTGCTGTTCTCCGGCATCTCGGGTTCCAAGATGGCCGATGTCGCCGCCGTCGGCTCGGTGCTGATCCCGGCCGCGCGGCGCACGCGGCAGAATCCCGGCAGCGCGGTCGCATTGCTCGCGGCGTCTGCCGTCATGGCCGAAACCATTCCGCCCTGCATCAACCTCATCATCCTCGGCTTCGTCGCCAACCTCTCGATCGGCGGCCTGTTTGTCGCCGGGCTGCTGCCGGCCTTGTTGATGGCGCTGGCGCTGATTACGGTGTGCGTGATCTTTGGCAGGCGGCCCGCTGCAACAGATGAAGCCGAACCGCGTGCGGCGGTATCACGCCTGTGGACCGGCGCGATCGCCTCGTTCGGCCTGATCTTCATGATCTTCTTTGGCTTCAAGAGCGGCTTTGCCACCGCGACCGAAATCTCCGCCTTCGCCGCGCTCTACGCCGTCGTCATCGGCAGTGTGGTGTTCCGCGAGCTCGGCCTTAAATCCGCGACGCAAAGCTTTGTGCACGCTGCGACGCGCTCGGGCCTGGTGCTGTTCATCGTCGCCGCCGCGCAATCGCTGGCCTTCATTCTCACGCTGCAGCAGGTGCCGCACATGGTCGGCGACATGATGCTGGCGCTGTCGAAGTCCAACGGCGTCTGGCTGTTCATGCTGCTGTCCATCGCGGTGCTGATCGTGATGGGCTCCGTCTTGGAGGGCGCCGCCGCGCTGATCATTTTCGGGCCGCTGCTGCTGCCAGTTGCTGTCAAACTGGGTGTCGATCCCCTGCATTTCGGCGTGGTGCTGGTGATTGCGATGGGAATCGGCCTGTTTGCGCCGCCGCTGGGCCTTGGTCTTTACGGCGCATGCCTGATCGGCAATGTACCGATCGAGCAGACGGTGAAGCCGATCCTGGGCTATCTTGGGCTCCTGTTCCTGTGCCTGCTCGTGGTTGCCTTCGTGCCCGCGATCTCGACCGCGCTGCCGCGAGCCTTCGGTTACTAGCGCATGATCCGGAAAAGTGTGAAGCGGTTTTCCGAAAAGATCATGCGCAAACAAAGAGCTTGAGGACATCTTGAAAGTTCTGCTGACTCCCACGCCGGACTTCCGGCGGCAATATTACGGCGAACGCGCGCTGAAGGGTCTGCACGCCATCGCCGACGTCAAGCTGCATGAGGGCAGCGAAGCGCTCGACGCGGTCGGCCTCGTGAAGGCCGCTGCCGGCGTCGACATCATCGTCGCCGATCGCGTGACCGAGGGCAGGGGCGAGATCTTTCCGCAATTGCCGAAGCTGCGCGCGATAGTCCGCTGCGCCGTGGATATCCGCAACATCGATGTCGCGGCTGCCTCCGCCGTCGGCGTGCTGGTGACGCGGGCCTCGCCCGGCTTCGTGCCGGCGGTCGCCGAGCTTGCGATCGGCTTCATGGTTGATCTGTCCCGCGGCGTCTCGCGGGCGACCGCGGATTATCACGCCGGCCGCAAGCCCGAAGTCGTGATGGGGCGGCAGCTTTCCGGCAGCCGCATCGGCATCATCGGCTATGGCAGCATCGGCCGCTATCTCGCGCCGCTCGCCAAAGCATTGGGCATGGAGGTGCTGGTCGCCGATCCCTTCGTGACAATCGACGATCTCGATATCACGCACGTCCGGCTCGACGATCTCTTGTCCCGCGCCGATTATGTCGTGTGCCTCGCGATCGCCAACGAGCAGACCGAAAGCCTGATCAACGCGGCGGCGTTGGCGCGCATGCAGAGCCACGCTGTCTTCATCAATCTCTCCCGCGGCAATCTCGTCGATGAAGCCGCGCTTGCCGCGGCGCTCCGCGACAATCGCATCGCGGGTGCGGCAATGGATGTCGGTCGCGCGCCGGACCAGATGCCGACGCCGGAGCTTGCGAAATTGCCGAATGTGATTGCAACCCCGCATATCGGCGGGCTGACGCCGCAGGCGATCGAGCATCAGGCGCTGGAGACCGTCCGCCAGGTCGCCGCGATCATCAAGGGCGAGGCGCCGGTGGGCGCCGTTAACGCCGAGCACTGGACGCGCCGGCCATGACGGAAAAATCATCGCCAAAACTTCCGTTCTTCTACGGCTGGGTGGTCGTTGTTGTCACCTTCATCACGATGGGAATCGGCGTCAACGCGCGTACCGCGTTCTCGCTGTTCTTCCCGCCGATCCTCAACGAGTTCGGCTGGGAGCGCGGCGTCACCGCCGGCGCCTTCTCCTTCGGTTTCGTGGTGTCGGGCTTCATGAGCCCGTTGATCGGCCGCCTGATGGATCGCGCCGGCCCGCGCGCGGTGATGGAGCTCGGCATCGCGCTGATGGGAGGAGGGCTGCTGCTCGCGCCGCTCACCAGCGAGCCCTGGCATCTCTATGTCACGATCGGCGTCATGGTCGGCGCCGGCAGCGTCTGCCTCGGCTATTCCGGCTTTTCGCTGTTCCTGCCGAACTGGTTCATCCGCCGCCGCGGGCTCGCGATGGGCATCGCCTTTGCCGGCGTCGGCATCGGCTCGGTCACGCTGCTCCCCTGGGTGCAGTTCCTGATCGAGCACAGCGGCTGGCGTACCGCCTGCACCGCGATGGGATTGATGGTGCTGATCGTGCTGGCGCCGATCTATCTCCTGCTACGCAAGCGTCCCGAGGACATCGGCCTGCAGCCGGATGGCGATGCCGCACCGCATGCGGCATCGATGAAGCCCGTCTCCAACATTGTCGATCCCGTCTGGGCCGCAACCGACTGGACCCTGCCGCGCGCGCTGCGCACGGCGCGATTCTGGTGGATCGCACTCGGCTATTTCTGCGGGCTTTACATCTGGTACGCGGTGCAGGTGCATCAGACCAAATTCCTGCTCGACATCGGCTTCTCGGCGAATGTCGGGGTCTGGGCGCTCGGCATCGTCTCTCTGCTCGGCATTCCCGGCCAGATTGTGCTGGGACACGCGTCGGATCGAGTAGGCCGCGAGGCGATCTGGGCGATCTCGTGCCTCGGCTTTGCGATCTGCTTTGCCGCGTTGATCGCGCTCAAATACGAGCCGAGCCTGTGGCTCGTCTATCTCATGGTGTTCACGCAGGGCGCGCTCGGCTACGGGCTCACCTCGATCATGGGCGCGGTGGTGCTGGAGATATTCCAGGGCCCGCACTACGGCAGCATCTTCGGCACCATCATGCTCACCGCGCTCGCAGGCGGCGCGGCCGGACCGTGGCTCACCGGCCTCCTGCATGACCTGACCGGCACCTATACCATTGCGTTTGCGATCGGCATTGCCGTGAGCCTGCTGTCGGCGTTTGCGATCTGGCAGGCCTCGCCCGGCCGCGTCCGCGCCGTCGCCGGCAAGCTGAGAGAGGCGCCTGCGGAATAGCGCGTGCGTCAGGAGGTCGCGATGATACCAAGTGCGCGGCGGAGATCGGAGATCGCGCGCAAAAAGCTGTCCGCTGGCGTCGTCTCGGGATCGATCAGGCGGTGCAGGCGGAAGCCGTCTTCGAGCGCGAGCAGGATCGCGCCGGTCCAGGCCGGGTTGAGGAGGCCCTTGCGGCCTTCGTTCCTCAGCGAGGTCTCGACGATATCGGTCACAAGCTTGCGCCGCGCCCGCAGCCGCTTTGCAAGTTCAGGCCGGCGCTTCTCGGCGCGCGCGACGAAAAGGATCATCTCCATGTGGAGCAGGGGCGCGCGACCGAGCGGATCCTGCTTGCTGCGGTCCATGTTCTTCAGCGCGTCGAGGAAGTCGTCGATGTTGCTGTGCTCGGCCAGCAGGTCGAGGTTGCGTCGGATCGAGCGCTCGACATGGTCCTCGAGCATGGCGATGATCAATTCGTCCTTGCTCTTGAAGTTGGAATAGAAGGCGCCACGCGTGAAGCCGGCCGCGGCTGCGATCGTCTCGATGCTGGCGTTGCCGATGCCCTGTTCCTCGAAGACGCGCGCTGCCGCCTCGTACAGTTTGTCGCAGGTTTCGTCTCGGGTCGGACGGGTTCTCTGTCTTGACATCGGCGCATTTTAGGGCAGAATGCAACTCGATACAACAGTGTATCGAGTTGCAACCGAGATAAGGTCACCATGAACGAACATGTGCAGACCACGGCCGCCGACCCGCTGTTCAATCCGCTGGCGCCGGATTTCATCCGCGATCCCTATCCGCATTACGAGCGGCTGCGGAATACCGATCCCATGCACGTCAATGCGCATGGCGCGTTCGTGGCGAGCCGCCATGCCGAAGTCAGTCTCGTGCTGCGCGACAAGCGCTTCGGCAAGGACTATGTCGAGCGCACCGTCCGCCGCTACGGGCCGAAGATCATGGAAGAGCCGATCTTCCGCAGCATGAGCCACTGGATGCTGCAGCAGGATCCGCCCGACCACACGCGGCTGCGCGGCCTCGTGGTGAAGGCCTTCACCGCGCGCCGGGTCGAGGACATGCGGCCGCGCATCCAGGAGATCGTGGACCAGACCATCGATGCCGTGATCGAGAAGGGTCGCATGGACCTGATCGAGGATTTTGCCTTCCGCCTGCCGGTCACGATCATCTGCGACATGCTGGGCATCCCCGAGGAGCACCGCGAAGCGTTCTATCACGGCTCGCGCGATGGCGGGCGCATCCTCGATCCCGTGCCGCTGACGCCCGCGGAAATCGCCCAGGCCAACGCCAGCGGCGCGATGGCGCGGATGTATTTCGAGCAGTTGTTCGAGATGCGCCGGAAGAATCCGGGCGACGATCTGACCACCCAGCTCATCCAGGCCGAGGAGGCCGGCGACAAGCTCTCCAACGAGGAGATGACGGCCAACATCATCCTCTTGTTCGGCGCCGGCCATGAGACCACCGTCAACCTGATCGGCAACGGGTTGCTCGCGCTCTATCGCAATCCCGATCAGCTCGCGCTGCTCAAAGCCAATCCCTCGCTCATCACCAACGCGATCGAGGAATTCCTGCGTTACGACTCCTCCGTGCAGATGACCGGGCGCGTGGCGCTGGAGGACATCGACGACCTCGGCGGAAAGCGCATTCCGAAGGGCGAGAGCGTGCTCTGCCTGCTCGGTTCGGCTAACCGGGATCCTGCGGTTTATCCGGACCGACCCGAGCGGCTCGACGTCACCAGGCCCAACGTAAAACCGCTCTCGTTTGGCGGCGGCATCCATTTCTGTCTGGGCGCTCAGCTTGCGCGGATCGAGGCGGAGATCGCGATTTCGACCCTGCTGCGCCGGCTGCCGGAGCTAACGCTGGACGATCCGGAAAATCCGGAATGGCGGCCGACATTCGTGCTGCGCGGGCTGAAGCGGCTGCCCGCAAGCTGGTGAGTGCGAAAGCGTCAAGCTGTCACTTTAGCGTGCTGTGACTTCGCCATACTTGCCTCTATATATGGAGAGCCCCAGCGTGGCGGTGGCGGGAGGGTCGCCCGCGCCGGGGATGTCCAAGAGGAGACCCCGTGCAGACGACCCTGCTCGGACTGGCGATTGCCTTCATACTTGCGCTTGTTGCGGCGCTGATCGGGCCGTTCTTTATCGACTGGAACCAGTTCCGGCCGCAGTTCGAGGCCGAGGCGAGCAAGATCATCGGCGCCCCGGTGCGGGTCGCGGGCGCGCTCGATGCGCGGCTGCTGCCGACGCCGACGCTGCGCCTGCGCTCGGTCGTGGTCGGCGGGGCCGATGACCTCGGCCGCATCCGCGCCGACAAGCTCGACGTGGAATTCTCGCTCGGCGATTTGATGCGTGGCCAATGGCGCGCCAACCAGCTTAATGTCGCGGGGCTAGCACTCGATCTCGGCCTCGATCCGCAGGGTCGTGTCGACTGGCCGGCCTGGAAGGGCAGCTTCAATTTCGCGTCGCTTTCGATCGACCGGCTGAACCTCACCGGCCGTATCGCGCTGCACGACGCGGCGAGCCGCTCCACGCTCGAGCTGAACGACATCGCCTTCTCCGGCGACGTGCGCTCGCTCGCAGGCTCGGTGCGCGGCGGCGGCAATTTCACCGTGGACGGTACGCGCTATCCGTTCCGCGTCTCCTCCGGCCAGAATCCGGACGGCAACTCGACCCGCGTGCACCTCACCATCGATCCGTCCGAATTGCCGCTTTCGATCGATCTCGAAGGCCAGCTTGCTTTCCAGGCGCGCGCGCCGAAATTCGCTGGCACGCTGGTGCTGGCGACGCCGCCGCCGAAGGAGGGCAGCGAGCATGAGCCGACGCCCTGGCGCGTCGTGACGAAGCTCAAGGCCGACCACGCGGCGGCCCAGCTTGAGCAGATCGAGGCGAGCTATGGCGAGGAAGACCGCGCCTTGAAGCTTACCGGCCTCGGCGATGTCAGGTTCGGCGCGTCGCCGCTGTTGCGTGCGACGCTGTCCGGGCGCCAGCTCGATGCCGACCGGTTTCTTGCCAAGGACGCGGGCAAGGACAATGACAAGGACAAGGACAACAAGGGCGGTGGCGGCAAGGCTGCGCGCCTCCTGACGGCGCTGCATATGCTGATGTCGGAGTTGCCGCAGATGCCGATCCGGACGCGCATCGAAGCCGGCGCCGAACAGATCATGCTGGGCGGACGGCCGCTGCAGAACGTGTCGCTGGCGCTACGCGGCGATGCTTCGTCCTGGGCGGTTGACCGGCTTGATCTACGGGCGCCCGGCACCACCCAGATTTCCTTCACACACAGCGGAAGGTCGACTGTGCCGCCCGGCAGCTTCGCCGGCACGCTCGATATCGATTCCGCCGATCCCGATATTCTGCTGGCCTGGCTGCAGGGCCGCGGCGACGCGGTTCGCCGCACGCAGAAGCCGTTTCGGCTGGTCGGCGATGTCACCGCGAGCCCGGACCGGATCGCGATCGATGCACTGAACGCCGAGATCGACGGCGGTGCTATCGAGGGCCGCGTCACCCTGTCGGCTCCGCGACCGCCCCGGGGCACACGGCTTGAGGCTGCGCTGAAAGCAGAGAGCCTCGATCTCGATGCAGCCCGCGCGTTCGTGCGATCGCTGGCGGGACCCGACGCGGTCTGGCCCGACGAAGCATCGGTCTCGCTCGATATCGGCCGTGCCCTCTCGGCCGGACAGGAACTCAAACCCTTCGCCGTCAAGTTCGGTTACAGCGCCAAGACGCTGCTGCTTGACCAGTTGAAGTTCGGCCAAGCCGGCGGCGCGACGGTCGAAGGCTCCGGCAGCTTTGATCGGGCCGAAGCGACCGGCCGCCTCGCGCTGAGCGCCAGCGCAAACTCGCTCGGCCAGCTCTCGACGATGCTTGCGCCGGTCGCGCCGTCCTTCGCCTCACGTCTGCAGGCGGTGGCGACCGCGCCGGGCCCGGCGCGCCTGAAACTTCAGCTCAGCGTCGGCAAAAATGCCGCCAAGGCGACGCTGGCCGACGCCCATGCCGCGCTCGAGCTCAACGCGCCGCAGCTCAATGGCGCGGCCACCATCACGGCCAAGCCGGAACTCGCCTCGCTACGCAGCTTCGATCTCAACGCGCTCAGCCGCAGCCAGGTGAGCGTCGACACGAAGCTCGCGGCGGAGCGGGGCGAGGCGCTGCTTGCCTTGCTCGGGCTTGATCGCGCGGTTGCGGTGACCGACGGCGGGCTGCAATTCCAGGGATCGGTGAGCGGCGTGTGGCACGAGCCGTTGCGGCTCGATGCCAAGATGTGGGGCGACGGCATCGATGCGGAAGTGCAGGGTACGGCCGCACCGTGGGGAGACGCGCCGAAGGCTAGCGTCAATTTGAAGGTCCGCAGCGTCAATCTCGCGCCGATGTTCGGCCTCAAGCCGACCGATGCGTCGGCGCAGAATATCCGCTTGTTCGCGCGCGCCTCGCTCGCCGACAACAAGCTCGCGCTGGATGACATCGATAGCGTCGCGGACGGCTCGCGCCTGCGTGGACATCTCGTGGTGGCGCTTGCTGACGAGCGCTCGGTCGACGGCGAAGTCGGGCTCGACCGCCTCGATCTCGCGCCGGCCTTCGCGCTCGCGATCGGCGCTGCCGGCCAAGATCCGACCGAGCCGCTTGGCTCGGGCCTGATGAAGGGCTGGCGCGGCCGCGTTGCATTTCAGGCGCTGCGTGGGGCGTTGCCGGGCGGTGCCGAATTGCTTCCGGTCAGCGGGGTCATCAAGAGCGATGGGGAGTCGCTGAGCTTCGAGCAGCTCAAGGGCAAGATCGGCGGCGGCGACGTCAGCGCGACGATCGACGCGAGGCCCGATCCCAACGGCATCCTGGTCAATTCGCGCCTCGATTTTTCCGGCGTCGACGACACCGCGCTGCGCTATCGCGGCATGAAGATGCCGTCGGGTCGTGCTTCAATGCAGATGACCCTGATGAGCCGGGGCCGCAGCGTTGCGGCGCTGGCGGGTGCGATGTCGGGCAGCGGCACCATGACGCTGGAATCGGCCAGCATTCCCGGGCTCGATCCGCGCGCCTTCGACGTTGCGATCCATGCCAGCGATGCCGGCCAGCCCACCGACGACAATCATCTGCGCCAGCTCGTCGCTCCGGTGCTGGCGGCGGGCAGACTGCCCGTTGCCAACGCGCAAATCCCCTTCAACATCCGCGACGGCCGGCTGCGCATTGATGCCACCACGCTTCAATCAGGCAATGCGCACGTGATCGTCTCAGGCGGCTACGACATGCTGGCCGACCAGGCGGACGTACGCTTAAGCTTTTCCGCCGACTCGATCGGATCGGCGAGCAGCCGCCCGGAAATCCAGATTTTCGCGGCGGGAACACCGGATGCGCTCAACCCGACGCTCGACCTCACCTCGCTGTCGTCGTGGCTTGCGGTGCGCACCATCGATCGCGAAACGAAGCGGCTCGACGCCTTCGAGCGCGGCGAGCCGCCGCCAGCCGAGCCGCCATCGGCACCGCCTGCGACCGCCGCGTTACCGTCTACGGCGGGGCCGGGACCAGTCCGGCCAAATCCGCCGCAGAACGACGTGCCGCTGCCCGGCCGCGATCCGCGCCGCCTGTCGCCGAAGGCGGTCTTGACGCCGCGTCCGGCGGTCCCACCGGCGCCGCCGCTGATGAGCCAGCAGGTGGCCCCGCTGCCGCCGCCGATCGAGGTGCGGCCTGCGCCAGGGCCAGCGCCAGCTCCTGCCAGGCCAAGACCGCCACGACGTCCGCCGATGGTGCTGACGCCGCAGGTTACGCAGCCGTGACCGGCTTGAGATCGCGCGCACGCCGCCTATGCTGGCGCGAGGGGTGGTCCCTCGGGGGATCTTGATTCAATGATGACGCTGCGCCAGGTCGAGGTCATCCGCGCCGTGATGGTCACCGGCACCATCGGCGGCGCAGCAAAACTACTCAACGTGTCGGCGCCGGGCATCAGCCGCCTCGTCAAATACACCGAACGCTCGCTCGGCATCCGCTTCTTCCAGCGCCAGAACGGCCGCTATTTCCCGACCTCGGAAGCGCAAAACATCTTCGAGCAGATCAACGGCGTCTACAAGAAGATCGAGGATCTCTCCGGCATCATCTCCAAGATCGGCCATGGCGCGCTGTCGGAGCTGCGCGTCGGCTCGGTGCCCAGCATCTCGCAGGTGATGGTGCCGCGCGCGATCGAGCGCGTTCGCCGCCGCTACCCCGATCTCGGCATCGATATCAACATCCTCAAGATCGAGGAGGCGATCGACTATCTGCTGCTGGGAAAGGGCGAGTGTGTGGCCATGAGCTACCGGCTGGACCATTCCGGCCTCGACTTCCTGCCGCTTGCGTCCGGCGAATTGTTCTGCATCGTGCCGCTCGGCCACGAGCTTGCCGGCCGCAAGCAGGTATCGGCGGCAGAGATGACGCGCTATCCCCTGATTGGCATCGATCCCAACGATCCTTATGGCCGGATCATGAGCAACATTTTCGCGCGCAACAGGCTGAGCTACGACATCACCATCAAGGCTCGCTTCGGCACCACCGTGTGCGCACTGGTGAAGGCCGGCCTCGGCATCGCCGTGATCGATCAGTTCACCGTCGCCCATGGCGGCTATCCCGGCGTCGAGCTGATCCGCATCGCCGAGCCGACGCGGTTCGACACCTATATCGCGGTGAAGCGCGGCGCTTCGCTGTCGCTGCATGTCGAATATTTCATCGATGCTTTGCGCTCGGAAATGCGCGCGCTGGAGCCCGGCAAGACGGCCGCAAAAGTCGCTAATTCGCGAGAACGGAAAAAATAACATAATGTTATGTTTGTGCGATAAATGGATAATTGTGTTAGACGGGGGAAACGCTATCGTTCGCGGGACTCACATGACCTTGCGCGGGGCGTGAGGATCATCATCAGCGAGACCCGATAGCGACTGTGTCGAAAGCTTACCCTGAGAGACGCGTGCTCACCGGATTGATCGGAGCACCGATCGCCCATTCCGCCTCGCCCTTGATGCACGAGGCGGCGGCCGAAGCCCTGGGCCTGCGCGGGCATTATCAGCTCATCGAGGTTGCGGGCGCCGACCGCGCCGCCTTGCGCGCGATGCTCGACGGCGTGCGACGGCTCGGCTTTGCCGGCGTCAATGTCACCTATCCCTACAAGGAGGCGGTGGTCGAGCTGCTCGACGAGCTCGCGCCTGGTGCTGCCGCGATGCAGGCCGTCAACACCGTGGTGGTGTGCGAGGGCAAATTGATCGGGCACAACACCGACACTACTGGATTTGCGCGGGCGGCCGCCGGTCTGGTCGCGGACTCCGGTCACGGTCCGGTGGCCCTGATCGGCGCGGGTGGCGTCGGCAAGGCGATCGCGTTTGCGCTGGCGAGCCTCGGCGTCAGCGAAGTCCGCATCTTCGATGCCGAGCGTGCGAAGGCGGAGAAGCTCGCCGGGCTGTTGCACGGTCAAAAAGGCATCGTGGCTGCCGACAGTGTCGAGGCGGCGGTCAACGGCGCCGTTGGCCTCGTCAACGGGACACCGGTCGGCATGCTGCCGAACCGCGGCACGCCGGTGCCGGAGGCGCTGCTGCACGCCGGATTATGGGTGGCTGACGCCGTCTATTCGCCGCTGTACACGCCACTGTTGCTGGCGGCCAAGGCCAACGGCGCGCGGATCATGACCGGGCGAGAGCTCGCGATCTGCCAGGCCGCCGATGCCTTCGAATTGTTCACTGGGCTCTCGCCATCCGTGTCGGTGATGGGCGATGCGTTCGATCGTGTGATGGCGGCGCGGCGCGACGCTTCATACGCGGCTTGACAAGGCGGCCGGAACAAGACCGCCAGCGATTAAAGAGGGAGGACATACATGAAGCCATTCATTCTGGCCGGCGCGATGCTGGCGATCATCGGCAGCAGCGCCCATGCGCAGACGATCAAGCTCGCCGACGTCGCCGAGCTTTCCGGCGGGGGCGCCACCGTCGGCACCAACTGGAAGAACGGGATCGATCTTGCGGTGGAGGAGATCAACGCCAAGGGCGGCATTTTGGGCCACAAGATCGAGGTCACCCACGCCGACTCGCAGTCCAATCCGGGCGTGGCTCGCGCGCAGGTGCAGAAGGCGCTCGACAGCGAGCCTTATGTGCTGCTCGGCCCCGGCTATTCCGGCTCGGTGAAGGTGACGGAGGCGCTCGCGGCAGACGCCGGCGTCACGCAAATCATGGGCGGCGAGGCCGCCGAGCTGACGCAGGCTGGCGACAAATTCGTATTCCGCACCTCGTTCGGCCAGCAATCCTCGATGCCGAAGGTCGCCAAATACATCAACGACGAGTTGAAAGCGAAATCGGTTGCCGTCGTCTGGGTCAACAACGATTTCGGCCGCGGCGGGCGCGACGTCATCACCAAGGAGTTCGGCCGCCTCGGCATCAAGGTCGCTGCCGACATCTCGACCGAAGCGGGGCAGGCGGACTTCGCCGCCGACGTCGCCAAGATCAAGGGCGCGGCGCCGGATGCGGTCTTCATCTATCTCAATGAGGAAGAGAGCGCGCGCCTTTTGAAGGAACTGAAGCGCCAGGGCGTCACCGCGCCGCTGATCGGCGAGACCACGCTGGTCGGCCAGAAGGTGATCGAGCTTGCGGGCGACGCCGCCAACGGCGCGCGCGGGCATGTAGGCTTGACCACCGACGCACCGGTGGCGCTCGTCAGGGCGTTCCGCGACCGCTTCGTGAAGAAATACAATTACGTGCCCGATCACAACGGCATCAAGGGCTACCTCGCGGTCTACATGGTCAAGGCCGCGACCGACAAGATGGGCAAGCTCGACTCGAAGCATATCGCCGACACGCTGCATGGCATGACCATCAAGGCGTCCGACGAGCCCGGCATGCTGATGGACGTGACCTTCGACGAGAACGGCGACATCGATCGCCAGGGATTCCTGGTCGAAGTCGTCAACGGCAAGCAGGTGGTGAAGCAGGTGCTGCCGAAGCTGCACTGAGCTTGCGGCCTATCCTGGCGGGTTCCGGCTGTGGCCGAGGAGAAATGAGTCATG